>Ga0187870_1000721_pt1 | contig 34839 bp, 26 predicted proteins | sample June2016WEW_13_1_3_FD_132974 | JGI IMG/M metagenome (GOLD analysis project Ga0187870, IMG submission 132974) | Peatland microbial communities from SPRUCE experiment site at the Marcell Experimental Forest, Minnesota, USA - June2016WEW_13_150 | ecosystem: Environmental > Terrestrial > Soil >... | reverse complement strand
GCCGCGCTGCACGTCCACGAACACGCAGGGCGTCTCGGTGATCGCCGCAAAGCCCACGTGTTCCATCATCAGCGAGAGACCGGGCCCGGAGGTGACGGTCATGACTTTCTGCCCGGCCCAGGCCGCTCCCTGGATGGCGATGGAAGAGGCAATCTCATCTTCCATTTGAATGAACAGGCCCCCGATGAGCGGGATGCGGCTGGCGAACCGCTCGACCACTTCGGTGGAGGGCGTGATCGGATAGCCGGCCACAAACCGGCAGCCCGCCGCCAGGGCCCCTTCGCAGGCGGCCTGGTCGCCGTCGATGAAGTGCACGCCGGTCAAAACGCCTTTTGGATCTGCTTTCAAGGCTGAGCCGATTAGGGCTGTTTTTCCAGGTCCTTAAACCTGACCGCGAAAATGGCAAAGTCGGGGCAGTAAAGGCCGCACAGGTCGCAACCCGTGCACTCCTCGGGCCGGGCCAGCATCGGGTAGTGATAACCGCGCGAGTTGAAGTCCCGCGCGAACTCCAGGCAATGCGCCGGACAGAAAACGATGCAGTAAGCGCACCCCTTGCAGACCTGCGCGTCAACCAGGACGGTGCCTCTGGCCTTCCTGATGGGTTCTTCGCAAGTCATTTGTCAATGGCCCAGCACCCCTTCGATCTCGCTGCCGATCTCATCGTCCTCGAAGAGGTGCTGTCTGATGGAACCGGAGGGGCACGAAGCGACGCAGGTGCCGCAGCCCTTGCACAGGGCTTCGTTGATGCTCGACTTCCGTTTGGTCAGGTCGAACAAAATCGCCGTGTAGGGGCACAGCGGCACGCACGCTTTGCAGCCCGAACAGTCTTCTTCCACAATATAGGCCGTGTTGGGCTCCTGTTCGGTGTAGCCCTTATCGATGAGCACCATCGCCTCGGCCGCCGCCGCCCCGGCCTGGGCGACCGTGTCCGGGATATCGCGCGGCCCCTGGCAGGCGCCCGCCAGGAGCACGCCGTCGGTAAACGTGTTCACCGGCGCCAGTTTGGGGTGGCGCTCCAGGAAGAAACCTTCCGAGCCGCAACTCATGTTGAAGCGCCGCCGCACCTCCTGGGCGTCGGCCTGCGGCTCCAGCCCGGTGGACAGCACGACCATATCCACGGGGATGCGACGCACGAAGCCGGCCAGGGTGTCCTCGACGCGAATAATCAGCTTGCCCTCCTCCTCCGGCGTCATGGCCCAGTCGGTCACTTCGCCAACCCGGCCACGGATGAACTGGACGCCCTCTTTGAGCAGTCGGCCGTAGAACTCGTCGTAGCTCTTGCCCGGCGTGCGCATGTCAATGTAGAAATTGTAGAGCTCGGCGCCGGTGTGCTCCTTGAGGAGGTGTGCCAGCTTCAGGGAATACATGCAGCAGACGCGCGAGCACCAGCGGTTGGTCTTCTCGTCGCGCGAACCGACGCAGTGGATGATGCCCACCGACTTGGGCTGCCGGCCGTCCCGCAGGATCACTTCGCCGCCGGTCGGCCCGGCGGCATTGACCAGGCGCTCGACCTCCAGGGCGGTATAGACGTTAGGGAAAGTGCCGTAGCCATACTGCGCCACGCGTTTGGCGTCGAAGCTCTTGAAGCCGGTGGCCACGACAATGTTGCCCACGTCAACCTCCTGGATGCGGTCCTGCTGACGGTGGTCAATGGCCTCGGCCTGGCAATTGTCCTCGCACACCTTGCAGCCGTCGGTGATGAAGTTGACACAGCTTGCCCGGTCAATGATCGGCACGCGCGGGACGGCCTGGGGAAAGGGCACATAGATCGGTTTGCGGTTGGCCAGGCCCATGTCGAACTCGGCCGGGATCGGCAGCAGTTGCTGGGGCCGCACCCGCAGCAAGTCGATGGCGCCGGTGGGGCAAATGGAAGTGCAGGCGCCGCAGGTGATGCAAAACTCGGAGGGCTGGCGGAAAGGCGTGGTCACGCGCCGCCCCATGCCGCGGCCCTCGAAGCCCAGGGCGCCGATCTTCATCACGTCGTCGCACAGCCGCACGCACATGCCGCACAGGATGCACCCGCTCTGGCCCACGAACGTGCTGGGCGCGCCGTCATCGCCCCGGACGCGCTCGAAACGGCAGTGCGCCACCCCGAAATCCCGCGCCATGTCGCGGAGCACTGTCGATTCCGGGCAGCGGGCCAGCATGAGCTCGACCAGCACCCGGCGGATTTTCAGCACGCGCGCCGAGTGGGTCTGGATTTCCATGCCCTCGGCGGCAGGCAGGGTGCAGGAGGTCTGCAGGCGGGTGCGGCCCCTTTGGGCGACTTCCACGATACAGAAGCGGCAGGCGCCGTAGGGCGGCAGCGACTCGTGCCAGCAGAGCGTCGGAATCTCAATGCCCGCCCCGCGCGCCACCTCCAGCACGCTGGGCCCCTTTTCGGTCGTGATGGTTTTGCCGTTGATTGCCAGTTTGATCATGGGGACTCCTCTTCGTCAACTGCGGACCACCGCCTCGAATTTACAGACCTCATAGCAAATGCCGCACTTGGTGCATTGCGCCAGGGTAATCTTGTGCGGCTGCCGCCGCTCGCCCTGGATGGCGCCGGCGGGGCAATTCCGGACGCACAGCGTGCAGCCGTTGCACTTTTCCGCGTCAATCAGGTAGGAGACCAGGGCCTTGCAGACGCCCGCCGGACATTTGCGCTCCCGGATGTGCGTCTCATACTCCTCGCGGAAATAGTTGAGCGTGGTCAGCACCGGGTTGGGCGCCGTGACCCCCAATTGGCAGAGCGAGGCCTCCTGGATGACTTCGGCCAGTTCTTTGAGCAAATCCAGGTGGGCCATGGTGGCCTTGCCGGCGCCGATCTGCTCCAAGAGCTGCCGCATCTGGGTGATGCCCTCCCGGCACGGGGTGCACTTGCCGCACGATTCGTCCTCCAGGAAGCAAAGGAAGTAGCGGGCGAAGTCCACCATGCAATTGTCCTGGTCCATCACAATCATGCCCCCCGAGCCCATCATGGAGCCGGCCTTGACCAGTTGGTCGTAGTCAATCGGCAGGTCCAGATGCTCTTCGCCCAAGACCCCGCCGGAAGGGCCGCCGGTCTGGACGCCTTTGAACTTCTTGCCCTCCTTGATGCCCCCGCCAACGTCGTAGATGATCTGGCGCAAAGAGATGCCCATCGGCACCTCCACCAGGCCGGTATTGTTGACCTTGCCGACCAGGGAAAAGATCTTGGTCCCTTTGCTCCCGCCCCAGGGGCTTTGGGAGACGTCACCCGTGCCGATGCTGGTGAACCACTTCGCGCCCCGGTTGATAATCAAGGGAATGTTCGACCAGGTCTCCACGTTGTTGAGCGTGGTCGGCCGGTCCCACAGGCCGCGATCGACCGTGTGGACGTGCTTGGCCCGCGGCTCGCCGACCCGCCCCTCAATCGAGGCCATCAGGGCCGTGGACTCGCCGCAGACGAACGCCCCGCCGCCGCGGTTCACCGCCAGGTCGAAACTGAAGCCCGTGCCCAGGATGTTCTCGCCCAGCAGGCCGAGGCTGTGCGCATCGCGGATGGCCTTGGTGATCACTTGCACGGCCATCGGGTACTCGGCCCGCACATAGACGTAGCCCTCGGCCGCCCCAATGGCATAGGCGCCGACGATCATCCCTTCCAGGATACTGTGGGGGTTGCCCTCCATCAGGCCGCGGTTGGCATACGCCCCGGGGTCGCCCTCGTCGGCGTTGCACACGACGTATTTGCCATCGCCCTCCGCCTTGCGGCAGGAAGCCCACTTGGAGCCGGTCGGGAAGCCCGCGCCCCCGCGGCCCCGCAGCCCCGACCTGGTCACCTCCTCAATAATCTCCTGCGGCCGGAGCGTGGTCAGCGCCTTGACCAGGGCACTGTAGCCCCCGATGCAGATGTAGTCCTCAATGCTGGACGGGTCCAGGTCGAAGTTCGCGCCAAACACCACCGGCGTCTGGTGCTTGTAAAAGGGGATTTCCTCTTTGCGGCGCAACGCCTGGCCCGTCTTGGGGTCCTTGAGAAAGAGCCGCTCCACCGGTTCGCCCCCGAGCACGCTCTTGGCGACGATCTCCTTGACGTCCCCCAGCTTCGGCATGGGGTAGAAAAAGCCCGGCGGCTGGACGATCACCAGCGGTTCGTTGTCGCAGAAACCCAGGCACCCGGTGACCCGCAACCGGACCCGGCCGTTGGCGCCCGCGCGCCCCAACTCGGCGGTGAACTCCTCCACCAACTTGGCCGCCCCGCGGGACAGCCCGCAAGTGCCGCGCGAGACGATGACGACCTTCTCCGGCTGCTTCGCGCTCAGTTCGGCGCGCAGGCCGGCCACCTCTTCAGGACGGGACAAACGGGTTGTTTTCACGGCTGGGATTGGCTCACGTTTCGGCCGGCTCCTTGGCCGCCCCCTTGGGCGAGAGACGGTCCACCAGGCGATTGACGCCGCTGGCGTGGAGGCTCACGTATTCCTCGTCCGCCACGACCACCGGGCCCATGGCGCAGGTGCCCAGGCAGTTCACGGTTTCGAGGGTGAACTGCCGGTCCGGGGTGGTCTGTCCGGGCTCGATTTTCAACCGGCCTTTGAGCGCCTCCAATATCCGGGGCGCCCCCCGGACGTGACAGGCCGTGCCCAGGCAAACTCGGATGACATGCTTGCCGCGCGGCTGGAGACTGAAGGCCTTGTAGAACGTCGCCACATGATACACTGAAACGAGAGGGACGTTCGTGTGCCGGCTGACGTAGCGGAGGGCTGGCTCCGGCAGGTAGCCCAGCGCGTGGTTGATGTCCTGCAACACGGAGATCAGCGGCGCCTGGACGGGCCGGTGCAGTTCCAGGGCGCGCTCCACCACCGTTTTGAGCTGGGGCTCCAATTCGGGTTCCACCGGCAGCCCGTGCCCCTGGCCATTGCCGCCGGCTCTGGCTGGATACGGATAGGCCTTGTGCTGGACCGGGCAGCGGGCCACACACTGCAAGCAGCCCGTGCATTTGTCCTCATCCACAAACCGCGCTTTGCGGCGGACCTTCACCTTGAAATTGCCCACGTAGCCGGACACCGCCTCGACCTCGCTGTGGGTCAGCAGGGTGATATTGGGATGCTGGCCCACCTGCGACATCTTGGGCGTGAGGATGCAGGCCGCGCAGTCCAGCGTCGGGAAGGTCTTGTCGAACTTCGCCATGTGCCCGCCGATCGAGGGGTCGCGCTCGACCAAATAGACCTTCTTGCCCGCGTTGGCCAGCGTCAGGGCCGAATGGATGCCGGCAATGCCCCCGCCCACGATGAGGACGTCGGGGTGGATGGGGACCTTCTTGACCTCCAGGGCCCGCTGGTGGGCCACGCGCCCGATGGCCGCCCGGGCCAGCGCCTTGGCCTTTTCCGTGGCCTCCTTGCGGTCGGTGTGCACCCAGGAATCGTGCTCGCGGATATTGACCATCTGGAACAAGAAGGGGTTCAGCCCGCCCGCCGCGGTGGCGCGGCGGAACGTCTGTTCGTGGAGCAGCGGCGAGCACGAAGCCACGACCACCCGGTTGAGTTTGAATTCCTGGATGTCTTTCTCAATCATCTCCTGGCCCGGGTCCGAGCACATGTACTTGTAATCCCGCGACAGGGCGACCCCCGGAAGCTGCCCGGCGTATTGGGCGACCTCCGGGCAATCCACCATGGCGGCGATGTTATTTCCGCAATGGCAGATGTAAAAGCCGATCCTGACTTCACCGTTGGGTTGCTGGTTCATGGCATTGGTCTCCCACTCACGGGTTCATGCTTTGAAGTGATATTCGGATTTACACCTAGGCCGTCGCGGCGGCGGCCTGGGGTGCCGCCGCCTGGGCGGGCCGCCACTTGAAAGGGATCGCGGCGCGGTTCAAACCCAGTTCCCGGTCCGGCAGCCCAAAGGCCAGGCCCATCAGTTGCGTGAAATAGACCGTCGGCGCCACCACCGGTCCGTACTGGGCCGTGACCTGGGCATGATAGGCGTCCAGGTTGAACTGGCACAGCGGGCAGACGGTGGCAATGCAGTCGGCGCCGCGTTTGCGGGCTTCGTGGTGCAGGATATAGACCATGCGGATGCCGGCCTCGGGCACGGTGCCGGTCAGGCTGCCGCCGCAACACTTGGTCTTGAGGGGGTAGCGGACCACCGTCGCCCCCAGGGCCTCGAGCAGGCGGTCCATCGTGGTCGGATTGTACTGGTCGTCGAACGTCGCATAAGGCCGGACCACCTGGCAGCCGTAGTAGGGGGCCACCTTGAGCCCCTGCAACGGCCGGCGGACCTTCTGCCGGATCGCTTCCAGGCCGACATCGTTGAGCAGGACATCCAGCGGATGGCGCACCGGCAGGTCGCCGCTATAACGCAGCCCCCCGGTGGCCAGGGCGCGATCGATCGTGGCCTTCATCGCCGGATAGTCCTGGACGTAGTGCTTGGCCTTGTTGAGGACCAGGTAACAGGCGGCGCAGGGGGCCAGGAGCTGCCCGTAGCCGCTCTGCTCGGCCAGCGCCAGGTTGCGGGCGGCCAGCACGCAGGCCTTCCGCTCGTCCACCGCCATGTAGGCCGTCGCCCCGCAGCAATTCCAGTCCGCCAACTCCTCCAACTCGACGCCCAGGTGCTTGAGCACGGGCAATAACGACTCTTCGTAAGCGCGGCCCAGGCCCTTGAGGGAACAACCCGGAAAATACGCGTATTTCATGCCCCGGCTCCTTTCTCGGCATCCACTGCGTCCAGCATCCGGGCCAGGTCCTCCCGGTGCTCTATCTTCTCGCTGGCCAGCGAGAGCCGCCCGGTCCGCAGCAGGTCGAGGCCCATCCGCCAATTACCCATGGCCGCCCACGGGTTGGTCGCCAGGAACAGCTTCATGACCAGCAACATCTCGGTGATGCGCCCGTTCTTCCTGACCATCTCGCTGAACTTGCGCGCCAGCACCGGGATGGGGAACCGCTTGGGATAGATGCCCTCCTGGATGGCCCGTTGCTTGAGCTCATACATGATGTCCGTGATCCGGATGGCGCGCGGGCACTCCACCGCGCACGCATAGCAGGAGGCGCACAGCCAGATCGTCACGCTCCGCAAAACCTCGTTCTTGAAGTCGCCCCGGGTCAGGGCCATCACCTGGCGCGGGGTGTAATTCATATAGATGCTCAGCGGACACACGCCCGAGCAGGTGCCGCATTGGATGCAGTCCTCCAACTGCTCGCAGCCAGGCACGCTCATCACCTCCCGGCCAAAACCCTTCACCCGGTCCGCGTCATATTTGATTGTACGTTCGATTTCCATCATCAGCGCCTCCGCCGCCGCCGCCGTCTTCGACCCGGCTTTTCAACGAAAACCCGCCATGTTTCATTCTATCCAGAGTCACTCAAAGCCATTCGGAAAGAAAAATCTCAACATGGCTTGGCAAATACTTAACCTTTTTTGTGCACGCCGCCGAGGCGGGCCGCCGCCGGCCAGCGCCCCAGGACGCCCCGCCGCCCCTCCTCTGATTAGCCTCCTTCACTCTCCTGATTTGGGTCGCTCATATAAGAGCTGGTCTCGGCAGGGCGGGCCTGCTCCCGACCCATCGGGACCGGTGCGGGCGCCTTTCCCGCCGCCCTTGGCGGCGCCGCGCTGGCAAGCCTGCCCAGCGCTCGGGCGTCCCGACGTGTCGGCCGCCAGCCTGCCCGGCGGCGATCAGCACTAAACCAGCCGGAAGTCAGGGCAGGACCCTCGCCCCCGCCGCCGGGCGGGAAGAAAAGATCGTCGCCTGGCGCCCGACTTTCTTCTCGAAGGCCTCGCCGAGCTTGCGCGTGATGGGCAGCGCGGCGTCCGTTCGGATCAGGCTCACCGCGCAACCGCCGAAACCGGCGCCCGTCATGCGGCAGCCAATGACCCCCTGGCCCTCACCCAGGCCGCGGGCAATCTCAACCACGGCATCCAACTCGGGGCAGCTCACCTGATAATCGTCGCGCAAGGAGACATGGCTGGCATACATCAGTTGGCCGACGGTTGACCAATCGCAGGCCTGGATCGCCCGGGCGGCCTTGAGGGTCCGCTCGTTTTCGGTGAGCACATGGCGGGCGCGGCGGAACACCACCGGGTCCAGGCGGGGGCGGGCGGCCCGGAGCCTTTTGAGCGTCGCATCGCGCAAGGCCGGCACCTTGAGGTCGCGCGCGGCGGCTTCGCATTCGGCCCGGCGCCGCGCATACTCGCCATCGGCCAGTTTGTGCCGCACATTGGTGTTAACGATCAACACGCTGACCTTGGGGTCGCTCATCCGCACCGGCAGGCTCAGACGCGAGCGGCAGTCCAGCAGGAGGGCGTGGTTTTCCTGGGCCTTGATGCAAGTGAACTGGTCCATGATGCCGCAGGGCACGCCGGCAAACTCGTGTTCCGCGCGCTGGCAGAGCAAGGCCTTTTCCAGCGGCGCCAGCGGGTGGCGGCCGATGGTTTCCAGGAGCGTGGCCGTCGCCACCTCCAGCGCGGCGCTGCTGCCCAGCCCGCCGCCGTAAGGCAAGCTGGAATCGATCACCGCGTCGAATCCGGCGACCCCCTTGCCGTACTGCTGAAAACCGGCGATGACTCCCCGCAGATAGTTGGACCAACCCGGCTCACCCCGCCTGACCGGGGTGCGCACGCTGAAACTCGCCGTGCTCCCCGTGGCGGTGCTGTGCAGGGTCACTTCCCGGCGGGGGTTGCGATCCGCCGAGATGACCGTGTGCCGCTCGATGGCCATGGGCAGCACGAATCCCTCGTTGTAGTCGGTGTGTTCGCCGATCAGGTTCACCCGGCCCGGCGCAGCCACCTGCCAGCGCGGCGCATGGCCAAAGCACCTGGCAAACAACTCCCCGCTCCGTTCGGCCAGCAAATCCAAGGTCATATCCAAACCGGAGAGTAAAACCAGTCCCCGCCCAAAGGCCAACAGAATTCTCAGCCTCCCGGGACCGGAAATTGCCCCTGAACCGCCCCCAAAAAAAATTTGCAATTTCCCATTGACGCGACCGGGCAATAGTGATAAAAGAACCCATATCGGACATGGAGTCGGTATGACCATGTGTCTGTTGGTATTTGAACTTGGCAACGCTATGAAACGAATTCTGATAGTCCTGTTAAGCATTGTTTGTCTCGGCGCTCTGAGTGGAATTGCGGCGGACGCCCCAAAGGCTAATCCGTACCGCGGTGTGCTCAGTAAGGTGTCACCCGCAGAGCTGCCGGCCAAGGCCGCCGAGTTGGTGAAGAAAGCAAAGGCCCGCGATTGGGGCAATACCACGGTTAACGTTGTCAAGGCGGCGCTGGAAGCCAATCCCGCGGCGGCTCCCGCGGTCGTCAGCGCCATCGCCCGGGCGGTTCCCCAAATGGCCCCGGTCGCTGCCGGCACCGCCGCCGAGGGGCAACCCAAGCAACTGGTCGCCATTGCCAGAGCGGCGGCCGCGGCCGCCCCAGCCAAGGCGCCCAAGATCGCGGTGGCCGTCTCCCGCGCCGTCCCCAATAGCTACCGCCTCGCGGCCCTCACCGTGGCCGAAACCGTCCCGGGGTCGGGCCGGGCCATTTTAGAGGCCCTGGCGGCGGCCTTCCCGGAGTTGAAGCCGGGCATTGAGAGAGGATTGGCCAGTTACACCGGAGACATGCCGCCAATGGCGAGTATCCTGGACCAGGCGGCAGCGATGGTGGCGTCCGCGCCGGATTCCTCCGGCTTGTCCAGGGGCCCGAGCACCGGCCCGCCTTACATCCACCAAACACACACCCCCAGCACGATTACTCCGGCCAATTCAGCTCTAGTTCCGCCGGGCGGACGTTCCTACAGTCCCCCTTAAAACGTAACTTCCTGACTGCCCAGCCCATCTCCACAAGGGATGGGCTTTTTTATTGGCCCATCCCGTCCAGGCGGTCGGCTGCACTTTCCCACGGGCCGGGCCGATTGGCTATTGGCTAGGCCCATCCCGTCCGGATACGCTTCGCCGGCGCTGCAACGCTGCAACGCCTTAACGTCCGGTCAACGTTTTGTAATAAAACGCTTCAACCGCACCATCGCCTCTTTGATATTGGCCATGCTGGTGGCATAGGCGCAGCGGACAAAGCCCTGGCCGCAGGCCCCGAACGCGTCGCCGGGGACGACGGCCACTTTCTCCTCGCGTAACAAGTGCAGGGCGAAGTCCCGCGAGGAGAGCCCGAACCTGGCCACGCTGGGAAAGGCATAGAACGCCCCAAGCGGCCGGTGGCAGTCCAGGCCCATGTCGGCGAAGGCGGCGGCGATGAAGTTCCGGCGGCGGCGGTATTCCTCGACCATCTGGCCGATGTCCGCGGCGGGGCAGGCCAGGGCCTCGAGGGCGGCCTTCTGGCTGAGCGAGGAGGCGCACAGCATGGTGTATTGGTGGATCTTCATCATCGCCTCGATCAGTTCCGCCGGGGCGCAGGCATAGCCCAGCCGAAAGCCGGTCATGGCCCAGGCCTTGGAAAAGCCGTGCAGGAAGATGGTCCGCTCGCGCAGGCCCGGCAGGCTGACCAGGCTGGTGTGCGGGGCGTCGTAGGTCAGTTCGCCGTAAATCTCGTCGGTAATGACGATGAGGTCGCGCTCGCAGGCAAAAGCGGCGATGTCCTCCAGGTCGGTCCGGCTCAGGATGGCGCCGGTCGGGTTGTTGGGGAAGTTGAGCATCAGCGCCTTGGTGCGGGGCGTGACTTTGGCCGCGAGCATCGCCCGGGTGAGGCGGAAGCCGTTTTCAGGGCGGGTCTCCACCACGACCGGCACGCCGTGGGCAAGCAGGATGGCCGCCCGGTAGGAGACGTAACAAGGCTCGTGGTAAAGGACTTCATCGCCCGGGTTGAGCAGGGCCCGCAAGGCCAGGTCCAGCGCCTCGCTGACCCCGACGGTGACCAACACCTCGTTTTCAGGATTGTAGTCGCCGCCAAAGACCCTCGCCACGTAGCCGGCCAGGGCGCGGCGCAATTCGAGATAGCCCAGGTTGCTGGTGTAGTGCGTCGCGCCGCGTTCCAGCGCGAACACCGTCGCTTCCCGCACATGCCACGGCGTGTCCAGGTCCGGCTCGCCGATGCCCAGGCTAATCACGTCCGCCATCCTCGTCACGACCTCGAAAAAGTCCCGAATGCCCGAGGGCGGGAGGTCGCGCACGGCGGTATTGAGGCGGTTACGGAGTGACCGTGAGCCGTTCATCGGACTGTTCCTGGCGCATTGACACGCCCAGGCGTTTGTAGGTCTTGAGCATGAAGTGGGTCGAGGTCGAGAGCACCCCTGCCAGCGGCGCCAACCGCTCGCTGACAAACCGGGCCACCTCCCGCAAGTTCGCCCCCTCGACGAACAGCAGCAGGTCGTAGGTGCCGCTCATCAGGTAAGCCGAGCGCACCTCGGCAAAGCGGCTGATCCGCTCGGCGATCGGGTCGAACCCCACCTCCCGCTGCGGCGTCACTTTCACTTCGATGACCGCGGTCACCTTCTCCGGCTCGAGCTGGTCTTCGTTGAGGATCGCCTGGTAGCCCCGAATGACTCCGCGTTTTTCGTAATCCGCAATGCGCCGGTTCACCTCGGCCGCCGGCAGCTCCAGCATCCGGGCGATAGCCTCACGCGGTTCCAGCGCGTTGGTCTGCAATATCTTCAACAATTCATCCATAATTCACCTCGGCTGAGGTGCGCTCGGAAAGTAACCCCCCGCCCGCGCTTGGACCAGCAGAATCCTCAATCCCGCTCTCGGGATGATTCCGCCTCCCATCACCGCAGCCGGAAACCGCCCTGGAACACGACTTCGGCCAGGGTAACGACCAGGAAGACCGCGCTCACCACCGCATTGAGGCGGAAGAAGGCCAACTGGATCCAGTTCAGGCTGCGGCGGCGGGCAATCCAGTGTTCGAGCAGCAAACAACCAACAATGATGAGCCAGCCGACCAGGTAAGCGAAGCGAAAACGGCAGAGCACGCCAAAGGCCAGGAGCAGCCCGCACGTGAACAGGTGCGCCAGGAAGGCGGCCTGGAGCGCGTTTTTCGGCCCCCACGCCACCACCAGCGAGTGCAGGCCATGCCCGCGGTCAAACTCGTAATCCTGGAGCGCATAGATGATGTCAAACCCCACCAGCCAGAGCACCACTACGGCCGCCAGCACCAGCATCTGCACCACTTCCGGGGCCGAGATTTGGCTCCCTTTTACTGCCAGCCAGGCCCCCACCGGCCCCAGGGCCAGCGCCAGGCCAAGGAAGAAATGCGTGTAATCCGTGAACCGCTTGGTCAGGGAGTAGAAGCCCACCACCGCCAACGCCACCGGCGACAGGTAGAAGCAGAGCGGGTTCAGCAGAAAGCTGGCGCCAACCAAACCGGCGCCCGACAGCGCGCACAGGGCGATCGCGCCCCCCAGGCCAATCTGGCCGCCGGGCAGGTGCCGCCGCGCCGTGCGCGGATTCAGCGCGTCGAATTTGCGGTCCACAATGCGATTGAAGGCCATGGCGCAGGTCCGGGCGCAGACCATCGCCGCCAAGACGAGGCCGAACTTTTCCCCCCCGGGCCAGCCCCGGTGCTCTCGCGCCGCCACCGCCATGGCCGCCAGCGCAAAGGGCAGGGCAAAGGCCGTGTGGGGGAATCTCACGAAATCGGCCCATTGGCGCAGGGTGGCCAGGGGAGAAAAAGGAGAATGGTGGGGGCAGGCCATCAGCGCCGGGAGCAAAGGGTGCCATCAAAGGCGAGCATCGAGCAGGGCGCGAAGCCCTCCGGCTGGCCCAGCGACCAAGCCGCGGCTATGGGCTTGGAGCCGTGCCGGAGAAACTCCTGAGTCAGGGCGCATCGCCGCCGCAACCAGGGGGAGATGGAAGCGGCGGCTTGGCCAGTTTTTTGGAAAAAACGGCCAACGTAGCCCATGCAGCCAATGTGGCCCATGCAGTGTTCCGCTCGGTTGGGGCATTTCCTGCGCCAGCGTGCTTCTCTGAAACTGAGCCTTCGCCGGTCTGGTCGCCCCTCCAAGCCCGTCCGATAACTCATCCGGTGGCATAGGCGGACCCAATTTACAGTTTACAGTCTATAATTTCCAATTTGCAATCGCCCGGGCTGGCCGGGTCAGTGGCAGCAAGGCCTCGAGACAACCTTGCTCACAATGTGCCCTCACTCTCTATCCTCCCCCCACCGCGCCAGCAGCCGGTGCGGCACCCCCAGGTGATCCAGCACCCGCGCCACCACGGTGTCCACCACCTGCTCGACCGTCTGTGGGCGCGTGTAGAACGAGGGATTGGCCGGCAGGATCGTCGCCCCCGCCAGCAGCAGCAACTCCAGGTTTTTCAGGTGGACGAGGTTGAGCGGGGTTTCGCGGGGAACCAGGATGAGCTTTCTCCGCTCTTTCAATACCACGTCCGCCCCGCGCAACAACACGTCCTGGCTGTACCCATGGGCGATCCGCCCCAGGGTGCCCATGCTGCAAGGGATGATGACCATGGCCTCGGGGGCGTTGGAACCGCTGGCAAAGGGCGCCTGCATGCCCTCGCGGTCGTGGAGCCTGGCGCCCGCCGGCAGGCGCAAGCCCCCCGGCAACTCTTCGGCTATGACCCCCTGGGCGTATTGGCTCAGCACGACATGCAGCTCGTGCTGGCTGAGAGCAAGGTTGTCGAGCAGACGCTGCGCGTAAAGGGCGCCGCTGGCCCCGGTAATAGCCACTAGTATTCTCAAGTGCGGCCCCAATATGCTTGAGGGCGCCGGAGCCGCAACAAAAAAAGGCGCCCGCGCGGGCGCCTTGAGATTAGGGCTTGCTGTTTGACAGCGCCAATTACGGGAACATGAGCGTGTTCGGGTAAGGGGTCGTGCTCGTGTCGCCGGTGTTCCGGAGTTGGTCGCGCAGGCGCGAGCTGCTGACCTGCTGCACGCTGCCGTCAGCCAGGAGGAGGTTGCCTTGCTTCTGGTGCATCTTGGCCGTGAAGCAAGGGGAGATCGCAGTGGCGGCGAAGTTGGTGCCCATCTGACCCAAATATCCTCCTTGGCCGGGAGAATCGCCGTAGCCGTTGTTACTGGTTTCGTCGTCCTTGGTCACGTTTTGGTAGTTGCCGTAGATGTTACGGTCGCCGGCCAGCAGCATCTGCGGGTTGTTCTCCACCGCGTCTTTGCCCAGGAAATAGGAGACGTTGCGGTTGCAGAGGCTGAATTGGGCTGGGCTGCCGGAGCCCGGCACCTGCACGTTCGCCTTGGCGCCGGCCACGATCAGCATGTTCGTGTGGGTGACGACGTCTGAATCCGACGGGCAAGCCAGCACCTTGGCCGTGCTCAACTCGTTGGACAGCACGCCGAACACCTGATAAAGGTAGCCCGAGTCATACGGAGTATTCATCAACTGCGCCTGGTTGGGCGGACCGCCGCTCGCGGCGTCAAGCTGCTGCGGGTAGCGATCCTGGTTGTCCAAGGCCCAGGTCTTGAAGGAGATCCCCATTTCCTTCAGGTTGTTGGCGCAACTGGCCCGTTGCGCGCGCGCTTTGGCGCGGGCCAGCGCCGGCAGCAACATGGCGGCCAGGATGGCGATGATGGCAATGACGACTAACAATTCGATGAGCGTGAAAGCCCCCGTCTTCTTGCGTTGGTTGTTCATAAAACTCTGCTGGTTATTCTGTTGTTTTTGGGCGGACAATGCGCGAACTTTAAGGCAACCGCCGACACTGTCAACCCAATTCTGCACTTTTTTTGAGCATTGGCAATGCCAGCCCCATTTACGGCCAAAAAACCACGAAATTGCGGCCTACTGGCCCCCGCAACGCGTGATTTTCACGCATTCCGCGTGAGATTCACGCATCGGAACAAATCCGGATTGCATTCGGGGTTCTTTCCCACCACGGTCCCAGCGGCATGTCAACTGACCAGTCTAGTCCGCCGAACTGCTTTCAAATCAGCCGGGCGCTCCTGGGGATGATTGTGCGCGGCAAACTGCCGCCCGGAGGGTCGCGCCGCATTTGGGCTGGGGCGGCGTTGCTCCTCAGTCGCAGGCCCATCAGGGTATGCGCCTTCGTCGCGTCTGGCCCCAGCCCAAATGCGGCGCAACGAACGTCATCGTATTTATGACCCGCAGTACTAAAGGAGCAGCAGTGGTCGAAATCATCGCCCATCGCGGCGCTTCCTTTGATGCCCCGGAAAACACCCTCGCCTCCTTGAGGTTGGGCTTCCAGCAAAAGGCCGATGCCGCTGAGCTGGACCTCCGCCTGACCAAAGACGGCCAACTCGTTGTCATCCACGATGCCAACACTCGCCGCGTGGCGGGGATTGCCAACCGCGTCGCCAGCCGCGCCTTCGCGCAATTGCGGCGACTGGACGTGGCCCAGTGGGGCAAGTGGAAGGACCGGGCCTTTTCCGAGAAGATCCCTTCGCTGGCGGAGGTGCTGGCCATCGTTCCGGAAGGCAAACGGCTGTTCCTGGAGCTCAAGTGCGGGCCGGAAGTCCTCCCGGCCCTCGCGCGCGCGCTGCAGCGAGCGGCCAGGCCGCCGCCGCCGCCGGTGATTATCGGCTTCGGCTATGGGACCGTGCGCCGGGCCAAGGCGATGTTGCCATCGCTGGAAGTCTGCTGGCTGGCCTCACGCAACCGGACCACCCGCCGATTCCCCCCGCTCCGCAGGCTGATTCTGCGCGCCAAAGCCGCCAACCTCGACGGCCTGGACCTGGAAGCCGGCTTTCCCATCGACAAGGAATTCGTCCGTCAGGTCCACCAGGCCGGACTGAAGTTGTACACCTGGACCGTCGACGACCCGGCCCTGGCCCGGAAACGGGCGGCGGCCGGCGTGGACGGCCTCACGACCAACCGCCCGGGCTGGCTGCGGGAGCAGTTGAGCCTGTGAATAACCTGTCAGCAAGATTCTCCATTTCCATTTGCCGGACCGGGCGAAATATCGTCTTGTGGTGTCATGATTGATTCGGTTTCAGACCACGCGGGCGCGCCGCCCGACTTGAGGCGTGGCGGGCGCAACCAACGGGCGCCCGACGAGGCGGCGCGAGTGGATCGCTTGCCGCCCCATTCCCCGGAAGCCGAACAGGGTGTCCTGGGGTGCGTCCTGCTCTCCCCCAATGAATGCATGGGGGCGTGCATCGAGCGATTCAAGGCCGGCGCCGAGGTCTTCTACGACCTGCGGCACCAGACCATCTTCAGCACGCTGGCGGAAATGTACGACCGCCGCGAGGCGATTGACCTCATTACCCTCCAGCAGCGGCTCAAGGACCGGCAACTGCTCGAGGAAGTCGGCGGCCTGGCCTATCTCTCGACGCTGCCGGACACGGTGCCCTCCTCGGCCAACCTCAGCTATTACGCCGAGATCGTGCAGGAGAAATACCTGCTGCGGAGGATGATCCACACCTGCACCGAGGTCGTCAGCCGCGTTTACGATTACGAGGGCGAGGTCGATGCCCTGCTCGACGAGGTCGAGCGCGACGTCCTGCGCATCAGCGAGTCCCGCGTCCAGACCCAGACCGCCACCATCAAGGACCTGGTCAAGAAGGCCATCAACACGATTGAGCTCTACCACCAGCACCAAGGAGAGTTGACAGGTATTGGGACGGGTTTTGCCGACTTGGACAAAATGACCAGCGGTCTGCATGAGGGAGAGATGATTGTCATTGCCGCCAGGCCGAGCATGGGCAAGACCAGCCTGGCGATGAATATTGCCGAGCATGTGGCCATTGATCTGCGCCTGCCAGTCGGCGTCTTCAGCCTGGAAATGACCGCCGACGCGCTGGTTCTCCGCGTGCTGTGTTCCCGCTCCAGGGTGAATCTCAAGGACGTCCGGAGCGGGTTTTTGGCCGAGCGCGATTTTCCCAAGATCACCACCGCCGCCGGCCAGTTGGCGGGCGCCCCGCTCTTCATCGACGATAGCTCCGCGCTTTCCATTCTCCAGCTCCGCGCCAAGGCGCGGCGGATGGCGCAACAGTATGGCATCAAATTGTTCGTCATTGATTATCTGCAGCAAATGCATTCGACTTCCCGAAAAGTTGACAACCGCCAGCAGGAGATCGCCGACATCTCCAACGGGATTAAGGCCCTGGCCAAAGAACTCAAAGTCCCCATGGTTGTATTAAGCCAACTGAACCGCGATTTCGAACGGGACAAGACCAGGAAGCCCAACCTCGCCGATCTGCGAGAGTCCGGCGCGATCGAACAAGATGCGGATTTCGTTGGCATCTTGTACAAAGTTGACCCCGAGGATCTCAGCCGGCGAAAAGACGACGTGATGGACGAGGAAACCGGCATGCTGCCCGACGTCCTGCCGATTAATCTGCTGGTGGCCAAACAGCGCAACGGGCCAATTGGAGACGTGCCCCTAACCTTCCTCCGGACGTTGACCCGCTTTGAAAGCCGAGCCAAGATCAGCGAGGACGCCGGACCTTGAGGCCCATACCCAGCTCGAAAGCGCAGCCAAAGTTAGCGACGAAGACGTGCCAAACTGACCTTGCGACGATGAAACCCGCGCTACGCCTTTGCCTGCTCCTCCTGCTTTGCGCCTGGTGGCCGGCGGCCTCGGCCCAGACCCCCAACCAAGTCGCCCAGGTCAGAATCGAGCACCGCGGCCCCGCCTCGGTCAGCGACGAACTCATCCGCGCCCATATCCGCGTCAAGCCGGGCGAACCCTACCTGCCGGGGGCGTCCAGCGACGACATCCACAACCTCTACGCCACGGGTTTCTTCCAAAACATCCGCGTGGCGGCCGAGGTGACTCCCCAGGGCGTCGTGGTCACCTACATTGTGCAAGCCAAACCGAGCCTGGTCGAGATCAAGTTCCAGGGCAACAAGAAGTACAGCTTCGCCAAGCTGATGAAGAAGGTCAGCTCCAAAGTCGGCGAACCCTTCGACGAACGGAAGCTCTTCACCGACACCCAGGAAATCCTCAAGCTCTACCAAAAGGCCGGCTACCCCCGCACGGAGGTCAAATACTCCTACAACATCGAGGAGGACGCCGGCCGCGCCACCGCCACCTTCGATATCACCGAAAGCCCCAAAGTTAGAATCGTCAAGGTCGATTTCCTCGGCGCCAAGGCCTTCAGCCAGCGCAAACTCCGCGGCGGCTTCTTGGTGGCCGGCGGCGCCTTCAAGAAGACCCGCCACCACTGGATGTTCTCCTGGATTACCAGCCACGGCTTTCTCAAAGACGATGATTTTGACGACGACAAGGACCGGCTCGCCGAATTCTACCACGACCACGGCTACATCGATTTCGAGCTCAAGGACGTGCAGTTCCTGAACCCCACCCCCCGCACCATGGTCGTCCGCCTGCTCCTCTATGAAGGCCGGCAATACCGCGTCGGTTCCGTCAGGTTCACTGGCAACAAGCTCTTCAGCACCCAGGCCATCATCGAGGGCCTGCACTCCGCCAACCAGGCCCGCGGCGGCAAGACCAGGCTCGGCCCCAATGGCCTGCCCATGGACGTCGGCGACATCTTCAAACCCAAAGACTACGCCCGCGACGTCGAGGCGGTCGAGGATTTCTACGGCGCCAGGGGCTACATCGATGTCACCAGTTTCTCCGGCAACCTCAAGGTCAGCCGCATCCCCAATACCCAAAGCGGCACCATGGACCTCGACTTCCAAATCAACGAAGGCCAGCGCTCCACCATCGAGCGAATCGAAATCCGTGGCAATACCGTTACCAAGGACAAGGTCATCCGCCGCGAACTGGCCGTGGCCCCGGGCGAAATCTTCGACCTGGTGCGCGTGCGCCGCAGCCGCTTGCGCCTGGAAAACATGCAGTACTTCTCCAAAGTCGACGCCCGCCCCGAGCCAACCGAAATACCCAACATGAAGGACCTCGTCATCGCCGTCGATGAGGGCCACACCGGCCACGTCATGGTCGGCGCCGGCTTCAGCTCCCTGGATGGCCTGGTCGGCTATACCGAATACTATCAGGGCAACTTTGATTTGTTCAATCCGCCCAAGTTCACCGGCGGCGGCCAGAAACTCCGGCTCCACGTCGCCCTGGGCACCCTGCGCCAGGACTACCTCGTGTCCTTCATCGAACCTTGGTTCCTGGGTCGCAAGCTCACCCTGGGCACCGATCTCTACTACCGCGACCTGGCCTTCCAAAGCCTCAAAGGCGTCTATGACGAAGTGCGCGCCGGCGGTCGCCTCAGCCTCTCCCGCACGCTCTTCAACAACGATTTCATCATCGGCAGCGTCAGCTACTCCCTGGAAGATGTCGGCATTGTCCTGAACCCGCCTTACCATGGCTTTGTCAACCGCGGCAGCCCGGGCACGACCCCCCAGCCCACTGCTGGGGGCGACCGCGGCGGTGTCAATTCCTCAGGCGGCCTGCAGGGCAACGCGGTCAAGCCCAACGTCCCCGACGCCATCCTCGGGGAAACCGGTTATCACGTGCTCTCGAAAATCGGCGCCTCGCTCGCTTACGACACTCGCGGCGGCGGCCTCTTGCCCAATAAGGGCCAGCGCACCAGCCTCGCCGCCGACTTCGTCGGCGGCCCCCTGGGCTTTGACAAGGAATTCTACAAGCTGGAACTCACCACCGCCTGGTACTTCAAGGGCCTGGCCAAAGGACACGTCCTGGAATTGGTCGGCCGGACCGGCGTGGCCGACAGCCTCACTTCGGAGGACGTGCCGTTCTACGAGCGCTACTACCTGGGCGGCATCTACTCCTTGCGGGGGTTCAACTACCGCAGCATCAGCCCGCGCCAGCCGGGCATGAGCGAGCCCATCGGCGGCGATTCCTACTGGTTCGGCTCCGCCGAATACAGCATCCCCATCATCGAGCAGGAGCATGGCCTGAGCCTCCGCTTTGCCCTCTTCTACGACATCGGCAGCGTCAGCCCCAGCCCTTACAGCTACAACTTCAGCAACTTCAATGACAACTGGGGTATCGGCTTGCGCATCAACCTCCCCATCGCTCCCATCCGCCTCGATTACGGCATCCCCATTCATCATGACCAGTTCAACGGCGGCGCCGGCAAATTCCAGTTCGGCGTCGGTTTCGAGCGCCCATTGTAATCCCAACTCCCTCCCTCAAGGCGGCACCACAAAACCCGGAGAACCCCAATATGTTGCGTTGGATTTCAAATCTGCCTTACGGTTTGGGTGGCGCGGGCCTCCTCTTGCTCGCGCAGACGCTGCCCGGCCTGTGCGGGCCGCCGCCCGCCTTGGCCTCCTTTGCCGCCCTGCCGCTGGCCTTCGAGCCGCTGGCTGGCCAGGCCCAGGCCCCGGCGCTCTTCCTCGCCCGCGGCCGCAACTACCAGTTCCGCATCGCCCCCGCCCAGGCCCAGCTCATCTTGTGCAAGAGCGCCGGCGCCCTGACCCCCGCCCTGACCGAGCGCGCCCAGTCTGTCGCCTGGCCTTGGGCAGCCACCCGAACCATCCGGATGGACTTCGCCGGGGCCAACCCGCAGGCCCCGGTCTATGGGGAGGGAGCCATGCCCGGCACCATCAACTACCTCCTGGGCAGCGACCCGGCGCAATGGCGCACCGGCATTGCAGCCTTTGCCAAAGTGCGCATCCAGGCCCTGTATCCCGGCATCAGCCTCGTCTATTACGGCAATCACCAGCGGCTCGAATACGATTTTACCATCGCCCCGGGGGCCGACCCCGCAACGATTGCCATTCATTATGACGGTGTGGACCGCCTTACGCTCAACGAGGCGGGCGACCTGCTTCTGGGCCTGGGCGCCGAGGAAGTCTGCCAGCCCCGGCCCGCCCTCTACCAGACCGTCGGCGGACAACGCAAACCGGTCTCCGGCGGCTATCGGCTCAAGGATGCCCGGACCGCCACGTTCGCCGCCGGCCCCTACGATCATTCCTCCCCCCTGGTCATCGACCCGACGATGAATTATTCGACCTATTTCGGCGGCAACGGCGACGACATTGTTTGGGCGGTCAAAGTCAACACGAACGACAACTCGGTCTATCTTGCCGGCCAGACCCTCTCCAGCCAGTTCCCCTTTGGGCTGCCTGCCCCCGGCGCCCAGGCGACCAATGCCGGCGGCACCATCAACGGGGATGCCTTTGTGGCCAGGCTCGACCGCACCGGCACCAACCTGCTGTTCTTCACCTTCCTTGGCGGCAGCGGCGACGACGCCGCCCTGGACCTGGCCCTGGACGGCGCCGGCCAGGCCTATCTTACCGGCTACACTGACTCGACCAACTTCCCCTGCTTCCCCGCCGGCGGCGTGCCGGGACTTCTCCATTCGACCAACCTGAGCGGCCGCATTACCCCGGCTCACGTCTTTTTCAGTGACGCCTTCGTGGCCGAACTCACCAGCGACGGCTCGGGGTTGGTCTTCTCCAGCTACCTGGGGGGCAGCGACCGCGACACGGGCATCGGCATCGCGCTGGACCCCAGCAATTTCGTCTATGTGACCGGCTACACCTATTCGACTAATTTCCCTGCCACCAACGCCCTGGTGGTCCAGCCGCCCGGCGCCACCAAGCCGTTGTGGTTCACTAATCTGTTCGGCAGCAACGATGTCTTCGTGGCCAAATTCGCCCCCGCCGGCGCCGGTCTCGTCTATTCCACCTACCTGGGCGGCACCAACTTCGATGTGGGCCAAGGCATCGCGGCCGACGCCGACGGCAACGCCTATGTCACGGGTTATACTGCCTCGACCAATTTCCCCGTCACCACTGCGCTGGCCCCGCTGCTCGGTCAGCTCAACGACACCACCAATGCCGTGCGCAAGTACCACGGCCGAGTGGTGCCGCCCTACGACGCCTTTGTGGCCAAAATCGCCCCCCTCGGCTCGGATTTGCTCTACTGCGCCTACCTGGGCGGCACCAATAACGACGCCGGTTTCCGCATTCGGCTCGACGCCGCCGGCGCCCTTTACGTGACCGGTTCCTCCTCCTCCCTGGACTTCCCGAACATCCCCAATGTCACCACCAACCTCATCCCCCATGGCCGGACCAACCTCAGCTACCTCAACAGCGATGCCTTCCTGACCAAGATCGTCGCCCCCGGCAACGTGCCGGTCATCGAGTATTCCCTGCTTTTCGGCGGTCCCGGCGACGAGACCGGCTGGGACCTCGCCCTGGACCCGCTCACCACCAACATCTTCCTGGTCGGCACCACCACCTCGACCAATTTCCCCAGTTTCCCTTTCTCCGCCACCAATGCCCCGTTCCTCCAGGCCACCAACCGCTCCCGCAGCAACGACGTCTTCGTCGCCGCCTTCGCCCCCGCCACTTTCCTCACCACGAACTGGGTCCTGACCAACATCATCACCGGGGGCCACCCCACCCCCGTTTACATTCCCCAGACGGTCACCAACCAGGTGCTCACCAATCTCTTCGCCGTCTGCTTTGGCGGAGTGCGCGATGATTTCGGCCTGGGCATCGACGTCGATCGCGCCGGCAATGCCTTCGTGGCCGGCCAGACCCTCTCCGGCGATTTCCCGGCCCTCGGCGCCTGGCAACCCACGCTCGTCGGCCACAGCGACGGTTTCCTGGCCAGGATACAATTCGCCGACGCTCTGGCTGCCGTCACGATTGATACCGTGCCCCCACACCTCCAGGTGACGGTGGACGGAACCACCAACACGGCGCCTTTGACCGCCAACTGGGTTTTCGGGTCGGCGCACAGCCTCTCCACCCTCCCGGTGCAGGGCGGCGGCCGGGGCAAGCGCCATCTCTGGACTTCCTGGAGCAATGGCGGGCTGCTCTCCAACCAGGTCAGCCCGGCTGCCAGCAGCGTGGCCATCACGGCCAGCTTCAAAACCCAGTACTTTCTGACAATGGAGGCAACCCAAGGCGGCGCAGCCAACCCAGCCAGCGGCTGGTACGACGCCGGCAGCATCGTCCCGATCACCGCCACGCCCGCGCTGGGCGCCAGCTTTGCCGGCTGGACCGGCGGCGGCGCCGGCGCCTACTTGGGCTCGAACAATACCGGCAGCGTGACCATGAACGGGCCGATCACGGAAGTCGCGAATTTCACCGGGGCGCTCGGCAACCGCCTGACAGTGGTGATCAACGGCGCCGGCAGCGTTTCACCCGATTACAACGGCCAGGCCCTCCTGCTCGGGCACACTTACACGCTCACCGCCAAACCCAACCCGGGATTCTCGTTCGCGGGCTGGACCGGCGCTGTCCCCACCAACTACCCGGTCTTGCGCTTCGTCATGACCAACGGCCTAGTCCTGCAAGCCAACTTCGCCGCCAACCCCTTCGCCCCCGCCAAAGGCTCTTATGCCGGCCTGTTCTTCGATACCAACAACCTCGACTTCCAAAGTTCCGGCTTCTTCAGCGCCACCCTCGCCGACAGCGGCGCCTTCAGCGCCACCCTGCAACCGGCCGGAAAGACCTATTCGCTCTCCGGCCAATTCTCGAACGACGGCGCCTTCTACGGCACCCTGTCGCGTGGCAGCACGCTCACTCGCCTCCAGGTCCGGTTGCAGCTCGATTTGAGCGCCGGCAATCGCCTGACCGGCCAGGTCAGCGACGGCACCTGGACCGCTGACCTCCTGGCCAACCAGGCCGTTTATTCCAGCACCAAACCGGCCCCGGAAAGGAGCAGGAAATACATCTTGCGCCTGGCCGGCAGCGACAATTCGCTGGCCGCGCCGGGCGGTGACGGCTTCGGCACCGCCTCGGTCGCTGCCAACGGCGCCCTGCTGTTCAACGGGACCCTCGCCGATGGCGCCAAGGTCCTCCAAAGCACCTTCGTCTCCGGCCAGGGCCAGTGGCCCCTCTTTGCCTCCCTCTATTCCGGCCGTGGGGCAGTCCTGGGTTGGCTCTCCTTCGCCGGCCCCGCCCTGGATGCCCTCAGCGGTCCGGTCACTTGGTTCAAACTGCCCAATCCGGGACCCAGGCGCCTCTATCCGGGCGGCTACACCTTCGAAACCCAGGCCGCCGGTTCGGTTTATGCCTTTACCAACGGCACGCGCGTGCTCAATTTCAGCCAGGGACAAGTCGTGCTCGAAAAGGGCGGCCTGCTGCAGGACCTCACCAACCGGGTCTTGCTCGACTCCAACAACAAGGTCACCGACCTGACCCGCACGAACCGGTTGAGCTTGAGCCTCAGCCCTGCTGCCGGTTCCTTCCGGGGCAGCTTCCTCAATCCCGCCACGCGCCAGACCGTCCCGTTCTCCGGGGCCCTCCTTCCCAGTCAGACCAACGGCGCCGGCTTCTTCCTGACCACCAACCAGAGCGGCCGAGTCTTCTTCGGACCGTAACCCTCGGCGCGCACCGTTCAGGCCGCAAACCGCGACTGGGCGGCGCGAATGTCTTTGGCGATCTGCTCGCGCAGGTCCGCTACCGAGGCGAACTTCCGCTCCTCGCGCAGTTTGTCGACGAAAGCGAGCTCCAGTTCCTGGCCGTAAAGGTCCCCCTGGAAGTCGAGCAGATGCGCCTCCACCCGCACTTGCGGCGGCCCCTGCTCAAGGGTGGGGCGGCAGCCGATATTCAAGGCGGCGCGGTAGCGCCGCCCGCCCGCCAGGGCCTGCACGGCATACACGCCCCTGGGCGGCAGAACCAGGCCGCCGACATCCATGTTCGCCGTCGGAAAGCCCAGTTCGCGCCCCAGCCGCCCGCCCGGGACCACCTTGCCGGCCAGGCCATAAGCGCGGCCGAGCATCTGGCTGGCCGCGTCCAGCTCGCCCGCCGCAATCGCCGCGCGAATCCGGGTGCTGCTCACCGCCCGGCCATCGAGCGACACCGCTGCCAGGCCGTGCACCGCAAAGCGCAGGTCGTTGCCCAACCGCTTCAATAACTCGACATTGCCGCCGCGCTTGTAGCCAAAAACAAAATTCGCCCCGACGCAAAGGCTCAGAATCTGCCCCAGGTCCCGCGCCAATCCCCGGATGAACCCCTCCCCGCTTTGCCGGCTGAAGGCCTGGTCGAAGTGAATCAACAACAGGGCGTCCGCCCCCAGCGAACCGAGCGTCCGCAACTTTTGCGGCAGCGAATAGATCAAGGGCGGCACCCGGCTCGGGGCCACCACCGTGTTGGGATGGCGGTCAAAGGTAATCACCAGCGCCAGGGCTTCATGCTGCCGTGCGTCCATGATGGTTTGCCGGACAATCTGCTGGTGTCCCAGGTGCACCCCGTCGAAAAACCCGATCGCCAGGGACACCTTCCGCCCGCCCGCGGGCAACTCGTTGGCTGCGTGAATAATTCTCATGGCAACTTCTCTGACCATGCAACCCGCCCCTGGTCATCCCCTGGCCAATTTCAAAAACGGTATCACCAGTCTTTCCAGCTCGCGCGCCGTAAGCTTGAGCACCTCCGCCAGGGGCGTGGCCTGGCTCACCTCGAACCGGCCCGAGGCGACCCGCCGCAGGGTGGCCAGGTGGGCGCCGCAACCGAGCTTCTGCCCCAGTTCATGGGCCACGCTCCGCACGTAGGTCCCCTTCGTGCAGGCCAGCCGGAAATGCCCAATCGGCTCCTGGTAGGCGCCGAAGCGGAAGGTATAGATGTGGACCAGGCGCGCTTCGCGCTCGACCTCGATGCCCTGGCGCGCCAGTTTGTAAAGCGGCACCCCGCCTATTTTCACCGCCGAGACCATCGGCGGCGTCTGCATCTGGTCGCCGAGGAATTGCGCGGCGGCTTCCTGGAGCCGCTCCAGCGTCAGCGGCGGGACCGGCAGCGACGCGACCAGTCGGCCAGCCGCATCGTAGGTGTCGGTGGTCTCGCCGAACTTGAGCGTCCCCTCGTACACCTTGTCCTCAGCCATGAGTCTTTCAGAGAGTTTGGTGCCCCGGCCCAGCACCAGGATCAGCAAACCGGTCGCGTTCGGGTCCAGCGTGCCGCAATGCCCCACCTTCTTGATCCTGAAATGCCGGCGAATCGCGTCCACCACGTCGTGCGAGGTTGGCCCGGCCGGTTTATCGATCAGGATCGCGCCATCGAGCGCTGAAAACTCTTGCATCATGCGTTATTAAATCGCTTTTCGCCAGGGTTGCAACGCGCAATGCGTTTGCCTTTCCGAATTGCTTTCTGTATCTCGAGCGAAAATGACCGCGCACCCCAGAGCCAGCCGGTCGCCAGGCCTCAGGTTTGAAGTCGCGCCGGACCTCGAGGCGATGAGCCGGCGTGCCGCCGCGCTCATCGAGTCCGCCCTCCGGCGCAAGCCGGCGCTCCTGTTGTGCGCCGCCGCCGGCTCCAGCCCCGCCCGCACCTACGAATTGCTGGGCGAGCGGGCCAGCCAGGACCCGGCCCTTTTCCGGCGATTGCGAGTCATCAAGGTGGATGAGTGGGGCGGGCTCAACCTGGCGGACCCGGCCACCTGTGAAAGCGACTTGAGGACTCGCCTCCTGGTTCCGTTGCGCATCGCCCCGGACCGCTATCAGGGCTTCGACAGCCAGCCGGCGGACCCGCCCCGCGAGTGCGAGCGGATTTCCCAGTGGCTCGCCCGGAACGGGCCGATTGACCTCTGCGTGCTGGGAGTCGGCGCCAATGGCCACCTTGCCATGAACGAGCCGGCCCGGGCGCTCTGTCCCGGCCCACACATCGCGCAGTTGGCGCCCGGTTCCCTCCAGCACCCGATGCTCGCCGTGTCCAACGCCAAACCCGCTTACGGACTCACCCTCGGCCTGCGGGACATTCTCCAATCCAGGAAAATCCTCCTGCTGGCCGGCGGCGAGCGCAAGCGCGCCGTCCTCGAACGACTCCGCCAACCGCGCCTCACCCCCCTCTTCCCGGCCTCCTTTCTCTGGCTGCATCCAGACACCATTGTGCTCTCTGATGAAAAGGCGGAAGGCGGCCTGAGTTAAAAAGGTTCTCTGACTCCCACTTTCTCACTTTCCCACTTCCCCATTCACTCAACCACCCACTCACCCAGGTTATGAGCCCTAAAGGACGAGTCAAAGTCGGTATCATCGGGTCGCAATTCCAGGCGGAGATTCACGCCGAGTCGTTCCGCATTCTGCCCGACGAAGCGGAGGTCGTGGCCGTGGCTTCGCCCACGCCCGGCCACGCCCGGCGGTTTGCGCGCCAGCACCACCTGGCGCGCTGCTTCACCGATTACCGCCAACTGCTGGCCGAGCCGGACATCGAGCTGGTCACCATCGCCGCACCCAATGCCCTGCACGCCCGGATGACCGTGGAGGCGGCCAACGCCGGCAAGCACGTCGTTTGCGAAAAACCGCTCTGCCTGACCCTGGAAGAGGCGGACCTCATGCTCGAAACCTGCCGGCGCCAGGGCGTGCTGCTGCTCTACGCCGAGGAGCTCTACTTCACCCCGAAATATGTCAAGGCCAGGCAGATGGCGGAGGAGGGGGCCTTTGGCAAGGTCTATCTGGTCAAGCAGACCGAGAAGCACTTCGGCCCGCACGCCCCCTGGTTTTGGGATGTCCAGCGTTCGGGCGGCGGGGTGTTCATGGACATGGGCTGCCACGGCATTGCCTTCTGCTGGTGGTTCCTGGGCCGGCCCGGCATCAAGAGTGTCCTCTGCCACCTGGGCACCTACGTGCATGGCGACAAGACCCAGGGCGAGGACGATTGCCTTTGCATCATCGACTTCGACAACGGGGCCAAGGGTGTCATCGAGGATAGCTGGGCCAGGCGTGGCGGCATGGAGGACCGCATCGAAGTCTATGGCGAAGGCGGCGTCACCTACGCCGACTTGCACATGGGCAACGCCCTGCCCACCTACAGCCACTACGGCTACGGCTACGCCGTCGAGAAGGCCCCGGCCACCAAAGGCTGGACCTGGCCGGTCTTCGAGGAGCTCTGGAATTACGGGTTCCCGCAGGAGATGCATCACTTCGCCCGTTGCGTGCGCGGCAAAGAGCAGCCGCTGGCCACCGGCCAGGACGGGCGCCTGGTGCAGGAGGTCCTCTATGCCGGCTACCAGTCCGCCGGCTTGGGCGCCCGCGTCGCCCTGCCTTTCCGGCCCAAAGGCGTCCAACGCCCAATCGACCTCTGGCGCCATCACCGCGCTTGACATTGCCGGCTGCCTTGGGCTGCTTGGGGCCATGAATTTTCTGGTCACCGGCGGCGCGGGTTTCATCGGCTCCCATGTTTGCGAGCACTTGCTCCAGGCCGGTCACGCGGTCTGGGCGTTTGACGATTTGAATCCCTTTTACGACCCACAGCTCAAACAACGGAACCTCCGCGACATCCAGTCCCTGGCCAAACCCTTCGAGTTCGTCTATGGCGATTTGACCGACCGCGCGGCGCTCCAGGAATTGTTCGGCCGCGTGAAGTTCGACCAGGTCATCCACCTGGCCGCCCGCGCCGGGGTGCGGCCCAGCCTCGAGCAGCCGGCCCTTTATCAGCGGGTCAATGTCGAGGGCACCGTGCACCTGTTGGAGGCGGCCCGGCTCCAGGGCGTCCGCAAAATCACCATCGCCTCCTCCTCTTCCGTCTATGGCGTCAATTCCAAGGTGCCCTTTGCGGAGAGCGACCCCATCTTCAGCCCGATTTCCCCTTATGCCGCCAGCAAGCTCGCCTGCGAGGCCCTGGGCCATGTCTATCATCACCTCTATGGCCTGGACGTGGTCATGCTGCGGTTTTTCACCGTTTACGGCCCGCGCCAACGGCCCGACCTGGCCATCCACAAGTTTGCCCGCCTCATCCGCGCCGGCCGGCCCATCCCGGTCTTCGGCGACGGCTCGACGGCGCGCGATTACACTTACATCACCGACATCCTCCAGGGCATCGCCGCCTGCACCCGCAACCAATTCGGCTACGAAATCTTCAACCTCGGCCAAGCCCAGCCCGTCTCGCTCAGCCGCTTGATCCAGTTGCTGGAAAACGCCCTCGGCAGCAAGGCCATCCTCGACCGCCAACCCCCTCAGCCCGGCGACGCCCCGCTCACCTGCGCGGACCTTTCCAAGGCGCGCGCCCGGCTCGGCTACGACCCCCGCGTCAAGCTGGAGCAGGGCATCCCGCTCTTCCTCCAGTGGCTGAACCAGACCGCACCCTGAGGCCCGGCGGCCCGTGGCGGCGGCGCCGGGAACTGGCCTCACCGCTTGAGGGTTTCGAGGAATCCTTCCAACTTGCTGCGGCGGGTGGGGTGACGCAATTTGCGCAGGGCTTTGGCCTCGATCTGGCGGATGCGTTCGCGGGTGACGTTGTATTGCCGGCCGACCTCCTCCAGGGTGCGCGGGTAGCCGTCGGTCAGGCCGTAGCGCAGTTCCAGGATTCTCCGTTCCCGCTCGTTCAAGCCGTTGAGCACTTCGCCCAGGTGGCCGCGGAGCAAATTAAAGCTCGTGGCCTCGCTTGGGTTTTCGGCGGTCTTGTCTTCCAGGAGATCGCCGAAACGCGTCTCTTCGGCGTCCCCGACCGGCGATTGCATCGAGATGGGCTGCTGGGCGATCTTCAACACGGTGCGGACGCGTTCGACGGACATTTCCATGGCATCGGCCAACTCGTCCGGCGTGGCCTCCCGGCCCAATTCCTGCATCAGCCGCTTTTGCGTGCGCCAGAGCTTGTTGATGATTTCGATCATGTGGACGGGGATGCGCACGGTGCGGGCCTGGTCGGCGATGCAGCGGGTGATGGCCTGCCGGATCCACCACGTGGCGTAGGTGGAGAATTTGTAGCCGCGCCGGTACTCGAACTTTTCAACCCCCTTCATCAGCCCCATGTTCCCCTCCTGGATCAGGTCCAGGAATGACTGGCCGCGGTTGGTGTATTTCTTGGCGATGGAGATGACCAGGCGCAGGTTGGCCTCGACCATCTGCGCTTTGGCTTCGCGGGCGCGGCTCAGGGCCCCCTGCAACTCGACCCAGCGGCTCTGAAACTCCTCCACCGGCATCCGCACAAACCGTTCCAGGGCCTTGTGCCGGTCCGCTTCCGACTCCAGGCTCGCCGGCGCCGGGGCGGACTCCGACCGGGCCTCGATTCTCTCGCCGGCGGCGCGGCCGGCCTGGACCTTGTCCCGGATGTTCTCGGCCAGCAGCGCCATCTCCTCGATGACCTTTTGCTTGAGGCGGAAGCGGGCGAAGGTGGCCTTGAGCCTCTGATCCAGCCGCCTGAACTCCGCCCGCAGCCGCGCGCGCTCGGCTGCCGGCCCCGCGTTCTGCCATCCGCAGAACAGCTCATCGGCCTTGCCGTCGAGGTCTCGCACTCGCTTGACCAGCCGCCGCAAGTTTCTCAGGTGCACCTCCCGCTCCTCCACCAGGTTGTCCACGATCAAACGGTCGAACCGTTCCTTGGGCGGCTCGGCCAGGAGCCGCTCGGCTACTGCGATGTGCTCTTTGGCGGCAAAACCCATCCCGTAGATCAACCGCTGGATTTGGTTTTCCGCCTCCTCGATCCGCCGGCAAATCCCGACCTCCTGCTCGCGGGTGAGCAAAGGCACTTTCCCCATTTGTTTCAAATACATCCGCACCGGGTCGTCCAGGGTGTCAAACCGCCCGGGCGCCCCCTCCTCGTCCGCCTCGGCTAAGGCGGGGCGATCCACCTCGGCCGGATCGACGATTTCAATCTCCAGGTTGCGGAGTTTGGTCAGCACTTGGTCCAGGTCCTCCGGCGTGGCCACGTCGGCCGGCAGGGCCTCGCTGATGTCCTCATAGCTCAGATAGCCCTGCTCCTGCGCCAGCCGCACGAGGTCCTTGAGCCTTTCAGCCAGGCCGAGGCCGGCCTGGCCTTTGCCCCCGCCCGAGCGCCGCGCCCGCGCGGGCCGGCCGGGGCCCTGCCGGGAGGGCCCCGCGCCCCGAGCGCCGGCCCGCCGCGCCGCCGCGCCGGCCTGGCACGGCGCGGGCGGCGGCCCCGCCGCCGCGGAAACCCGTCGCTCCCCCTTTTGCTCCTGTTTCTGACGTCTCATTCTCTGCATAAAACCGCCCGACGCCCCGGCTGGCGGCAGCGCTCCAGCCCTTCCTGCGCAGGCTCAACCCCCGCCAGTCCATTGCAGAGCATACAGATTTCCCGGCGAACTCAAACAAATAAACGCGCCGCGAAAAGCATTCCTTCCCGGCCGGGAAATGATTATCTCTTGGCGCTGTTATGCTAGAGACCCGAGCGTCGCCGGGCGCGGTTGCATCGCCACTCGCAGCCCTCGATCCGTATGCCGTGCTGCGGAATCGGGATTTCCTGCTTTACCTGATCGGGCGCTTTGTGGCGGCGCTGGGGCAGCAGATGCTCACGGTGGCGGTCGGTTGGGAGTTGTATGAGCGGACGCGCTCCGCGCTGGCCTTGGGCATGGTGGGCCTGACCCAGATGATGCCGATGGTCCTCTTTACCCTGGTGGCGGGGCACGTGGCGGATAATTACAACCGCAAGCGGGTTATCCTCCTGACGACCTTCGTCATCGCCTGCGCCGGCCTGGGCCTGGCCCTGATCTCGGGCAGTCGCGCCCCGGTCTTTTGGATTTATTTCTGTCTCTTCGCTGCCGGCACGGCCCGTACGTTTCTCTGGCCCGCCAGTTCCGCGTTTCTCCCCTATCTGGTCCCGCGCCAGTTCTTTTCCAAGGCCGTCACCTGGAACAGCGGCAGCTTCCAACTCTCCTCGGTGGCCGGGCCGGCGGCGGGCGGCGCCCTGATTGCGCTCACCGGCCAGGCCTGGCCGGTTTACGCTCTCAACGCCGCCACCGCCCTGGCTTGCCTGGCGCTGATCAGCTTTGTGCGCCGCGACCATGTCGTGGTGCAGAAAGAGAAGATGACCCTCAAGAGCCTGGTGGTCGGCTTCAAATTCGTGTTCGCCAGCCCGATGATCCTGGGAACCATCACCCTCGATTTGTTCGCCGTGTTATTGGGCGGCGCCACGGCCTTGTTGCCGGTCTATGCCAAGGACATCCTCCAGGCCGGCCCCAGCGGCCTGGGGCTCCTCCAGGCCGCCCTGCCCCTGGGTTCCTTGCTCTGCGCCCTCATCCTCGCCCACCGCCCGCCCCTCCAAAAAGCCGGCCGCACCTTGCTCCAGGCCGTCGCCGGTTTCGGCCTCGCCACGATTGTCTTCGGCTTTTCCCGCTGGTTCTGGTTCTCCTTCCTGACCCTCTTTCTCTGCGGCGCCATGGACAACGTCAGCGTGGTCGTCCGCCATACCCTCGTGCAATTGCTCACCCCCGATGAAAAACGCGGGCGCGTCTCTGCGGTCAACAGCCTGTTTATCGGCACCTCCAACGAACTGGGCGGCTTCGAATCGGGCTTTGTCGCCTACCTCTCCAGCCCGGTCTTCTCCGTCGTCTCCGGCGGCCTCGGCACCATCGTCGTCGTCCTCGCCGTGGCCCTGATCTGGCCCGAGATGCGCAAGTTCGGTCGCCTGGATGCCCCTTAAGGTTTCAACCTCTTTAACGTCCCCCCCAGCGCACTCACCAGGTCGCGCGTTTGGGGCAAACCCTCAGCCGGTTTGATCACCTCCGCCGAGTAGAGCAAATAGGCCAGCACCAGTTCGCGCTCGCAACCCCTCAGGCCAGCGTGCGCCGCATACCGCTGGAACGGCTCCGAGTTCAGCAGCCCCTCCACTCGCCCGGCCAGCTCCCTGGTGGGCCGGCGCTCGACCAGGATGGCCCGCTGGATGAGATAGTGAAACCAGTCCCAGCCCGCAATGCCCGTCACCTCGCCCCGTTCCCAATCCAGCACCCGCCAGTGGCCCTGCGGCGAAAGCTTGATGTTCCACGGCGCCAGGTCCCCGTGCGCCAGGGCCGGATGCAGGGCGCGGGCGCGCAGCCGGCCCGCCACGACCGGCCACAACGGACTGCCCCCCGCCGCCCCCTCCAGGCGCCCCCACGCCGGCACCTCGCCCAAACTCACCGTTCGCTGCCCATCCACCCACGGCCAGAGCAGGGCCGGCAGGGCCCAGTCGTCTCGCGGGCGCGGGGCCTGCCCGGCAAAGTAATCCAGCGCCAGCGCCTCAAGGCGCGAGGACTGGAAAGTGCCGCGCAGCTTCGGCACACCGGCCTTGCCGGCGACCGCCTCCAGGAAGGATTGCTCCTTGCGGACCAGGCCCCTGGCCGGCTCGCTTAAACCGGCTTTGACTACCGCCACCGGCCTTTGGTGCGCGTCAAATACGAGCACGATGAACCGTTGTCCCGGGCTGGCGGGGTTGCCCGCCAGGATGCCAAATCCAGGCACTGCGCCCCGCCCCGCGCCGGCCAGCGAGCAAAGAAATTCAGCAAACGGATCGCCGGGTGAAACCCTGAGCGAGATGCTTTCGGTCCCGACCGCCGCGCCCGCCAGGAGCAGCCAGCGCAACACGGCCCTGGCGGCGCGCGCGCGGCCGGTTTGTGCCGGGTACAAACCCAGCGCCGCCGCCGCCGCCCGCCCGCCGGCCGGCAACGCCAGGAAAGGCTGCCCCTGCTTGCGCAGCAACCGCAGGTGAACCGCCGCCCCCGGGCCGCCACCCGCTCCGAACAATTCGTTCCAAAAACCTTCCGCTCCCGCCATAGCGCTCAAACCATGACATAATCCCCCCCAGGGACAAAACAAGATTCGGCTCTCGCCCTCAGCCCGACCGTTTCCGCGTCCTCTCCGCCATGAAATCCAGGATTACCTGCTCGATTTCAGCAGCGACTTTTTCGGGCGGTTGGGCCGCGTCAATGATGCGTCCGTTGCTCAGGCCCTGGACCAACTGCCGGTAGGCCTTGCGCTGGCGTTCAGTCTCCGCCGGCGGCACCTCCCGCTTCCGGCTTTGCAGCACTGCCGCCGGCGCATCGAGCAGCAACACCAGGTCGGGCTTGACCAGCGCGCGATAGCCCAGCCCGACGAGCCACAGGGGCACGCGCAGGCGGTAGCGCCGTTGGTCCACGAAAAAGTCGTAGTAAAATCTGTTAATCACCACCAAACCGCCCCGGAAAGTGACCGGTTGGATGCGCAAAGGCCAGCCCAGGAAAAACTCCAGCCAGTGAAAGCCGAAAAAGAGCAGGGAAACCAGCGCGTTGCGGACGGGTTCGCTGTGCGGAGCTATGGTCGGCTCGCGCGCCGCCCGGCGCCCGGCGGAAAACAAGGGCGGCTTCCAATGAAACTCCCGTCCCTTCTCCGGACTGAACGTGCCGCGCAGTCCCTGGATAACGGCGCCGGCGGCGGTTGACTTGCCGCTGCCGTCGGCGCCGCACAGGGCCACGGTCAAACCCGGCGGCCGCAGGGCGCGCCGGCCCAACCGGGCGGCATCGGCCAGCAGCGAGGCCGCCACCTGCCAGGGACGCCGCGTCACCTGCCGAAGGACCAAAGCTCGCCGCAAGGCGCCCGTGCGGGCCTCGATTTCCCCCCATTTTTCCCCCGCCCCCGCCGCCACGAGGAACTTCGCCAGCCCCTGGCCGCAAGTGCCGGCCAGCAATTCGGTCGCGGCGGCCGGCTCCGCGCGAAATCCAGCGGCGATGGACGAATGGTATTGCTCTTTGACCTTGCCTCGGTGAATCAGGTTCGCCAGCAGGCTCGTGGCGGCTTCATGCCCCGGGTGCGGCACGGCAAACAATCCCCGGCGCACTTTCCGCTCGAACAAGGCCCCGCTATAGAGGAAATGAAACCCGCGCCACTTCAGGTCGCTGAACAGGTCGAAATGGGCCTGGACATTGGACTGCTGGCCGGACAAGTAAAGGGCCAGCGAGGCATATTCACCCCGATTGTGCAGACGAAAGCCCGCCGCCCGGGCGGCCGCCAGGAGCGCCGCTTCCGCCGCGCGCAATTGCGCCGGCCGGACCAGCACATCAATGTCGTTCGTCGTGAAATGCGGCAGCCCTTCGTAGTTGCGCAGGACCAGGAAATCGATCCCAGCCTCCTGCCAAGCCCGAAAGACCAACGTCACCAACTCGCTGATCTGTTGTTGCTCCGGCGCCATGCTGAACTAGGCACGCCCGCAGGCTAACTGATCCGCTTACAGCAGGGCAAGCCTCTGGCTGGCCGCTCTCCCCCACCGGGAGCATTTCACTTTTTTGGGTGGTCCCCCCTAACCTTAATCCTAATCCTAATCCTAATCTCTTAATCTTAATCCTAATCCTAATCTCCTAATCCTAATCTCCCTCGTCCAACCGCCAATCAGAGTTGGCTTTGCTCAACCCCACGAGCATCGAAACAATTCTGCGTAGCCGCTCTTTCCCGGAGGCGACCACACCCAACTCACACCGGTCCCGCCCCGCGGGACCAGAACATCCAGCGCCGCGGCACACTCCAAAGCCG
>Ga0187870_1000714_pt1 | contig 35078 bp, 23 predicted proteins | sample June2016WEW_13_1_3_FD_132974 | JGI IMG/M metagenome (GOLD analysis project Ga0187870, IMG submission 132974) | Peatland microbial communities from SPRUCE experiment site at the Marcell Experimental Forest, Minnesota, USA - June2016WEW_13_150 | ecosystem: Environmental > Terrestrial > Soil >... | reverse complement strand
TTCACGATTCGGAAGGTGTCGCCGGGCGGGGTGGTGACGACGCTGGCGGGGCTGGCGGGAAGCTCGGGCAGCGCCGACGGCACGGGCAGCGCGGCGCGCTTCAACTACCCATACGGCGTGGCGGCAGACAGCGCGGGCAACGTGTATGTGGCGGACTCCGACAACCACACCATTCGGAAGGTGACGCCGGGCGGGGTGGTGACGACCCTGGCGGGCCTGGCGGGAAGCTCTGGCAGCGCCGACGGCACGGCCAGCGCGGCGCGGTTCTACGAGCCGTGCGGCGTGGCGGCAGACAGCGCGGGCAACGTGTATGTGGCGGACTGGAGTAACCACACGATTCGGAAGGTCACGCCGGGCGGGGTGGTGACGACGCTGGCGGGCCTGGCAGGAGGCCAGGGCAGCGCCGACGGCACGGCCAGCGCGGCGCAGTTCTACTATCCATCCGGCCTGGCGTTGGACAGCGCGGGCAACTTGTATGTGGCGGACTACGGCAACTCCACAATTCGGAAGGTGACGCCGGGCGGGGTGGTGACGACGCTGGCGGGCCTGGCAGGAAGCCAGGGCAGCGCCGACGGCACAGGCAGCGCGGCGCGCTTCAACTATCCATCCAGCGTGGCGGTGGACAGCGCGGGCAACGTGTATGTGGCGGACGAGGAGAACTACACCATTCGGAAGGTGACGCCGGCCGGGGTGGTGACGACGGTGGCGGGCCTGGCGGGAAGCCCGGGCAGCGCCGACGGCACGGGCAGCGCGGCGCGGTTCGGCATGCCGGAGGGCGTGGGGGTGGACAGCGCGGGCAACGTGTATGTGACGGACTTCAACAACCACACCATTCGGAAGGTGACGCCGGGCGGGGTGGTGACGACGGTGGCGGGCCTGGCGGGAAGCTCGGGCAGCGCAGACGGCACGGCCAGCGCGGCGCGGTTCAACTACCCAGAGGGTGTGGCGGTGGACAGCGCGGGCAACGTGTATGTGGCGGACACCGAGAACCACACGATTCGGAAGGTGACGCCGGCCGGGGTGGTGACGACGCTGGCGGGCCTGGCGGGAAGCTCGGGCAGCGCCGACGGCACGGCCAGCGCGGCGCGGTTCTACTATCCAGAGGCCGTGGGGGCAGACAGCGCGGGCAACGTCTATGTGGCGGACACCTACAACTGCACGATTCGGAAGGTGACGCCGGCCGGGGTGGTGACGACGCTGGCGGGCCTGGCGGGAAGCCAGGGCAGCGCCGACGGCACGGCCAGCGCGGCGCGCTTCAACTACCCTTTCGGCGTGGCGGCAGACAGCGCCGGCAAGGCCTATGTGGCGGACGGCGGGAACAACACGATTCGGATTGGCACAACGAACACCTGCCCGGATGCGCCCACGATTGACCTGGCTGTCGGGCCGGTGGGGCAATTGCGCCAACTGGGCACCAGCCCGCAAACCGCCGTGGCCTGGCAGTGGCGCCTGATCCGGGACCCGGCCGCTTCGTCGGCTGCACTCTCGGCCGCTAATGTCCGCAATCCCACGTTCACGCCCGATGTCGCGGATTTGTATGTTTTCCGGCTGGAAGCCGCCAACGCCGCCGGGGCGATCTGTACCCGCACCCTGGCCTTTACCGCCCTGTTGGCGCCGGTGACCACCGACTCGTTTAATCCGGGAGCCGACAGCACCGTCTTCGCCATGGCGGTGCAGACCGATGGGAAGGTCCTGGCAGGGGGCGACTTCACGAACCTCGCCCAACAGGCGGCCAGCTACATTGGGCGGATAAACCTGGATGCGACGCTGGACACCAATTTCACCGCGGCCGCGGACGGGGACGTGGTTTGCGTCGCCATTCAGCCGGACGGCAAGATTCTGGTGGGGGGCGTTTTCACCACGCTGGGCAGCCAGGCCTCCTGCACCAACCTCGGCCGGCTCAACAGCGATGGCACGCTGGACACCAACTTTTTTCCGGCTCCCGATGGCATCGTCCAATGCCTGGCGGTGCAGGCGGACGGCAAGATCCTGGTCGGGGGCGGTTTCACCGTGCTGAGCGGGCGGCTGTGCAGCAACCTCGGCCGGCTCAACCCCGATGGCACGCTGGACACCAGCTTTACTCCTAATCCCGACCAAGTGGTCGATGCGTTGGCGGTGCAACCCGACGGCGCGATCCTGGCCGGGGGCGATTTCCTGACGCTGGCCGGACAGAACTGCAGCCGCCTCGGCCGGCTCAACCCTGATGGCACGCTGGACGCCAATTTTGCGCCGAGTCCCGATAATTCGGTGTACGTGCTGGCAGTGCAAGCCGATGGCAAGGTCCTGACGGGAGGCCGCTTCAGCATGTTAGGCGGCAGGGCCCGCAGCGGCATCGGACGGCTCAATGCAGATGGGAGCCCGGATACCGCCTTCAATCCGGGAGTTGACGGTCCGCCCTTTAGCCTGGCCTTGCAGGCGGACGGCGGTATTGTGGTGGGGGGTGCTTTCCAGAACCTGGGCGGGCGGGCCTGCAACTTCATTGGGCGTCTCACCGCCGCTGGCATCCTGGACACCAATTTCCTGCCGGGCGCCAACAATAGCGTCGCTTCCCTCGCCATCCAGCCGGACGGCAAGGTCCTGGTCGGCGGCATCTTCAGCAACCTGGGCGGGCGGTCGCGCAACAACATCGGGCGGTTGAACAACACCGGTTCTGCGACCCAAGGCCTCTCCTCGGATGGTTCGAGCGTCGCTTGGCCCCGCGGGGGCACCAGTCCCGAGGTCTGGCGCACGAGCTTCGAGGTCTCGACTGGCACGAGCTGGGTCAGCCTGGGCGCCGGCACGCGCAGCGCCGGCGGCTGGATTCTGAGCAACATTACCCTGCCGCCAAAGGCCGTGCTCCGCGCGCGCGGCTTCGTCGCCAGCGGCATGGAGAATGGCTCAGGTTGGTTTGTCGAGGCCGACTCGACCCCGCCGACGGTGACGGGCTCACCCGCCGGCGTGACCACAAATGCCGGCGCCTCGGCGAGCTTTACTGTGCAGGCTTCCGGCACGGCGGTTTTGACCTACCAATGGCGCAAAGGCACCGCCCTCCTGAACGATGGCGGGAACATTTCCGGCGCCCACACTCCGAGCCTGACGTTGGCCAACCTCACGGGCGCGGACAGAGGCGCCTATACGGTCGTCGTGAGCAGCCCTTTCGGCAGCGTGGCCAGCGCGGTGGCCAACCTCATGGTTGTGGACCCGTATATCTCGGGCCAGCCGCTCGGCCGGACCAACAATGCCGGCACCCTGGCCTCGTTCAGCGTGTCGGTAATCGGCGCCGTGCCGATGAGTTATCAGTGGCGCAAAGGCGGGACAAACCTGCTGGAGGGCGGCAACATCTCCGGCAGCCGGGCCTCGACGCTGAGTCTGAGCAATGTGCTGGGCGGCCATGCCGGGGCCTATACGGTGGTCGTTACCAACCTCTACGGCCGAGCGACCAGCGCGGTGGCCAACCTGAGCGTGCTTGATCCGTTCATCACCGGTCAGCCGGCCAGCCTGGCGATCGATGCCGGGCAGCAGGCCGTGTTCAATGTCGCGGTCGCCGGCACCGTGCCCCTTAAATACCAGTGGCGCAAGGGCGGCACCAATATCGCAGCGGCAACGACTACGACATTGTCTCTGACCAATGCCCAACGGGCAGATATAGCCAGTTATGACGTGGTGGTCACCAACCTGTTCGGAAAAGCAACCAGCGCCCTTGCCATCCTGGCGGTCAACCTGGCCGCCGTCGATTCCTGGAACCCGGCGGGGGCGGACAGCTCGGTGTCGGCCCTCGCCCAGCAGCGGGACGGGAAGGTGCTGGTGGGCGGCGCCTTCGCCACTCTGGGCGGGCAAGCCCGCCTCTGCCTTGGGCGGCTCAACACCGATGGCTCGCTCGATGCGGCCTTCCATCCGGGCGCCAGCAACCACGTCAATGCCCTGGCGGTGCTGCCCCAGGGGCAGTTCCTGGTTGGGGGCGACTTCACCACCCTGGGCGGGCAGGCGTGCAGTTTTCTCGGGCGGCTCAATGCCGATGGCACGCTCGACACCGCCTTCAACCCTGCGGTTAACGGCGCGGTGCTGGCCCTGGCCATGCAGGCCGACGGCAAGCTCCTGGTCGGGGGCGAATTTACCATGGTCGGTGGGCAGGCCCGCAACTGCCTGGCCCGGCTCAACAGCGATGGGACGCTTGACTCCGCCTTCAATCCGGTGCCCAACAACGCCGTGTTCGCCCTGGCGGTGCAGCCCGACGGCAAGGTCCTGGCGGGCGGTGTCTTCACCAGGTTGGCCGGACAAACGTGCTATTACCTTGGCCGGCTCAATGCCGATGGCACGCTCGACACCGCCTTCAACCCTGGAGCCAACAGTTGGGTTTACAGCCTGGCCTTGCAGCCCGACGGCAAGGTCCTGGCGGGCGGCGTCTTCACCACTCTGGGCGGACAGACCCGTTGGTGCGTCGGCCGGCTCAATGCCGACGGCAGCCTGGACGCCAACTTCAATCCGAACGCCAGCGCTCTCGTCTATTGCCTGGGCTTGCAGGCCGACGGCAAGATCCTGCTCGGGGGCGGGTTCACCTCCCTGGGCGGGCAGCCGTACAAATTCCTGGGCCGGCTCAACGCGGATGGCTCGCCGGACGCCGCTTTCAACCCCAGGGCCGACGGGTCCGTCTATACCCTGGCCCTCCAGGCCAATGGGGCTCTGGTGGCCGGCGGCGCCTTCACCAACCTCGACGGGCAACCCCGCGAGTATGTCGGGCGCCTGACCCCGACCGATCCGGCAACCGACATCCTTACCTTCGACGGGTCAACGATTAACTGGCTGCGCGGCGGCACCTGCCCGGAGGTGTGGCGCACCACCTTCGAGACGTATATCGAAGGCACGGGCTGGGTGGACCTGGGCCCCAGCACGCGCTTGACCAACGGCTGGCAATTGACCGGGCAGGCCCTGCCCTCCGACGCCATCATCCGCGCGCGGGGCTATGTGGGGGGCGCCGGCTTCTCCTGCTGGTTCGTGGAAAGCTCGCTCCCGCCCACTCTGCTGACTCCCCCAACTATCCTCCGCGATGCCAGCTTCGGCTTCCAGGCCAACCAGTTCGGATTCAACCTCAGCGGCGGCGTCGGCCAGGTCGTGATCGTTGAAGCCTCGACCAACCTGGCGGACTGGACCAGCCTCGCCAGCCTTACTCTCGGCATTGGTCCAACGTACTTCAGCGACCCGAATGCCTCCAGCTTCCCGGCGCGGTTCTACCGCGTGCGCCTGCCGTAATCTGGCAAGGCCGATTCTGTTTTCGAGCCCGTCTCCGCAGGGCAGGCTTCTCAGCCGTCCCTATCTGCGCCGGGCTGGAAAGCCTTCCTTTGGAGAGCCAATGGCAGAAGTCGCATGGTTAGCGATTTCGGTGAGCCTGCGCACGGCGGCTTCGTACTGCGTGCCGCCGCGCGAGCCTATTCGCAAATCTGCTGTTCCTCGTGATTCGGTTTTTGGGTCGCGTTTGCAGCGTTGGAAGCTGAAGCGGCCACAGCCTGGCGGCCGGCGTTGGGCAACCAGGTCTGTTCGGGGCAGGGTGGGGGAGCGGGCTGCCAGTCGAGCGCGCTCTCCACGGTCTGGCGCATGCGCGCGAACCACCACTGGGCGCGGCTCAGGCGGCGCTGCCGGGGGCTCAGCGGACGGCATCCCCGGGCGTTTGCGAGGCTCAGTTCCAGTTGTCCATCGATCATATTCGACCTTTCGTTTTTCCATCAATGTAACCGGGGGGGTGGGTCAAAAACTGTCCAACCCTAAAACTTTTTTCGAGCCGGAAGGTCGCTTTAATTCCAACGAGCGTTCAAGATGGCACTAAGGCCCAAAGGACAAGCGAATCAGTGCCCTCTTGAACGCGAATTGGAAAAAGTCAGGAGGCAGGAGCTGGGGGGGCGGAGGACGGAAAGCGGAGGTCAGAGGATCGAAGGCGGCGAGCGGAGAGCAGAAGTCAACTCCAATGAATAGAGCTATGTACCGTCCTCTTCCCGTGCCTCACGCGTGCGGCATCACGGAGCGCGCATCACGCGTCACGTCTTGACCCACTCTGCTGCCTCCCACCGGCCGTCTCCCGCAGTCTAGAGTTCTTGACCGGCAAAACTCGTTGTAATCAGGTCAAGTTTCGCTCCGATTGCAAAAGTGCGCTGAGCCAGCGCTTCTTTTAGGTGAATTGAAAATTGAGGATTGAAAAACGATCATTGGTAATTGAAGCATGCCCGCGGATGACGCCGCATAAACTTTCGGACTGCGGACTCAATGACCAATAGCCAATACTCAATAGTCAATTCTCAATGAATCCCGATTCCGGATCGGGACTCGATTCCAGAGGTGCTCTGAGGCGCAGCCTCGCTAAGGTTTCGGCGCTTCAACGCCTGGACGTCCTCCCGGCTCCGGCCTTTGACCTCCGGCCTCCGCCTTCTGTCCTCCGGCTTGCAGCCGCCGTGTTTGTTGGCGTTCGACGAGTTTGAGTTCGCGGGCCAGGTAATGGAGAGTGCGAACGTTGTAGCCGATATAGATGAACACAATGGCCAGGAGGGCGAGGACGACGATGACGGCGGAGCCGCGCTCGCGGCGGCCAGAGGGCCGGCTGGCTGGGGTCTTGGCGCAGAGTGGGATTTTCATGATTGGGGCACGGCGATGAAAGTAAAGAGCGGGCGCAGGCGGCTGGGTTTGACCGTGCCTTTGGCCTGGGGCTGGAGCTCCAGTTCCCAGCGCCAGGCGGTGACGTTTCGGCGGCGGTCCGAGGCCATGGCCGAGGCCTTGACGTTGCCCAGCAGACGGACCCACGGAGCCTCGCCAACGCGCCGGAACACGGCCTGCGAGGAGAACCGGTAGGCCACCTCGCCGCCGGGGGCGCGCAGGTAGAGGGTCTGCTCGGCAGCGGTGTTTTCGAGCCTGAACTGAGTGCCGGCCGCCCGGACGTCCGCGCGCCAGCGTTCGCCGGCGTGCAGCGCGCCGGCGATAGCCTCAGCAGTGCGGCGGAGGGCGACGGAGTTATCGATGCACCGGAACACGATCACGCAGCCCAGGCTCAAGAGCATGACGACAATGCCAATATAAACCAGGGCCTCCATGAGCATATAGGCGCTCTGGCCGGGGCGGCGTGCAAAGCGATGGGCTCGGCCAGCGGGCAGGTTCGCAGCGAGAGCCAAGGATGGACTCGTTCTCATTCTACGGTCACCTCCCGCACGACGGGGCCGCCGTGGTGTTTGACCGCGGGGCGCCATTCGAGGCGGACTTTTCGGCCCGCGAGGGTGAGGAGAAACTGGCCCGGGGGCAGGTTGGTCGCGGCGCCGGCGCGGACGGGATAATCGCTGGTGCCGGCGGCAAAGGCGCGCCATTCGCCCGCGGCCAGGACCTCCATCTCCCCGTCCACGATCTCCATGGCCACGGCGCGCTGGTAGAAGGCGCGGGCGAGGCGTTTTTCGGAGGCGATGGAGTAGGCGCAGGGCAGGAGGGCGCCGACCAGGAGCGCGATGGCCACCAGCAGTTCGATCATCAGGACGCCACGCCGGCGGGCGGAATTGGGTGGAATTCGGGTTACCATAGGCAGCCGTAGTTGATGAGGTGGATAAGGACCAGGAACACGCCAATCACCAGGCAGGCGACGATGGCGCCGCTGAACAGCACCAGGCAGGACGTCGTGATTTGGGCGGCGGTTTGCTCCAACTGGAAGGCCTTGGCCGCCAAGGCCTCGTGCCAGCCGGCCAGGGCACGGAGGAAACTGCCCCCGCGGCCCAGGGCATTGGAGAGCCGCCAGTGCAGTTCGCCGGTGTCGTCCATGACGCGGATGGCCTCGGGCAGCTTGACACCCGCCTTTAACCGCTGGCAGACCGTTGCCGCACGGCGGCTCATCACCACATTGAGCGTGCCTTCGGCCGCCAGGGTAACGGCCTCCACTTCGGGCACTTCGGCATCAAGCAGCACCGCCAGCAGGGCGGAGAAATCCCGCTGCAGCCGCTTCCGCCGCCAGGGCAGACGGCACAGCAGCCAGTCCGACACCCCGGGCGCCAAGCGGCGCAGCCAGCCGTGCAGGCGCGGACCCCCCAGGTAAGCCAGCACCAGGAGCCAGAAGAGGCAGAAAATCCCAACCTGGCAGGCTACCATCAGATCGCTCTGGCCGAACACCAGGCGAGTGAAGCCGGGCAACCGCTCGCCCGGCGCCACGCCCGCAAAGACCTCCATGAACTTGGGCAGGATCATCACCTTGAGGCCAATCGGCAGCACGATGAAGAGCGGTGTGATGACCAGGGCAAGGACAAGGACGTAGTTGAGGGCGCCGCGCACCTGGGAGAGGCCGTCTTTGAGCAACTCGCGGCAGGCGGGCAGGACTTTCGAGAGGTCGCCGATGCGCTCGCCAGTTTGGAGCATGGCCCGGACCTGCGGGGGGAGCAGGCGGGGCACGCGCTTGAGCGCCTGGCTGAGGCGGAGTCCCTGCTCGAGATACGCCGCCAGCAAATGGAAGCGCGCCCCCAGGGAACGATCGCGGCTGGAGGCGGCGCCCAGGATGGCCGCGTCCGGCGCGCGGCCCTGCTTGAGGCCCAGGTCGAGCAGGTCCAGGAACAGGCGCGCGCGTTCGTTGCGCCGCAGCGGCAGGGTGAGCAGGAAATAAAAGAGATAGCACACCCCGCAGGCCGGCAGCACGCCCAGGACCAAGTACAGCAGAAACAACAGCGCCGCGCTCACGAGCGCCGAAAGGGGGTCGGAACCAAGGGACTGATTCATACTATCGTTCATGGCCGGCCACGGTTTTCAATCACCCACTCTGCCAAGCATATTCATCATCCAGATCATGGACCGGAGCAGTGGCACGGCCTGCCAAAAGACCATTTGGCCCAGCAGCAGAACCGAAATCGGCAGCGCGCCATAGAGGGCAAGTTCGATCCGGTAGGCCGCGCGGCCATGATAGATTTCGGCGGCCTTCTGGAAACCGGCGGCCACATCCTCGCCGCCCTGCTGGACGAGCCAGAGGAATAGCGGCGGGAATGGCCGGCTGACGGCGGGCCATTGCGAGGGTTTGCCCCGGCCAGTTTCGACCAGGGAGCGCCACTGGGCCAGGGCCTTGTTGGCGGGGGTGGCGGATTCCAGAGCTTGCGCCAGGGCCAGGGCCTCGGCCAGGGTGGTTCCGTTGCGCAGCATGAGGGCGATGGCGGAAGCCAGTTCCGCCAGGCTCGCCTCACGGAAGGCCGGCAGCCGCCAGCGCAACCGGGCGCGCCAACTGGGGATGGATACAGCGGCAACCCCGAGCGCGGCCACCAGGGCCAGCACGATGGGCGGCATCCAAACCGCCACGGCCAAAGCTGCCACCCTGGAACCTCCGGCCAGCGACCCGGCGCCCGCGCTGGCGAGTTGGTCGAAAAACCCGCTCATGAATCTGCCAACGGCGATGGAGAGCATGATGGTCAGACCGAGGGACACGATAATGACGATCAGCGGATAGACCAGCAGGCCCTTGAGGCGGGTCCAAAGGGCATTGGCGCGATGGTAATGGTCCGCCAGCAGGGTGAGCACGCCGGGAAGGTCGTTGGTCCGCGCGCCGACCTCGACCATCCGCCGGTAAAACTCGGGCAGGGAGCGCCGCCCCAGGGCGTCCTTGAGCGGCGTGCCCCGGGCGAGGTCCTCCTCCAGCAGTTGGGTCTCGGTGCGCAAGGGTCCGCTCCGCATGCCCGCGGACAATTGTTTGAGCGCGCCCTCCAGCGGGATGCCCTCCCGCAGCATCGCCGCAAGCTGCTGGTTGAAAAAGGCAAATTCGTCGTAATTCATCAGATCAAGTCAGTTTCCAGACGTCTCTGACCAAATTGGACAGGGCAAGCTCGGGAGTGTCACGCGGGTGCGGAGCGAATTGGAATCAAGCCCTCGCACGGTCACAGGCGCCGCGCAGGGCGAGGATGGTGACGGCGATGGCGCTGAGGAAGTCCAGCCCAGCGGCGGTCCAGAGGTGGCGCGCAACGGCGCCCGTCGCGAAGAGCAGGCTCGCGAGCAGCCAGACGAACAGGGGATGGTAATCGGGGGGAGCAACTCCCGGTTTCTTGTCCAGGAGCGCGGGCGTGGCGAACACCAGGATGAAAAGGGCCATCACGGCCCGAGCCAGAAAGTTAAGGCCGGGCGTCCCGTACCAATCGAGTCCCCGATTGCCGGGATGCCAGGACCAGCAGTGCTCTACGCGGGTGGCAAAGGGCTCGAGTGCCAGGTCGAACAGCACTACCAGCAGAACGGTCAGGCCGATCACCCGAAAGCCGCGGGTGGAGGCCGCCCGCCAGGGGCGCAAGATCAGCCGCGCAACCCCGCGCGAAGTCAGCAGGGCCAGCAACCACAGCACCGCCGCCCAGGGCAGCCATTGAAAGACCTGCCCGCTCAAATGCTCTGGCGCAACCAATGACCCAAACGGCATCGCTGCCCGCGCCCCGACACCCTGGGCCAAGGCGGCGAGGGATACGATAATGAGCGAAGCCAGCGCCACGTTCTGGCCCGGCAACTGGCGTGCCTGGGCTGCCAGCGTGCTGGCCGTGGCCACCAGCAGCAGCAGACCTTCCGCCCAGCCTGCCTCGCCCAGGAACGGCCGAGGCAGCCACACCCCAACCCACACTAGCGCAAATTGCGCCAGCAACAGTGCGAACAAGAGCCCCCGAACCAAACGCGCTCGATTCATCGGGCGACAATGTAAGCCCAAAACGCAAAAACCTTAAAGCGTTGAAGCCTTGATAACTTGCATCATCGGCCGCCCAGCGGGGCCGGCAAATTCATGCCTACGGCCCGTTCGAGCCGGGCGCGAGCCGCCGAGTAGTCGTGCAGGGCCTGGATTTGGGTAGTGCGCGCCTCGGTAAGCGCGGTCTGGGCGCTGAGCACGTCCAGTTGCGTGCCGGTGCCGGCTTCGTGGCGAGACCGGGCCAGCCGGAGGGCCTCCTCGGCCTCTTCCACGACCTTTTTCTGCGACTCCAGGACCTCCTGGGCTTCGATAAAACTCGAATGGGCCGTGCGGACTTCCAACTCGATGCGCCGGCCAGTGTCTTCGAGGTCCACGGCGGCCCGTTCATAACGGGCGGAGGCCTCTTTGACGCGGCCCCGCGTGGCCAGGCCGTCGAAGATGTTCCAAGTCAACTGCACCCCGGTAATCCAGCCATGGTCCTCGAAGCCGAGGTCCGAATGGAGCATGGAGTTGTGGACATCGTATCCGGCGAAGGCCTGCACGGCCGGCTTGTAGCCGGCTTTGGCGCTCACGACCTCCTCGCCGCGCAGGGCCCGGGCTTTGCGCAGGGAGCCCAGTTCGGTACGTCGCTCCAGGGCCAGGGCAATCGCGCGCGGCAGCTCGAGCTGGTAAGGCTCGGCCTCCAACTGGCCCGAGAGCTTGAGGGGAATGTCCGCGAACGCGTCCTTGGGCACATTGAATCCGAGCAGGTTGGCCAGGTTGTTCTTGGCGATGCGGAAGCTGTTGCGGGCGCGAATCAACCGGGGCCGCGCATTGGCCAGTTCGACCTCCGCCCGCAGCACGTTGAACCGCGGGACCGTGCCGGCCTCGAACCGGCGCCTGGTGTCGCCCAACTCTTGCGTCAGCAACTCGACCGAGGCCTCCTGTACCGTGATTTGCTGCCGGGCTAGGAGCACGTCGTAGTAGGCCAGCTCTACCTCCAACACCGTGTCGGCCACGGCCGTCTGGTAATTCAGGGCCGACTGCTCCTTGATCAGCCGGGCCGCCCGGAGGGCCGAGAGAATGCGCCCGCCCTCATAAAGCGATTGCACCAATCGAATCTGGGACGTCCAGTTCTTGTCGGTGCCGAAGGTAATACCGCCGGCCGGCAGGCCGGGGATGTTGGTAATCGAGAGCACATCCACGTCGCTGGGCTGCACCGCGTTGAAGCCGCCCGTCACCGCCAGTTTGGGAATGGCCACCGCGCGCGTCTGAATGACCACGCCCTGCGCGGCCTCCAATTCCTTTTGGGCCCGCAGAATGTTCGGATTCTGTTGCAACGCCACATTCACGGCGTCGGCCAGGGACAGGGGCTGGGTGGGGAACGGGCGCGCAGGCGGCAATGGGGCGGCTTGGGCGGCCCGCGCCGAACTGGCCAGCCAGAACAGGGCCAGGAGCAGCGGGGCGGCCTGGCCCAAACGCCCCGCGCCCGGGCGCTGCTCCGGCTCCGCGCCCGGCCCAGGGCCCTGGACCGGCCGCGGAGCCGGTTCCGCCTTCTCTTCGCCCTGTGGACACACATACATAAACACGCTCCGCGCGTTGGACTCGCTGGTGCCGGTCAGCTCCATGTACATCTTCACCAACTCCTGCTCGTCCCGATCTTTGTTTGTCGCCTTTTCGTTCATTGGAATTCCAGGAATGATGTAGCACTTTGGGCCGCCGGGGCACAAATGCTTTCGGCAGCCAGGAATTGCTGCTGTCCGGAAACTGGCAGTTGGCCAAACGGTTGTGTGGACCCGTATTCTTGCCAGTCGGCGCTCCCTCAATTGTTCTTGCCTCCGCCAGCCAATCGATGTAGCGGAGACCTATGAATAAATCGGATTCTCCCATCCCCTCCTCAGCCCGGTCTCGGCTCAACCGGCGCCAGTTCCTGCGCCGGTCCAGCGTGGTCGCCGGCAGCGCGGTCGCCTTCAGCCTGCCTGGCCTGCTCAGCGCTCGCGCCGCGGCGCCCGCCCGGCCGACTTCGCGCCGCAAAAGTGCCAATGACCGGCTCGACATCGCCATCATTGCCGTCGGCGGCCGCGGCGGCGCCAACCTGGCCGGCGTCAGCTCCGAAAACATCGTGGCGCTGTGCGACGTTTACGAAGCGCCGGTGCTCAAGGCCGCGCAGCAATATCCCCAGGCCAAAAAATACAAAGATTTCCGCCGGTTGTTCGACGACGCGCAGGACTTCGACGCCGTGGTGGTGAGCACTTGCGAGCACACCCACGCCTTCGCCGTGTTGCCGGCGCTCCAACTGGGCAAGCACGTCTATTGCGAAAAGCCCCTCACCCACGATGTCTGGGAGGCGCACCTGGTCATGGAGGCCGCCCGCCAGGCCAAAGTCGCCACCCAGATGGGCACCCAGATTCACGCCAGCGACAACTACCGCCGCGTCGTCGAGTTGATCCAGACCGGCGCCATCGGGCCGGTGCACGAAGTCCACGTCTGGGTCTCCCGCGCCTGGGGCTGGCAAAGCGAGGCGGACGCCCGGACGCACAGGGACATCGTCTCGGTCCGCGAGCGGCCCGCCGGCGCCTCGCCAGCGCCGCCGGGGCTGGATTGGGATTTGTGGCTCGGCCCGGCGCCCTTCCGCCCGTTCCATGAAGTCTATTGGCCCGGGCCCAAGTGGTATCGCTGGTGGGACTTCGGCAACGGCACCATGTCCGACCTGGGCAGCCACTGGAACGACTTGCCCTGGTGGGCGCTCAAGCTCGACCATCCGCTGACCATTGCGGCCGAAGGCCCGCCGCCGCATCCCGAACTGGGGCCCGCCTCGATGCACGCCATCTATACCTACGGCCCGCGCGGCGACCTCCCGCCCGTCACCCTCCACTGGTACCAGGGCGTGATGAAGCCCAAACCGTTCACCGAGCGAATTATCCCGCAGTGGGGCGACGGCGTCCTGTTCATCGGCGCTCGGGGCATGTTGCTCTCCGATTATGGCAAGCACCTGCTGCTGCCGGAGGAGAACTTCAAGGACTTCAAAGCCCCGGAGCCGTTCATTGCCAAATCCAAGGGGCATTACCAGGAATGGATTGACGCCTGCAAGACCGGCGCGCCGACCACCTGCAACTTCCTTTACTCCGGCCCGCTGACCATCGCCAACCACCTGGGCAACGTCGCCTTTCGCGCCGGCATGAAGCTCGCCTGGGACCCCGTGCGCCTGCGCGCCAAGAACTGTCCCGCCGCCGCCCCCTTCATCCGCCGAGAGTATCGCCCAGGCTGGAAACTGGCTTAGCGCCGCCGCCCCGCAACCCAAAGTGACCCGACGGCTCATGTAACCATTTATTTGACCGGTTTAACTTGCCACCCCCTTCAACTTCCGCTTACCTTCCCAGGCAACTGCAATCTATGAGACTCGCACTCACTCTGGCCGTCAGCCTGGTTTGCTGCTCGGCGGTCTTTGGCGCCGAGTTGCGCCTGGGCATCATCGGCTGCGACACCTCGCACGTCATCGCCTTCACTGAACTGCTCAACAACCCCCAGGCCAAAGGCCACGTCGCGGGCGGCAAGGTCGTCGCCGCCTACAAGGGCGGCAGCCCGGACATCCCCTCCAGCGCCTCGCGCGTCGAAGGCTACACCAAGACCCTGCAGGAGAAGTACGGCGTCAAGGTCTATGACACGATCGAGGAGCTCTGCCAGAACGTGGATGCCGTGCTGCTGGAGAGCGTGGATGGGCGCCCGCACCTCGAGCAGGTCAAACCCGTCCTCAAGGCCCACAAACCCGTGTTCATTGACAAACCTATGGCCGGCTCGCTCCGGGACGTGCGGGAAATCTTCCGCCTGGCCAAGGAGGCGCAGGTTCCCCTCTTCAGTGCGTCGGCCCTCCGCTTCGGCAAAGACACCCAGGCCGTCCGCCACGGCGCTCTGGGCAAGGTGGCCTACGCGGAAACTTACGGTCCTTGCGAGGTGGAGCCCCACCACCCAGACCTCTTCTGGTACGGCGTCCATGGCGTCGAAGCGCTCTTCACCATGCTCGGCCCCGGTTGCGAGTCGGTGCAGCGGCGGACCACCGCGGAGGGCAAGATCGAAGTGGTGGGCGCCTGGAGCGGCGGACGCAAAGGCGTTTTCCGCGAGGACAAGCAGTTCCACGGCCTCGCGCGCGGCGAAAAGGGCGAGGTCCTGGTCGGTTCCTTCGACAGCTATGATCCGCTGGTTGCCGCGATCATGAAATTCTTCCAGACGGGCGTCGCCCCCGTGCCCGCGGAGGAGACCCTCGAGATCTTCGCCTTCATGGAGGCCGCCGACCAAAGCAAGGCCACAGGCGGCGCGCCGGCAAAAATCGGCGGCAAAAAATGATTGCATCCGGCCCGAAACCCGCTATGGTGGGGCCAGATGACACCCGCCAATCTCAGCACCGGGCATATCGCTAGGCCTCGGTTTCAGTGATGAGCTGGCGCCCAAGCGTCGGGAACGGTCGAGAGTGGGGGCCAATCTAGAGCATAGTCAGCATGAGTACAAGACTGTTTGTCGGAAACCTGCCTTTCACCACCACCAAGGATGAGCTTCAGGGCCTTTTTACCCCTCACGGCAACGTGCTCGAGGTAGAAGTGGTCACGGACAAATTCACCGCTCGTTCGCGCGGCTTCGCATTTGTGACCATGGAAACCAAAGAGGCTGCCGAGGCCGCTATCAAGGCCTTGCATCGCAAGGAACTGGATGGCCGGCTGCTCACGGTCAATGAAGCGCGTCCGCGGGAGGAACGTCCGCGCGCCGCCGGCGCCGACCGTGGTCAGGACAGCCGCTGACCGCCCACGCGCCCCCGCCGCCGCCGCCCAAGCGCCAATTGATGCCGGCGCTCCACCCACCAACCGTCGGCTGGTGGGGCAGGCCTTTCGCCCCCGAACTGTCGGGTTCCGGGTCCCAAGGCACCGTCGAGAGGCCGTGCCAGCTCCTAAATAACTCCCTCCCACTGGCCCATTCACTCACCGCTTCAGGCACGCCATTCCAAATGGACGACTTGGCCGTGGGCTTTGTGCGTCGGGTCCAGGCAGCGCAGCTCGAGCCGCAGGCCGTGGTCTTCGAGCGTCGCCCGCACCCAGCCCGCCGGGTCGCCTTGATGAAAGATATAAGCCACCGGGGGCAGGTTCACCAAGTGAATGCCGCTCGGGTCGGGCTGGACCTTCCACACGTGCGTGTGGCCGAAAAGATAGGCCTTGACCTGTTTGCGTGGGCGGATGACCTCGAGCAAGGCCCCGGTGTCTTTCAGCCCGGTGATGTTTTGGCTGGTCCCGGGATTGTGGTGGACGAGCAGCAGGGCCGGCTTTTGCCGATTGGCGTCCAGCGCCTGGGCCAGCCAGTCCAACTGTTCCTGGCCCAGCAGGCCGGGAGTTGCGTTGGTCTGGTCCAGCGAATCGAGCACAAACCAATTCGCCCGCGCGGTGCCCACCAGCGCCACCTGTTTGTCCGCCGGCGCCCGTTTCGGCCCCCTGTCCATGGCCAAGGCCTGGCGGAAACGCTGGCGCTGGTCGTGGTTGCCCAGGGCGATATGAATGGGCACCTTGTCCTTGCGAATCGGTTCCAGCAGTTCCACCAGGCGGGCATAGTCGGCCTTTTCACCGGTGAGATAGGCCCCATCGCCGGTGATGAAGACCCCCGCCGGGCGTTTGGGCAGCGCCAGCAATTCCCGGGTGACCCTCACCAGATGCTCGCTCATGTTGATGCCGCGCGCCATCGCCGCGCGGTCTCCGGCAATGTGAGTGTCCGCCAGCAGCGCCCAGCTATCGCCGTCGGTCGAGCGGCTGGTAGCCAGCAGCCCCGGGGCCAGCCCCAGGGCCGCCCCGGCCACGGCCGTGCGCCCCAGGAAGGCGCGCCGTGAAATCGGTGGCAGATAAATCGGCATTGGCCTTCCTTACCGCTGATGCCGCCGCGCCGCAAGCCCAAACGGGCTTATTCCAACATTGGAATTAACCCCTTTCACTCTTTGCTTGTCGTGGGCGGCGAGCCGGGCGAAACTAACCGCGGTTTGAAGGTATGAACCGGCTATCGCATTATGGCAACGCCAGCCCAAACTCCTGAGTCGCGGCCCTGGTGGCTGATTGTGCTCATTGGGCGCAGACCAAGACGCACGCTGGCGCGCATTGCGGTCCTGGTGACCGTTTGCGTCCTCGCTTTCAAATTCGTGCTCATACCCATACGCATCCAGGGCCCGAGCATGCTCCCGACCTGCCGGCAGAATCAGGTCCACCTGATCAATCGCCTGGCCTATCGCTTTCACCCACCGCGGCGCGGAGACGTCGTCCTGGTGGTCGCGCCCAGCGACACGGGCATCACGGCCTATCGCTTTCATGCACCGCGGCGCGGAGACGTGGGGGCCATTCCAATGGCCGTTCAGCACGCGATGCTCCTCAAACGCATCGTCGGGCTGCCAGGCGAAACCGTCGCCTTCCACGACGGCCGCCTGTTCATCAACGGACAGATGCTCGACGAGCCCTACGTGCGCTTCTCATCCGACTGGGAAATGAAACCTGTCCCCGTCGGCCCGGACTGGTACTACGTGGTCGGGGACAACCGTTCGATGGCCTGGGAGGACCACGAGCAAGGCCGCTCCTCGCGCGAGTGCATCGTAGGCAAGCTCCTGCTATGAAAAACTGGCTCTTCCGCCTCCTGTTGCTGGCCGGGTTGGCCGTGGCGGGCATCTGGCTCTGGCGCGCCTGGTCTCCCAACCCGGAAAACGCCATTCGCCGGCGCCTGGCCGAATTGGCCCAGGCCGCCTCCTTCGGCCCGAACGAAGGGGCCTTGGCCAAAGCGATCAATTGCGACAAGCTGGCCGGCTTCTTCACCGATGACGCGCAGGTGAAAGTGGACGTTGGCGGCTACGCTCAGACCTTCAATGGACGGGAGCCGCTCCGCGCCGCCGCCCTGAGCGCTAGGACGACGTTGACCAGCCTCAAGGTCGACTTTCCCGACATCAACATCACCCTCGGGCCGGACAAGCAATCGGCCCAGGTCGAACTGACCGCCCGGGGCAAAGTCGCCGGGGAAAGAGACCCCGAGGTCTATGTATTCAGGTTCATGCTTAAGCGCATCGGGGGCGACTGGCTGATCCGGCGCGCGGAAACGGTGAAAACGCTCATCTGAACGCCAATTCCAACGCGAATTGGAATAAAGCATCATTCATGGACCCGGACCGGCCAAAGCCCGTCGAGTATAAACGGGCGCGTTTCGCGGCACAGTTGCCGGCGGATTATCTCTACAGTCCGTCGCATTTCTGGCTCGCCCGCCAGGAGGCGGGGACCTGGCGGGTCGGGCTGACCAAGTTCGCCACGCGGATGTTGGGCGAGATGGTCGATCATGGCTTTGCGGTTGAACTCAATGCCCCGGTCACGCCCGGCCAAATCATCGGCTGGGTCGAAGGCTTCAAGGCGATCTCCGACCTCTACTGCCTTGTCGAAGGCCAGTTTGCGGGCGGCAATCCGGCCCTCCAAAGCGACCTCACTCTCATCAACAAGGACCCCCACGCCGCCGGCTGGCTCTACGCCGTCAAAGGCCGGCCCGACCCCCAATGCGTGGGCGTTGCGGCCTACGTGCAGGTCCTGGACAAGACCATCGACCGCTTGCTGGAAAAGCAGCAAGCGGCCTGAGGCCCGGAGCGGAACGAAGTCGCGGGCGGACATGTCCGTTGTGCTGAGCTGTGCCTTTCTTTTTAAGCCGCGGCCCGGCCAGTTTTTTGGCAAAAATGGCCAATGTGGCCAATGCAGCCAATGTGGCCAATGCAGCCAATGTGGCCAATGCAGCACGCCAATGCAGCCGACGTGGTCAATGCGGCCAATCCAGCCAATGTGGCCAATCCAGCCAATGTGGCCAATGGGGTGTACCGCCAGGTTGCGGTCCCGCCGGGGCGGGACGCCGCCGTGCTTCTCTGGCCTGCTTTATTTGCTGCTAATTCTCTGGCTTTGAAGGCATTGGGGAAGGGGGTTCTGGAGAGCAACGGCAGGGCCAGAAAACGCTTTCGAGATAATTGGGGGACCACGGCGGCCGTCCCTCACGAACCGTGAGGAAAATCGCCCCGCTTTCCCTCAACAACGCTGGCGGCGCTCAGTCACGCGCCGCGCCGCAGCCCCCGCTCCGTTTCCTCCGTTGCCTTCTGTTGGCGGTCTGCTGGTCGGGCGCGCACCATTCGGGCCGGTTACGCCACGAAAGCGCCGACGCCAAAGCTGGGCGCCTCATCGCGCAGGAGTTGCAGCGCTTGAACCGGAAAGAACCTGACCTGAAAGAGCATCCGAAAAGCCGTCCGCTGAAGCTGGCGATGGCGGCGCGGTTGAGGCGAAAGACCGCCCTGGCGATCCGTCAAATCGCCCAGCGATTGCACATGGGTAGTTGGAAAAGCTTGAACCGCAAGCCGTACCTGCGCAACAACACCGGACCGAAGGGGCCAGGAAAGTGAAAAGTTACGGTTTGACCCCTTTCTCCGTCATCCAGGTGGGTGGCCTTCTTGCGGTCGCCCCGGCTCATCAACTGTTGAATGGCTCCAGGATATTCAGCTCGGAGTTGCCGCGGCATGAGTGTCATCCTGCCAGACGTACCACCCCTGGTCAATATGGAAAAGCTTGGTTTGACCCCTTCCCGAGAGAGCCAGCGGTATTCGGACGGGGCATTCATAGGTTTTGATCAGCTTCTTTGACTTGGAGCTTTCTTCCCACTTGTGATCGCCGGCCGTTCAAGGCCTGGATAGCACGCAGTGCGTCGGCTTTGGAAGCCATGAGGACGAAGCCAAAGCCACGGTTGCCGGCCTGGGTCAGGCTTGCCGGTATGTCGACGCTGTGAACCTTTCCGAATGGTTCGAAGAGGGCCCGTAGATCGAGTTCCTTGAACTTGTGGGGAATGCCGCCAACCCACAGCTTGAGGGGTACCCGTGCCTCCGTCGGGTGCTGCTTCGAGGGAGCCTCGCTCTTCTGTGGAACTGGCCCCAACTGGACGCACCACGCCCGGAACCCATCGTAGGAAAACCCAAGGTAGAAGTGGACTGTCGCATTGATATGGCTGGCTTCCCGGATGTCTGCCGGTGGAACGAAGAACGCACGCAAAATCCTACCGAGGCGTATGGTGCCCGCCTGGGGCTTGATAGTCTCGATGGTTCCCTCCAGGAATGCGAGTGGAGCCGTGTCTTCGAAGAAGTTCCGCTGCCGGTCCCAATCTCCGGCCTCGAGGTCGCTGAGAAGAGGGCACCAACTTGGCTGCCGTGCGAGCCACTCGTAGGAGTAGCCCCGCAAGCCGACGCGACGTTCCACACATTTACTTATGTTGGACTCAACGACCTCTTGTGCGTCGTCGCCCTGAGCCTGCCACCTAAGGAAATTCAGTATGTAGAGGTAGTAATATGCGTCGAGTGTATCGCCCCCGGATGCCCAGGCCTGCAGTCGCTCAATGGCCTCGTAATAGTTGAACTCGGGCAAACGCCGCGCTGCCTGGAACCAAAGTCGTAGATCACGTTCATCGGTTGGATCTGTTCGAAGATTGTCTTCGGCGAGCTTTGAAATCCGCCGCAGCTCCTTGGGCTCCAGGCTGGACCAGCGGCGTTGGCGCTTCGCTAGGTACAGTGTGGCGATTGCTCTTCGGAGATACTGGGGCTCCGTGGTTTCATCGAGCATTGACTCCCATGTCTTGATAAGTTCGAACTTGCCGTAGAGCTTGGCGAGTTTGGTGAGACAGGTAATCTCATACGAACTCTCGCTTTCGGGTCCACGGACCCTGGCGAGCCGTGCGAGTAATTGCTCCGCCGTTGCGATTTGGGCGCGCAGCCAATTCCCGACGGAACCGGTTCCTTTGCAGAGCGCGCCGAACTCTTGCCCGCCAGCTTTGGTCAATTCTTCCGCGACGAAGAGGATCGTCTGGACCGCGGTGATGTAGCCGTGGCTTCCTTCTGCGTTCAGTTTCCGTGATTCAGCAAAAGCGGATAATGCTCCGTCCACGAGCGGCTTGATTTGTTGGAGGAGGCCCTCGGGGGTGAGTGGTTTCTTTTCTGCGGAGGCTTTAGCCACCAGTTCCCGGACGATGCTGCGGGCCCACAAGCGTCGAACCATTCCTAATCCGTGGTGGTGTAATGGATCGCGTCCCTGTGATAGGTTAATCGCCTTCAGGAGAAACTCTTCTGCTTTGCGGTAGTTCGGCGTCTCGGAGTACACACAATGCCGCCCGCGATGGTTCCAAAAGTGGGGAACATCTGGGCAGAGTTCGGTCAACACCTCGAGGAGGCGTCCGCGGGCTGCGTCGCTTGGGATTTTCTCGATCAGAGGCGAGAACAGGTCTCGCTGGCCTCCGGGCTCGTCGGTGCTCCAATCCTCGCGGTCAATGAAAAGGTTACGAAAAACGTGCTCCACTTCGTTCGTGTACCCCCCTGCCGCCTGGAGCACCTGGCGGGCGAAATCGATGCAAAGGTCGTTAAGACCTAGCTTCCATTTGTCTTCCCCGCCTCCGTATTGACGGAGAATCTCCTCCCCTAGCAGGGGGTGAACCAGTTTGACCATGTTGTCCCACTGTACGATCAACCGGGCCGGTCCGGGACTGATCACGGAACTTAGCGGGCGATGATCAGCTGGCTCGAGGTTAATCAACCGCCGCGCCAGTGCCGCGGAAAGGACGGCTTGGGAAAAGGCTGCGACCAACGATAGGTAGTGCAGTAACTTTCGTTCAGGATAGGTTGCCTCCACGAGGTGGTGTGAGACGTAATCGGCTAAGTGGGTAAACTGTTGTTCGAACGTAACGAGGCCGAAAAAGAAGGGCGAGCGCAGTGATTGGAGTTCGGGGCGTTGCCCATAGCCGATCTCGTGCAGGAGAAAGCTCTTACTGTCGTCCTTTGTTTGGCGCGAGAAGGCGTCGGCGAAGTCTTTGCCCTCCTCCAGCGACATGGGGTCATAGACCGAGAGTTCGTGCTTCACTGGTTGTGACACACGGACTACGTGGAGGACGACGAGCCGCGCATTTTCGTTGGCGACCTTGAGGAGGAGGTCATCCAGTTCAGCCTTGGAGAGCACGGAGGGGTCTGCAACCAGGAGGATTGGCAGCCCGGATAAGTGGAATAACCAGGTGACTCGGTCAGCCGTGTTCCGCGATTTTGTACGGAGCACGGCGGTGGGGAACTGATTTCGGAGATCCCAAGCGGCCGCCAGTGCAACTGTCGTCCCTCCTGCCCCAGGGGTATGGAGCAGCTCCACTTTGCACGTACGGCTCTCTTTGTCTTTTAGTTTCGTCTGGAGCTCTGTGACGAGTTCCTTGCTGATCCGGCGTGGGACTGGGACTTGACTTTCTAGGTCGCGCCATGATGGCGGCCCGCCGCGCCAAAAGGCTTGACCATCCTCCAAAGGCCCCTTCGCGAGGACGGCGGAGTGTAGTATCTCGAAGTCCTCCTCGAAGTTGCGAAGTTTCTGTGGGTCGAGCTCGACAGGTCCGCCGATGCCGGGGACCATGGGCGATGCGCTGGTTGTGATGAGCCCGAAAACCGTCCGGATACGCCGGGCTAGCTCGCTGCTGGGTAAGGCTATCGCTCGATGCACCTCGGGCGAGCTCCAGAAGGTCGGCTCGCCCTCTTCAGCGGCGACTACGACACGCCGGTTGTTGCCCAGCTCATCCACGATTTCCTCCAAGGAGCGCCAGAGGACGTCATGTGCCTTCATCTTTCCTGGCATGACTAAGACACGGACCATCGCAGGAGCGCTTTGCCTGCGCAACTCGGCGGCTAATTTTCGGACGGACTCCTTGTATTGGGGCCGCCACTCCGCTAGTGTCTTGGGGGAGGGTTCCATGAGGGTGTTGGATCCCGCTGCCATCATCTATGCGGTTCCGCGGGCAAAGCTTATCGGCGTGACTTGTTTTCCGAAGAAGTGCAGGCTGCGCTCCTGCTCGAGGTTGGGGCGAGCACATTTGAGCAGGCCGGAGTGGTCGCTGTCGGGGTCAAAGTCGAGCACCGCGGACCATGGTAGCAAGCCGAGGGCGGCCAGGTTCTCCGACTCGTCGAGGGGCCCTGCCAGGAGCAGGAAGTAGTCCGAGGGCGAGAATGCTCCCATCTCAGTCCAGAGTATTTGCCATGCGGTATCGGAGGCTTGCGTGGCAGAAGTGCTTGTGAGGCCAGGAGTGGTCGCAGCTTCAGCGTCCTTCGACCACTGCTGCCAGATATTTGGATGGAAGATCTCGACGTATTCTTTGGCTGCGTGAGCGGCGTAGCAGAAGGCTAAGTGTCGGGCTTGGGGATCCAATGGCTTGTTGACCCAGTTGAGGGCGGCGGCTACTCGTGCGAGACACCACTGTTCCGCAACGGCGTCCGCCCGGAGGGGCTGCTGCGCCTGCTGCCAACGGGTAATTCCGTTCCTCAAGGCAGAAACGATCGTTCGTATGCCCTCATCGGCTGGGGCCACGAACCGTGCGCCTATTTGGTCCGGGGGGTGCAGGAATGAGCCTAACAAGCTGAGCAAGCGTGCTGGGTCGGCTCCGATAAAGTGGTTCAGGAGGAGCGATAGTTCGAAATAACTGTGGTCGAAAAGTAGGGGACCTTTCCGCGCGAGCGCAAAGTCGATGAGCCAGAATTCCTGACTCTCCGGGGGTCTGTCCCAAAACACGTTTTCCCGGTGGAGGTCGCCGTGCAGCATCCCACGGAAGCGGACCTTGAGCGGCTCTTTAGCAACCTCCTGATTTACGAGCGCGACAGGGTTTGCCAAAATGTGAAGGGATCGTACGAACGCCCTGCGGCCTCCGGTCATGGATTCGGCCAGTTCGCGGATGGCTGACTGCGCTTCGGGGGCAAGCCGGTGGCCGAGCCAGTCGTGGAGCACCCCGCCGACGGTCTCGTCATGGCCTACTTCCGGTTTGGCGTTGAACTGCGTTAGCAGCGCTTCCGAAAACGTCCGCACGCGGGCTTCCAGTGGACCGAGCGAAAGTTGGTCAGAGCGGACGAGGCGGGTGAAGCTCCTGCCGGCCACTTCATAAAGCAGGGCGAGGCGATCGCCGGACCGGAACCTGCCTTTGAGCGGCGGCATGTGCTTTTTGGCAAACTCGGGTGACCAGGCCCAGGCTTCCGACAGCCTCTGGGCCTCGTCGGCGTCTTGGCCCTCGGGTGGCCGGTGGGAATCAAGCTTCAGCACGTAGAGACCGCTGTGGAGGTCCTCGCCCGCCTCTTTGGCGGCGTGCTGCTTGCGCTCGATGTCGATGAGGAGAGCGCTCGCACCGGAGTACCCCCCGCCGAGGAACGTGGTGATTTTGACGTCTGCTTCTGGGCACCAGTCTTTCAGCGCTGAACTGTACAGCTCCTTGTCATACTGCGGTTCCAGCTGTTGCTTCATGGTGGGAGTCATAGCGTCGTTGCCTCTTTTTTCGGAAAGTTGCGAGAGTTTTTTCGTAACTATTCATGTCGTTCCCGTTAACTCTTAACGGGAATGGGCGTTTCGGCGGCAGAAGGCAAGCGAAAAATATTCTCATTTCCTCCTCCACTCTACGTGAGGTTTGGCGCAGAGCGGGGGCATGGAAAGCAGTTTTGTCCTTCAGGGCCGTTCGATCGGTCCGGCCCAGTTGCAGGAAGTGCAGGGCCTGCTGGAGAGCCATCCGGAGTGGAGCCGATATCGGCTCTCCCGGCAATCGTGCTGGCTTTGGAACTGGCGCATGCTGGCACTGCCCCGAGCGCGGGCGGAAGCCGTGCAGGCTGGAGGCTGGAGGCTGGAGGCTGGAGGGCTGAGCCCGAGCGCGGGCGGAGGCCCTCCCCCCAGGCATGGCAGAAAGATGGGGGCAGAAATATGGACTGACACTGCCCCGGGGGCGTTCATAAGACAATAAGACAGGATTGACAGGATGGAGAGGATGGGGTCCCGGGGCGCAGCCTGGCACTGTCCCCGGGCGCGGGAGGGGGCCCTCTGGTGCGCTTGGAGCGCATGGGCAAGAGCCGATAGGCGATAGACAATAGCCACCCCTTCCCCCCTCCCATGCGCTCGGAGCGCATGGGAGGGGAGTGATCGGTTTTTCCAGTTAGGGTTCATCCAAAAGCAAGTTCCGAAGGGGAGGCGTAATTCCAACATTATTCTCTGGCACCCCTCCGGGGTGCGACCGGCAGTCCCGATTCGGAATCGGGAGCCCGGTGGTCGTTCCCCCTTTACCCTGAACGACCACCGGCTACTGTCTGCCAACCCTGCGGGTTGGAGAAAATCGGAATTTGTTTTTTGCACGCACCCAAAACCGCGCCTAAGGATGGGCTAATGCACCCAAGACCAACAAAATCGGACCACGCCACATTTCATGCCAATCGAAAGTTAAAAGAGGACCGCGGTTTCTCAAAAAGAGTCTTAGGCGGGGATTTGGGGCACCGTTAAGGAGTTGCTCCGGTCTGTGATCTGGCGTAAAAGCTGTGGCGTGAAAGAGTCGGCTGTGAGAAGCAAACCGTTGCCGGCGGCGGAACCGGCGTTGCCGCGCGCCTTGCGCGTTTATCTTTATTTCACCGCGGCGGTGGCGGGGGCGGCGGTCATGGTGGTGGAAATCCTCGGCGCCAAGATGCTGGCCCCTTCTCTGGGCGTGTCGCATTTCGTCTGGACGGCACAAATTGCGGTCACGCTGGTGGCGCTGGCGTGCGGGTATTATGTGGGCGGACGGTTGGCGGACTGGTCGCCGCGGCTGGGTTGGCTGTATTGGGGCGTGCTTGGCGGGGCGCTTTACCTGGCGCTGACGGTGATGCTGTGCCAGCCGGTGGCCTATTGGTGCCTGGACAAGTTCAGCAGCCTGGCCGTCGGCTCGCTGGTGACCTCCGCGTTCCTGTTTTTCCTGCCGTTGGCGTTGCTGGCCATGACCGGGCCTTTCCTGGTGCGGATGATCACCAACTCGCTGGCCGGGGTCGGTTCCAACGTGGGGCGGCTGACGTCCATCGGCACCCTGGGCAGCTTCGCCGGCACGTTGCTGATCGGCTATTTCATGATTCCCTTCCTGCCGAACTCGGTGTCGATGTACCTGACGGCGCTGGCGCTGGTGCTGGTGTGCGCGGGTTACTTTGTTTTCTTTGGCCGGCGGGTGGGGGCGCCGGCGGCGGTGGTGCTGGCCTGCGCGGCGGTGGTGGGCCTGGAACTCTACCGCGGGCGGGCGCCTGAAATGCCCTGGCTGGTCGAGCGGTTCGCCGGCAATTCCCATTTCGGCCGGCTCCAGGTGCTGGAGCGCCGCGACGGTTCCTGCCGCTATTATCTCAACGACTTCCTGGTCCAGAATACCTACGATCCGGCGCGCAAACAGAGCAGGTCTCACTTTACCTACATGCTCTCGGGCCTGGCCCGCGCCAGCGTCAGCAATATCAACGATGTCCTGTGCATCGGCCTGGGCGTGGGCATCACGCCGATGGAATTCGCCCGCCAGGGGGCGCGGGTGGACGTGGTGGAAATCAACCCGGCGGTCGTGCCTGTGGCGGTCCGGTTTTTCGGCCTGCAACGCGAGCAAATCAACCTGGCGATTGACGATGGGCGCCATTTTCTCAATCGCTGCCGCAAGCAATACGACGCCGTCATCCTGGATGCGTTCCTGGGCGATTCCTCCCCCTCGCACCTGCTGACGCGCGAGGCCTTCGGCTCGATGCGCCGGGTCTTGCGCCCCGGTGGGGCGCTGGTGATCAATAGCTTCGGCGACCTGGACCCGGCCCGCGATTTCTTTACCGCCTCGCTCAACCGCACGCTCAAGGCGGTCTTTGCCAACGTGCGCATGTGCACCAGCGGCGACGGCGGGATCTTCTTCACGGCCAGCGACCGGACCACCCCGGGCTTCGTGCATCCCCCGGACCTGGAAGGGGTGCATCCGGCCGTGCTCCACGAACTACAGGCGGCCTATGTCAATGTCGTGAACACGCCCCCCGACCACGGCCGGGTGTTGACCGACGACTACAACCCGGCTGAGTTTTTCGACGCGCACAACCGGGAGACCACCCGCCGCCGGCTGGCGATGGCCCTCAGGGGCGGGTGAGTTGGCCAGTAGTGGGGCAGGCGGGAGGCCTGCCCGCCTGGGGTTAATCAAAGCCAACTCTGATTGGCGGTTGCACGACGGAGATTAGGATTAGGAGATTAGGATTAGGATTAGGATTAGGAGGGACCACCCAAAAAAGTGAAATGGGCTAAACTGGCCGGAGGGGGCAGATTGCATTTGCCAAAACGGCTGGGTTTGCCTACGTTTTGGGCGTGAGGTCAGGCGCGGAGACAACGACGACGATTTAGCGTTCGTCCCGAGCAACGGGATGAACGCCACCGCCTCGATCGGCCAGCTCGAGGCGTTTTTGTTTCCACACCAACTTAGGCACAGACATGGAAGCAGAAGACAAGAATCAACCGGCACGCAAGAGCCTCGATGAACGCCACCGGAGCAGCGACCTGGAGCGTTTGCGCCACTCCTGCGCCCACGTGATGGCGACGGCCATCCTGCGCCTCTGGCCCGAGGCCCAATTCGCCTCCGGGCCGGCGGTCGAAAACGGGTTTTATTACGACGTGGACCTCGCGCACCGCATCACGCCCGAGGATTTTCCGGCCATCGAGGCCGAGATGACGAAGGCGATCAAGGCCAATCATCCCTTCGAGCGGATGGTGGTCACGCGCGAGCAGGCGCTGCAGGACGCCCAAAGCGGGCGCCTGGGCGCGCTGGGCCAGCGGCCGGCGCCGAGCAAGTTCAAGCTGGGCAATCTGGAGGACATTCCCGCCGGCGAACCGATTACTTATTACAAGAGCGGGGACTTTATCGACCTGTGCGCCGGTCCGCACGTGATGCGCACCGGCAACGTCGGCGCGTTCAAGCTGACGAGCGTGGCCAGCGCCTATTACAAAGGGGACGAGCAGAACCCGCAGCTTCAGCGCGTCTATGGCACCGCCTTCAAGACCAGGGCCGAGCTGGAGGCCTATTTCAAAATGCTCGAGGAGGCCAAACGCCGCGACCACCGCAAGATCGGCGCCGAGATGGGCCTGTTCACCATTGACGCGGACTACACCGGCCCCGGCCTGCCGCTCTGGCTGCCCAAGGGCGCCGCCATCGCCGAAGAACTCGAAAAGCTCGCGAAGGAAACCGAGTTCGCCGCCGGCTACGTGCGCGTGAAGACGCCGCACATTGCCAAGGAAAAGATGTATCTCACGAGCGGGCACTTGCCGCTGCTTTACGCCGACTCGATGTACCCGCCGATGGAGTTGGACGAGTTCGCTGCGGAAAGAAAGAGGCTGAACGACCAGGTTGTTGGATGTACCGCGCGGCTTTCAGACCTAGCTGATAGGTTACTCGACAAGAAGGTGCGCGAGGCAGGTGCTAATCCCAAGGACTTCTCGGCAAGAGACGTTGACAACATGATCTCCGACGCGATCGATCTCGGTTGGGCTTCGGAGGAAGAAAAGAAGTGGGCCGAAGCAAAAGTGAAAGCGCAACTTGAGTTACTGAAGCTGCCGGTTCCGGATCGTTACTATCTCAAGGCCATGAACTGCCCGCACCACCACCGGATTTTTGCGGCGGAGCCGCGCAGTTACCGGGATTTGCCCTTGCGCCTGGCGGAATACGGCACCTGCTACCGTTACGAGCAGTCGGGCGAACTCCTCGGCCTGATGCGCGTGCGCTCGCTGAACATGAACGACGCGCACATCTACTGCGCGCCGGAGCAGTTCGCCCAGGAGTTCAATGCGGTCAACGCGATGTATCTCAAGTATTTCAAGATTTTCGGCATCGAGAAATACGTGATGCGTTTCAGCACCCATGACCCGGCGCGGCTGGGCGACAAGTACGTCGGGGAGCCGGAGTTGTGGAACCAGACCGAAGAGATGGTCCGGCGGGTCTTGCAGGAGTCGGGCCTCCATTGCGAAGAGGCGCCCAACGAAGCGGCATTCTATGGTCCGAAGATCGACGTGGAGGTCTGGAGCGTGATTGGCCGCGAATTCACGCTGGCGACCAACCAGGTGGACTTCGCGGTGCCGAAGCGTTTCGGGCTGCTCTATCGGGACAAAGACAACACCGAGAAGACCCCGTTGTGCATCCACCGCGCGCCGCTCGGCACACACGAGCGGTTCATCGGGTTCCTGATCGAGCATTACGCGGGCAACTTCCCGCTTTGGCTGGCGCCGGAGCAGGTGCGCGTGCTGCCGATCACGGGAGCACAAACTGACTATGCGAATTCAATCGTCAACGAATTGCGCAGCCAGATGGTCCGGGCGGAATTGGAATTCAGCAACGACAAGCTCCAGGGCCGCATCCTCCGGGCCGAGGAAGCCCGCGCGCACCACATCCTTGTGGTGGGCCAGAAGGAGCAGGCCGCCGGCACCGTCGCTGTGCGCATCCATGGCAAGGGCCAGCAAGGCGTCCAGCCGCGGGCAGCGGTGGTCGCGGACATCCTGGCGGCGATTCGGGAACGCAGGCCGTGAAGCCGTGAACCTTGAGGATAGAGAGATTCAATATGAAAACAGACCGTCAGCTCCTGGGAGCAATCGTGGTGGCGGCGGTGGTGGCGGCAGGAGGCCTTGAGCCAGCGGCGGCGGCGACGGCCTCGGCGAGCCTGGTCATCCAGGCGGATCGGCCGGGGCCGAAGGTCAGCCCGACGCTCTACGGCATTTTTTTCGAGGAAATCAACTGCGCCGGGGATGGCGGGCTTTATGCCGAGATGGTGCGCAATCGCTCGTTCGAAGATTCAAACCAGCCGGACCATTGGTTGCTGGTGACCGAGGGCAGGGCCAAAGGCGAAATGGCCGTTGATAGGCAGCAGCCGATGAGTGAAAAGAACCAGCGTTCGTTGCAGTTGACGGTCACCGAGGCGGGCAACGAGCGGGTGGGCGCCGCCAATGACGGCTATTGGGGGATGTCGCTCAAGCAGGGCCAGGCCTATGAATTGTCCTTGAGCGCCCGGGCCGGCCCCGCGTTCAGGGGCCCTTTGACGGTGTCGCTGGAGAGCCGCGCGGGCAAGGTTTATGCCCGGAAGAAAATCAGCGGGCTGTCGCCGGATTGGAAGCCGTTCAAAGCTTCGCTGACGCCGGAGGGGACCGACCCCGCCGGGCGCCTGGTGCTCAGCGCCTCACAGCCGGCCACGATTTGGCTCGACCAGGTGTCGCTGTTTCCCCGGAAGACCTGGAAGGGGCGGGCCAATGGTTTGCGGCCGGACCTGGCGGAGATGTTGCAGGGGCTGCGGCCGGGCTTCGTCCGGTTCCCGGGCGGATGCTGGGTCGAAGGCGACACCCTGAGTCTGGCCTACCGCTGGAAACAGACGATCGGCGACCTTGCCGAGCGCCGGAACCAATACAATATCTGGCAGTACTACTCGACGCATGGCCTGGGCTTTCACGAGTATCTCCAGATGTGCGAAGACCTGGCCGCCGAGCCGCTGTTTGTCATCAACTGCGGCATGTCGCATCAGGAAAACGTGCCCCTGGACCAACTCGGCCCCTGGGTGCAGGACGCGCTCGATGCCATCGAATACGCCAACGGCCCGCGCACCAGCCAGTGGGGAGCGTTGCGGGCCAAGCACGGCCACCCGGCGCCGTTCAACTTGAAGTACATGGAAATCGGCAACGAAAACGGCGGGCCGCCCTATCGCGAGCGCTACCCCGCTTTCTACAAGGCCATCAAGGCGAAGTACCCGGCGATGCGCCTGGTGGCCGATGAATGGGGCGGGATACCGACCAACTGCCCGATCGAAATCGTGGACGAGCATTACTACAACAGCGCGGGGTTCTTTATTGAGCAGGCCACCCGCTACGATACTTACGAGCGGAATGGGCCCAAGGTTTATGTGGGCGAATACGCCGTGACCCAAAACTGTGGGCAGGGCAACCTGCGCGGCGCCCTCGGCGAGGCCGCCTTCATGACCGGCCTGGAACGGAACAGCGACGTGGTCATCATGGCCTCCTACGCGCCGCTGTTCGCCAACGTCAATTACAAGCGGTGGAACCCGGACCTGATCAACTTCAACAGCTCGCGCGTCTATGGCACGCCCTCGTATTACGTCCAGAAGATGTTCGCGGAGAACCGCGGTGACGTGGTCCTGCCGGCGCAGCTCCAGGTGGCGCCCTTGCCTGAGGAGCCCAATCACGGCGGCATCGGCCTGGGCACCTGGGACACCCAGGCCGAGTACAAGGACATCAAGGTCATGCAGGGGGACAAAGAGCTTTTCTCCGCCGACGCGGCGGCCGGCCTCAAGGGGTGGCGGCTCTTCAGCGGCGATTGGCAGGCCAAAGAGGGCGCCCTCCAGCAAACAGCCGGCGGCATGGACCGCCGCGCCCTCGCCGGCGACCCGGCGTGGCGGGATTACACCCTCACCCTCAAGGCGCGCAAACTGGGCGGGGCCGAGGGCTTCCTCATCCTGTTCCATGTGCAGGACGACAACAATTGGCTGTGGTGGAACGTGGGCGGGTGGGGCAACACCCGGCACGCCATTGAGCAGTGCGTGGACGGGGGCAAGTCGACCCTGGGGCGGGACGTGGGCGGCTCGGTGGAGACCGGGCGCTGGTATGACCTGCGGGTCGAGTTGAAAGGGCCGAACATCCGCTGCTTCCTGGACGGCCAACAGGTTCACGACGCAACCGATTCCCGGCGGCAGCGCCCGCTGCATGTGGTGGCCGGCCGCTCGGAGCGCAGCGGCGAGATCATCCTCAAGGCGGTCAATGTCTCTGAGCTGGGCTATGAAACGGAGATTCGGTTCGAGGGCGTGAAAAGCGTGCGCGCGCCGGGCCAGGCCACGGTTCTGACTTCCCCCGACCCGGCGGATGAGAATTCGATGGCGCAACCCATGAAGGTTGCGCCGGTGCAGCAGGTGATCCAGAATGCCGCGACCAATTTCCGCCACACCTTCCCCGCACATTCGGTGACGGTGCTGCGGGTCAAAGCCGAGAGATGAAGGGCACGCTCGGAACGGCGGTTTTCACTTTTTTTGGTGGCCTTTCTGGCTCTTTACCTTCATCTTTGCTCCGAATCTTAATCCGAATCTTAATCCGAATGAATCGTCGCTTCGACCATGAGAAACTGGAGGTTTATCAAGAATCTCTGGCCTTCGTCGCCTGGCTCGAGCCCCTGCTGCAAAAGCCGCCCAAATCGGTCGCCGTGCGTGACCAATTGGATCGGGCCAGTAGCTCGCTCGTTCTGAACCTTGCCGAAGGCAATGGAAAGTTCACCTCACCCGATCGTTGCCGATTTTTTGACATTTCGCGCGGGTCGGCTTCGGAGAGTGCCGCGGCGCTGGATGTTCTGGCCTCCCAAGGCCGGTGTGAGTTGGGTGTGGTCGCCTGCGGCAAAGAGCGGCTACACGGAATTGTTTCGATGCTCGTGGGGTTAATCAAAGCCAATTCTGACTGGCGGTTGCACGAGAGAGATTAGGATTAGGATTAAGATTAGGATTAAGATTAGGAGGGACCAGCCAAGAAAGTGAAATGCGCCCCTGCCGCCAATCGCCCACTCACAGCGCTTGCTTTCTATCTGACCCAAATATAGCATGGTCGAACTAACCACCCATCACCATCACTGCCTCCTGACATGAGCACTGCCAAATACACGATCGGTCTGGATTACGGCACCAATTCGGTGCGCACGGTCATCGTCAACGTCGCCAATGGCCGGGAAGTAGCGACCGCCGTCTGCAACTACGCCAACGGCACCCAGGGCGTCATCCTTTCGCGCGACCCGAACCTGGCCCGGCAACAACCCGCCGATTACATCTCCGGCACGGAGGTCACGATCAAGAAGGCCCTGGCCACGGCCCAGCGCACGGTGCGCGGCTTCAAGCCCGACCAGGTGATCGGCATTGGCGTCGACACGACCGGCAGCACACCGATACCGGTGGACGCCAATGGCCGGCCCTTGGCGCTGGAGCGGCGGTTCGCCCGGAACCCCGCGGCCATGGCCTGGCTTTGGAAAGACCACACGGGCGTGGCGGAAGCGGCGGAGATAACCGAACTGGCGCGCAAGCTCCGCCCGCAATACCTCGCCAAGTGCGGCGGCACCTATTCGAGCGAATGGTTCTTCAGCAAGATTCTCCACTGCCTGCGGACCAGCCCGGAGGTGTTCGCGGCGGCGTACTCCTGGGTGGAATGCGCCGATTGGGTGCCGGCCATGCTCACCGGCACCGAAGCGCTGGACAAACTGACCGTGGGGGTCTGTGCCGCCGGGCATAAGGCAATGTACAACGACGATTGGGGCGGCTACCCGGACGCCGAGTTCCTGGCGCAGCTCCACCCCAAGCTGGGCGAATTGCGCTCGCGCCTGCGGCCCAAGGCCTACGCGATTGACCGGGCGGCGGGCGGCTTGACCAGCGCCTGGGCCAAACGCACGGGCCTGGCGCCCGGCATCCCGGTGGCGGTCGGGGCCTTTGACGCGCACCTGGGGGGCGTCGGGTCCGGGATCGCGCCGGGCACGCTGGTCAAGATCATCGGCACCAGCACTTGCGATATGATGGTGGTGCCGCTGGGTGAAAGGTTGGCGGACATCCCCGGCCTGTGCGGGATTGTCAACGGCAGCATCCTGCCGGGATACTACGGCCTGGAGGCGGGCCAGTCGGCGGTCGGGGACATTTTCAACTGGTTCGTCAATTACATCCAGCCGCTCGGGAAGAAGGCGGGGTCGCATCAGGCGCTCAGCGCCGCGGCCTCAAAGATGGCTCCGGGCGAATCGGGTTTGCTGGCCCTGGATTGGAACAACGGGAATCGGACCATCCTGGTGGACCAGCGCCTGACCGGCTTGCTGGTCGGGCAGACGCTCTACACCACGCCCGCTGAAATCTACCGCGCCCTCATCGAGGCCACGGCCTTCGGCGCGCTCACCATTATCAACCGCTTCGAAGAATACGGCCTCAAGGTCGAGCAGGTCGTCAACTGCGGCGGCATCGCGGAGAAGAACCCGCTGGTGATGCAGATTTACGCCGATGTGACCGGTCGGCCGATCAAGATTTCGCGCTCGGCCCAGACCTGCGCCTTGGGCGCGGCCATCGCCGGCGCCGTGGTCGCGGGCAAACCGGCCGGCGGCTATGATAATTATGCCGAGGCCCAGAAGGCGATGACCGGCTTGAAACCCCGCGTCTTCCGGCCAAATCCCAGGGCGCACCAGGTCTATCAGCAGCTCTACGGGCTCTACCGCAAGCTGCATGATGCCTTCGGCACGCAACAGCCGGAAGGCAACCTCTACGGCGTGATGAAGGAACTGATTGAGATACGCAACCGCTCGAGAAGGTAATAAACCCAGATGAACCGCAAGGGCGCGAAGAACCTAGAGCTGCGCAGCCGCAGCCAAAGAGGCAACCGCGGAATACGCGAAATACGCGGAAAGACAACCCGCGAAGCCCAGGATTCCGCGTATTCCGCGTATTCCGCGGTTTATTGCTCCGCCGGAAGGTCCTCGCGGCTTGCGGCAATGCCCCTCGGAAATTCTGCCACGCCCCTGTCCCGAAGGGACGTCATGAAAATAGCCCGGCGTTTCAACGCCGGGTCCGAAGCGCAAAGGATCCGAGTCCGTCCCGGAGGGACGGTTGAGGCTCCCCCTGCCAAAGGCGAGGCCTCGGCTGATGGTTCAATCGTCCCTTCTGGACGGGCAGGACACGAAGGGCGGCTTACCCCGGCGTTGAAACGCCGGGCTATTCTCGGATGTCCCTTCGGGACAGCGGCGTCGGACACGGGCCAAGCTAATTTCCGAAAGGCGTTGCGGCTTGCGGGCATGTTGGGCTACTGCATTAGTGCATTGCGGAGAATGGCTGCTCGGCTGCTTTATGAGCAGTTTTCGCTGGCGTCCCTTTTGGCCGGGGCCTCGCCGCTCGGTATCTCTGGGCTTTCCCCAGGCCGGACTCGACCGAATAACCACCCCTGAGTCATGCTGGACCAACTCAAGAGTCAAGTCTGCAAGGCCAACCTCGACCTGGTCAAAGCAGGTCTGGTGGTGGAGACCTTCGGCAATGCCAGCGGGATTGACCGCGAGCGGGGCCTGGTGGTCATCAAACCTTCCGGCGTGGCCTATGACCAGATGAAACCAAAGGACATGGTGGCCGTGGCCCTGGATTCGGGCAAAGTGGTGGACGGGCGGCTCAATCCCAGTTCCGACACGCCGACGCACCTGGTGCTTTATCGCGCGTTCGCCGGCGTCGGCGGCATCGTCCACACGCACAGCCTGTTCGCGACCGCCTGGGCGCAGACCGGACGGGAGGTCCCCGCCCTGGGGACCACTCATGCCGACTATTTCTGCGGGCCGGTGCCGTGCACCCGGCTTCTCAAGCCCAAGGAGATCAAAAGCGACTACGAGGCGAACACGGGCCGGGTGATTGTCGAGACTTTCGCCCGGCGGGAGCCGCTTTCCTGCCCGGCCGTGCTGGTGGCCAGCCACGGGCCGTTTGCCTGGGGCAAGACAGTCGCCGAGGCGGTGCACCACGCCGTGGTGCTCGAGCACCTGGTCCGGTTGGCGGGCGAGACCCTGCGCATTTTTCCTTCCGTCCAGCCCATGCAGCGGGTATTGATGGAGAAGCACTTTTATCGGAAGCATGGCCCGGGCGCCTATTACGGCCAGGGGCCGG
>Ga0187870_1000713_pt1 | contig 35128 bp, 36 predicted proteins | sample June2016WEW_13_1_3_FD_132974 | JGI IMG/M metagenome (GOLD analysis project Ga0187870, IMG submission 132974) | Peatland microbial communities from SPRUCE experiment site at the Marcell Experimental Forest, Minnesota, USA - June2016WEW_13_150 | ecosystem: Environmental > Terrestrial > Soil >... | reverse complement strand
ACGTAGAAACAGGAGGCGATTTCATGGGGGAGGACCCGCTCTGCCTCTACAAGGATGAGCAGGAACAAAAGATCCGCCCCCTCGCCGAACAGGTGATCATCCGCCTGCAGTCTGGCCTGCCGCTGGTTCCAATGCCCTACAAGGCCATGGCCGAAGAGTTGGGCGTCACCCAGGGCAGCATCCTGAGAGCAATCCGCTGGCTCTGCGCCAAAGGGATCGTCAGAAAACTGGGAGCGGTTTTTGACCTGAGAAACCTGGGCTATGCCAGCACCCTCTGCGCCGTCCGGGTGCCCCCGGACCGGGTGGATGAGGTGGCCGCCATCATCAATGCCTATCCAGGCGTGACCCATAACTACCTCCGGGAACACGACTACAATCTCTGGTTCACCCTGATAGCCAGTTCGGAGGAACAGTTGTCCCGCCTGATCCAAGAAATCAGGCAACGGACCGGCATCGATGATATCATCAGCCTGCCCGCCCTGAGGACATTCAAGATAGCCGTCAATTTTCCCGAACAGGAATTGAACGGAGTTCTCACCAGAGCGTTAGATCAGAAATAGGAGAAGTGAGAAGTGAGAATCTCTCACATCCCGGATGGAGGCTTGACATGCATACTTTCAATCGCTCTAGAGAGATGTACGAGCAGGCCTGCCGGCTATTGCCCGGCGGTGTGGACAGCCCGGTGCGAGCCTTCCAGGCGGTGGGAGGCAACCCGTTGTTTATCGAGAGAGGCCGGGGTGCGCGGGTCTACGACGTCGATGGCAACGCCTACATCGATTACGTATGTTCCTGGGGGCCCCTGATTCTGGGCCATGCGCACCCGGAAGTTACTGCAGCTCTTGCCGGAGCGATCGCCGGGGGAACCAGCTTCGGCGCTCCCACCGAGCGGGAACTGGTGTTGGCCGGGCTGATCACAGAGGCCCTGCCGTCGGTGGAAAAAGTCCGGTTTGTCAATTCCGGCACCGAGGCTACCATGAGCGCCATCAGGCTTGCCCGCGCCTTCACCGGGCGGCAGAAGTTCGTCAAGTTTGCCGGGTGTTACCATGGGCATGCAGATTCCTTCCTGGTGCAGGCCGGCTCAGGCGCTCTCACCCTGGGGGTGCCGTCGAGTCCCGGAGTTCCCCCGGGGCTCAGCAACCTGACCATAGTGCTGCCCTATAACGACCTGGACTCGGTCCGGGAAGCGTTGCAGCAGTGGGGTAGCGAGATAGCGGCTGTGATCGTCGAACCGGTCGCCGCCAACATGGGGGTGGTGCTGCCAGGCCCGGGATTCCTTGAAGGTCTGCGCCAACTGACCCGGGACGCTGGCTGCCTGTTGATTTTTGACGAGGTGATCACTGGGTTTCGCCTGGGTTTTGGTGGCGCCCAGGGTTATTACGGCATCAAGCCGGACCTGACCTGCCTGGGGAAGATCATCGGCGGCGGCCTGCCGGTGGGCGCCTATGGCGGCAGGGCGGAGATCATGGGAATGGTGGCTCCCGATGGGCCTGTCTACCAGGCCGGCACCTTGTCAGGCAACCCGGTGGCCATGGAAGCGGGCATCGTTACTCTGAATATGCTCAAGAAACCGGGCGTCTATCAGCAACTGGAGGAACGGAGCGAGCACCTCGGTCAAGGCCTGGCGAAAGCAGCCAGGGAGGCGGGAATCGACACCACTCTCAATCGCATCGGATCATTGATGTCCCTGTTCTTCTGCAGCGAGAGCGTGACCGGCCTGGACAGCGCCCTGAAATCCGATCAGGAGCAGTTTGCCCGATATTTCAATTTAATGCTGAATGAGGGAATCTATCTGGCGCCGTCCCAATTTGAGGCTCTGTTCGTTTCTCTGTCCCATACCCGGGAGGACATTGACCAGACCATCAAGGCTGCTGAGCGAACATTTCTGCGGATGCACGAAAACCAAAAGAGTGCTCGATGAACGAAAAAAGGCCTCCCGGGTCCGAGAGGCCTTTAAATAGCTTCCCTTAATACATGGGCTTTGACGCTTTTAACCCCAAACAGCACGGCTTGATGGTGTTCATTCATGAACAGGTCGACCTTGCGGCCATTGATGGCGCCGCCCACATCCTCTGCGGTGAAGGTGCCCAAACCTTCCAGGTAGACTTCCGAACCGAGCGGGATCACTGCCGGGTCGACGGCTATAGTGTGGTTCGCCCGGGCGTGTCTGCCGCTGAACGTGATGCCGTCACTCTTGCCGCAGCAGAGTGGACAGGCACAATAGGCGGTGACTTCCACCATGAATGAGATTCCTGAATGGCAATTAGCTGTATCTCCCAGCCAGGCATACTCCGCCTGCTGTTCTGTTTCCGGAGACGGTGTGGCATTTTGCAGCGATGAAGCAAATGCTGCCGGCGCCAACGCTCAACTAACTAAAAGAACGAGAGAAAACAGCACGATCAGGCGCTGTCTCCAGGTTCTTTTCAAGGTGTTTCACCTCCATGACAAAAGAAAGGTCTGTATATAAGATGTGCTAAAAAACAAAAAATATTAAACCATTAAATGGAATATATGTTAATTTAAATTTATGCTATCGTAAGAGATCCACACCGCACTGCTCCGCTGCAACAGCCAATTTCCCGTCCCCGGTGGCTAATGGCAGTCCCAATCGGATCGCCAGTTCCAGGTAGGCTGCGTCATATACCGAAAGACCGTATTCCCTTGCCAGAGGTAGGATGCCTTTGAAGGTGTCGCTGGCATCGTCAATCTGGACATCAAGGACCGCCAATAGACATTCGGCCAGACGAGTTGCCTGTGCCCTGGTTATCCGTCCCCGGCGCTCTCCGACCAAAAGGCCGTTGGCGACTTCCAGAGGCCACAAGGTAGGGACAACGGCCACCGATTCGTCGGTAGGCAAAGCAGCGCCTTCGTCGGGAAAACACCAGGAAAGAGCTGTAGAAGCGTCTACCACGAAGCGCATCATTTTCTACCCTCTTCCACCCAGGCCGTCAGTTCTGCGGAGGAAACCCTGGGAAGGCTTTCGCGTAACCGGCGTAACTCCTCGATCGCCGTCCGGCGATCCGGCTTCCTCTCAACTGGCACGGGAGCAATGATGGCCACTGGCTTCCCACGCTTGGTGATGGTAACAGTCTCTCCGCCGGCGACATCCCTCAGAAGTTCGATCAGGTGAGTCTTGGCCTCAAAAGTTCCCACCATCCGCATCTCATTCACCTCTTTATTACTAGCTATATGGCTAGTTTAGCATTAAATGGAGGATCTCGTCAAGCGGTGCTGCAGGCCTGACATTACTCACATTTACACCGCGCGAGTCCTTGACAACATCCTGAATAAGTGATAATTTATATGAGCGTGAGCAGATGCGGCTGTGGCGGAACGGCAGACGCGCACGGCTCAGGACCGTGTGGGGGCGACCCCATGGAGGTTCAAGTCCTCTCAGCCGCACCATAAGAATACGATCTCTTGACAAAGATGCTCTAATTTGTGTCAACTTAAAATTAAATATGGTAAACAAGATTGACCATGAAGGTCATTGTGCCCTGTTGAAACGGGGCTGATGCTTGAGTGGTTTTTTTGTTCTCAGGCATGGGAGTACGTCAGAAAAAACTGAAGGGAGTCGAAAAAAATGTGTGAATCCAATGCCTACTTGCGGAAAGGTGAGACAGACGAGGTTGTTTTGCTGAATGTGGACCGTATCAAGCCTGTTGAAGAAGGACTGTTGCTGGAAGACATCTTTGGAACACGAAAGGTCATCAATGCCCGGATCAAAGAGCTGGCCCTGTTGGACCATAAGATCATTCTGGAAGAGGTGTGAGTCATCTGTTATAATAGGTATAGTTAGTACATAAGTGCACTTCATTTCTATGAACGTTAAGATTATAAGGAGGGAAATGGATTGGAGAACGAATCGGTGGAGACTCTCAGGCTGCTTCAGGAGGGCCAGAGGACGATTCAGGAACACCTTCCCGGGGTGCTGGAAAACTTCATGGGCCTGACCCAGTCAATCATGGAACAGGACCTGATACCTCCAAAACTTAAGGAGCTCATGGCGGTAGCCGTTGCCGTGGGCATCCGATGCCAGCCGTGCATTGTGCACCATGTAAAAAGAGCCCTCGACCAGGGGGCTACGGCAGAGGAGATTTTAGAAGCCTGCAGCGTGGCCGTCATGATGGGTGGAGGGCCGTCCATCGCTTACACTTCCTACGTGGTCCAAGCCTTGAAGGACTTCAAGGCATTTCCCAAAAAAGACTGAGGAGGGTCTCGAGATGCAGTGTGAAAAGTGCCAGTCAGAAGTCCCGGAGAACGAAATTTACGTGCATGCGGGGAGAAAACTGTGTGAGGATTGCTACGTAGAGGCGCTGTCCCGCCCCGTGACCTGTGATCCGGGCGCCGTATCGGCGGCGCGAGCCAGCCGTGACCTGCAGGGACAGAAGGGAACACAGGGTATCACCCCCCTGCAGAAAAAAATGTATGACTACATGAAGGAAAAGGGCAAAGCAACCCGGGAGGAAACGGCCGAGTATATGAATATCCCCTGGGAAGACCTCGAAAAACAGTTTACCGTCCTGCGCCACTGTGAACTGATGCGGGCCTTTAAAGATGGGGATAAAGTCTATTTGACCCTGATGGAGAATTGATGTTTCCTGGCCGGGACACTCATGACTTTATTCGTGAGTTAGATCTAGCGGGAGTTTACGAATTAGCAACTAACAAATCACTACAAACCTTGCACCACAAGGATTTCATGCTTCGAAAGTGTATTACCCTCTTAACGCATATTGATTTATGTTCAGCACATCCAGCATCTTCTTTTGCTCGGGTTCCATCTTGGTCAGGGAGAAGGATTCCCGGTCTTTCTTGGATGCTCCCTGCTTGGGATAGACAGTGATTATCTGCTGGATCTCCGATAGCGATGAGAGCATCTTGTTTATGCTGAGGTCGATACCATGATTGTGCAGGTTTCGCTGCAACAGGCAACACAGGCGTAGCGCCAACACACAGTAGAAGGCATGGACCCTGATCTTCTGGTCGGTCCAGTGGTAGATGGGACGAAGCCCCAGGAACTTGGTGTTTTTCATCTGCCTGAAGGCGTCCTCGATATGGTACTGTGACCGGTATGCCGCCACGATCTGTTCATCCGTCCAGTGGTGATTGTCCGTAAACAGGATCGTCTTACCCAGGAAGCGCTCCTGGATCTGCTCCAGCTTGGCGCCGTTAAAGGCGAAGGCAAGATGGATGCCGTCAGGACCGGAAGTTATCGAAACATCGAAGATCTCCGCCATGAATTCGGGACTCAGGATTTCGCTTGCACGCTTCTCCACGGAGTTCACCGTCGGCTTGAGCCCCCTGGTCACCTCACCGGTGATTCTTTTAAGGAGGGAGCGCTGGAGGGCGCCGAGCGAGATGGCGCATTTCTCGATGTTGCGCATGATCCCCTGCATCTGCCCGGAGAGCAGTTCCGGGTTGTGGACGACCAGCACGGTCATCTCTTTACCGTAAGCCTGGCGCCGGAGACGGTAGGCGGTCACGCCCTGGTAGCGCTGCTCGGAGACCGGACTGTACTGCTTCTTATCGATCTCCAGCAGGTCTTTATGCTCGCATCCCTTGAGCGAGCCCACTACGTGAAAGGAGGAATCATCCTCAAATACACGCTCAATGTTCGGTCCCGAGTTGTTGCCTTTGTCAAAGACCAGCGTCACACTGCGAGGTTCACCGCAGATCCTGGCAAAGCGTCCTTTTAGCTTTGTGAGCGCCCTGTCAAATTCTACGGAATCGCTCCTGTTGCCGGGATAGACCTCGTGAAACAGCGGGACGTTGAAGTCCGGGGTCACCATCATCGCCAGACCGATGATCTTCAGGTCAAAACGCTTCTCCTTGGAGTGGCCGCGCTGGGCAAGTTCGCTTTCCGACTCTGTATCTATGTAGGTAAAGAAGTTGGTGGCGTCGTAGATCAGGCAGTCCGTTGACAGGTGGTACTTGTTGACGATCAGTTCGGCGAAGGCGTCTTCAAAATTCTCTATGGATTCATCTGAAAGCAGGCTCATGTGGTCCCAGAAACGCTGGCTCGAAAGCATCCTTTTGTCTGCGGGAAGCAGTCTGGTCAGCATCGTCCTGGCGTACCAGTCGGCTATCTGCAATTTGCTGGTGGGGGCAACCGCCCGGTTGATGGCGGCGATCAGCATGTAGGCGCCGATACTGAGATCCTGGTTGCGTTTCCTGGCGTACTCGTCGATCAGTTCAACTACCCTCAGCTCTCTGGCAATCTCGTACAGGGCGCAGACCGCCCCGAACTCCATGGGGATGCTGTATTTGGGTGTATCGAGATTAGTGCTGCGTGAACACTTCTTGGCAATCTCCTCGGCACGTCCGAGGTACTGCTGGTGGACTATTCTCGGCTTGCCGTCGATGCGGGCGGATTCCACCAGGTAGTAATACAACTGGTTCTTCTTTTTCTTCTTGATGATGGTGGCCACGGGACTCCCCCTTGTCTATAGTAGGGTAATACATTTGGCTACCATCTCTGTTATTTCGTTCCATCACCTTCTTATGCTTGATGATTGACGTTGCGGGTTTCAGCATCTTTGCCATTGGTCATTTTATATGGGAATTATTTGGTTAACTCGTAAACTGGCGCTAGCATAAATCTACCTACCGCAATTGCAACTGCCTCTCATCCCTCGCTCCTGTTAAACGGCAGGGGCCCGCTCTCTTTCCCTGCCAGTAACCGCATCGATTTGCCGGCTAGTGGGTAGAGATGGCGGAATCCCGTGGTAGAAAGAAGTTGGCCTGTCCTCATACACGCCATTTAGTCCAGCAGGAGAAGCGCAAAATAGTTCCAATGACCGTAGGTCTCTTTTTTAGTATCTATATCGAAGTCATTATCCCTTGCGGTTTTAAACACATCGATACCGCACGCTTCCATACATAGGTCTAATAACAGTAGTTTACCAGTTGATATATAGTAGATCAACATTAAAAACCGATTTATGAAAAAGTAGGATAATCGTGATCCACATTATAATCCGATTATCCGAAAAAAGTACCGAGGAGTTTGGTGCTCAATCCGGCAGTTGCTACTGCGGTCGCCAGCCTCATGGCCTTGTTTACTTTTGTGTCCTTTGGCCTTGTCCTGCCGAAAAACATCCCGATCGCCATGATTCCTCCTGCCACTGCCCCGCAGTACAGCCCGATCCTCCCATACCAACGGGAAAGCCTGAAGCCATGGCGATTACATCGTCAGACAGCGGCAGGTCGAATTCATCTTTGATCGCCTTGACAATAGCTTCAGAACAGAAGAAGTCGCCATTCCGGTAGTAATCCGCGGCCTTCTGTCGGATTTTGGCAGTGTCGATGTTCTTGTTCAAACAAAACACCCCTTCTCGAAACACCTGTGCTATGTTGCTGTCGCATGTAAATAGCCTAAAAGATTGTAGTTGTATCAACTATATTCTCTCAAACATAACAACTTACTTTCATAAATAATATTCCAAAATCGAAATTTATTAAATGGCTATGATATTAGTTGAACGATTTAAACCATTATGCTAATATTAACATATAAGCAAAAATGAATTGGTGATCCAGCAAAGGGAATGACCAATATTGGCAAGCGCTTTCGTGGTTAAAGTTTGATTATATAATCCAGAAGGGATGCTGATCATGATTAAAACCTGTCAAGCCTGTGCCCTTGCGCAAGAAATGGAGCCGGAAGGAGCCTGTTTCTGTCTCAAGCATGACCGGATCAGAAAGCGGGACGAGACCTCATGGGACTGGGGCTGCTTCTATTTCACCCAGATGCTGCCCAGTGAGGATTACACCCCCTACCAGTACCTGCTTGATCACGGAGACCGAACTGGCCACCAGAAAGTGACACCTGCCCTGCTAGCTGTCCTGGCAGGATGGCGTTATCAATGTCAGAATACCGAGAAAGAAGGCTTGGCATATGTTGAAGCTACTTGCGGATCTGCTGGTCTACCGGGTGATGGGAATTACACCGGCGACCAGGCTGGGCGATTCCTTGGACTTTTTCTTTTACGATACCACGAAGATATTTTTGCTGTTAGCGATCATCATCTTTGTGGTGGCTGTGATCCGCAGCTTCTTTCCTCCGGAGCGGGCACGCAGGCTGCTCGGCAACAGGCGCGAGTATGTGGGGAACCTGCTGGCTGCCCTGCTGGGCATCGTCACTCCCTTTTGCTCCTGTTCGGCGGTTCCCCTGTTCATCGGCTTTATCGAATCCGGGCTGCCGCTGGGGGTGACCTTCTCCTTCCTGATCTCCTCGCCGACGGTCAACGAGGTGGCGCTGGTCATGCTTTGGGGCCTGTTCGGGTGGGAGATTGCCCTTCTGTATGTGGGCACCGGCGTGATCCTGGCTTTTATCAGCGGCATCGTGATCGGGAAGTTGAAATTGGAACATCTGGTCGAGGATTATGTCTACAAAATTAGGATGGGGGAGAGGGAGGAGACTGTTCCCACCTGGCGGGAGCGGTTCGAGTATGCCCGGGACTACACCAAGGATATTCTGAAGCGGGTCTGGCTGTTCGTAATCGTCGGTATCGGCCTGGGGGCGCTGATTCATGGTTATGCGCCGATTGACTTCGTTGTCAAATATGCCGGACCTGCCAATCCCTTCGCGGTGATCATCGCCGTCCTGATCGCCATCCCCTTGTACTCCAACGCTGCCGGTACGATCCCTATCGTGCAGGCCCTGGTGGGCAAGGGGATGCCCATGGGCACGGCCCTGGCCTTCATGATGGCCGTCGTGGCCATCTCCACGCCGGAGATGATCATCCTGCGCAAGGTGATCAAGCCGAAGATGATCGCCATCTTTGCGGGCATTATCACTGTTGCCATCATCTTTATCGGCTACCTGTTCAATTTCATCTTTGCCCATCACCTGCTGGGAGCCTGAAGTGGATTTGTAATAACTCGTTGGAGGTGTTAAAAAATTAAACAAGAACTCTATTTTCACCGCGCCCGGGTGGTCAAAGCCCTGGCGCACCCGCTGCGCTTGGCGATCATCGACCTGCTCAGCGCCGACGAGGAGCGATGCGTCTGCGAGCTGGTGGATGCCCTGGATTGTGACCAGCCGTCACTCTCGAAGCACCTGGCCATCTTGAAGAATGCCGGGGTGATCACCTCCAGCCGGGACGGGACGAGGATGCTGTACCGGCTCTGCACCCCCTGTATCAAGAACTTTTTCGACTGCATCGACCGGGTGCTGAGGACAGACCTGAAGATCAAGGAGCAGGAGCTGGCGGCGCTGGTCATGCCTGAGAATGAGGCAGAAAATAACTAACAGAGGAGGATTACCGGTGGACATCGAGGTTTTAGGGACTGGCTGCGCCAAGTGCAAGAAGCTTGAGGAAAACGTGAGGGGCGCGGTGGCTGAGCTGGGGATTGAGGCAACGGTCACAAAAGTTGAAGACATAGCCAAAATCATGGAGCATGGTGTGATGAGCACGCCGGGGGTCGTCATAGACGGAGTGGTCAAGGGCGAGGGCCGTATTCCCAGTCAACAGGAGATCAAGAACTGGCTGCAAGGAAAGTGATCCAGCCAGTCCCGGGAGGGGGGTTTGATAATGGAGGTCTACCTGAACAATGCCGCCACGTCCTGGCCCAAGCCAGAATGTGTCTATGGGGCGGTGGATAATTACCTGCGCCATCATGGGGCCAGCCAGGGACGGGGGAGCTTCAAGCGCAGCCAGGAAGCAACCAATATCATCGAAAACTGCCGTCAGAATCTGGCCCGCTTGTTTAACGTGGACGATCCCAAACGCTTCGTTTTCACCAAAAATTGCTCAGAGGCCATCAACCTGGCGATCAAGGGGCTCCTGCGCCCTGGCGACCACGTGATTACCGGCAGTATGGAGCATAACTCGGTCTGGCGACCCTTGAAGACGCTGGAACAAAAAGGCGTCATCTCTCTGACCCAGGTAATCTGCAATCAGCAGGGTGACATCGATCTGGCTGATGTTGACCGGGCGTTCACTCCAAAGGCTCGGCTGCTGGTCTTCATGCATGCATCCAACGTCACTGGCACGATCTTCCCGGCGGCGGAACTGGCCGGGATCGCCCATGCTCACCACGCTTTTTTCCTGCTCGATGCCGCCCAGACTGCCGGTGTCTACCCGATCGACGTCGGCGGCCTGGACCTGGATCTGCTGGCCTGCAGCGGGCATAAGGGACTGCTGGGACCGCAAGGGACAGGGGCACTCTACGTCTCGCCCGGGCTGAAATTGCAACCGCTCATGGAGGGCGGCACCGGAAGCAGTTCGCTCTCTCCTTACCAGCCGGATGTGCTGCCTGATCGCTTCGAGACTGGAACGCCCAACGGTCCCGGTCTGGCTGGATTGGGGTCGGCAATAGAGTTTATCTTGAGCACCGGGATCGATGCCATCCGTCAGAAAGAACATCAGTTGACAGCCCAACTGCTGGAGCAACTCAGCCATATACCCGGCATTATCATCTACGGCCGCAACGACCCCGATCACCGGGTGGCGGTGGTCTCCTTTAATGTGTCAAGGGTTAATCCCGAAGAAGTGGGCGCGGTGCTCGACGAAGTGTTCAACATTATGGTCCGCACCGGGCTTCACTGTTCCCCCCAGGCGCACCGGACAATCGGAACCGTTGATTATGGAACGGTCCGCGTCAGTCCGGGCTTCTTCAACACATCGGAGGAAATCGATTATTTCATCGATGCCGTCAGGGAGATTGCAGCAAAGGCCGGGCAGACCAGTTTTCCCCAGAGAGAGACTGAGGCGGTGTCAACAGGGGACTTCGTTCCGGGCTACAAGATCCATCGTACATCTCCCTGCCATGCAGACCCGAACAAGATCAGGACGATTGCCCTCCTGCCGCGCAATGTCGAATCACTGCTGCCGTATTTGAACGCCGTGCTGAGGGGCAGCTATCACGAAGAAGGAAAAACCTTTACCTTTTCTTACGAAAAGCGACCGGTGATGGTGGAGGCGGAGCAGATCATTTTGGGCAAGACCGAGAACATCGATAAAGTAAAAGAGATCTTGGATAAAGTGCTCAAGATCCTGAACAAAGTCGCCCGGGAGCGGGACGAGATCGTTCCTTCGACCAGGCCCAAGCCGCAACTCAGCCCTTATACCATATACAAGCACCTGCCGCGCACCAACTGCAAGGAGTGCGGGGAGATGACCTGCCTGGCGTTTGCTACCGGATTGATCCAGGAACGGTATGAGGTGGAGCAGTGCCCGCCTTTAAAAGAAGTCTCCCGTGAACAGGAGCGGCAGGCAATTCAGAAGCTGCTCGACGATTACTTCGGAGGGCAACTGCCTGCCGGGGAGGAGTTTGTGGTATGAAAAAGGTGTTTGTCGTCCTGGAACCGGAAGAGATCGTCAGGCTGCAGGGCATTGCCAGGGTGGAAGGATCTTGTTTTTCGTTTTTTAATGTGGTATTTTGAATAGGGCATACGCCCATAAATAGAAGGACATGTCTAGTTCGGAAAGGTCACTAAAATTAAAGGAGATCGATGTAGTTGTCCAAGAACTCTGCATGTGAGACCTGTAGGGAGAAGAGCGAAGGCTGCGAGGAAACCTGTGACCGGCATGATTTCAGTTTTGCCCCTCGCAAAGGGATCAGATCGGTCATAACGGTGATGAGCGGCAAGGGAGGGGTGGGCAAGTCCACGGTCACTGCGCTCCTGGCCAGTGCCACCGCCAAAAAAGGCTATCGAACAGGCATTCTCGATGCCGACATAACCGGCCCCAGCATCCCGCGGCTGTTCGGACTGAAGAGCGGCCGGCTGCAGACGGGGCCGCGCGGGATAATCCCCATTGAGACGACTCTGGGAATCAAGGTGATGTCCCTCAATCTGCTGGTGGAACAGGAAGAGGATGCAGTGATCTGGCGCGGACCGCTCCTGGCCAGCGCCATCAGGCAGTTCTGGGAAGAGGTGGACTGGGGCGAGCTCGATTACCTGTTCGTGGATCTCCCGCCGGGAACCGGGGATGTGCCGCTGACCGTGCTGCAGAGCCTGCCCCTGAAAGGCGTGGTCATCGTCATGTCGCCTCAGGACCTGGCGGTGATGATCGTCAAGAAAGCGGCCCGCATGACCCAGCAACTTAACGTGCCCATTATCGGGCTGGTCGAAAACATGGCCTATCACGAGTGCACGGGATGTGGCGAGATATCGTACCCGTTTGGAAAACCGCAGGGTGAGCAGGTGAGTGCCGCCCTGGGCGTGCCACTTCTGGCCACACTCCCGATCAGGCAGGCGATCACCAACTTCGGGGACAAGGGGCAGGTCGAGATGCTGGACGAGGGTCCGCTGTCAGAGGTTGTTGCCCGCTTCGAACAACTCCAGCCCAAGGTTGTTCAGTAAACGTTATTACCCGCAACCCCGTATTGGAACCAATCCTGATCAGTTTGCGTCACAAGATATCGGGTGATGTTGAATTGCGCATTATCTCCCTTGCCCCTTCACATACTGAAGTGCTCTTTTATCTGGGCCTCGGTGAACAGGTGGTCTCTGCCTCGTCACTTTATTGAGGCACAGTTGACGCTGTTGGACAACACTGCAAGCGTTCAGTTTGCGGTGTTTTTATTTTTTCAAAAGGCAGCACCCTTGACTACCTTTGTAGATGTGATATTATTGTTTCATAAAGGGCATATGCCATAATCACAACAGGAGGATTAAAAATGAAGATCGCCATGCCGTATAACGGAGGCCGGGTAAATGAACACTTCGGCCAGAGCAGGGAATTCGTCATCTACACAGTAGAAGGTGGCAAGATAACTGACAGCAAGATCATCAACAGCCAGGACCTCTGCCACAATCACGAGGGTCTGGCAGGTCTCTTGAGGGATGAGAGGGTCGAAGTGGTCATTACCGGGGGGATCGGATACTCCATGATGGCCGCCCTCCAGGCGCTGGGCTTCAAGATCGTCACCGGCGCTTCCGGAGATACGGCCAGGGTGGCCGTGGACTACGCCAGTGACAGCCTGGTCACCAGCAACATAGATATCTGCGGTTGCGGCGGCCACGAACACCATGGTCGTTGACCGGGCAGGATCCGTGTGTGGACAGGGAGGCGCCAAATCGTGCTGTACGTTGCAGAAGATGACATTGAAAGGTTTATTAAGGAAGACGTGCCCTATATCGACTTAACAACTCTGGTCCTGGAAATCGGCGGCCAACCCGGGAAGGCGCAATATTACTGCCGGGAAAATGCAGTTATCTGTGGGACCGAAGAAGCGCTGAGGATCTTTGAAAAGTTGGGTATACATGCCATTAAGAATTATCCCTCCGGTACTCCAGTATGCCCTGATGAGTGCTTTCTGGAGGTCGAGGGTGAAGCGGCTAATCTTCACATGGCATGGAAGGTAACCCAGAACCTCCTTGAATACTGCTCTGGAATCGCCACCAGGACAAGACGCCTGGTTGATAAAGCGACCGGCATCAACCCTAACATGACTATTGTCGCTACCAGAAAGATGTTTCCCGGCACCAAAAGTCTGGCCATTAAGGCGGTAGTGGCCGGAGGAGGCTACCCGCACAGGCTGGGATTGTCCGAGACTGTATTGGTGTTTCCGCATCACCTTGAGTTCTGTTCCGGCCTGGATGGTTTTATCGGGATGATACCCGACCTTAAACGCAAGGCTTGTGAGAAAAGGCTGATCGTTGAAGTGGAGTCCGCCGATGATGCCATCAGGCTCTGCAGGGCGGGTGTTGACGGTGTTCAGTTTGATAAGGGTAATCCGGGGGAGATCAGGGAGAGCATCAGAATTCTCAGGAGTATCAACCCCGGAATAGTGGTGCTGGCAGCCGGCGGCATCAGCGAGGATAATATTGAAGATTACGCCAGCACCGGGGTGGATGCAGTGGTGACCTCTTCTGTTTACTTTGGGAAACCAACAAATATTGGAGTGAAAATGTGTAAAAGCCATATATGATCGAGGTGGTTGTCATTCCGAGGAGAAGAAAAAGGTGCTGGGTGGAGTCCCTGCCGGAGGCGACCTATTACAAGCCGGCCGGTGTCCCGCTGCGGGATCTTGATGAGGTAATCTTGTCGGTTGAGGAGTTGGAGGCGATCAGGTTGAAGGACCTGGAGGGGCTGGACCAGGAGCAGTGTGCCGAGCGGATGGGTATTGCCCGGACCACCTTCCAGCGCCACCTGTATGCAGCCCACGCCAAGATCGCCGAGGCCCTCGTGAAAGGCAAGGCGCTGCGGATCGAAGGAGGCGAGTTCGAGATGCCATCGGCGAGAAGATTTGCATGCACTGCCTGCGGGCACGAGTTTGAAGTCCCCTTCTGCAACGGTCAGCGGGGGAGGGACATGAACTGCCCGAACTGCGGCCAGGGGCCTGTCTGCAGGGCCGGCAGCGAGAGGCAGGGCGGATGCGGCGGTCCCGGGTGTTGCAAGGGCACCTGGCGGAGCGTCCGGAACACTATGGATCCACGGAGCACAACAGACGAGGGCACAAAGACGTAGAGGGCGCTGGGTGCCCACTTGCGGGCACCCAGCGCAACCATTCGGGTACTACTGATATTCGCTTCACTCACCGCTAAAGTAGCCCGCGGAATGTTAAAATCCTTTCACGGATCAGATTGGTGAGATCATCCCATGAGTCTTTCTATTGTACTTTATTAGCACCTTTTAAGCTGTCCGCCATTCCCTTGATGATGTCGTCCACCACCAGAGGCAGCACGTGGGGCAGCATCTTCGGCATCATGTCGTCCATCACCACCGGCAGCAACTGCGGCATCAGTTGACGCATCGCCGGCGGTATCCCCGGTATCTGCTCCTCCATGTAGCGCAATATATCCGGCAGCACCTTGGGCATGATGCCGGGCATCATGGCGGGCATCATCTTGGGGATCAGCGGCCGCATGGCGCCTAGCATGGTCTCCCGCATACCCTCGGGCAGCGACTTCATGACGCCCATGGACTTGTTCATGAACTCCGGCATGTTGGCCAGCATCTCCGGCATCAGGTCGCGCATCATCTGAGCGATCCCTTCCACCGACATCTGCTTGATCACCTTGTCGAAGACCACCCAAATGTCCAGCGAGGCCTGGGTGGTGTCCCGGCCCTCGTAGCCCAGAGCCTCCACCACGGCGTTGGTGAAGTCGATTGTACGCATCGGATGGCCAATGCTATCACCAGCCACCCGGAACTGGAACTCACAGCAGGGGCAGGTGGTGTAGATGAGATCCGCGCCTGCCGCGGCAGCCTCGTCCAGGCGTAGGGTGGCGATCCGGTCGGAGGTCGGGACCGGCTCCTTGATCCGGGTCAGCACGCTGCCGCAGCACAGGCCGTGCTCCCGGTTGTGGGTCATCTCCACCAGTTCCAATCCGGGCAGGGACTGCAGCACCTGGCGCGGCTGCTCGTAGATGCCGCCGTGCCGACCGATGTGGCAGGGGTCGTGCCAGGTCGCCCTCCGGTCAGGCAGTCGCTTGAACTGCAGCCGATTCCCGCCGATCAGATCGGCGATCACCTCGGAGACGTGCCGCACCTCCACATCGTACTCCAGTCCGAGCTTCTTCGCCCAGTCCCGGTGATAGTGGTTGAGGAACACCCAGCAGCCGGGGCAGGAGACCATCAGCGTCTTGATGCCGCGTTTCTGGAACTGGTCGATATTGTAGCGGACGATCTCCTCGAAGGCGTCCCACCGGCCGGACATGAACATCGGGGCGCCGCAGCAGTTCTCGTCGGTGCCCATGTAGGCGAACTCCAGGCCGCCCTCCTTGAAGATCCGGAAGGCGTTCTGTGCGATGTCCGGGATGACGTACGAGGCGGTACAGCCCGCCCAGTAGGCCAGCGGCCCCGCATCCTTGTAGGTGATATCCTCCGGTACCCAGTCGGCCCGGTGCTCCCGCAGCTCCGCCCAGATGTTGTGTTCCGCCCGAGTGGCTGCCTTCATCATGTAGAAGGCGGGATAGGTGGCGAACTCCTTCTCCATCACCAGGAAGCCGCGCATCTGGTCGAAGTCCTCCTGGATGGGGATGCTTACCTGGCACTCCGGGTTGCAGCGCTTGCAGGTGGTGCACATCAGGAAGGTATCCACCTCGGCCTGGTCGAAGTCGATATTGCCGTGAGCATACTCACGCAGGAAGTAGAACTTGCCCCTGGGCGTGGCGCTCTCCCAGCCCCGGCCGGCGTAGAGGCTGCAGACCGGGCGGCAGTAACCGCACTGGACGCAGGCGAAGGCGTCATCGGCCAGGCCTGGGGGCAGTGGGCGTTCGCCCTGGCGGATCTTCGGCAACACTGCCGCTGTCGCCTCGGCTAGAGGGCGCCCGAGTCGGGCAGCGCTCATGGCGACGGCCAGGGTCCTGTTTTTAGAAGCCAGGGACTTGTCCGGATTGAACAGGTCACTGGGGTCTAAGGCATGTTTGACGTTTTTGAGTTCCTGGTAGAGCCCCTCCCCGAACTTGGACGGCGCCAGGGCGGTGAAGAACATCCCCAGGGAGTAGGGGAAGCCGCCGTGTTTGAAGGCAATGTCCATCACCTGCAGGGACTTGGTGAAGTCCAGGGCAAAGTGCAGGGGCAGGCGCTCGTCCCCCAGGGCGAAACTCTGAATGGCCACGTGCTGACCCTTGATCAGGGCGCCCTCCATAGCCAGTTCCCCAAAAGTGGCGGTCAATTCCTCCAGGGCAGCCTCCAGGCCGGACAGGGGAATGACGCTCTCGCTGGGGATCAGGGATGGCCCCAGGCGCTTCAGGCGCATCGGGTAGTAGCGCTCCTCCCAGGCGTGCTGGGCCTGGGGGGTGGGCAGCACCTCGCCGCCAAGAGCCGCCAGCCTGGCGGAGATGAACTGCTCCACCGCAGTCGCCTCAGACTGCAGGGGCGCCAGTAGCAGGGCCGGCCCCTGCCAGGCGGTTGTTGTCAGGCCGGCAGCCTCCTCGTTGAGACGTAGAAAGCGGCCGCTGCCGAAGCTGACGTGCCATACGGCCACCCTGGCCTCATCCAGGGCAGCCAGGGCGGTGATCAGTTCCTTCATGGTCTTGAAGCCGATCAGGAATGGCCTGACCTCCTCAGCGGGCACCACCCGGAAGGTGACACTGGCGATGAAGCCGGTGGTGCCCTCCAGTCCAACCACGTGGCCGACCTCGACCAGGGGGGCGCCGGTAGGTGCGACGGCCTCTACGGCCACCACGTTCTCGCTCACATAGCCTCCGGTGTTGCTGCCGATCCCGGCGCCGCCGGCAGCCACCCACCCGCCCAGGGAGGCGCCGGGTGCGCTGGTGGGCATGATCGGCAGGGCCAGACCATGCTCCCGGCGCAGGTAGTCGTCCAAATCCTTGATGATCACACCGGGCTCTACAGTGACGGTCATCCCGGCCCGGTTAACTTCGAGGATCCTGTTCATCCGGTTGAACTCCACCACGATCCCGCCCCGCGACGGCACACAGCCCCCGAAGCCACCGGTGCCGCTGCCCCGGGGCACCAGGGGCACCCCGTAGCGGTGGGACAGGTTCGTCAGGAAGACCAGGTCATCCGTATTCACCGGCTGCGCTACGGCATCGGGCATTCCCCTGTAGAGCATCTTCACCATGCCTGGCAGGGTGGCCACGTCGTGCGAGTAAAGCAGCCGTTCGATCTTGCCCAGGGCGACCCGATCCCCGAAGCGTTGCACCAGTTCCTTCTGCCAATCCTTGTCGCTTCCGTCCTCCTCGAACCCGAAATCCTTGACCTCTTCACCGCGATCGGCTTCCACCATTGTGATCGACCTCCCCCATAAATGTTTGAAACCGCATTCCCGTTGTTACCAGCCAGCGCCAATCACCACAGCTTCCCGCGTCTGTCGCTCCTCGATCCAGTTGATGATGGCGTCGGTATCCGGGATTGTCCGCAGGGTGAAGACTCCCGGCAGCGCGGCGCCCGGGATGGGCGGATGAAGTGGAGCAGGTCCGGGTGCCAGCACCAGGTAGTCGTAGCCCTCCAGGTAGGTGCGCCCCGATTCCAGGTCCGTCACCTGCACCTGCTGCCTGGCGCGGTCGATCCGCACCACCTCCTGCCGCGCCCGGACGTCGATGCGGAAACGCTGCCGCAGCAGTTTCGGGGTAGTCATCGTGGGTCAAGAAAGCTATTTTGCAGCAATTATCCCCTGGTTTATTGACCGGCGCAGGGGATGCAGGCCAGTTTGCCGTCTTTCAGCCGGGCCCCGGCTTCAGAGACTGCTTCGCCGCAGAAGGCACAGGTGATGGAGTTGAAGATGCGGGCAGGCTTCGGGATGCTCTCTTCGATATTCTGAATCGTGCAAAACTCCTCTTGCGGGATATCCAGGATCTGCTGTACTATGCTCTGCTGGGGTGCAGGCCGCAAAGAGACCGGTTGGACATTCCGGGCGCCTGCTTTTACATAGATGCGCACCCCAACCCCGCTCTTGCGGCTCATGAAAGTGTAGGCGTTCTTGCCGAAATTCCGGAGCAGCAGGTTGCCCTTGCCCAGGGTGCACCCTGTGATGACCATCACTGCATCCACGCCACAGGCATCGTTCTCTACAATGGCTACCAATTCTTCGTCTAACGCCCGTCTTGCGGCGAGTTCCTGCAGGCCGATTTTGGCCGCCCGATAGCCCATTGCCACGCCGGGGCATATATGGCCGTGAAACTCGACGCATTTCTCCCAATCGCTTTTTTCTTCGCCCATCTTGACCCCTCCTTATAATTTTTTATTTTATATATATTGTTAAGTAGCGCAAGCCGATGCGGGTCAGTATTGTCGCTATGAGGTCGCCTGACTGCCCATGGGCAGTCAGGACCACTTTCGGAGCAAGGGCGCAAACTCTTCCACCGCTTGCTTGATACGCTCATCAGCGACATATGCCTCTTCCAAACATGTGGCTAAATTAGCATTGCCCAAAAACGTGGAGATTGAATTAGTGACTGAAAGCGCTGTATAATTTAGCCGAGATATTTAGGATTGTTGTCATCCCGGGATGAAGAAAGGGCTATCTAAAGCGGTAAAGGGGTTGACAGTCATGAAAGATGTCGATGTGGTGGTGTTTGGAACCGACGCTCCGATGAGTGGCCAGGGAATCGCTACCAGGGACGCCTGCTATGGACAAACTAAGACCATGCAGGAAGAGGCCGAACTTTTGAAGGACTCGCTTGTAAAAAACTTTGGCGAGGCGATCAAATTCCGTTATGTGGATACCCGAAGCGACGAGATGCTGGAATACCCTCAGATTGAAAAGATGATCAATAATATACGCCTTCCGCTCACGGTTATCAATGGTGAGCCGAAATTCCACGGCGGTTTTCCCTTCGGGATGATCGCAGAGGCAATCTACAGGTTACTGAAATAGCATTGATAGGCCTATACATCTCCCTCTTCAGGCACTATGCAGATAAAAGAGAGTTCGGATTCTCCTGTATTTTTAAACTGATGTACTGTTCCGCCGGGGATATATGCCGCGTAATCAGATTCGATCTCCCGTTCTTCGCCTTCCATATACAGGGTTCCAGTCCCCTTGACGATATAGTTGATGTGTGGCCATGGATGTGAGTGTTGGGGAGTGCAGCCACCCTTGCCCAGAGTAAACAGGCGCATTACCCAGCCATCCCAACCTTGCTGCGGCCCCACCAGGACTTGCTTGAACGCATTAGTGGCTCCCGGGGCGTTCACAGCCTTTGAATCAATGTTGTTCACGTCTTGGAGATACATTCTTCTCCCCGTCCTTTCAAAGAATTTGGACCGTTTGGCGCGGTCAAACGGTAGTCTGATCGGTGTCTCCTGATTGTTCAATCATTTCGTGAACCTCCCCCGGGACACGATATGGTAGTTAATATTGTAGACGCAGTGGTTTGCTCCTCCATGCATGCTCCAATTATACCATAAGTACAAACGTTTGTAACCATACTAATCGACCTTTCGGAAGGTTGCCCCTTTCATCCTACCCCACAAGGGGGCAGGTTTTCAGGGGCAAAACTCACGCCCTATGAGGCAACCAGCAGCTCACTGGTATGCGTCGCTTTCTATGCTGTACCGGGGACGTTGGTGCACTGGTGGCTTGGCCACATCGACTGGAAACTGGTCCTGGGGCTGAGCATCGGAGTTTTTCCTGCCAGCTACCTGGGTTCAAAGTTGGGTTTGGCAGTCTGCGAAAAGAGGATCAGGATCGGGTTTGGCTGCTTTATGACAGCCTTTGGAGCAGATTTTATCCTTACCCAGTTGGGATTGAATCCACTCATCACTTATTCCTTTATCCTGGCGGCGGTCGCCGGGTGCCCTTTGGGCGCGGTGGGATGGGTTGTGTTCGGGATATTGAGGGAAGAAAAACAGGAGATCCCATAACAAATATGCATCATGGGACAGGGTGTCATGCTATAATTGTCATTGCGAATTAATTGTACGGGGAGATCGACATGGGAAAAATCGGGATCGTGACAGACAGCGTTACTTATCTGACTCCAGAACAGATTGACGAGCTACAGGTAGAAGTAGTCTCGCTGGTCATCAACTTTGGTGACCAGAGCTGGCCGGAGGCAAGCGTTTCCGACTACCGGGACTTTTATGAGCAACTGCGCCAGGTATCCTACCTTCCTACCACCTCGCAGCCGTCCATGGGCGATTTTCTGCAGACTTACGACCGCCTGGCCGGCAAGGTGAGCAGCATCATCTCCATTCATCTCTCGGCGGGCGTCAGCGGAACCGTGCAGGTTGCCCGGTCTGCCGCCAGGATGATGCCGGGGGTGGACATCTCCGTGGTGGATTCCGGGGCTGCGGCAATCGGGGTCTACATGATGGTCGATGCTGCCGCACGGGCCGTTGCCGCCGGCTGGGAAAAGGAGCGGGTACTGCAAGCCCTCGAATACATCAAGGAAAACCGGACATTGTTGTTTATGCCGGACTCCCTGGAATACCTGAAAAGGGGTGGCCGGATCGGCGGCGCCGCCGCTATGGTGGGGACGCTGCTGCAGGTGAAGCCGATCCTGTATTTCAATCCCGGCAAGAATGGTACCATCGATGTTTACGAGAAGATCAGGACGAAGGAGAAGGGGTTGCAGCGGATCCTGGCGGAGCTGGACAGGGCCTACCGGCAGTCACCCGACCTGAAGACGGGGGTTGTGCACGTTGGCGCTGAGGCTGAAGGGAAGGCCCTGGTGCAGCGGGTAAGAGAGCTTTACCCCGAACTGTCTCCGGATCTGTGCCCGGTGGGCCCGGTAGTCGGGGCCCACATCGGCCCCGGAACCCTGGGGATATGCTGCTATCCCCTGACCAGCGATTTGAAAGAGATCATCAAGTACAAGCAATTAGATTGCGGAGCGTCACATGCCATGGGTAATTCCTCATGATTAAGGAAGCAAAAGGACCGTCCCTCTGCTTCGATTAGCCTTTTCCTTCGAACTTCGAACCTCGAACCTCGAGTAGGTTCCTTCCTAATCATTCCCCATTTTAGAAACAAAAAGTTGTTGCTGATGCAGGAATTATTCCGTCTAATGTAGAAATGATAGGTTGTACAATGCTGGGCCGGATCCGGCGGAAACGGTTCAAAAAATGTCTATTGCCGAAGAGGATTTAAAGAAAAGTTGTAGAATTAACTTCATTAAGACGGCCTTATGAGGCAGTTTCGTTTTGCGTAAAAACAGAACCGGTCTAAAGGAGGGGTTGCTTGAGTAAAATCACAAGGGCAACAAGGAAGAGAGCAACTTTTTAAATGGGTGTCCGGTTTTCGGCAAGTCACTTTAGGCGGGGGAGTGTTATTGTGAAAATCGCCATCACCGGTAAGGGTGGGGTTGGCAAGACCACTCTTGCGGCTGGACTAGCGAAACTATTTGCACAACGCGGCTATGAAGTATATGCAGTCGACGCGGACCCCGATATCAGCCTCGGGACCACTCTTGGAGTACCCGAGGAACAACTGGCTGCCCAACCGCCGATGTTAGAGATGAAGGAACTGATCACCGAACGGACCGGCGGGGGCGGGTTGATGTATATTCTGAACCCCGAGGTTGACGACATCCTGGAAGGGTACGCCATCAACGTCGGTAACATAAAGCTGCTTCGCATGGGGGCGGTTAAGCATGCCAGCAGCAATTGCTATTGCCCCGAAAATGCATTTCTCAACGCTGCCATAAATTCTCTTCTCCTTGGGAATCGCGAAATCGTCATCCTGGATATGGGCGCAGGCATCGAACAGTTGACACGGGGTACCGCCCGCGGCGTTGACATGCTGCTGATCGTCACCGAACCCACCCGGGTGAGCGTGGACACGGCGCACGTGATCCAGAGGCTCGCCGCTGAAATGGACGTGCCCAGGGTCAAAGTGGTCGGCAACAAGATCCGCTCTGCCAAAGAAAGAGAGTTTCTAGCTGCGTCTTTTGCGCCAGGCGAATTGCTAGGGTTCCTCGAATTCGACGAGACACTGTGGGAAAGGGCGATGATGGAGGATCCCCGGGGGTTAGAAGAGGTTTTATTACAATCAGTCAGCAGGGTCTTTGACCAGATTTTACGGGAGGCAGGTGAGGCAGAGAGCCCCAACAAAATGATTCAATGCTTCCTTGATGCCGGGGCAGCGGTTTAATAAAAAGAAGAACGTGCCTCAGGGAAGGAAGCAGGTTTTATGTTTTAAATCTTTACTAAAAGGGAGGTTAAAAGTATGCCGAGATTTTCTGATACTTCTCTTCAGAACTCCAAGCCGTCGGTAGCGCGCAAGGACCGGATCAAGGACGCCAAGAACGTCAAGCGCACCATCGACCCGGCGATTCTGGAAATGCTCGACGTAACCAAAGAGAAGAACATCATCACCACCTTCGACCGCTGGGTCGCCCAGCAACCCCAGTGTCAATTCGGTTACACCGGCATCTGCTGCCGCATCTGCTTCCAGGGCCCCTGCCGCATCAAGGCGGAGGAAGGCCCGGGCAGCATGGGCATCTGCGGCGCCAAGGACTACACCATCGTTTCCCGTAACGCCATCCGCATGATGGCCGGCGGCGCCTCCGCCCACTCCGACCATGGCCGCCACATCGCCCACGTGCTGCACGCCGCCGCCGAGGGACATGCTCCCGACTACAAGGTCACCGACCCGGATAAGCTGCGCCGGGTAGCGAAGCGTATAGGCCTGAGCGTTGAGGGTAAGTCCGACAACGAACTGGCCAAGGAAGTAGCCGAGGTCGCCTTGGAGGACTTCGGGAAGCAGGACGAATCACCCTGCACCTTCCTCTGGTCATCCGCCATCGAGGCCCGCAAGAGCAAGTGGACAGAGATGGATATCGTACCGACCGCCATCGACCGGTCGGTTGTTGAAGTGATGCACCGCACCCACATCGGCGTGGACGCCGACCCGATCAACCTGATCTTCGGCGGCTGCAAGGCGGCCCTGGCCGACCAGACCGGTATGCAACTGGCAACCGACCTGTCCGACGTACTGTTCGGCACCCCCAAGCCGGTGATGAGTGAGGCCAACATGGGCGTGCTGGACGCCGACAAGGTAAACATCATCGTGCACGGCCACAACCCGCTGCTCAGCCAGATGGTGGTCTACGCCAGCAAGGAAGCGGACATGCTGGACGAGGTCAAGGCGGCCGGCGCCAACGGCATCGTCATCGCCGGCATCTGCTGCACCGGCAACGAGGTGCTGATGCGCTCCGGCGTGCCCATCGCCAACAACTACATGGGCGCTGAATTAGTAATTTCCACTGGTGCTATAGACGTGATGGTGGTGGACGTGCAGTGCATCATGCCCGGCCTGCGCAACGCCGCCGAGTGCTTTGGGACCAAGCTGGTAACCACATTGCCGATCTCCAAGATCCCCGGCTCCTACCACTTCGCCTTCGACGACACCAGGGCGATGGAAAGCGCCAAGGGCGTGATCCGGCTGGCCATCGAGACCTTCAAGGTGCGCAAGGCAAGCGGTAAAGCGGTACAGATCCCGAACTACAAGAACAAGGTCATGGCCGGGTTCAGCCTGGAGGCCATGATGGACATGTTTGCCGCCATCAACCCGGATCAGCCGATCAAGGTGCTGACCGACGCCATCGAGAGCGGCGAGCTTGCCGGCGTCTGCCTGCTGGCCGGCTGCAACAACCTGGCGGTGGTGCACGACCAGGCGCATACAGAAGTGATCAAGGGTCTGGCCGCCAAGAACGTGTTCATGGTCGGCACCGGCTGCGTGATGCAGGCTGCCGCCAAGTACGGCATGCTGAACTACGAGGGTGTGGAGCAGTATGCCGGCCCCGGCCTGAAGGCGTTCATCGACCGGCTGTATGAGGCCAACAAGGCCAAGTTGCCGGATAAGCTGCCGCTGGCCTTCCACATGGGCTCCTGCGTGGACAACACCCGGGCGGCAAACCTGTGGATGGCCATGGCCGAGCAGATGGGTGTCGACGTGCCGAAGGTGCCGTTCGTCGCCAGTGCTCCCGAGGCCATGAGCGAGAAGGCCGTTTCCATTGGCACCTGGGTGATCCTCAACGGCATCCCCACCCACGTCGGCCCGATACCGCCGCTGGAAGGCAGCAGCCTGGTCTGGAGCACCGTTACCTGCGTCGCCAACGACGTGTTCGGTGGCTACTTCATTCTGGAGACCGATCCGAAGGTGGCCGTCGACAAGCTGGTCTCCGCACTGGAATTACGCACCTGGAAACTCGGCATCCATAAGAAGGTCGCTGCAGAGTACGAGACCGAGTTAACTGGGACGTTTTAATAAGAGCTAAAGGAAAGGGGGAAAAAGCATGTCCACAGCATGGCGCGTAGACAGAGAGAAATTTGAAGACATTTACGCGGGTTCGATCGAACCGGGCAAGGAGCCGAAGAAACTCTTCAGGCAAGCCTATGAAGGGACGATCGTCGCCCTCAGCTACGCCGAGATCCTGCTCAACAAGGCAATCAAGGTATATGGTCCCGATTACAAGGTACAGTACCCGGAAACCGCCTACTTCGTACCGGCGATCCGGGCGCTGGGCGGCTCCGAGGTCAACAAACTGGGCGACATGGTGCCGCTGCTGAACGAGAAGCGCGACCAGGTGCATTCGGAAGCCAGCCTGGAGAACGCGATGCTCTGGGGCGAGTCGGTTATCTATGCGGCGGAGATCATCGAGGCCGTGAGAATGGCCACCGGCAAGACCGAAAAGCTGCCCAAGCCCTGGACGGGGTTCATCCCCGACATGTACGTCCGCAAGTGGGGCATCAAGCACGTGGACTGGACGATCCCGGGCGAGGTCGTGATCCTTGGCCGCTTCCGGACCTCCGACGACGCCTTCAGGATCGTCAACAAGCTCGTCCAGAAGGGCTTCATGCTGTTCCTGGTGGACGAAGTGATCGAGCAGTTGATGGAGAAGGGCTACAAGTTCGACATCGACGCCTGGCCGGTATACTGCCTCGGCAACTTCACCCAGGTGATCCACGCCGTCAACTACGCCTTCCGGGCCTCCCTGATGTTCCCCGGCATTCCTCCGGGAGACAAGTTCATGCACCGGAACTACCAGAGAGACCGCATCCTGGTGTTCTGCCTGGTGCTCGGCGAGCGGGACATCGTCAAGGTCTGCGCCTCCTTCGCCGCCATCTTCATGGGCTTCCCGGTCATCGTCGACCAGCCGCTGGCTGAGGACGAGGTCTGGAAGGACTGGTACTTCTCCGTGCCTGATTACGATGAAGCCGTCCAGCTCGGCATCGAGGTCCGTGGCATCAAGATCACGGCCATCGAGGTCGACGTCCCGATCAACCACGGCGCCGCCTTCGAGGGCGAGTCGATCCGCAAGGCCGACATGTTCGTGGAGTTCGGCGGCGGGCGCTCACCAGCTTGGGAATTGGTGAAAATGGCCGAGGCTGACGACGTCACCGACGGCAAGATCGAGATCATCGGCCCCGACCTCGACCAGATGCAGGATGGCGGCGCCTACCCGATGGGCATCAAGTTCAAGGTTTACGGGCGCAAGTTCCAGAGCGACTTCGAGCCGGTGCTCGAGCGCCGCGTCCACTACTTCATGAACTACGGCGAGGGCATCTGGCACATGGGCCAGCGCGACCAGAACTGGATGCGCATCAGCAAGGCCGCCAATGAGAAGGGCTTCAGGCTGAAGGACCTGGGCACCCTGTTCTACGCCTACTTCAAGAAACAGTTTTCCGCCATCGTCGACCGCCTGCAGGTGACCCTGATCACCGATGAGGCGGAGGTCGTGAAGGGCCTGGTGGAAGCCCGCGCAGCCTACGCCGCCCGCGACGACAGGCTGACGAACCTGCGTGACGAGTCCGTCACCGAGTTCTACACCTGCACCCTGTGCCAGTCCTTCGCCCCGACCCACATCTGCTTCGTGTCGGCGGAGCGCACCGGCCTCTGCGGCGCGGTCAGTTGGCTGGATGCCAAGGCCACCTACGAGATCGACCCGATTGGCGTCTGCCAGCCGGTGCCGATCACCAGCGAATACGTTATCGACGCCGAGAAAGGCGAGTGGACCTCCATCAACGAGACCGCTTCCGCCAGGACCCAGGGCAAGACCGAGTCGGTCTGCATGTACACCATGATGGACCGCCCGATGACCACCTGCGGCTGCTGCGAGTGCATCCTGGCCATGTTGCCGGAGTGCAACGGGATCATGGTCACCCACCGTGAGTGCAAGTCAATGACCCCGGTCGGCATGACCTTCTCCAGCCTGGCCGGAATGGTCGGCGGCGGCAACCAGACACCTGGCTTTGCCGGCGTGGGCAAACTGTACCTGATCAGCCGGAAGTTCCTCCCGGCGGACGGCGGCATCGGACGGTTGGTCTGGTGCCCCAAGGACCTGAAAGACTCGCTGCATGACCAGCTCAACGAGCGTGGCAAGGAGGAGGGCTTTGGCGACAACTTCGCCGACATGATCGCCGACGAGACCATCGGCACTACGCCCGACGAGATCATGCCGTACCTGGAAGAGAAGGGTCATCCGGCCCTGAAGATGGATCCCTTGATGTAACACAGGGGACATTTCCCGGGTTCCCTCTGGGCGCGGGATGTGTCGCCACACCTTAAAAGCAACCTGGAATCGGGCGCTGCCGCTCTGAGAGGGCGGTGCCCGACAAGGGTTCTTTAAACAAACAAGCGCCAAGAAAGGAGAAGTGACAATGGGTTTAACAGGACTTGCAATCTTCAAGCTGCTCCCGAAGACGAACTGTGGAGAATGTGGCGTACCGACATGCCTGGCCTTTGCCATGGCCCTGGCTGCCGGCAAGGCCACGCTGAGCCAGTGCCCCTACGTCTCCAATGAGGCCAGGGAAGCGCTGGATGCCGCCACCGCGCCGCCGATCAAGCTGGTCAAGATGGGATCGGGGGACAAGGTGCTGGATCTCGGCGACGAGCAGGTCATCTTCCGTCATGACAAGACCTTCTATCACCAGACCGGTATTTTTATCGAGGTGGCTGACAACGATGCCAGCCTAGCCGCCAAGGTCGATGAGATCAACGGCATTGTGATCGAGCGTGTCGGTCAGATGTACGAGGTGGACGGCGTCGCCATCGCCAACGCCTCCGGCAGTGCCGATACCTTCAAGGCGGCAGCCGAAGCTGTAGCCGGCAAGACCGACAAGGCCATCATCCTGATGACCGAGCGTCCCACCTGCATGGAGGCGGCGGCCGGCGCCATCGCTGCCCGGAAGCCGTTGCTGTATGCGGCCACCGCTGACAACTACGAGAAGATGGTGGAAATCGCCAAGAAAGTCGCCGCTCCGCTGGCGGTAAAGGGTGCGGATCTCAACGGCATGGCCGATCTGGTGGCCAAGATCGATTACAAGGAGCTGGTCATCGATTCCGGAGCGCGCCAGATATCCCGGGTGATCGCCGACCAGACCCAGATCCGCAATGTTGCTGTCAAGAAACGGTTCCGGCCATACGGATATCCGACGATCACCTTCACCACCGAGGCCGACCCGGCCATGGAAGTGCTGGAGGCGCAGGTTTTCATCTCCAAGTATGCCAGCATCGTGGTGCTCAAGACCACCAAGATCGAATACCTGCTGTCGCTGTTTACCTGGAGAAACAACCTCTATACCGACCCGCAGAAGCCGATCGCAGTGCAGCCGGGCGTCTATGCCATCGGCGCCGCCAACGAAAAATCCCCGGTGTACATCACCACCAACTTCTCGCTGACCTACTACACGGTGCAAACCGAGGTGGAATCCACCAGGATACCGAGCTACCTGATCGCCTTCGATACCGACGGTCTGTCCGTCATGACCGCCTGGGCCGGCGGCAAGTTCATCGGCGAGATGATCGGCCCCTGGCTGAAGGATTCGGATATCAATCAGAAGGTCAACAAGAAGGTTATCATCATCCCTGGCGGCGTGGCGGCCATCAAGGGCAAGATCGAGGATCTCTCCGGCTGGGAAGTCATGGTAGGACCGCGTGATGCCGCTGGCATCGGCTCCTTCGCCAAGCTGCGCCTGAGCGTCTAACTCGATGTTCGGGCGCGCCCGGCGGCGCCATGTCCAGTGGACATGGCGCGGACCCGGCGCCGCCGCTTGCGGGCGCGGTTCGATTCGAGCCTCGAGGAGGCCTTGGAAATTCTTACTTGCCGGATCATCGAGGCAGGCGAGATCTTAGGAATGGGGACACACCTCTTCGAGGAATGTCCCCGATGAGGTGCGCCAGAATATGTCGAAACACATTGCGGTAGCGGGCAAGGGCGGAACAGGCAAGACAACCCTGGCATCGATGCTGGTCAGGTACCTGGTGGAGACCGGCAAGGGCTCGGTCCTGGCGGTGGACGCGGATTTCAACTCCACCCTGAACGAGGCCCTCGGCCTGGAGGTGGAGGACACCATCGCCAACATCCTGGCCGATGTCAAGAAGAACAAGGTTCCGACCGGAATGACCAAGGATGTGTTCATCGAACTGAAGCTGCACCAGGCATTGATTGAGACCAGGGACTACGATCTGCTGGTAATGGGAGGACCACAGGGCCCGGGCTGCTACTGCTTCCCGAGCGAGATCCTGAAGCGCCACCTGGAGTCCCTCGACAAGAACTACGACTATATGGTCATTGACAACGAGGCGGGCATGGAGCACATCAGCCGGGAGACGATCGAGAACGTCGATATCCTGCTGGTGATCTCCGATGCCACGGCAAAGGGTGTGCGGACTGCCGGCCGGATCTACGAGCTGGCCAGGCGACTCCAGATCGGGATCGGCGCTGCCTACCTGATCGTTACCAGGATCGCTGACCTGGAACCGCTCAAGGGCGATATCGAGGCCACCGGCCTCGAACTGCTGGGGGCGATCCCCGACGATCCGCTGGTAACGGAATACGACCTGCAAGGGAAACCCTTGATGGGTCTCCCTGCTGACAGTCCCGCAGTCAGCGCATCGATGAAATTGTTTGACAAACTACGATTTTAACTGAGAAAGGAGAGTAAATTATGCCGGTTGAAATTTACAAGGACAAGTTTACTGGCAAGGTTCAGGAAGTAACACTCGGCGCCACCAAAGAGCAGGGTGGCACGAGGGCCTATACGTTGAAGCTGGGCGGGTGTTCGACCCTGCCGTTCCTGTTCTATGAGGGCGAGATGCCCAACCGTCCCGTGATCGCCATGGAAATATGGGATATCAAGCCCGACTGGTGTTCATCCTTTGAGCCGTATTACGGAGACGTCTGGAACGACCCGGCTGCCTGGGCGAAGAAGGCCGAGGAGTACGGGGCGGACGTGATCTACCTGCGGTTGCAGGGCGCGGACACCGAGTTGGAGAACTCCAAGAGCCCGGCGGATTGTGCCAAGGTAGTCAAAGACGTGCTGGCTGCCACCGGCGCCCCATTGATGGTCGAGGGCCCCGGCCAGCCGGAAAAGGACAACGATGTGCTGCAGGCGGTGGCCGAGGCTGCGGCCGGCGAGAACATCGCCCTGGGCGTGGCGGAAAAGGACAACTACCGCGGTATCGCTGCCGCTGCCATGATGGGCAGGCACTGCATCATCGGACGCTCCCCGGTGGATATCAACATCCTGAAGCAGTTGAACATCATGATCACTGAGATGGGCGTGCCTATCGACAAGGTGATCAACGACCCGTTGACCGGCGGTCTCGGCTACGGCATCGAATACTCCTACTCCATCATGGAGAGAGCCCGCTGGGGTGCCCTCATCGGTGACAAGCTGATGGCCCTGCCGGTGGTCTGCCTGGCCGGCCCCGAGGCATGGCGCTCCAAGGAACCGAATGCGGCCAACGAGGACGCAGGCCCGGGCTGGGGCGATCTGAAGGACCGCGGCATCATGTGGGAGGCCATGACCGCTGCCGCTCTGCTGCAGGCAGGCGGCGACCTGGTGCTCATGAGGCATCCTGAGGCTGTCAAGATGGTCAAGAAGCAGATCGATGTCCTGATGGTGTCGAACAAGTACTAAGGTGTTTTTTAAAATAAACCATAAAAAGGGAGGTAAAAGCAGATGGCATTTATGATGATCGGTGAACGCATCAACGGTATGTTCAAGGACATCGGTGAGGCCGTCGCCAAGTTCGATCCGAAGCCGATCCAGGACTGGGCGGTCAAGCAGACCCAGGCCGGGGCGGCATATCTCGACCTCAACGTCGGCCCGACTGCGGCTGACCGGGCCAAGTCGATGAAGTGGATGGCCGAAATTATGTCGGAGGTCAGCGATGTTCCGATTGCCTTCGACTCCACCAACTATGACGCCATTGAGGGCGGGCTGATAGCTGTCGGCAAGCCTGGGGCGCTGATCAACTCCTGCCCGAACGAGCGGGCGAAGATCGAGCGCGTCTTCCCGATGGCGGTCAAGTACGGCGCTGGCATCGTCGCCTTGACCATGGACAAGTCCGGCATCCCCTTAACCTCTGACGCCCGTGTCGCCCATGCCATGGAGTTGGTGGCTGCGGCCGATGAGTTCGGTTTGCCGACGGACAGCCTGTTTATAGACCCGCTGATCCTGCCCTGCAACGTCGCCCAGGCCCACGCCCCCGAGGTGCTGGATACCCTGCGCCAGATCAAGACGCTCTGCGATCCGGCGCCGCATACGACCCTGGGTCTGAGCAACGTGTCCCAGAACACCATAGACCGGTCACTGGTCAACCGGACCTACGTGGTGATGGCGATCTGCGCCGGCCTGGATTCGGCGATCATCGACGTCAACGATGAGACTATGGTGGAATCCATTGCCACCGCCGAAATGCTGCTGAACCGCTCGATCTACTGCGATTCTTACGTGAAGGTGTTCCGGCAGAGATAGTTGAATGAAGGCCTGGTAGGGTCCCGCCGTATGGATGGGGCCCTACCAAGGCTAATTTTTAACGTAATCGGGGAGGTTTCGAAGTTTTACTTTCAGGGGGAAACCTAATGACTAAACAAATAACAAATATAAGAATTGGAATTTACCTATGTGATTGTGATGGTAAAGTTTCCAAAAAGGTTGATTTGCAAAAGGCCAAAACTGTCATTCAGAGCCAGGCGGATTTTGATTACATCAGGGCGACGGACGTGCTCTGCGGCAAGGTGGAGAAGGAAAAGATCGGCGCCGAGATCGACAAGTACTCCCTGAATCGCCTGGTGATAGCCGCCTGCGTCGATTCGTTCATCATGCGACAGTTCCTGCAATTGGCGGACGAGAAGGGCATCAACCGCTACAACGTGGAATTTGTGGATCTGGGAGCGGTTGACTCCACCGGGGCCGCCGTTGCGGCGGCAAACAACGCCCTGGGTAAGATGCGCCTGCGGGCCGAGATCGGCTATGAAGAACTGGCCGTAACCCCGGACGTCCTGGTGATCGGCGCCGGCAGCGAGGCGGCTGCGGCAGCCACGACGATCGCCAAGAGCCAGCCGGTGGTCCAGATCGATAATGTGGGAACCAGGATGATCGGGCTGGATGGCTTTCCGGGTGCTTTTACAGTGCGCTTGCTGGAAAACGGCCAGGCCGTCAAGAAGGACTTCGGAGCGATCGTGCTGGCGCTCGGGGCTGTGCCCCAGTATGACAAGAGCAAGTACGGCGGGATTGAACTGGGCGCCGACATCCTCTCTCTTTCCCAGTTCGTCAATTCAGGCAAGGATTATGCAGGCAAGAAAGTCAGTTTCGCCCTGGGGAAGGCTGATGCAGATTCGCTGCTCTCCTTTGCGGCGGTGTTGAAGGCCGCCCTGGGCTTGAAGGGGAAGGGCGCCTCCGAGGTCAATGTCCTCTATGAGGATATGAAGGTCTGCGCAGACGACCTGGAGCAGGATTATGAACTGGCTCGTAAAAAGGGCGTCAACTTTTTGAAGTATACCGGAGAGTTCCAGATCGTCAGGTTCCCCTCGGGGATAGCCTTCAAGTATCGTGAGCCGTTCCTCTCCGATCCGGTGAAGATCGTCGCAGATTACATCGTACTGGCGGAGGAATTCGTGCCTGCGGCGGCAACCCTGGAGTTGGCGGAGATTTTGGACATCAGGACGGGTCCGGGGGGCTTCTTCCAGAAGGACAACGTGCATTTCCTGCCGATCAAGTCGAACCGGGCCGGGATCTTCTTTGTCGGCAGTTGCCACGGGCCAATCCACGGCACTGACCTCTACAACGAGATCGAGGCCGTGGTTGCCGAAGTCTCCGCTTTTGCCAAGGGCAAGGTATCGGTGCCGAGCCTGCAGCCGAAGGTCGAGGCGGAGAAATGCGCGGTCTGCCTGACCTGTTACCGCTGCTGCCCCCACCATGCGATCGAGATCGTCCACGGTGAGGCGTACAACAACATGTACAATTCTGCGGCCCGGATGAATCCCCTGGCCTGCCAGCGCTGCGGAGTGTGCGCCTCTGAATGCCCGGGCAAGGCGATCCAGTTGCCGCTCTATTCGGACCAGGAGATTCTTGTCGAAGTCAAGCAACCTGCCAGGATTGTGGCCTATGCCTGCGAGAATTCCGGTTTTCTTGCTTCGGAGTTTGCAAAAACGCTGGATCCCGAATTGCAAAAAGATGTTCAGATAGTGGAGGTTCCCTGCTCCGGAAAGATCGACATCATTTACCTGCTCAAGGCCCTGGAGAATGGAGCCGACGGCGTGATGCTGTGCGTCTGCCACAAGGAAAACTGCAAGTTCGTCTGGGGCAACAACCGGGCTGAGCAGCGAAAGGAGCGCGCCCAGAAGATCCTGAACCAGATCGGGTTGGGTGAGCGCATCGATTTCGTGCATGTGGCAGCCAATCAGGGTAACCAGTTTAACACGGCAGTGAAGGCGATGGCGGAGAAGATCCGCCAATCTGGAACAAACCCGGGGAAGGTGGTAAAGTAAATGATCGTTGCTGAAGGAAAACCCGTTGAGAAGATCCTTGAGATGATAGCGCCCTATAAGAAGGTTCTGATCGCCGGATGCCGCGGGTGCGTTACGGTCTGCCTGACCGGTGGCGAGAAGGAGGTCGGCATCCTGGCCTCGCAGATCCGGATGGCTCGCAGCAAGGACGGCAATCCAATCGAGGTCCTGGAGCAGACGGAAGAACGGCAGTGCGATGCCGAGTACAACGCCAAGTTCCTGGAAAACGTCGGGAAAGTCGATGCCATAATGTCTCTCGCCTGCGGCATCGGGATTCAGTACCTGGGCGAGAAGTACCCCTTAACTCCCATCTATCCCGGTGTCAACACCCTGATGCTGGGCGCCAACATCGACGTCGGCAAGTGGGAAGAGCGATGCTTCGCCTGCGGTGACTGCGTCCTCGACAAGACCGGCGGCATCTGCCCGATCGCCCGCTGCTCCAAGAGCCTGTTGAACGGCCCCTGTGGCGGTTCGCAGAACGGGAAGTGCGAAGTGTCAGCCCCTACAAAAGAGGATGTTTCATGCGGCTGGCAACTGATCTATGACCGCTTGGTAGCGCTAGGGCAGGTGGATAAGCTGAAGGAAGTTATCCCAGCTAAAAACTGGCTGCGCGCCAAGGGCCCGAGAACTTATGTAAGGGAGGATCTGACCCTTGACAGAAGCTAACAGCAAACCCGAAGGCAACCTGAAATCAGGCAGTGCTTTAGAAAGAACCTATGCATCAGGCCAATTTGTCGTCACCGGAGAGATCGGCCCCCCCAAGGAGTCGAGCTTCCATCACGTTGAAATGTACGGTCAGGGGATGAAGGGGCGGGTCGACTCCGTCAACTTCACCGACAACCAGACCGCCGTCACCCGTCTCTCTAGTTGGGCGGCATCCGTCAAGCTGGTTCAGATGGGCATGGAGCCGAACCTGCAGGTTGTGTGCAGGGACCGCAACCGCCTGGCCATCCAGAGCGACCTGCTGGGCGCCTATGCCCTCGGCGTGCGCAACGTGCTCTGCCTGACCGGCGACCACCAGGCATTCGGCAACCACCCCGGCTGCAAGGGTGTCTACGACGTGGACTCCATCCAGTTGATCGGGATCTTGAAGAGGCTGCGGGACGAGGGGTGCTTCGAGTGCGGCGAGGAGTGCAAGCACAACCCCAAGTTCTTCATCGGCTGTGCCGCGAACCCCTTCGCCGATCCCTTCGAGTTCCGGGTGGTGCGCCTGGAGAAGAAGATCGAGGCCGGCGCCGATTTTGTCCAGACCCAGTGCATCCTGGACATGGAGCGCTTCGAGCGGTTCATGGAGCTGGTCCGGGAGCGCGGTCTGCATAAGCGCATCTATCTTGCTCCAGGGTTGATGCCGGTCAAGTCCCCGAAGATGGCCCGCTACATGCAGCATGGTGTACCCGGGATGATTGTGTCGGAAGAGTTCTGCCAATTCTTAGAAAAGGCGCCAAACGGGAAGATCGCGGCCTTGGATCTGACGGTGAATTATATCAAGCATGTCCAGCAGATCGAGGGGGTTTCGGGCTGCCACATCATGGCTGTGGCCTGGGAGGAAGTCGTGCCCTTGATCTTGACGAAAGCCGGCGTCCTGCCAAGGCCTTTCGCGGCTTTCCATGACAACCCCGGAGTGATAACTGATGAGCTCAAGGCGTTATGGAAAAAGTCGGGCGTTGAAGGTTATGTCCCGGAGTTGATGTAGCAGATGTGACCTGAATTGGAGGGATTGATTTGGAAAGAAAGAAGGCACTAGTGATTGGTGCCGGCGCAGCAGGTATGACCAGCGCCCTCGACCTGGCAGCACGGGATGTGGAGGTCTTCCTGGTCGAGAAAGCAGCGGATATCGGCGGCAGGGCGGCGGAGTATTGCTGCAAGGCCACCGATGAATGCAACCGGTGCGCCGCCTGCCTGGTTCTGCAGCAGAAGGACAAGGTCGCCCAGGAGCCCTTGATCCAGGTTTTCCGCAATGCCTCGGTCAAGGAGTTCTCGAAGAATAAAGACGGTTTCAAGGCCACCGTTGCCAGCGACGGT
>Ga0187870_1000707_pt1 | contig 35340 bp, 23 predicted proteins | sample June2016WEW_13_1_3_FD_132974 | JGI IMG/M metagenome (GOLD analysis project Ga0187870, IMG submission 132974) | Peatland microbial communities from SPRUCE experiment site at the Marcell Experimental Forest, Minnesota, USA - June2016WEW_13_150 | ecosystem: Environmental > Terrestrial > Soil >... | reverse complement strand
TAGCGCGTGTGAAAATCACAACCTATAATTAACATTGCTCGGCTCCTTTTTCCGAGCCTTGGTCGTTCAACAGCAACCAAGTCTACTCGGTCGAGGGAGCCGACACCGTCATCTAATCAGCCTAGCAAAAACCAGCCCCACCCTTTCGCAAAAAGCGCGAAAGGATGGGCCACCCAAAACAATTTGAAATATTTAGGGTGCTTCGCCCGGTTGTCAGCGCGCCCGATCGGCGGGCTTGATATTGCCGCGAAGGACGATCACCGAAGCCGCGGGCAGCGTAAAGGACGTCGCGGAATCCGCATTCACAATGGAAGAAGCGATGGGGCCATCCGGATCAGCGGTGCCGCCATTGAGCCTGGGATGCCACTGGTATTGTGCTTTGCCGAATGTCTTCACCGTAACGGGACCGGAGAAGGAACTGGCGCCCGAAGAAGTGGCGTTGGCGAAAGAGATGTGCACCTGGTGCGCATTTTCCTGATCCTTGTTGATGATCAGCAGGGACCACGTGCCGTCGGGACGCGCGGCGGCGTAAGCCGTGACCAGAACATTGTTGGCTCCATCGCGAATGTCGCTTTCCGCTGAAAACAGCTTGTGTATGCCATTGCCGGGTTGCATCCACTCGAGATTGATGAGCTGGCTCGCGAAAAACTGCGACAACGGTTGCTTGACCTTCAGATCGGCGTCCGTCGAAAACATTCCGAAGGTGCCGAGCGAGTCATTGGTGCCGCGATGTATGCCGAGCGGCAAATAGTGGAAATAGTAGACGCCCGCACCGCCGCCATTCAGGAACGCGGCGATGTAATCGGCCAGCCAGAGAGCGCCCCAGGTGTCCACATAGGCTTCGGAGGATTGCCAGGAAATGTTGGACTCCGTGATCATCAACGGCACATTCGCGGGAACGCCGTCTTCCCGCCAGACTTTCATGATCCCGGTGACGAGATTGGCCTCGTCATAGAGGTTGCTCCACTGAATCTTCCCGGGGTCCATCGGGTAGTGCTCGAAGGAGAAGAATGCCAATTCGCCAAGCTTGCCGCGCGATTTCAGGTAGTCGATGAAGCGACGTGTCCAAGATGTCTGTCCGTTGGCGTCGGGCCAGGTTTCGATGTCGCGATTCACGCCGGTGAAGATGGGGCCGCCGAGTTTGAGTTTAGGATCGAAGCGGTGAAGCGCGGCGGCGAACTGGAGATAAATCTCCGCGTAATCCTCCGGCGGCGTGTAGTGCCCATCCGCCTCCTCGCCCATTTCGACATAAGAGACCGGATAGCCGCGCCTTTCGAGGTAGCTTAGTTGGGCGACAGCGTCCTCCGGTGTTGAGTAAATCATGGCGATGGGAATCATCGCGGGCAGGCCGCGCGTGTAGCCGCCGGTAAAGAACAGATCGAAGCCGACCTGATCGCCGGCCTTCTCGTCGAGATTTGCGGGCTCATGCCAGGGATCGACGGAGGAGCAGAAGGTCATGGTCTGATCCTGATCCGGGGTGTGGCGGACGAGATCGTGGAATTGGCCGTCAGGCGAGGTCGTGCCGATATAAAGTTCGCGAATGGCATAGCCCATACAGTTGCGTTTGTCAGCGGAGCCATGCGTGTCGCAAGTGTTGGAGGAGGCCGTCATCAAAATGCGAATGTGCTGCACGGAGATGGGAGCAGTGACGAGTTGCAGGACGCTGCTGCCACCTTTGCCGTTTGTGATGGAGCCATTTGGAAACGTCTGCCACACGCCGGCAGTGGGCTTTTTGATGGGGTCTTCGCCGGTGAAGTACTGCACCAGATAGTGCGTGGCGTACGGTTCGGCCCAGTGAATGCGGATGGTGCTGATGTCGCGTTTGGCAGCGAGATCGACGATAACCCATTGCGGATGCAGGGCATCGCTTTCACCGGTGAAGGCCTGGGAGAGATATGGGTTGCTCTTCCAGTAGGAATCGGGGTCGCCATCGGTGAGCCGGGAATAGCCGTCGGTGTCCGTGCCATCATCGCGGGTGACGCCGCGATGTGGGAGCGCGTAACCGTAAGAGTGGCGAATGGGTTCCGCTCCGGGAGTGGCGTTGCCGACAAAGTAGCCTTTGCCGGAAGGATCGCTCCAAGTGCCTTGCGGATTCCAGTGCCAGGCTTCGATGTGGAGTTCGGTGTTTTGGCGGTAGGTTACGGTCTGCCAGCCTGCGGAAAGGACCTGGGAGATAGTGGGCTCGACGTACAGTTTGTCCGCGGCGCCATAGGGGAGGCGGTCGATGCCGGCGCCGAGCGCTTCCGTGGGACGAATGGAGTTGGTGGCATGGCTGGGAGCGGCGTCCACGACAATCGTTTGTGCGAAGGAGGGGGCTCCGGCGAGGGAGAGGAACAACGCCGTGCAGGCGGCGCAGGCAATGCGAATCACAGGAAGGGATCGCGGGGCGGAATTCGTCATGAGATTGTCCTCGGCTTTCTTGCAGAAAGACATCGACCATAGGGATGCGGCCCAAGCAGAACACGTAGAGTTAAAACGATTCAATCGGAAAAGAATCTAACTCCACATGGTTCGCGGCGTCAATGGGAAATGTCTGAAGACGCCACGAACGAGTTGTCACGTTGCAGGTCTGAAAAGGCTCCCGGCTACTCGGGCAGTTTGTATTCGTCGCGGATTTCGAGTGGCACCTCCACGACGGGCGCCGAAGTGCGGGGTTGCCCGCCACCCAGAATTACCTTTTCATTTCTGGCCCGGGCCGTCCGCCGAAGCGAGAAGACAACGAGAGAAGACGAAGAGCCCACCCTTTGCCTAAGGCGCAAAGGGTAGGCCACCCGAAGTTGCCCTAGCGCACCAGGGCTATGCCACTGCCTGTTGGGGTTTGTGATCTGAGATGGCTGGTGGGACCGCCCGGACTTGAACCGGGATTGCAGGTTTAGGAAACCTGTGCTTTATCCATTTAAGCAACGGCCCCGCAAAGTGATTTTAGCACGATTTTCCTGGCCGGATTTTGCGCGCATGTGGGGATAATGCCGCACCATTGACCCTGGAACTCAATTGGACTGAGAAGGAATTAATCGGAATCGTGATGGGCGGCCGAAAGAAAAAGGAGTGGCACGGCAACAGTAAAACAGTGTGGTAATATGCGGGCCAAGACGCATGGAAGCAAACGCCCGCGCATGCCATTCCGGAGGAAACCATGAGCAGCAAGTTAAAGTGGATCGCGATTGCGATCGTTGTGGTGATTCTTATTCTGTTCGTTCTGCCATTTTTGATCCCAGTCAATAGCTTCCGTCCCACAATCGAGGAAAAAGCCTCTGCGGCGCTGGGAAGAAAAGTGGAGTTGGGGAATCTGAGCTTGTCGATTATTCGAGGCTCGCTGGGGATTGACAACCTCTCTATCAGCGATGATCCCAAGTTCAATTCGGGGCCATTCCTGACGGCGAAGTCGGTCAGGGTCGGCGTGGAATTGCTGCCCTTGATTCTCTCCAAACAGGTGAACGTCACCGAAATTGTCATCGACAAACCGCAAGTGATGATGCTGAAGGATCCCAGCGGGAAATGGAACTTTTCGTCCATCGGCGGGAGCGCGCCCTCGGAGCCGAAGAAGGCAGAGCCCAGCGGGTCCGGTGCCAATGCGGCGGAGTCATTGTCGATCAAGAAACTCGAATTGAAGGATGGCCAGATCACAATCGGCAACACGAATTCGCGGAAGCGCACAGTGTACGCACCGGTGAATCTGACAGCCAGCGATGTTTCGATGAAGAGCCAGTTTCCACTGGTCTTCTCGATGGGGCTCCCCGGCGGCGGCACTATGAAGATTGACGGCAAAGTGGGGCCGGTCGACGCGCAGGATGCGGCGTTTACGCCTCAAGACGTCAAGCTGACTATCAGCGCGCTGGACCTGGCGAAGACGGGTTTCCTCGATCCTTCCCTGGGTCTGGGCGGCACGGTGGACATGGACGCAAACCTGGTCAGCCAGGGGGGACGAATGGCGACAAAGGGCAACCTGAAGCTGTCGAAGGCGGTGCTAATCGCCGGCGGGAAGCCGGCGGGCGTGCCAGTGGTGCTCGATTTCGACACAAAATACGATATGGCCAAAGGCACGGGCGTGTTGAATCCCTCGACTGTGAATATTGGAAACGCCAAATCTCATTTGAGCGGCACTTACAAGTCGGAAGGCGACGAATTTGCCGTGGACATGAAGCTGACCGGCGAAGGTCTGCCGGCGACGGACCTGGAATCGTTTCTCCCCGCGCTGGCGATTAACCTGCCCGACAGATCCAGGCTTACCGCGGGCACGTTGAGCACGAATCTGCACATCACCGGGCCGACGAACAAGCTGGTGACCGACGGAAACATCGGATTATTCAACGGCAAACTCTCGGGCTTCGACCTCGGAAAAAAGATGTCCGGCGTCGCGTCGCTGGCGGGCATCAAGACCGGTCAAGACTTGGACATCGAAAAAATGACGACCAACGTGCACATGGCCACCACGGGTCTGCGCGCGGACAACTTGGATCTGGTGGTGCCGGCGCTGGGGACTGTTGTGGGTGGCGGGACGCTGGACTCGAAAAACAACATGGACTTTAAGCTGGTGGCAAGCGTGAACAGCTCCGTGCTGAGCGCAGCGGGGGGATCGGCGGGTGGTGTAGTTGGCGGTGCCGCTGGAAAATTGCTGGGCGGTGGCGCGAGCTGCAAGAACGGCGGAATCAAAGTGCCGCTGCAAATCCACGGCACGACCGCGAATCCGCAGTTTACGCCCGATATTGGCGGTGCTACTGCAAGCCTGATGAAATCGGAACTAACCTGCGCTGGCGGGTCGATGGGAAGCCTGGCGGGTCTGGCGGGTTCTGCGGGCGGCAAAGGCACGTCTGACGTCGTGAACCAACTGGGCGGGCTGTTTGGCGGGAAAAAGAAGAAGCCGTAACGCGGTTTCCTCTCGAAGGCGTCAAATCATGGGACAGGTTCCAATGCCTGTCCCATTTTTTTGTGCTGTTGGGCTTGACCTTGGGGCGAGTTCCCACTAGCCTCAGGAGTCTGAGTGGGATGGAATTCGATCGCGGCCTTCGCAAGAAACACTAAGGAGTGAAGCATGAGTTTGAAAAGCGTTCGCAAGCGCCCGGGAATCGTTGTGTTTGCTGCACTCTGTCTGAGCATGTCTGGTGCCGGGCGGGTGGCCGCCCAAGGCGGAGAGCCACGGAGTTTTGCGATTCGCGGGGCGAAAGTCGTGCCAGTGTCGGGCGCGCCGCTGGAGAATGCCACGGTGCTGATGTCGCGCGGGGTGATCACGGCGGTGGGAACGAATGCGACCATTCCCGCGGACGCCTGGGTGATCGAAGGAAGAGGTTTGACGGTGTATCCGGGGCTGGTGGATGCGTTCACGGACGTGGGCGTGGCAGCAGCGCCGGTGAGCGGTGGGGGCGGCGAGACCAACGCCAAGCCTCCGGTCTCGAAGGGGCCCGAAGACCGGCCGGCGACAACTCCGTGGCGCAGTGCCGCGGATGAAATCAACCTGGGAGATGCGCGGATCGAAAGCTGGCGCAGCGCCGGATTCACGACTACAGTCTCTGCTCCCAAGAGCGGGATGTTTCCGGGCCAAGCCGCGGTGCTGAATCTGGCTGGTGAACGAGCGGGAAATCTGGTCGTGAAGGTGCCGGTGGCCGTGCCGGTTTCCTTGCAGGCGCCGGGAGGCTTCCGGAGCTATCCGGGTTCGCTGATGGGAGCGATTGCGTATGTGCGGCAGGTTTGGCTGGACGCCAACTGGAGCACACAGGCGGAGGCGCTCTACGCAAGAAATCGGCGCAGCGTGGAACGCCCTAGATACGATCAAAGCACGGAGGCCCTGAACGAGGCGCTTCAGAAGCATGCCGTGGTGCTGATTCCGGGCAATAGTTCGCTGGAAATTCGGCGGGCGCTGGTGCTCGGGGAGGAATGGAAAATCAAGAGCGTGATTTACGGCGGGCAGATGGGGTACGAAGTGGCGGCGGAGCTTGCGGCGCAGAAAGTGCCGGTGCTGGTGGATTTGAAATGGCCGGAAGCAGTGAAGGATGGCGATCCTGAGGACGTGCCGTCGTTGCGGACACTGAGGTTCCGCGACCGCGCGCCGTCGTCGCCGGCGGCGCTGGAAAAGGCGGGAGTGAAATTCGCATTTTATTCCGGCGCGATTACATCGGCCAAAGACATTTTGCCCGCGGTAAAGCAGTCGATTGATGCGGGCTTGAGTCCCGATGCGGCCCTGCGGGCACTGACGCTATCTCCCGCGGAGATATTTGGCCTGGCGGATGTGCTGGGTTCGATTGAGAAAGGCAAGATCGCAAATCTGGTAGTGACGGACGGAGACCTATTCGACAAGAAAACAAAAGTGAAAATGGTGTTTGTGGACGGGCGGAAGTTTGAAGTGCGCGAACCGCTGCGGCCAAGCGAGCCGCCGAAGGGCGACTTGACAGGAAAGTGGAAATTGTCCACCACCACGCCGAGTGGCGCAGAAGAGTTGACGGCAGATCTTTCAATGGCGGCGGATGGGACGTTAACCGGGACTGTGAGCAGTCCCGAGCGGGGCACGGGTAGCGTTTTCAGCGGATATGTGAGCGAGGACAAGTTCAGTTTCACGATCAATATACCGATTGAAGGGAATCCGTCGGATGTGCAGTTCACGGGAACGTTTGAGGGCAACTCCATGAAGGGTTCAATCAGCGCGCTGGGTTACTCCTTTGAGTTTACCGGCACAAAACCGGGCGCGGCGGCGGGAGGTGCGCGATGAACCGGCGCAGAGTGAGTCTTGGAGTCGCGGCTGTTGCGCTTCTTGGTTTGCTGACTGGGGCGAACGGGATGGCCCGCGAGAAGGATGCGAAGTCCAGCGCAGCGGCGGACCCAGCGCAGGTGCTGCTGATTCGCAATGCCACGATTCTCACCGTCACGCACGGGACGCTCGAAAAGGGCGACATCCTTATTAAAGATGGGAGAATCGCCGCCGTAGGAAGCGGATTGAAGGCGCCAGCGGATGCGCAGGTGATCGATGCCAGCGGGCAATTTGTCATGCCCGGCATCATCGATTGTCATTCGCACATTGCCGTGGATGGGGACGTGAACGAAGGAAGCGTGTCGGTCTCCTCGATGGTGAACATTGCCGACGTTCTGAATTCGGATGATCCCGCGATTTACCGCGACCTGGCTGGCGGCGTAACGACGGCGAATATTTTGCACGGTTCGGCGAATTCCATCGGCGGGCAGACGCTGGTGATCAAACTACGCTGGGGACAGCCGGCGGCGAAACTCCCGCTTGAGGGCGCGCTCCCAGGAATCAAGTTCGCGTTGGGAGAAAATCCCAAGCGCTCGAACTTCCGGGTATCCGGCATGCCGGACCGCTACCCAACGACTCGCATGGGCGTGGAAGAGACGATTCGCGGGGCGTTCACCGAGGCGCGCGACTACAAGAAAAGCTGGGACGAATACAACAAGCGCGTGGCAGCGGGAGAGAAAAATCTCATTCCGCCACGGCGCGACTTGAAACTGGATCCGCTGGTGGAGGTAATGGAAGGAAAGCGCTACGTCCACGCGCACTGCTACCGCGAAGACGAAATCCTGATGCTCCTGCGCGTGGCGAAGGAGTTTGGGTTCCGCGTGCAGACGCTGCAGCACGTCCTGGAGGGATACAAGGTGGCGGATGAAATCGCCGCGGCCGGGACGGGCGCTTCGACATTTTCGGATTGGTGGGCCTACAAAGTGGAAGCGTACGACGCCATCCCGTACAACGCCGCGCTGATGACGCGGCGCGGCGTCGTGGTCTCCGTGAATTCGGATGACGCGGCGGAAGCGACGCACCTGAACCAGGAAGCGGCGAAATCCATGCGCTATGGAGGCTTGACGCACGACGAAGCGCTGAAGCTCGTGACGCTGAATCCGGCGATCCAGTTGGGCATCGAGAAGCGCGTGGGGTCCATCGAGGTGGGAAAGGACGCGGACCTGGCGATTTACAACCGCGATCCTTTGAGCGCGTACGCGGTGGTGCAAAAGACGCTGATTGACGGGCGGGTGTATTTTGACCGCGAAAAAGACCTGGCGGGGCGCGCGGCGCTGGAGCAGGAGAAGAAGGAGCTTCTGGAGAAGGCCAGGAAGAGCGCGGAGAAAAAGGCGGGCGAAAAGAAAGCCGAAGAGAAAAAGCCGGAAGAAAAGAAGCCGGAAGAAAAGCCTAAGCCACCACAAGAGCGGACTGATGAAGGAGGTGCGCGATGAGACCGAGTTGGTTGGAGTTGCGCGTATCGGGCCTCGCTCTGGGCTCCTTGCTTATGGCGGGAATGGCATTTGGCCAAAGCGTTCCGGCAACAGACACAGCAATTATGCACGCCAAGATTTTCACGCTGGCGGGAGCGCCGATCGAAGACGGTACTGTGGTCATCCATGACGGGAAGATAGCGGCTGTCGGCGCAAACGTAAGCATTCCCGCCGGGGCGAAAGTGATTGATGCGAAGGGGCTGCAAGTGTACCCGGGGCTGTTCGATCCCATTACACAGATGGGATTGAGCGAAATTGGCGCGGTGCGCGCAACGGTAGACACCACGGAAACGGGCTCGTTCAATTCGGATTTGGTTGCGGCGACGGCGGTGCTGCCATCCAGCGCGCACATCCCGGTGACGCGCGCAGCCGGTATTACGGAAGTACTCGCGGTGCCGGCGAGCGGCGGGTTCGATTCCTCCAGGGCGACCAACCTCATCGGCGGTCAGGCCTCGGCCATACACCTGGCGGGTTGGACAGCCGCGGAGATGTTGATCCGCAAGAACGCAGCGATGGTGATGGACTGGCCGGAGATTGAGACGCAATCGTTCGATTTCTCGACGTTTTCCACCAAGGAGAAACCCTTCAGCGACGCGAAGAAGGAATACGACAAGTCCGTGGACCAGCTAGCGAACTGGATCGAAGAGTCGCGGCATTATGCGCAGGTGGCGGCGACGAGTGGGGCCGCCTACGATCGCGACGTCAAGCTGGAGGCCATGATTCCTGTGGTGCGCGGAGAGATGCCCGTGCTGGTTTTCGCGGACAAGGCGCGGGACATCCGCAACGCCGTGGAGTTTTGCCAGAAACAGAATCTGAAGATGATTCTGGCGGGCGGCGGCGAAGCGTGGAAGGTGAAAGACCTACTGCGATCGAAGAGCGTGCCGGTGATCCTGCGGCCAACGCTGGAATATCCGAGAGAAGATGATGACGCGTACGACCGGCTGATGACGCAGCCCGCGGAACTCCTGGCGGCGGGCCTGAAGATTGCCTTTGGGAGCTTCGACAACAGTTTTGCGAGACGCCTGGGGCAGCAGGCTGCCAATGCCATCGCCCATGGCCTGGCGTATGAGGATGGGTTGAAAGCCGTAACGCTGTACCCCGCGCAAATCCTGGGGTTGGATGACGAGTTGGGGACGCTGGAAACGGGGAAGATCGCAAACCTCATTGTGACCAATGGTGACCCGCTGGAGTTGACCACCGAAGTGCGGTATCTCTTCATCAGGGGCCAGCTTACTTCAACGGATAACCGCCAAAAAGATTTATACGAGAAGTACCTGAACCGGCCTGTAGCGACGAAGTAGGTGTGGCGATAAGTTGTGAGTCGCGTGTCCGCGGGAGTGCGTCTCCCAGCCCACCCCAAGATGCATCATAAATCCCGAGCAACTTTTTGTGGGGAGTCGCGTATCTACTAGGGATATTATGCGCCGGCTCGTTCATGTTGTGTTCACACTCACCCTTTGCCTCGCCGGGGCCGAAGTCATCCTCGCGCAGGATGCCAACAAAATCATTGAGCAATATTTGAAGGCATCCGGCGGTAATAAGGCCATCTCCCGTATTCGGACAGTCTCTGTGGACGGGGAGTTCACCAACGGGCCAGAGGCGAAACCCGGCACGTTCACTTTCCGCGCCAAGCAGCCGAACCGTTACTACACCGAGATTCAGAGCGAAGGCAAAACGATGATTGAGTCTTACAACGGCAAGTCCGCGTGGCACCAGTCCGTAAATGGCGAGATCGGCACACTTTTGGGGCCGCAGGCGCTGGAATTGGAAGCAGCGGCGGAGTATTACAACGCGCGGCTGCAAGCGCTAGAGAAGAGGAAGATCGGCGCCGCGTTCAAGGGGCATGCACAGGTGGGCGGCCGGGATGCGCTCCAGGTGGAGTTGACCTATCCCACGGGAGTGCGGTGGGAAGTCTATTTCGATCCGCAGAGCCACTTGATCATGGAAGAAGAGGCCACCATCGCGGGGATTCCACGGGACATTTATTACGCCGACTACCGGAATGTGGATGGGGTGAAACTGCCGTACAAGCTGGAAGTACACCGGGGGAACGATGTGTATGCCGTGAACGTGACACGCGCGGCGATGAACGAGACCGTGGGCGAGCGCGTCTTCGATTTCCCGAAGAAGTCGCAGGTGCAGCTCCCGGACCTGAAGAAGCTGTTCGAGGAGATTGATGCGAATCAGAAGCAGATCGACAAGATCAAGGAGAACTACGCGGGAACGAATGTCGAGGAAGAGACGGAATTCGACAAAACCGGAAGGGTGACGAAAACAGAAGTGAAGGAGTACACCTTTTTCTACCTGAATGGTGAAGAAGTCTCGACGCTGGTGAAGAAAGACGGCAAACCGCTCAACGAGGACGAGCAAAAGAAGGAAAACGAAAAGACGCGAAAGCGTATTGAAGAGATTCAAAAGAACGAGAAGAAGAAAGAAGCGAAGGAAGAGAAAGCCAAGGAGGAAGGGAAAGAGGCGAAGAAAGACGATGACCCTGGGATTGAAGTTTTCTTGCGCGTCTCCCAGTTCGTGAACCCGCGAAGGGAACGCTTCCGCGGCCAGGACGTCCTGGTGTTCGATTTTGAGCCGAATCCCGAGTACAAGCCCAAAAACATGGAAGAGCGAGTGGTGAAGCAACTCGCCGGTGTCGTGTGGGTGGACGAGAAGGCGCACGATGTGGCGCGGCTGGAGGCTCATTTTGTGGGCGACGTGAGGATTGCCGGAGGGCTGCTGGCCAATCTTCAGAAGGGTACGAGCTTTGCCTTTGAGCAGGCCTATGTGAACAATGAAATCTGGCTGCCCACTTATCTGGAGGCGCACGTAGGGGTGCGCGTGCTGCTGGTGAAGGGCATTAAAGTGAACATCGTGAACCGCTATTCCGACTACAAGCGATTCAATGTGAAGACCCTGAGCACCATTAACAAGCCGAATGAGGTGCTCGAGAACGCATCGAAACCTTGATGGCAGCCCCGCCTAGATCGCAGGGGTGTGGTTAAGAACTTCGCGGACTTTCTCCACGAGCACGGCGGGAGAAAAAGGCTTCTGGAGAAACGCCAGACCCTTTTCGAGCATGCCGCCGCTGGTGATGACATTCTCGGTGTAGCCAGACATGAACAGCACTCTTATCCCGGGCCGGTGGGGGCTGACCCGGGAAGCCAGCTCGCGGCCACTTGTGCCGGGCATGACCACATCCGTCAGGAGCAGGTGAATCTCGCCGGCATAACTGACGGCGAGTTGTTCGGCGTGTTGGGGATCGCGCGCGGGAATGACGTCGTAGCCGTGTACCGCCAGAACCGTATGGATCAGGTCGCGGACCTCCTGTTCATCTTCGACTAGGAGAATGGTCGCCGCACCGCGCTGGGAGAGGGCGCGCGGTTGCGTAGCGCCGGGCTCCTCGATGGGGCCGTCAACACGGGGCAGGTAGACCTTAAAGGTACTGCCCTTGCCGGGCTCGCTGTAAACCCAAATGTAGCCGCCGCTTTGCTTGACGATGCCGTAAACGGTGGAGAGACCCAGACCCGTGCCGCGTCCACTTTCCTTTGTAGTGTAGAAGGGCTCGAAGATGTGCGCGATGGTCCGGCGATCCATGCCGACGCCGGTGTCGGAAACCGCGAGCATGACGTAGCGGCCGGGCTTCATGCTGACATGGTTCTCGGCGTAACTCGCATCGAGATCGGCGTTGGATGTCTCCACAACCAGGCGGCCACCATTGGGCATGGCGTCGCGGGCGTTTACCACCAGATTCATGATGACCTGCTCGATCTGCGCAGGGTCAGCCTTCACCTTGCCGACGTTTTCCGGGACCTGCGTGACCATCTCGACGTTGTCGTCCATGAGGCGGCGCAAGAGTTTATCCAGATTGAGAACGATGGCATTGAGGTCGATGGTTTTTGGCTGCATCACCTGGCGGCGGCTGAAGGCGAGCAACTGGCGCACCAGGCCTGCGGCGCGGCCCGCAGCATTTTCGATGCGTTCGATATCGGAGCGAATTTCTGGCGGAACCGTCGGACGGCTGAGCGCCAGTTCGGTGTATCCGGTAATGATCGTCAGCAGGTTGTTGAAGTCATGAGCGATGCCGCCGGCGAGGCGGCCAACCGCCTCCATTTTGCGCGATTGCTGGAGTTGCGTTTCCAACTGCTTGCGTTCCGTGATGTCAACAATGATGCCTTCCATGACCGGGCGGGAATTGCTGCCCTGCACGACCACGGCGGTGTCGTTGAGCCAGACCTCGCGGCCGTCCTTGCGCTTGATCCGGAATTCCGCCTGAAAGGGTGTGCCACTTTTGCTGGCCTCTTCGGCAGCGGCAACGGTCGGCAAATCATCCGGATGAATCAATTGGGCCCAACATCGGGCGATGCCCAACCACTCTTCGGGCGTGTAGCCGAGAATGGCCTCCACTTGTGGGCTGACGTAAAACCACTGTCCGTCAATGCCGATTTCCGCGATATAGGTGATGGCGTTGACCTGCTCGACGAGCGTTTTGTACTTGGCTTCAGCATCGGCACGGGCCTTTTCGGCTTCCGCACGCTTCGAGAGGTCGCGGCACACGCACGTAGTGCCCCCGTCGGGCATAGCGCTGATGTTCAGTTCGACGGGTAGCCTGGTGCCGTCAGGCCGATGCAGCAGTATTTGGGAAGACCATTTGCCCGCCTGGGCGAGGGAGCGCCGGATCTCCGGTTCAAGGCGGTCCATTTCCTGAAAGGCGTAAACGACGTGCCAGGGCTGGCCGATGATGCTCTCCGGACCTTCAAAACCCAGCATGCGTGCGAATGAAGAGTTTGCGTACACGTGGAGACCCTTCTCATTCAAAATGCCCATGCCATCGGCGGAGGAGTCCATCGCCAAGGTCTGACGCCGGACGGTTTCGGCGGTTTTCTGCTGGTGGAACTGCGTGAGGCCGATGCGCAAGGCGTAACACACAAACGAAAGACTCAGAAGACCGAAACGGATGAGTCTCCATCCCGGAGCCAATTGGACCGCCAGAAAGAGAATGACGAGCGGGAGAAAGGCAAACATGCAGTTCGTAAAGACGATTTCCGGCAGGGACTTTGCGCGTACACGCTGGCGCGGGTCGCGAGTCTCGTCGGGTCGCCAGGTGGCAGCCCAAAACGCTCCGAAGAGCAGAGGTATCGTCCACGCGAGGTCAAACCAACTGCCCGTCGGGGTTTGATGGGCCACCTGGAAGTTGTCTGCGATGTGCGCCCCGATGGAATAGATGAGAGCATAGAGCGCTAGTCCCCCGAAGAGCTTGCGGACTCGCGTTGAGAGGCCGCGCTGCCACTGCGAGACCGCGAGCAGGATAATGCCTGCGTCGACCCAGGCGACGACGGTCAGTTCTCGCGCCAGCGCATCGCGGTCGCCGAGATTCTGCGCCGGCAGATAGTACGCCCCGAAGTAGATGAGGAAAAAGAGAATGCCAATCTGGACGAAGTCGAGTGCCTCTTCCAGCTCCACTCGTGCATGAGTTTTTTCCTGGTTCAGGAAGATGGCCATCACAAAGAACATGCCGTAGGAATGAAACAGGAACCGGATCATGGAGCTTGGCGGGGGTTCCGCGTGGAGAAAGACTTCGTAGTAGGTCCAGCCCAGGTCAGCCACGCCCCACATGCACATTCCAAAGCCAACCAGAGTCCAGAAGGATTGGCTGAAGCCGGTCTGTTTGCGTGCCGCCTGGAAACACATCATTGCAGCGATAAGGCTGGAGAGTATCTGCAAGGTGTTGCCGAGGAGGGAGCCGACAGCGGTGGCCCTAAAAAGCACTACGTTCAGGATGTGGCAGACCACCACACAGAGGGCAAGGAGCAAGAGGGAGCGCGGAAAGGGTCGCGGGGACAATGGCATAGTCCTAGTACTTTGTCGTCCTACAGTTTAGCGGATTTTCAATTTGGGAAAGCGCTTCCCGGAGTACTTGTGCCCGGCTTGTAATAGACCTTAACGGCAAGTGGCCATGCTTGGCTCGTGCCGGAGCACTCGCGTACACCTCTTGGAGTATGCAGAAAAGTAGGGCTAGGCCGAACGGCGCGAACAAAATCCAGTGAGGGACCGACGATTGCCGTGAACTTCAGCGGCCCTCGAAGGGGTAGCGGTCCTGAGCTTGAACGGCGGCGGCGATACGGCGGCGGAGCGCGATGGTATCCACCGCGGGACGCTTGCCGAAGCGCTTCAGGACGGCCATTTGGGTGATGCGCATGTCGCCTTCATGAACGGCAGCGATGGCGCGCTTGGCTTCGTGATCCACGCGTTCGGCGGCGTCCGCGATGAAAACGCGGGCGGCATCGATCATTGCGGAGGAGGTAGCTTCATCTTTGGCGGCGGCAGCCTTCTGAGCACGCAGGAGGCAGGACTCCATCGCATAGATCTCCATGACCATGTTGGCGAGGGCGCCGATCAACTCCTGTTCGTCCGCCAGCTTTTCGCGGAACTTCTGGACCGCGCCGCCTGCCGCCTGCAAAAACATTTTCTTGGCGTTGGCGATGACGCGTGCTTCTTCCGCCAGCGCGCCTTCCGGCGTTTCTTCAAACGAAGGGAAGGCGAGGATCTCATCGGCGAGCTTCATAGCCGCGGGAATCAGGGGCAATTGGCCGCCCATGGCGCGCTTCATCAGCATCTGGATGATGAGCATGCGGTTGATTTCGTTGGTGCCTTCAAAAATGCGGTTGATGCGCGAATCGCGGTAGGCCCGGCAGACGGGATAATCCTCGTGGTAACCGTAGCCGCCGAAGATCTGCACCGCCTCGTCCACCACAAAATCCAGCATTTCGCTGCCATAGACCTTGGCGATGGAGCTTTCGATGGCGTATTCCTCCAGGACCTTCATGGCGCTCTGGGTATTGTCGCCGCTGCTGGAAGCGGCGGTCATGGCCGCTTCGATAATGCCGGCCGTGCGGTAAATCATGGAATCGACGGCGAAAATCTGGACCGCCATTTCCGCAAGTTTTTCCTTTATCAGGCCAAATTCGCCGATCTGCTTGCCGAAAGCCTTGCGCTCTTTCGTGTATTTCGAGGCGGCCATGATCACATGCTTGGAGCCGCCGAGGCAGGACGCGCCGAGAGTGAAACGCCCCGCATTGAGTATGTTGAAGGCGACAATGTGGCCGCGGCCCACTTCGTGCAGCAGGTTTTCCTTTGGCACTTCGCAGTTTTCCAGGAACACCGGCGTGGTCGAGCTGCCGTGGATGCCCATCTTGTGCTCTTCATTGCCGGGCTTGCAGCCGGGAAAATTCTTTTCGACGATGAAGGCGCTCAGCTTCTCGCCATCCACCTTCGCGAAGACGATGAAGAGGTCGGCGAAGCCGCCGTTGGTGATCCACATCTTCTGGCCGTTCAGGATGTAGTGCGCTCCATCAGCGCTGAGTTCGGCGCGGGTCAGCAAATTCTGCGCGTCGCTTCCGGCTTGCGGCTCGGAGAGACAGTAGGCGCCGATGAACTCGCCGCTGGCAAGTTTCGGCAGGTACTTCTTCTTTTGCGCTTCGGTGCCAAAATAAACGATGGGGAGCGTGCCGATGCCCGCATGAGCCCCGTGCGTGGTGGCGAAGCCGCCGTCGATGGAAATTTTCTCGGTCAGGACCGTGCTGGCGATTTTGCCGAGGCCCGCGCCGCTGTACTCTTCGGGCGTGCCGCCGCTCATCAGGCCGAGTTCCGCGGCTTTGCGGGTAAGCTCGGCCATGAGGCCCGGCTTCTTTTCCTCCAAATCCTTGATGTGAGGGAGGACTTCCTTGGTGACGAACTCTTCCGCAGTCTGACCGATTAGCCTCTGGTCATCGGTAAGATCGGCCGGCGTGAATACATCCCGCGGGGCGGGGGATTCCAGCAGAAAACTGCCGCCCTTCGCTGCGGGTTTGGAAAGAACTGAGCTCGCCATGGTGCTGCTCCTTGCCGGCCGAAAGCCGTGGATAAAATTCAAACGTCCGTTTGAAAAAACAATTTGAGGATTCTACGCCTAGGGGCATATTTGCGCAAGAGAACCCGGGAGGCGCTGGTGGGTTAGTTTCCGGCAGATGACGTTTACCGGGCACTAGAGAATTAACCGACGATAAATCCCGTGGCTATCGAAAGAGTCGGTCTTTCTGAACAAAGCCGAAATTCGGCGGTGGAGAATGTCCAGGAAACCCAGTAAGCAGGTTGAGACGTTCATTGACTTGCAATAGGCCCAAGCCTATGATTCGCCACAGAAGGTGAATGGGAAGGAGAACTTCCCATGCCGGACCAGGCGCAATCGCTAGACTCCCTCATCGGACTCGAGTTTTCCCACTACCACATCGTCAAGAAGCTTGGCGGTGGCGGAATGGGAGTCGTTTATAAGGCTGAAGATACCCGCCTGCACCGTAATGTCGCGCTGAAATTCCTACCCGGCAACGTGACGCAAGATCCGCATGCACTGGCGCGTTTTCAGAGAGAAGCGCAAGCGGCGTCGGCTTTGAACCATCCCAACATCTGCACCATTCATGACTTTGGCGAAGCGGAGGGGAAGGCGTTCATCGCCATGGAGTATTTGGATGGCGCAACGCTGAAACACCTGATCGACGGGCAACCGATTGACTTCGAGCGATTGCTGGATCTGGCGATTGAGGTGGCGGACGCGTTGGATGCGGCGCACAGCGAGGGGATCATCCATCGCGACGTCAAGCCAGCGAATATTTTTGTGACCAAGAAGGGGCACGCGAAAATTCTTGACTTCGGGCTGGCCAAACTGGCACCCGCAGTACCGCGCGTGGCAGAAAGAGTCGGCGTGTCCGAACTGGCCACAGCCGTAACTAGCGAAGAGCACCTGACCAGCCCGGGCATGGCTATCGGGACGGTAGCCTACATGTCACCCGAGCAGGCGCTAGGCAAAGAACTCGATGCACGAACCGACCTATTCTCCTTCGGCACTGTGCTGTATGAGATGGCGACGGGAAGTCTGCCATTTCGAGGCGACACATCGGCCGCTCTTTTCGACGCCATCCTGCACAAAGCGCCGACCGCGCCGGTGCGACTGAATCCCGAACTACCTGCGGAACTGGAGCGCGTCATCAACAAGTGCTTGGAGAAGGACCGCGAGTTGCGCTATCAGCACGCTGCCGACATCCGCAGCGATCTGAAGCGGCTGAAGCGCGACACGGACGCGAGCCGTTCGGCAATACCATCTGCGGGGTCCGCGCAGAGGGACTCAAGCGCGTCCGGGCGTGTACCTTCCCCGCGCGGACCATCCACATCCGGGATTGTAGCGTCCTCTGATTCGGAAATCGCCGTTAGTCTTCTGGCTCGCCACAAGAAAGCTCTCCTCACGACAACTACTGTCGTGCTTCTGGCCGCAGCAGGTTTGGGCTTCGGCACTTATCGGTGGTTGTCTCCCAGCTCTGGCTCCACAATTGACACGCTTGCGGTGCTGCCCTTCGCTAACGTCACGGCTGACCCGAACACCGAGTACCTGAGTGACGGATTGACGGAAAGCCTCATCAGCAGTCTTTCCCAGCTTCCCAATCTGACCGTGCGTCCGCGCAGTTCTGTTTTCCATTACAAAGGCAAGGAGGTTGACCCACAAAAAGCCGCTAGCGAATTGAAGGTTGCAGGGGTCGTGACCGGGCGGGTCACACAGCGTGGCGATTCGCTGCTTGTGAGTGCCGAGCTCACCGACACTCGCACGAACCGGAACTTGTGGAGCGCGCAGTACAACCGAAAACTCACCGACGCACTCTCGGTGCAAAGCGAGATTGCGGGAGAAATCTCCGCGCGTCTCCGCGAGCGGCTCACAGGTGAACAGAAGGCCAAACTGAGCAATGGCGGGACATCCGATCCGGAGGCTTACCAGCTTTATCTCAAGGGCCGCTACTACTGGGACAAGCGCACGCCCGAGGCTCTCAACAAAGCGCGGGACTATTTTCAGCAAGCCGTCGAGAAGGATCCCAACTACGCGTTGGCCTATGTAGGTTTGGCGGAGTATTACGCTGTCGTCCCGGACTACACTTATGTTCCCTACAGTGAAACCTACCCAAAGGCGAAGACCTATGCCACACGGACATTAGCCATTGACGACACACAGGCGGAAGCACATGCAGTACTCGCGCGCGCGTACACAGTCGACTGGGACTGGGCTGCCGCCGCGCGCGAGTTTGAACACGCCCTCGAGCTGAATCCCAACCTCAGCCGCACCCACGTTATGTATGGCCTCTACTTCGTGTATCTCGGGAATCATGAGCAAGGGCTCATGCATTTACGGCGCGCGGTTGAGCTTGATCCGCTCAACCTGAACGCAAATGCAAATTTGGGGCAAGAGTATTTTTTTTCCAAACAATACGACCAGGCCATCGAACAAGAGAAACGGACTCTGGAAATCGATCCCAACTTTGCCAACGCTCACTACCATCTGGCGAACGATTACTTAATTATGGGCAAATATGATCTTTGGCTGGAGGAATGGGAAAAGGGAGCCCGGCTCGCGAACGACTCGGAAAGCCTCGCGCTCGTCAAGGCAGCCAAGAAGGAATACGCAATGTCTGGATTTCGGGGGGCCCTGAAACGCCTCGTTGCGCTCCGGGAAGAGCAGGCAAAGCACATGTACATCGATCCGGCAGTTATCGCAGCGAACTATACGCTTCTGGGAGAAAAAGATCGTGCGTTTAGCTGGTTAGAAAAAGCCTACAGAGAGAAGAGCGGCCAATTGTTGATGCTCAAATCATGGCCAGGTTTCGATTCCTTGCGCACCGATCCTCGCTACGCTGATTTGCTGAAACGCATGGGCCTGCCACAATAGCGAGGACTTTGGTCTGTACCCGGTCCAGAGAGATCGCTGCCCAATTCATGCCCTAAATTGAAGGCAAATTGCCATCTCACCAGACAGCGGCTCTGGCTGCGGCCCGCTAAGTCCCGATGAATCGGATAATCGGAAGCTGACCAACCGCCCGGAATGCCAGAAGCATTAGAAGCGGACTGCTGCAAACTCTTCACAAGAGACCACGATCGGGAGAATGCAACTGGCAGATCCAGCTGTCAGGAAGGTTACAGGCGCTCGAAGATTCCCGCGGCGCCCATGCCACCGCCGATGCACATGGTCACCATGCCGTAGCGGGCATTGCGGCGCTGCAACTCGCGGATTAGGGTTGCGGTGAGTTTTGCGCCGGTGCACCCCAGCGGATGGCCGAGTGCGATCGCCCCGCCGTTGGGATTAACGCGCGCCACATCAAGATTCGCTTGTTGAATCACTGCCAGAGACTGCGCCGCAAACGCCTCGTTCAATTCAATCACCGCAACATCGCTAAGAGATAGTCCCGCCAACAGCAACGCCTTGGGAATGGCGTAAACGGGACCAATGCCGAATTCCTCCGGCGGGCAACCGGCCGTGGCAAAAGCAACAAAGCGCGCTTGCGGTTTCAATCCGAGCAGCGCGGCCTTCGCATCGGACATGACCACAACCGCGGCCGCGCCATCACTCATGGGCGAGCTATTGCCGGCGGTCACCGTGCCCTTCACGTGAAATGCGGGCTTCAATCCGCTCAGGATTTCCAGCGAAGTATCCGCTCGCGGCAGTTCGTCTTTATCGAAAACGAAAGAATTTGTGGCCGGCTTGGGCGAAGTCTTGGGCTTTGCGCCGTTGCCGCTGGGCAGAGAAGTGATCTTCACCTCGACGGGTACGGTCTCATCCTTGAATTTTTCCGCTGCCAGCGCGGCAACGGCTTTTTTGTGCGAGTCCACGGCGAACTGGTCCGCTTGTTCTCGGGAGATGCCGAATTTGCGCGCGATAAGTTCCGCGCCGAGGCCCATGTTGATGTAAGCGTCCGGATAATGATCCACGAGCCAGGGATTCGGCGAAATTTTGTTGCCACCCATGGGCACAAGAGACATCGATTCGGTGCCGCCAGCGACGATGACCTGGGCCGCGCCGCTGCGGATGCGCTCCGCGGCCAGGGCGATGGCTTGCAGACCGCTAGAACAGAAGCGGTTGACGGTCATGGCGGAGGTCTCAACGGGAAGTCCCGCCCGCAACGCCGCGATGCGCGCCACGTTCATGCCCTGCTCGCCTTCGGGCATGGCGCAGCCGAGAATGACATCGTCAATTTCCTTTAGGTCGAGCCCCGGGACGCGCGCGAGCGCTTCTTTAATGACAAGTGCGGCGAGGTCGTCGGGGCGGGTGGTGCGCAGCGATCCTTTATAACCGCGGCCCACAGGCGTCCGCACGGAAGATACGATGACGGCTTCGGGCATGGCAGACCTCTTTCAACAAATTCTTCCCGATTGTCAGCCGCCTTCCGCAAAAAAGCAAATCGCCAAGAAAAAGGGGCGCCCTGTTGGCATCACTTGCCCTTGATCGGCGCCCCCTTCTTGGGAATGAACAGCGGCACGGGCGGCGTGATCTTGTACGCGATCGAAAAATTGCGCTCATTCAATGCCAGCCCAACGCGCTCGCGGGAATCTACGTAGAGCAGCGGCTCTCCTACGGGTACGTCCATGAAGGTTTTGACGTAAGGAAGGACGAATGGCTTTTTGTTCAACTCGACGACGATTTTGTCGCCGAGGTTGTAGCCGAGCTTCTTGAATTCTTCGCCGGAAATATCGGAAATGAGCGAGCCAAAGGGGTCATCCAGGCCGATGATGTCTCCTTCAATGCCTTGCTCGGTCGTGGTCGAAACTTTCGGGGTCAGGCGCACAAGTTGCGGCACTTCCGGGCCCACCAGAGTGAAGTCCCAGCCGGCGGCGAGATGCGCGCCGACCGGAGAGAAAATGTCGCGGCCATGAAAGGTCGAGGAAACGGTCTGGCCAATCATCCAGCCGGTGTTGGTGATTTCGCGCGCGGAGTCCAAACCGTCGCGTTCGATCACCGGGGAGATCAAGCCATTGTCCGGCAGCACGAAATATTGTCCCTTCTTCGTCTTGACGACCACAGCCTTGCGCGAGGTGCCCACGCCCGGATCAATGACCACGACGAAGACCGTGCCCGCGGGATAGTACGGCGAAGCGCCCTCGAGGAAGCGAGCGCCTTCCTCGATCGAAAATGGAGTGACTTGGTGAGTGATGTCCAGGATGCGCGCGTCTGGAGCGATGCCGAGCATGACGGCTTTGCAGATGGCGACGGCATCGTTGGCCGTCCCGAAGTCCGTCATAAAGACGATGGCTGGGCGCGCGTTGGCCGCCTGCGATTCCGCAGCCTTCTGAGAGGACTCCTGCCTGCCGCACCCCCCCATCGCCAGAGCCAAGAGGAGGATTGCCTTAGAAACACCCAGCCAACGCAGCCTTTTCACACGTTCCCCGGATGATTTGTTTTTTTTGCGTGTTGCGAGCCATTGCGGCGCAACTCGCATGGTCGATTGGAGAGGAGAATGACAACTCCACCGAAATCGCGGGGCCATTTGCACGCAGCCCTGATTCCCCTGGAACCCACTCCAAAAGAGCGCTACCAGTATAAAGGAAGGAAGCGAATCACGCGATCAATTCAAGATTGAAGGAATGTTTTCTACGGGCTTGTGCGTCACCTGGGGTAAAGGCAAACTATAGCCAGTTTTCCCACCCATCACTCTGCTCCCTCTCGGAGCCAAGGAGGTTGTGCCTATGGGAATTCTATCCTGGATCATCGTGGGTCTCATCGCAGGTTGGCTGGCAGGGCAGGTCATGAAAGGCGGAGGTTACGGCATGCTTGTCGACATTATCCTCGGCATTCTCGGGGGAATTGTCGGCGGGTGGGTATTCGGGCTGCTGGGGATCTGGCCGGGTCGCGGATGGATCGGCTCGATCATCGTGGCATTCGTCGGCGCGGTGCTCCTGGTAGGGATCACGCGCCTGCTGAAGAAAGCGTAGGCACTATTCAAGAAAAACAAATCGCGCTGCCGTGGCTGGGGGAAGCCGCTGCAGCGCGATTGTTTGTTCGTGGGAAACCGTTTCAGAGCCTCACGCCTTCCGCGTTGATGCGATTGGCCTGTGTGGCCACGTACCATTCCGTTGGTGAGCTCGACAGGGAACAGGGTGCTGCGCGTCGACGGTAAGCTCCCCTTTGACGCGGGCTACGCTTTCAAGGTCAATTAGAGTCTCTCGGTCCAATATTCCTCCGACATAAAGACGTTCTCAGAGGCCGGTTGAGCTACGCCACTGCGCCCAATGAGGGTCGCGCAAAACCTGTACGGAAGGGCAGGTTTTCCACAGAGTAGTACCGCGAACAAAAGGCGCAAGTTTCCCCTTTTGACACTACTCAAATAAGTCTTATATTTACAATAGTATAGACTAAAGTCCATTTCGGAAAAGTTGGTACTAGAAGCCCAGTTTGCCCCTCATTTTGTGACCTTCGTACTATGGATTTCCTCCCACCTCCCCTGTCTAATGGGACAGGTACGATGCTTCGTCCCAAAGGTCAGGTGAGAGGCATCTAATCGGAAGAGCAGGGAATCCAGCCGTCGCCACGAGCTGGCCGCATAGGGGGATCCAAAATCCGTGAACGACAAAGATAACTTTCGCAAGTGGATCTGGTGGTTTCTAGGGGGTATCGCTGCGCTTCAGTTTTACTTTGTCCGGGAGCTCTTGGCGGCCTTCGCCTTGTTCGCCTTGGGCTTTGTTGTCATCGGCCTGTGCCTGGCGACCCTCTACTTTGTACACAAGGGATGGGAAGCCGGAGTCGGCCGGGTGGCTGCCAGCCAGAATTCGTGGATCCTGGCGACGCGGCGCGGGGTGGCGACCGTGGAAGAGTGGGGGCGGCGACCGATCCGGCGGCCGGATTCAGAGCCTGCTCACTGATCTTGTTTGATTTTTTTTGCGTTTGCCAGAGCCCAGAGGCCGGAATCACAGTCAGCGTAGGGTGACTCCCCTCTGAGAATGAAGTCAAGGCCAGCCGTCCTGAGAGAGCGGCTGGCCTTTTTTCTGCCTCCCGATTTTGCTACCCTTCGCAGCATCCGGGAGGAAATCATGATTCACATCCGCAAGCTGCTGGTCTGTCTGGCTTTTCTCATTTTCCCCGTTTTCACTTTTGCGCAGGAAAAACCCGCCGCCGCTCCCAAGAAAATTGCTATCCGCGCCGGCCGCCTGATTGACGGGAAGAGCGACTCGGTTGTTACCAATGCGCTGATCCTGATCGAGGGCGACAAGATTGTAAGCGTGACGCCGGGTGGGACGGCCCCCACGGGCATCGAGGTGCTTGACCTTTCGCGGGCCACCGTGCTCCCCGGTTTTGTGGATGCGCACACGCATGTGCTGCTGCAAGGGGACATCACCGAAGAGGACTACGACAAGCAGCTCCTGAAGCAATCCATTCCTTATCGCGCGATTCTTGCCGTGCGCAACGCGCAGATCGCGCTCTCGCACGGATTCACGGTGCTGCGTGACGTGGAAACGGAAGGCGCGATGTATGCCGATGTAGACGTGAAGAACGCCATTGCCAACGGTGAAATTCCCGGCCCGCGCATGCAAGTCTCCACGCGGGCGATGACACCCACCGGAATGTACCCTCTGCTGGGCTATTCCTGGGAACTCAAAGTGCCCACTGGCGTGCAGTATGTCGACGGCGTCGAAGAAGCACGCAAAGCCGTTCGCGAACAGGTCATGCACGGCGCCGACTGGATCAAGTATTACTCCGACCATGGATACTTTTATGGCGCTGATGGAATCCTGCACAGCCACGTGAATTTCACGGACGAAGAGGCCAAGGCAATTGTCGACGAGACGCACCGTTTGGGACACAAAGTGGCAGCGCACGCGATTGGCAGCGATGGCATTGCGGCCGCATTAAAAGCGGGAGTGGACAGCATCGAGCATGGGGACGGCCTGACCGAATCGCTGATGGACGAAATGGTGCGCAAGGGAGTGTATTGGGTGCCCACCATCGCAGTGGGAGCGTACGTGGCTCCGGGGCGTGCGGGGAACTGGCCAAAAATGGTGGAAACGGAGAAGGCCGCATTCCAACTGGCGTTGAAGAAGGGCGTGAAGATCGTTCTTGGCACGGACGTCGGCGGCTTCGATTGGCGCGATTTGAACGAGGCGAAGGAGTTCGAATACTACGTCAACTACGGCATGACGCCGATGCAGGCCATTCGCACCGCTACAACCAGCGCCGCCGAACTCCTCGGCTGGAGCGACAAAATGGGCACCATTGAAGCAGGCAAATGGGCGGATATTGTCGCGGTCTCCGGCGATCCGCTGAAGGATATTACAGAGTTGGAGCGCGTGAAATTCGTGATGAAGGCCGGTGCCGTGTTTAAGAATGATCTCCGTTGAGTGGTGCTGCTTAGAAGAAGACCGCGCCGCCGTCCACGTTCAGAGATTGCCCGACAATGGCGCTGGACAAGTCCGAGCATAGAAAGAGGGCGGCCTGAGCAATTTCTGCCGCGGTCTGACCGCGGCCCTGAAGAAGCGAACTCAAAAAGCCCTTCAGCTGCTCCTCGGGACTCACACCGAGTCTTTTCGCCAGTGTATTGCCCAATTCCTTGGACATCACGGTTTCCGTTACCGGCCCGGGGCAGATCGCATTTACGCGCACGCCTTGACGCGAGGCTTCGGCAGCCATCACGCGCGTCAGTCCGAGGATGCCCGCTTTTGCAGCGGCGTACGCCGAACCCCACGCGTATGCCGCCTTTGCCGACAAGCTCGATATATTCAAAATCACGCCCGACTTGCGCGCGTACATTTCCGGCAAAACGAGCTTGCTCAGCAGGAATGCGGCGCGCAGGTGCACCGCGATCACCTTGTCGAACTCCTCCAAAGGATAATCTTCCACAGGAACCACCGGGCCGTAGTGACCGGCGTTGTTCACCAGAATATCCACGCGGCCGAATTGCGCGCGCGCGGCGACGACAACCTTCTCAGCATCGGCGGCGCGCGTCAGATCGGCGGTAACGAAGGCCGCTTTGCCTCCCGTGATAGTAATCTCTCTCGCCGTGGCAGCGAGTTCGGCTTCGGAGCGCGCCGTCAGGAAGACGCAAGCGCCTTCTTTTGCGAAAAGTTGCGCGATCGCGCGGCCGATCCCGCGGCCCGAACCCGTGATTAAGGCGACTTTGTTTTCAAGAAGCATAGCGTTCAGCGTCCTATCATACGTCATGGCCTATTTGGAGTGCGGCGGCTTGCCGCCGCTTTTACAGCCGGAGCCCAGCCGACAAACCCTACTTCCTCTCCCGCTTTGCGGCGTCAGGATGACCATAAGCTACTGTTTCTTCAAAGACCGAGAGCCCGTGCCACTTTACCCCGAAACTCGACTTTAAGCGTTGAGCAGAATTTGGGAGAGCAGGCGAGGTACGCTAAAATTGCAGGGTTATGATCGCTGTCGAAAACATCACCATGCGCTTCGGCTCGCGCATCCTCTTCGAGGATGTGACCACAACCTTCATGGCCGGGCGCCGCTATGCCATCTCCGGCCCGAACGGGGCGGGCAAATCCACGTTTATGAAGATCCTTACAGGTGAACAAGACCCCACCAAGGGCACAGTCACGCGCCCCAAAAGAATGGGGGTCCTGCGCCAGGACCAGTTTGCGTTCGACAAAATCCGCGTGATCGATACCGTGATCATGGGCAACGCCACGCTCTGGAAGGCACTGGAAGAACGTGAAGTGCTCTACGCCAAGCCCCACCACGACTTGACCCATGACGATGGCATGCGCCTCGGCGAACTCGAGGGCATCGTCGGCGAAGAGGGCGGCTACGCCGCGGAGGCGGACGCCGGCGTGCTGCTCGACGGGCTAGGCATCGAGGCGGAACTCCACGAGCGGAAGATGAGCGAGTTGCAAGGCGGGCAAAAAGTCCGCGTACTTCTCGCGCAAGCGTTATTCGGCAATCCTTCGGCGCTGCTGCTGGACGAGCCCACCAACAACCTGGACCTGGATTCCGTTCACTGGCTGAAGGAGTATCTCTCCGAATATCACGGCGTGCTGATCGTCATTTCGCACGATCGCCATTTCCTGAACAGTGTTTGCACGCACACGGCGGACATCGACTATCAGACCATCATCATGTACCCAGGCGGCTACGACGACATGGTGCTGGCGAAAACGCAAATCCGCCAGCGCATGGAATCGGACAACGCCGTGCGCGAGAAGAAAATCGCCCAACTCAACGAATTCATCGCGCGCTTTTCGGCCGGCACGCGCTCCGCGCAAGCAACTTCCCGCAAGAAAGAGGTCGAGCGCCTGCAGACCTCCGAGTTGGCGAGATCCAACATTCAACGGCCGTATATCCGCTTTGACACTGTGCGCCCATCGGGGCGACTCCCCCTGGAAGTGAAGAAGCTCACGAAGTCCTACGATGGGCTGAAAGTCATCCAGCACTTTTCGGCGAGCATCACGCGGGGTGAAAAGATCGCGCTGACAGGCCGCAACGGCGCCGGCAAGACCACGATGCTGAAATCGCTGATCCGCAATGCGGGCGAATTTATCGGCATAGCGGAGCGGCAGTTTCCCATCGATTCCGGGCATGTCTCCTGGGGCCATGAAGTCACGATTGGCTATTTCCCGCAGGATTTCAGCTACACCATTGACAAAAGCAAGGGCATGACGGCGATGGAGTGGCTCTGGCAATTCAATCCGCAAGCGCCGCAGGAAGAGATTCGGGGACCTCTGGGACAAATGCTGTTCAGCGGCGAGGATGCGCTGAAGCCCACCTCCGCCTTGTCCGGCGGCGAGTGCGCGCGGCTTATTTTCTGCCGCCTCATGATTCAAAAACCGAATTTCCTGGTCCTGGACGAGCCCACAAACAACCTGGACCTGGAAGCGATCAATGCCCTGAATATCGCGCTGCAAAAATATGAAGGAACACTCCTGTTGGTGACCCACGACGAAGACGTTTTGGACGAAGTGGCCACGCGCATCTGGCACTTCCACGACGGAAAGATCGAGGACTTCAAGGGTACCTACGAGGAATTTCAACTCACGGCGCAACGCAAGGCCGGGTAGGGTCCGCTCTACGCATTCTTACGGAACGCGGTGGCCGCGACTCTCTCGCTGATCACCTCTTTCTACAAGCCACAAAAAACTGTTCGGTGAAGGAATCTGGGCCGAAAAAGAGTACCATTTGGCTCAGAAAGGCGGACGCCCGCCGGAGCCGAAATGTCCACTGAAGAACCGAATTCACAGCCGGGAAAAACAACGCTGAGTCTCTTTTCGGGGATTCTGGGTGGCGCCCTGATCACGCTCACCCTGGTGGGGATCGCGGTCTGGCTCACCACAGGGATTGGACTTCTGCGTCTGATGGGCGTGGTGAAAGACGGCCGCGTGTTGATTAACGTGGACCAGCCCACTGTGGTCCGCCAGATCCAGAAATTGCAGCGATTGGAAACCGTCAGCTACACGATGGATAAGATCATTTCCGGGGGACATGACAATCCCTTGCTGCCGAAGTTTCTGGTGAGCGACCGCTTGCTGTTGATGGTACATGGCGAAGTCATTGCCGGAGTGGACCTGGGCAAGTTGCAGGCCGGCGATGTGGCCCTGAGCAACCGGAACATTTCCGTGCGTTTGCCGAAAGCGGAGATTCTGGTGACGCGTCTCGATAATGAAAAGACTCGTGTCTACTCGCGCGATACCGGGTTGTTCTCCTCGCCCGATCCGAATCTCGAAACACAAGTGCGCCAGGAAGCCGAACGCCAGTTGCAGCAGGCCGCATTGCAGGACGGCATTCTGAAGTCAGCGGAAGAGAACGCGCGCAACTCTGTGCAGAGCATCCTCAAGGGTTTGGGTTTCGAGCAAATTGCATTCCCATAAACCCCGCCATTCCCCGCTCATTTCCGGGCCGGGAAGCTCCTATCGGGGTTTCAGGTCCTTCAACAGATGATCAACGGCATGTTCGGCCAGGTACGGCGAAATGCTGCGCTTGTTCAGTTCCTTGTGGCTGATGGCGCGATACGCCAGCTTCTTCGGGTTGCGCAGCGCCAGATCGAAGACAAAGGTGCCTTCATGGAATCTGATGTTTTCGTATCCGAATCCCGGAGGTCCCCACCCCCATCCGGCGTAGCAGCCAAAGGGGCCGCAAGCCATGCCCGGATAGCCGGGGTACGCCACGGTCGCGGTCTGCGTCTTCACCGCCACATGATAGTCCACCAGGAAATCGGCGGCCGCTGGATCGGTCGTTTGCACCAGTCCCCGCGCCTTCAGCGCCCGCTCAATCGCGTTTTGTAATTGCTTGCGGTTCGCTTCCGTGTTCCAGTCGCGATTGCTCTCCAGGTGTTGCTGTTGTTCAGGTGGCGGCGCAATCACATCGCGCGAAACCACCGGCCTTCCCTCGGGACTCTGCTTAGCAGCGGCTGCGGGCGGCGCCATGGGGCGCCAGGCCCAGGTCATCCCTTTGGTGACCTTGACATCCGGGTCGCGCAGCACCTCTACGTCGTCGTTGCACCCGGCAAGAACCATGCCCCCGAAAAGCACGGCGGCCATAAGAACTGCAGTTTGTACTTTCTTCCCCAATTCCACTGGATGTACCTCCACATAAATATGAAACACGGAACCCGGCAAAAAGTTGGCCGGGTTCGCCAAATGCTTTCAGTTGCTCCGGGGAGGGCCCCAATCGGCAGGGGGGAAAACAACCGGCCAAAACTTGGGGGCGGGACGCGCAAATTCAAACGCGACGTTATAGAACTCTAGCCCGACATCGTCGACACGCACCACCCGGCAACTCTCCTCCATACCAGTTTTGGGATTGTTCAGCAAGAAGGACTGACCCACATGGAGTTCCGACTGCATTTTCAGCAGGCCGCCATGGGCATTGACAACCTGGGTTTTCGCCTCTTCCCGCAACTGGCGGCGCTCGACGTCTTCAGCCAAGACGACCACGGTCATGTTGAGCATGACGCGTTCGCTTCTCCTTCGATTCTCTGGGACTGGCATATGAGGAAACCCTTAGGCTGGCATTTTACAGGAAAAGAGGGGGTATTGGACTGTCCCTGAAGACAGGGGCGCGTTTTTGGGGTAAGCCGCGTGAGAATCGGACAGCATGCACCGGGTTAATGTCTTTGGTATGATAGTATTTTGGGAATTCAGCAGCATAGGAAGAAAATGGAAACACACTCTGAGGCCAAGGTCCTGCTGCGTGTCCGCCCTCGCGGATTCTGCGCGGGTGTCGTGCGGGCGGTGGATATCGTCGAGCTGGCCCTGGAGGCCTATGGGGCCCCCGTTTACGTGCACCACGAAATCGTCCATAACACTTACGTGGTGGAGCAGTTAAGGCGGCGCGGCGCGATCTTTGTCGAAACCATTGGCGAGGTGCCGCACGGCGCGGTGCTGGTTTTCAGTGCGCACGGCGTGCCCCCCACAGTTCGCGATGAAGCCAAGGGCCGCGGCTTGCGCGTGATTGATGCCACCTGCCCGCTGGTGACCAAGGTGCACCTGGAAGCCCTGAAGTTCGCCCGCGAAAAGCGCACCATCATCCTAATCGGCCACCGCGATCACCAGGAAATTGTGGGCACCTCCGGGGAAGCGCCAGACCGCACACTGGTTGTGGACTCGGTGGCGGAAGTGGATGCGCTCAAGGTGGAGGACCCCGATAAGTTGGCGTTCCTCACGCAGACGACGCTCAGCCTCTATGACACCCAGGAAATTGTGGCCCGGCTTCGCCAGCGCTTCCCGAACATTATTGGGCCGGCGAGCGACGACATCTGCTACGCCACGCAGAACCGCCAGGAGGCGGTCGAGCAAGTGGCCAAGGACGTGGACCTGATTCTGGTGGTGGGTTCGCAGAACAGCTCCAATTCCAATCGTTTGGTGGAACTGGCGCAGCGTTTAGACATTAAGGCGCAGCTTATTGATGCGGCCGCGGACATCGATCCGAAGTGGCTGGAAGGCATTCGGCGGGTGGGCTTGACGGCCGGAGCTTCCGCGCCCGAGGTATTGGTCGAGCAAGTGAGCGAGCGGCTGGGGCAGTTCGGATTCACCGACCAGCGCGACCTGGACCTGATCCGCGAAGACGTGCGCTTCACACTCCCCGCGGAACTTGCCAGCATCGCGCCCGCGCCACGCCGCTAGTTGGCGCGCGCTTTTTGCGCACACGTTTTTTTGCATTACCGGGCAGGGGCAGTTGCCGGGATCCTTTTCCGGCGCCCGGGGCAACCACAGGAGCAAGAAGAAAAGGAGCGTACCTTGGCGGTCAAAATCGTCCGTCAACCCAGCAAGATTGCCTTGATTAGCGCGCCCTCCAGCGCCGCCGGCTTCGCTCCCGGCACCGAGAAAGCGCCTGCCGCACTTCGCGCTGCCGGCCTCATCGAAAGACTCCAATCCATCGGCTATGAAGTCACCGACTTCGGCGATTGCGCGCCGCGTCTCTTCGCCGATGACGACGATCACAAGCGTGCCCGCAATATCCCCGAAATCGTCGCCGCTCTCAACGACCTCAAGCCTCGCGCCGAGTTGGCCGCCAAATCCGGCGGCTTGATTCTTGTCCTCGGAGGCGACTGTGTCCAGACCGTCGCACTGCTCGCCGGCGCGCGCCGCTACTACAAGCACCTCAGCCTCCTATGGTTCGACCGCGACGCCGACCTCAACACGCCGGCCTCCACGCCCTCTGGACGTCTCGATGGCATGGCCCTGGCGGGAATCATTGGCAAAGGCTCGCCGGAACTGGTGCGTTTTTGGGGCGAACCGCCGCTGGTGCGCGAGCCGGACACGGTGATTTTCGGATTGGTGCGCCTGGATCCCGCGGAGCAGGAATTTCTGGCGCGCTCGCCCATGCGCCATGTGTTCGCGGCCGACATTCAGGCCAAGGGCCTCCCGAAAGCGGCAGCTGATGCGCTCAGCCAGTTGCACGCCGATACCCGTGAGTTTATGCTGCACCTCGATTTGGATGTGATCTCCCAGGAAGAGTTTCCCGCGACAAACGTGCCAGGCAGCGGCGGGCTGACTTTCGGCGAAGTGCAATCCTCTCTGGAGGAATTTGCCAAGCACAAGAACTTGCTCGGCCTGGATGTTGCGCAGTACAACCCCGACCGCGACCCGGATGGCACTGGAGCGCGAAAGCTTGTGGACATGCTTGCCAGTGTGCTCTCTGCGCGGCTGGCTGCATTGACGCCGGCTGCACCTGTAGCGGCGGAAGAAACGCCTTCTGCGACGGCTTGAGTGCCAGAAAAGTTAGCATGTAAAGATGAAGACAGTCTTGCGCTCTGCGCAGGTGTAGCTATGGGCGCGAGCCTCGCCTGCCATGGGCGCAGAACTGGGACTGAATCTGAAATCCGAAGTTGACCAATTACAGGCGGGCGCATCGCCTTTTGTTTCAAACGATTATCGTGGGAAGACCAAACTTCGCCGAAGTTGCCTTCTCCCACACCATCCACCGCCCAAAATCTGTCATTTCGACCGGAGGGACGGCGCTTCCTTGCCCTGAGCCACGAAGGGTTGCCGTCCCGGAGCGGAGATACGGTTCTCCATCGCACTTTTTTTGTGCGATGAAATCCCTCTTCGACTTCGGATTTCAGACGTAATCGATAGGAACCCGCATCCTCCGTTGATTCGCGTTTGTGCCAAACTAATGAGGAAGATCAACGCCCAGCCCCGGGCGTCTGCCTTGCTCTCCCAGCCCAGATGTAGCCGCCAAATGATTTGATTGCCTGCGGGACGCCGTGGGAAGAGAATCAAGGGTTCCCCAGGTAATGGGATTTCCTGGTCGGAGGTGTGTGATGGCCGATTTCTGGCAGCGCTGCGAAGGGCGAGTGATCGAGCAAAAGTATCCGCTCAATCAATATCTGGGCGGGACTCCGAGCAGCGGGGTTTTCTTAACACACCGCAGCGGTGCGCCGGCGGAAAAAGCGGTGATCAAGTTTATTCTGGCGCATCCGGGGACGGCGAAGTTGCACCTCTCGCGATGGGCGCGTGCAGCGCGGCTCTCGCACCCCAATTTGCTGCAACTCCTGGACTCCGGGCGCTGCGGACTGGATGGACGTGACCTGCTCTATGTTGTGGTCGAATATGCGGAAGAGAATCTTTCGCAGATTCTCCCTGAGCGAGCGCTGACACCGGAAGAAACCCGCGAGATGGTGGTTCCCGTCGCGGAGGCTTTGATCTACCTGCACGGGCAAGGTCTGGCGCATGGGCACCTCAAACCCTCGAACGTGCACGCGATCGGCGAAAAGATCAAACTTTCGGTCGATTCGGTGACGCGGCTGGGGAAATTGCATCTCGCGCGAGGCGCGGATTCTTACGTGGCTCCGGAGTTGCTCTCGTCTCCAGTGACAGGGGCGAGCGACGTCTGGTCTCTCGGGATCACGGTGGTGGAGGCGTTGACGCAGCACGCACCGGACGTTCAAACAGCGCGGCATGGTGATCCCGAAGTTCCCGAAACCCTTCCCCAACCGTTTTTAGATATTGCGCGGCACGCCTTGAAACGCGATCCCACGCAACGATGGACCGCTGCCGACATCGCGACACATCTGAAACCTGGGCAGGCGGTGAAAACGGAAGCGCCATCCGTCCCGGCGGTGAGCGCCACACCCGCGAAGGCCACGGAGGCGAAGCTTTCTCCGCTGGACGTGCCCCTCTCGCCGGAGCGCGGGATTCCCGTGGCCAAGTTAGCGGCAGTGCCTCCCAGAGTGATGCCGCCGCAGCAGAAGCTAGGTGCGCCCGCGAAGAAAACGATGATCCTCCCCAATTACGTGATTCCGCTGCTCGCGGCAATCTTCGTTGTCGCGGCCATTGTTGTGCTGCCAAAATTCCTGCGCCATCAGCAGGAGATCCCCCCGTCCACTGGTGCCTCATCGGTGCAGGTGCAGTCCGAAACAAAACCCGCGGACCACACCCGGAATCAGGCATTGCCCGCGCCGCACCCAACAGTGAAGGATTCTGCGAGGGCCGCGGTTGAGAAGGCCCCCCCTACATCCGCCGCGCCCGCGAAACTGCGGACTGAGATCGCTCCCGCGACGCAGGCCGCGAGGCCTTCCGGTGATTCGCCGGCGCGAGGGGAAGTTTTGGAACAAGTCTTGCCCGAGGCTCCCGCGAAGGCGCTCAACACAATCCATGGCGTTGTTCGGGTTACTGTGCGCGTCCATGTGGATGCTGCCGGGAATGTTTCGCAGGCCGAACTCGAAGCGCCCGGTCCCAGCCGGTATTTTGCGGATCTGGCGTTAAAAGCGGCGGGGAAGTGGATTTTTGGCTCGCCGGAACTGGAAGGCAGGAGTGTGGCCAGCGAGTGGCTGATCCGATTCGACTACTCGCAATCGGGTGTCGTGGCGACGCCTCAGCAGACCACGCCGTAAGGCACTCCTCACCCGCGTGGCACTCGAGAGAAATATTTGAGATCGCGGAAGAGTCCGGCTAGGGCTTGCCGTGTCGCCCAGCGCTGCTCGCAAGCATTTCAGACAGAAGCCGCGGCGCGCTTGCGGTGGTAGCGCGCCAAGCCCAGCCAGGAAAGATACAAGCCGCCAGTGAAGAGGTAGTGATCCAATTCCTCCCGGGAAAGAGTCTGGCTCGCCTCGGCGGCAATTGCATTGATGAAAGCCTCGCTGGCTTGCGATTCCTCCGCTCCCTCGGAAAGTATCTTGGCCACAAGCTCGCTCCAGTGGAGGAGGCGCTCCCGGTAGCCGGCGATATGCCGCGCGGGATGATCGGAAAAGCCGAAGTGCGTGAGCAAAAGACGTTTGGGGGCGAGCGCGGCGATGGCGTCCAACGAGGAGTTCCAAAGCTCGAGGTTGATGTCTGGCGGAGGTGTCGCAGGCAGGATGAAGGGATGCCCTTCGATGGCGATGCCCGCGGTATCGCCTACAAAAGCAAGCCCCTCCGTGGCATCGAAATAAGTGACATGATGCGAGGCGTGGCCCGGAGTGTAAACAACCAGAAGTTGCCGGGATCCAAAGGACAGCGTTTCGCTGCCCTCCAGGATGCATAAGTTGGACTGCGGCACGGCAAGGAATTCACCGTAAAGTCGCTGCATCGTGTCGCCATAGAGTCGCCGTGCGCTATCGAGCAGTTTGGAGGGATCGGCCATGTGCGGGGCGCCCCGCGAGTGCACATAGACTCGCAGTCGCGGATTTTCACGGACGAGGGAGCCGGAAGCACCGGCATGATCCAGGTGAATGTGGGTCAGAAAGAGAGCGTCAAGATCGCTGATGCGCAGGCCGTGAACGGCCAGTTGTTCGCGGAGACGGGGAATCGTGGACGATGGCCCGGGATCAACCAATGCGACAGCGTTACCGGAACGAAGCAGGGCCGAGGCGATGGAGCGGGGATGGCCGGCCCAGTGCAAATCGAGAAGGGTTGTGGGTGTCATAAGGGAGGATAGTTTAGCCTAAAAGAGTGCCGCAAAGTCGTCGCGACGCTTGCTGTACCAGACCATTACTCCCACTTTGGCCGGAGAACCCTTTGAGGTCTGAGGACGCACTTGCAGAACGATTTAGTTGTGGACTATGCTTTTTCGGCAGCAGCTTGCTTCTTTTTACCGCTTGCGACGACGAGTGAGTTTTCATCGTTTCCGCCCCAATGTGAAGGGACAAGCGCTGAGCTGCGTATTGTCCTGTGCCCTTCGCCCGGCGCAGTCGACGCCCTTAAAGGAAAACGCATGGGCCACACGGCATTCTCATGTACAAATTTAGGGAGGAATACAATGCTGAAATGGGGTGCAACTGTGGTCATGGGCGCGCTTCTCGCCCTGCCACTCTGTGCGCAGGAGAAGAATGCAGTCACCGCATACAACTGGAACGCAACGCCGGAAAATAGCGTAGCGGCCACAAGCGTGGGGCGTGATTTTGGCATCGCCCCGGCATCGCCGACCCTCTTTGCCATGCCAGCAGCCGCAGCGGGCAAGCCGGCGGACATTTTCCCGGACTGGGACAACAACCCGTGGAACCGTGGGGCTTGGGGTCGCCTGACGCCAAGGTTTGAGGTCGCGGGGCTCTTCAGCTACATCAACTTCGACCCAGGTTCGGAGCCCAACTTCAATAATTTTGGAGCAACAGGTTCGTTTGCCTACAATGCCAACAAGTGGCTCGGGCTGGTTGCGGAAGTCGGCGGTTACACGTTCTCGCGGAAGGTTTATGTGCTTCCCTCAGGGGCAACCCAGGAGGTGCTGTCCACCATTAAAGGCGATCAGTGGACCTACCTGTTCGGGCCACGCTTGAATTTCCGGCGCTTCGATCATTTCGTTCCCTTCGTTGAAGTCTTGTTCGGCGACGCGCGTGGCCACGCTAACCTCACCGGCGACGTGGCGCAGGGTTCGTTTGGCATGGCTGCCGGCGGTGGTGTGGATGTGGTTTTGGCGAAGAATGTCGCGTGGCGCTTCGTCGAAGC
>Ga0187870_1000702_pt1 | contig 35535 bp, 32 predicted proteins | sample June2016WEW_13_1_3_FD_132974 | JGI IMG/M metagenome (GOLD analysis project Ga0187870, IMG submission 132974) | Peatland microbial communities from SPRUCE experiment site at the Marcell Experimental Forest, Minnesota, USA - June2016WEW_13_150 | ecosystem: Environmental > Terrestrial > Soil >... | reverse complement strand
ATCAGAGTGATCAACCGTCGTCGATTGCCTGCCCGGCCCTCGCTCGGGTCGTCCCATAGTATGGAGGACACAAGATAGAGAAAGAAAAAGATTCTTGTTGACGGGTCACTTCATATCAGGAGTGCGCTGATCACGTCGGGGTTTCGGTTGGACATGGCCGCATGCATCAGAAGTGTCCGGCCGTAGTTGTCCCGGGCGTTACGATCTGCCCCGTGCTGTAGTGCTTCCTGCACCTGCAGCGCCGTTGCTGTTTTCACAAGCTCCAAAAAGCCATCTGTCTGAGCAGTAGCCGCCAAGGCAACGACGCTGACCAGGGCTACCGTGAGGGTCGCAATCTTTTTCATGGCATCCTTTTCTGCCTCTTGGGGTATTATAGCACCTCATTTCTTGGGGGCATAAAGTGGGCATGAAGACACGGCAGAGCGTCAGAGAATCTCGCTACGGCCACTCGGGATCCGGTTACCGGCGGGAGAATGAGGGGATGCGGATTTGGTGCTCAAGGCGCGCGTCTACACCCCGGCGACCCACTCATGAGCCGGCGACATTCGGCTGCGGTTCCGGTTCGGGCAGCGGACCGATCTTTAAGATTGCTACCATCACCGCGAATGCGACGACAGCGATCGTACCCCAGCCGGGGGCCCACCACGTAAAGGTTTCGAACCATCCGCCAGTCGCGAAGACCCAGACGACGAAAGCGAACGCCGACATGGCAAGTTGCTTCCCGCGAATCACGTTCAGTGCCCGCCTGGCGTAAAGCCACGTGGACAGGATGCCGAGCACAAACAAGACCAGGAGACCTATTAAAAGTGGCATGTCCTTTAGAAGCTGTTTGAGGCTCCCCTCGATCACCAGGTACGCCCCGATGATTTCCATAGGGACGTACTTGTACAAACGGTCGAAATAGGTGTCTTTCGTCGGCGCCGTCGGTGCTTTCTCCAATCGCTTGGCATCCCCTTCGGTAATGATGTTCCGATTCATATTTTCCCCCTTACACCCCTATCCGAAACGTCTCCATAAAAAGGTCAGTCTTGAAGTGCCGCTCGAACATCTCTTCGATCTCCGCGACCTTGCTCGAATCATAGGTCTGCAGCTTCGTGTTCTCATAGATCTCGAGGATCCGCTGCTCCGCAATCGCCGTGTCGTCCTTGACGAGCAGGGCGGGCAGGCGCGAGGCCACGATTTCTTCCCGCACTCCGGCGTCCAGGTTGTCGGTCTTGCCGCAAGTCAGGACCAGACCTCCGAGCGGGAACTTCGCGTCGGCGCGCATGTGATATTCGATGACCTTGCGGGCGCGCCTTCTCGAGCTTGCGGCAAGGATCACGACGTCTCGCGGCATGAGATACTCCTCGACTTTCAAGGAGTCCGCATCGGCGGAGATGATCCGTGTCTGGTTGCAGGGGAATTGCCAGGACGGTCCTTCCGGCGGCCAGAGAGGCTCCGATTTGTCATAGCGTTCGAGGATTGTTCGCATGGACGGCCGTCCCAGGTCCCCGATCTCCGGCAGGAAACCGAGGATGCGGAGGGGTCCCCCGAAAGCCCCATACTTGTCGTTCAAGAGGTCCTCTGTTATGTAGTGCGCCATAGAGGAGATCTTGTCCGGTATTACCTTGTTGAAGAGAATGCCGCGCACCCTGCATTTCTTGTACAGGAAATACGAGAGGTCCACCTCGAGCATATCCAGTGCTTTGCCGATGCCGCCCCCGGAAAGGAAAACCACGCTTGCTCCCATCAGGTTCGCAACATCCGCATTGGAAAGCCCGACGATCCCGCCGACGCCGGGATGCCCGGTCCCTTCCGCGATGATCACGTCTTTCCGGCTGAGGCTGTCAAGGCAGCGGATGATCTCGTCCTGCAAATCCCGGGTACCCTGCCGGTGATCCGTTGAATCCAGGTACTCCTGTGTGAAGCCTGTCCCGAGACGCACGGGGGAGACAAACTTGAGGTCCAGATCCGGTATGCCGGCAAACTCCTTCATCAGAGGCGCGTCCTTGTCGATGCGCGACCCGTCAGGCAGTATGGCCAGCTCCTGTCCCACCGGCTTGAGGTAGGCGATCCGGGCAGGATCCATGCGCGTGCGCAGCCGGGAGATGATTCCAAGCGCGGTCACGGTCTTTCCGGCGTGCTGGCGGAATCCCGCGAGGTAGACGATCGTCGGCGCCATTCGTCTTACCCTGGAGCCTGCCGCTCTTCGCGCTCCACAACGAAGTTGTTGTAGTAGTAATCCACGGCGTCCACGAGCGCCTGCCAGGATGCCTCGATGATGTTTTCGTCCGCGCCCACAGTGTCCCAGGTATGCTCGCCGTCCGATGTCGTGATGAAAACCCGCACCCGTGCCGCGGTGGCCTTCTCAGGGTTGAGCACGCGCACGCGATAGTCGGTGAGCTTCAGCTTCTTCAGGGATGGGTGCAGGGGGAGCAGGGCGTCGCGGAGCGCGCCGTTCAATGTGTCGACGGGACCAGCGCCCACCGCGGCTCCCATGAGCACGTTGCCGTTGACGCGCACGAAAATCCTGCCGACGGTTTTTGCGGGTGTGTCGCCGGATTTGTAGTTTTCCATGTGGTAATTGCTGAGCTCCAGAAGGGGTTTGTACAGCCCGAGGGCCCGGCGGATGATGAGGTCGAATGAAGCCTCGGCTGCCTCGTATTCGTAGCCTTTTTCTTCGAGCTCCTTGAGCGCGGCGAGCAGACGGGATACCACCTCGGAGGATTTTTCAAAGTCCCCGTAGCGCATCATTTTTTTCACCATGGTGGACTTGCCGGCAAGCTCGGAAAGCAGCACGCGCCGCTCGTTGCCCACGAGGGCGCCGTCCACGTGCTCCATGAGCTCGGGCGCCTTGCTGATGACGTCCGCGTGCTGGCCCGCCTTGTGGGAGAATGCGGCCTCACCCACGTAGGGTTGACGTTTCTCAGGAATGATATTTGCCTTCTCCGCCACGAAGCGTGAAAGGGACGTGAGGTGCTTCAAATTGGCGCATGCCGCTATCTCGAAGTCGAGCTTCAGGCAGAGGGTGGGAACGAGGACGCAGAGGTTCAGGTTCCCGCACCGCTCGCCCCAGCCATTGATGGTCCCCTGCACGTGCGACGCTCCGTGCTCGAATGCGGTGAGGCAATTGGCCACCGCGTTCCCCGTGTCGTCATGGAAATGGACGCCGATGGGCCCCAGCTCGGCAAGGCGAAGCCCGCCCATGATGCGCGCCACCTCCGAAGGCAGCGTCCCCCCGTTCGTGTCGCACAGCACCAGGCAGTCTGCGCCCGCCTCATGGCCGGTCTTCAGCACGGCGCGCGCATACTCAGGGTCGTCCTTGTACCCGTCGAAGAAATGCTCGAGATCGAAGAAAACCTCCCTCCCCGCCTTTTTCAGCGCTGCGAGGGAGTCCCCGATCATTGCGAGGTTCTCCTCATTGGTCGTCTGCAGCACATGCTGGACATGAGCCTTCCAGGTTTTTCCCACGACGATCACCGTGGGGGTTTCGGCATGCAGCAGGGCGGCGATCTGGGGATCGGCGGCTGCCTTCCCATGCGGTTTCCTGGTGGAGCCAAAGGCAACCACCTTTGCATGCTTCAGGTTCTCCTTCCGCATGCGCTGGAAGAACTCGGCCTCCTTGCGGTTGGACAGCGGAAAGCCGCCCTCGATATAATCGATGCCGAACTCGTCCATGGCCAGCGCGATCTGGACCTTGTCTTCCAGCGTGTAATTGATGCCCTGGCCCTGCATGCCGTCCCGCAGGGTCGTATCGTAGATTATGATCTTCTTCCCGCTCATTTCGCACCTCGCGCTTTCCCCTGCGCTTTTTCACACAGCGTCATTCTCGTCATCCTCTCCCTTTCGAGCGGACAGGTATGCCTTCCACCTGTTGAGCGCATTCACGTACGCCTTTGCGCTCGCTTCCAGGATGTCGGTGGAGGCACCCCTGCCCACGAATTTTCTTCCGTCGATTTCCAGGGACACGCTCACTTCGCCTATTGCCTGGCGGCCGGGTGTCACTGCCTGCACGACGTACTCGAGGAGCCGCGTGGTGAGCCCGAGCGCGCGATCGATCGCGTTGAAAATCGCATCGACGGGACCATCACCAGTGGCCGCCTCCTCGAACCGGTCTCCGCCCGAGGCGAGCCGTACCGTTGCGGTGGGAACGGCGACATTTCCCGACTGGATGTTGAAGTAGTCCAGCGTGAAGGTCTCGGTCTCCTTGCCCAGATGATCCGCGACGATGACGTACAGATCGTCGTCGTATACCTCTTTTTTCCGGTCCGCGATCTCCAGGAAACGCGTGTACGCCTTTTTTGCCTCGTCCTCCGAGAGGGGCAGCCCGAGCTCCTGGAGCCGGCTCTTGAACCCGTGCAGGCCGGAATGCCTTCCCAGCACGAGCTGGCTGGAGTCTCTGCCCACGGATTCCGGCGTCATGATCTCATAGGTTTCACGCTTCTTCAGAACGCCGTCCTGATGGATTCCAGATTCGTGCGCAAACGCGTTCTCCCCGGTGATGGGCTTGTTCCGCGGGATGGGAAAGCCGATGGTGTTGGCGACCAGGCGCGCGGTGTTCCATATCTGCTTCGTGTTGATTCCGACGGAGAAAGGCAGGCGGTCCTTCCGTACATTGAGCGCCATGACGAACTCTTCAAGGGAGGCGTTTCCCGCGCGCTCGCCGATCCCGTTCACCGTCACCTCCACCTGGCGGGCGCCCGCAAGAACCGCGGTCACCGAGTTGGCCACGGCCAGGCCCAGGTCATTATGGCAGTGAACGGAGAGAACGGCCTTGTGCATGTTCGGCGTCCCCTCCATGATCTTCCTGATGAACTCGCCGAACTCGCTGGGCACCGCGTAGCCGACGGTATCGGGAATATTGATGATCCGCGCGCCCGCGTCGATCACCTTCTCGATGATCCGGCAGAGAAACGGGATTTCGCTCCGTGTCGCGTCCTCGGGGGAGAACTCCACCTCCGCCACCTTCCCGCGCGCATAGCGCACCGCGCTGACGGCCATCTCCACGACCTCGTCGGGTTTCTTGCGGAGCTTGTATTCCATGTGAATCGGCGAGGTGGCGATGAACGTGTGGATGCGCGCGTGGGCGGCGTCGTGAAGGGCCTCGGCGGCGCAATCAATGTCCTTTTCAAGCGCGCGGGCCAACGCCGTGATGATGGGCCCTTTGATCTGACGCGAAATGAGCTTGCAGCCCTCGAGCTGGTGAGGCGAGGAAATGGGAAATCCCGCCTCGATCACGTCCACTCCGAGCCGCGCAAGCTGGCTCGCTACTTCCAGCTTCTGCTCGACGCTCATCGAAGCGCCCGGCGACTGTTCGCCGTCCCTCAACGTGGTGTCGAAAATCGCAATACGGTCCATGAAGATCCTCCTTACTCTCTTCGTGAATCCGCGCGCACGGCCGCCGCCGCGCCGCCTGCTTTCTTGCTCCGCTCCATGGAGACGACCCCGCTGCGCGCGATCTCCACGATGCCATACGGCTGCATCAGGGAAGAGAAATCCTCGATTTTTTCGGGTGAGCCCGTGAGCTCAACGGACATGGTGTCATGGCCCACGTCCATGACCTGGGCCTTGAACACGTCCGCCACCTGGAAGATCTCTCCCCGCTGCCTCCCCCGGGCGCTCACCTTGATGAGCATCAGCTCCCTGTGCAGCGCGGGCACGTCGGTGAGCTCGGTGACCTTGATTACGTCGATCAGCCGATGAAGCTGCTTGGTGATCTGCTCCACCACCGCATCGTCTCCGGTGCAGGCAAGGGTGATGCGCGAGACCGTGGGGTCGGTGGTCACACCCGCGGTGATGCTTTCCAGGTTGTAGCCGCGGCCGGAGAAGAGCCCGGAAATCCTGGCAAGGACCCCCTGCTTGTTTTCCACCAGGAGGGAGATGATGTGCTTCATGCCAACCCCCTGTCTTCCCGATCCTCCGGGTGCATCATTTCATTGATGCCGGCACCTGCCGGCACGATCGGCCACACGTTTGCTTCCCGCTCGATCTGGAAGTCGAGGAAAAGAGGGCGATTGGTGGCCCGGAGCGCCTCCCCCAGCGCGGCATCGATCTCCGAGGGACGGGTGACGCGAATTCCCTCCGCGCCGTATGCGCGGGCAAGCTGTACGAAATCAGGCACGTACGGCGGGCAATTCCCGGTCGGCTCCGCGCAGTCCGGAGGGCAGTCGAAGGTCCGCTCCAGGCACACCCCCGAATAGCGGCGGCTGTAAAAAAGCTGCTGCCACTGACGGACCATGCCCAGGTAGCCATTGTTCAGGATGGCAACGATCACGGGGAGGCGCTCGGTAACGGCGGTGGCCAGCTCCTGGATGTTCATCTGGATGGAACCGTCTCCCGCGATGTCGATGACCCGCCGGCCGGGATTGCCCAGCTGCGCGCCGATGGCCGCGGGAAACCCATAGCCCATGGTGCCAAGGCCGCCTGACGTGAGAAACGACCTCGGCTCACGGAAGGTATAGTACAGAGCGGTCCACATCTGGTTCTGGCCGACTTCCGTTGTGACGATGGCATCGGGAAAGGCCGCGGCGATGGCGCGAATGACTGCCGTCGGCGACAGGCGCCCCTTGCCCTCGAGCTCCACCAGCGGGTGATCGCGTTTCCACCCGTCGGTGTCCCGCAGCCATTCGTCCTGGGACGGGGGCTGGAGCAGAGGCAGCAGTTCCTCGAGCACCGTACGGGCATCTCCCACGATGGGGATCTCCACCGCTACATTGCGCGAGATGGAGGAAGGGTCGATATCGATGTGCACGACCGTTGCGTGGGGTGCGAATTTGGCGAGGTCCCCCGTGGCCCTGTCATCGAATCGGGTGCCGATTGCGAACAGCAGGTCGCAATTCTGAACAGCCGTGTTCGCCGCGTACGTGCCGTGCATGCCGAGCATGCCGAGGAATCGCGGATGCTCGCTCGGGAGAACGCTTATCCCCATGAGAGAAGCGATGGTGGGAACGTTCACCGTCTGCACGACCTTGCGGAAGACCTCCGCGGCACCGGAAATATTCAGGCCGCCTCCCACGTAGAAGAGGGGTTTTTTCGCCTTTGCAAGGGCGTGCGCCGCTTTCTTGATCTGCAGCGGGTGCCCCTTGTACACGGGGTTGTAGCCGCGGATGGAAATGGTGTCGGGAAGCGGATCCGCGGAGGCTTCGATGAGAATGTCCTTGGGGATGTCCACGAGCACCGGACCCGGTCTCCCGCTCCGCGCGATGTAGAAGGCTTCCTTCAGTATCCTGCCGAGATCCTTGCGGTCGGTGACCAGGTAGTTGTGCTTGGTGACCGAGCGCGAGATTCCCACGATATCGGCTTCTTGAAATGCATCATTGCCGATCATGTTGCGCGAGACCTGCCCGGTGAGCACGACGAGCGGCACCGAGTCGAAATTGGCGGTCGCCAGCCCCGTCACCGTGTTGGTGGCCCCCGGTCCGCTCGTGACAAGACAGACGCCGACCCGGCCTGTGGACCGTGCGTAGCCGTCCGCCGCATGCACCGCTCCCTGCTCGTGGCGGACCAGGACGAGCCTGAGCTCCCGTTCCCCGTACAGCGCGTCGAATACGGGGATCACGACCCCACCGGGGAAACCGAAAATGATTTCGACCTTCTCCGTTTTCAAAGCCTCGACCAGGAGCTGCGCGCCTGAGCGTTTCATGACGGATCTCCTCCTGTTTCGCGCAAGGCGCCATGCGAGGCGGGACCTACCGCCCGGGCATACGAGTCGAGGAACGAGCTCAGCGTCCGTGTTTCGCGCGGACGGAAACCGTCCGTGCGGATCTTCCATTCCTTCTCATCGATCAGAAGGTCCAGCCTCTTTCCCGGGATATCGACCCTGATGCGGTCCCCTTCGCGCACGATTGCGATGGGGCCACCGGCCGCGGCCTCGGGCGTGACGTGGCCGATTGATGCGCCGCGGCTGGCTCCGGAGAACCTGCCGTCAGTGATGAGCGCCACCTCCCGGTCCAGGCCGATCCCCGCGATTGCGGCGGTGGGGGAGAGCATTTCACGCATCCCGGGCCCGCCTTTCGGGCCTTCGTAGCGGATCACTATGACGTCCCCCGGCTTGATCTTTTTTCCCATGATCGCTTCCTGGGCCTCTTCCTCAGAATCGAACACGCGCGCAGGGCCTTCATGAACGAGCATGGAGGGGTCCACCGCGGCCTTTTTTACGATACTGCCCTCAGGCGCGAGATTTCCCCTCAGCACCGCGAGGCCTCCCCCGGCATGGTAGGGCGTCTCCGGGTGCGCGACATATTTTCCATCAGGCGCCGGCGCTCCTTCGTAAGATGAAGAGAGCGGGGAACCTGTCACAGTGGCCGCGCCCCCGTCGATCCGTCCCATACCTGCCAGCGTCTTCATCACCGTCATGACTCCGCCGGCAGAGTGAAGGTGCTCCATATAGTACGGCCCCGAAGGGGCCAGCGCGCAGAGATGAGGGACCTTCGCGCTCATTTCGTCGAAATCGTCCAGTGAGAGGGGAACGCCCGCGGAGGCGGCAATTGCAGGCAGGTGGAGCGCGGTGTTCGTGGAGCCGCCGAGGGCCATGTCAAGGGCGACCGCATTGAGAAAGGCGGCGCGCGTAAGCACCTTGCGCGCGGTGATTCCCTGCCGGACCGCCCGCACGGCGGCCCGGCCCGTCTCCCGGGCGAGGATGCACCGGTCCGCGTACACGGCGGGAACGGTCCCGTTGCCGGGGAGACCGATCCCCAGCGCCTCGGAGAGGCAGTTCATCGTGTTCGCCGTGAACAGGCCGGCACAGGAGCCGCAGCCCGGGCATGCGCGTGTTTCCAGCCGCGCCAGCTCGCGATCAGTCATTCTCCCCGCGCCGTGACGGCCGACCGCCTCGAATACCGCCTCCAGCCCCACCTCTTTGCCGTCGCAGTCTCCCGCGAGCATGGGCCCCCCGGAGACGATGACCGAGGGAATGTCCAGCCGCGCCGCGGCCATGAGCATGCCGGGCACGATCTTGTCGCAGCTTCCGACAAGGACCAGGCCGTCCAGCGCGTGGGCCTGGGCAACGATCTCCACCGAGTCCGCAATCAGGTCGCGGCTGGGCAGCGAATACTTCATCCCCTCGTGCCCCATGGCGATTCCGTCGCACACCGCGATGGTGCCGAACTCGCACGCCACCCCGCCCTCCGACCAGATGCCTTCGCGGACGCTTTCCACGATCCTTCGAAGATCGCGATGGCCGGGGACCAGCTCGCTGTACGAGTTGGCGATCCCGATGACCGGCCTGCCGAGGGCTCCGCCGTCCCACCCGAGGGCGTGGAGCAGGCTCCTGTGCGGGGCACGCGAGGCGCCCTCCTGAACCACCGCACTGCGACGCTTTGCTGTGTCCATCCTGACGCTGCCTCCTCCGCTCTTACCCGGCGGCATGCGCCGGCGGGTTCCGAAAAAAAAAGGCCGTTCTCCCGGAAGGAGAACGGCCCGCGCATTGCATCTGCCAACGGCTGCGCGCTACCCCTCCGGGCGTCTGCTGCTCCTCACAAGGAGTACGCCAATAAGGACGAGTCCGCAGAGAATTGAAAGAGAGCCCGCGCTGCCGCTCATAACGGTGTATATGTATGCGTTTTCTGGATGATTGTCAAGTGAAAGAAGAAGTTTTTCAAAAACTGATTCTCCGCTGGTCGAATGATTTCTGCAGCCGTCCGAGAATCCTTCTGCACTGTTCCTCGCTTCGTATGCCGAAGTCTCCCAGCACGGGTTTCTCCAATTGCTCGAACGTGATGTAGTCACGCTCCAGGCCGCAGAATGCGTTGGCCACATACACGCAGTACACGACATCCTTGTATTGCACCGGCGCCATCAAAGGGTCGTGATGATACTTGATGCCCTGCACAAGCTGGTCGGGGAAATTCCATTTCATGGCAATGAGGGCGCCGATATCGGCATGGTTCAGACCAAAGGAAAAATGCTCGAGAATGCGCAGCGGGATATCCTTTTCCTTGCAGAACTTTGCCATCTGTTCCATGGCGTCGGGGTGCAGGTAGGTCACGATGATCTGCCCCAGGTCATGCAGGATGCCGGCCACGTACACATCGTCGAGGATATCCCTCTTCTGCTTGAAGCTGCGCGCGAGCATGAATGCATAGAACGCGGTGCGATAGGAGTGATCCCACAGGGTTTTCATCTCCGCGTACTTCTCACCCATGATCTGCTGGGCGCCATACGAGTACAGCAGATTCCTCAGGCCCTTCATCCCGACTACCTTGACTGCCTGGAGGATGTTGATGACCCGGCGGGGCAGCATGTAGTATGCGGAGTTCACGAGCTTCAGGATGTCAGCGGTGAGGGTGGGATCGGTGGCGATCTTCCCGGCAATGCGGGAAAGGGTCGCGCGCGGATCCTCACTCATATGAACGATCTCCACGATCGTCTCGGGAAAATGCGGCAGGGAATCCACGTCCCGCGCGATGGCCTGCGTCAGGACGCTGATTTTCTCGAGCTGCACCCTGTTCATCGGGATGGCGAGGGAGGCCACTGTTTCGCCGTTGCGCGTCTCAATGGCGAATGCCTCTTCTCCCAGGCCGATTCTCTTCAGGAACTGGAGGAGGATGAGAATGCCGAGACCGGCGCCCTCCGAGGAATCGAGCGGCTGCGCGAGCGCCTCCACGAAGGAATGAAACGCCCGGGCACGCGCGATTCTGTCGAAAATACGGGTTTGTTCACGGGGCGTGAGCTCGGCGCTGTTCCGCACGGAAATGGCGAGACATCCCCCTGTTGTATGAAAGGTGACCCCGATGACCAGGCCCCTTTCCTTCAGGAGGCTCAGCCAGTGTTCCAGCCGCTCGGCTGATTCACGGCGGAAATCCCTCATGCCGGTCTCGTACTGGTCCTCTACCCGTATATCGAGCCCCTTCTCCTCGAAGTACAGTCGCTTGGTATTCGCCTTCTGCGCATTGATGATGAGCTCCTTGAGACAGTACGAGAGGGGCTCGAGGATCTTCTCCTGTCCCAGTTCCTCCAGGTACACTTCCAGAATCCTGTCCAGAAGCGCGTGGGACTCATGGGGGAGGCTGGTGAGCCGGAATGTGAGGGGAATCGACCTGAGGGCGGCCTTCTGTATCTCGGCGATGTCGATCCTGGAGGTCATCCCGCGCGTGAGTATATCAGGAAGCAGGGCGGGGCGAAAGTAAGCGCCGCGACGTTTGCGCCGCCTGCGCGTTCTATGCGCGGCCCGCTTTCAGGATGTCGTCCATGCTCCGGAGGCCCGTTTTGAACGACTCCAGCAGATGGATGCGGCGGAACGCATCGAGGTTCTGCTCGAAAACATCCACGATTTCCGGGTCGAAATGCGTTCCCCGTTCCGACACGATGATCCGAACGGCTTCTTCATGGGGGAGCGCATCCTTGTAGCTGCGCTTGCTCGTGAGTGCGTCGTAGACGTCCGCAAGGGCCACGATCCTGGCCGAGAGCGGTATCTGGTCGCGTTTCTTTCCCGCCGGATAACCCGAACCGTCCCAGCGCTCATGATGGGAGAAGGCGATCTCCTTGCCGATGGTCAGAAACGACTGCTGCTTCAGCTCGCTATCCACCGCGCTCAACGCTTCTCCTCCAAGCCGGGCATGCTGCTTGATCTTTTCGAACTCCGCCGGGCTGAGCTTGCCCGGCTTTCGCAGCACCGCATCCTCGATTCCCACTTTGCCCACGTCATGCAGCACCGAGGAGAGGCAGAGGTCATCCACGTAGTCCGCGGTGATGTACCCCGAGTACTTGGGCAGCTTTGCCAGGCCGAGGGCAAGGACGCGCGTGTATTCGCGCAGGCGCTCGAGGTGCTTGCCGGTGTCCATGTCCCTGTACTCGGTGAGGCGCGCGAACCCGAGTATGGCCGCTGACTGGGTGTCCCGGATCTGCTGGAACGAGTCCTGCAGCTTCTTTTCCAGCCGGACGCGCTCGCTCAAGTCCCTTTCCATGATGGCATAGGCGATTATCTCTCCGGTTGTGCTGGTGAGGGCGGAGTACGATGCGTAGGTAAACTTGATGGATCCGTCCCTGCACTTGCGCGGAACGTCCGTCTCCACGTACCTTCCTTTGTTTCCGTCCACCAGCGCAATGATCTGCAGGACGCGAAGACTCTTGCCGTGCGCGTGAAACACTTCGTCGAAGTGCTTCCCGACAAGATCGGCCCAGCGGTAGCCATACATTTCTTCCGCGTAGTAGTTGCAGTTAAGGATCTTTCCGGACGGGTCTATCAGGACGATCGAGGAGAGGATCGTATCGAAGAGCACGATGTAGTTGCGCTCGGAAATTTTCAGGCGCGTCTCGAGATTCTTGACGTAGGTGAGGTCCTTGAAGTGGCTCGTATAGCCCGTGACGACGCCGCGATCGTCGCGCAGCACCCACGAGGTGTCCAACACGCGTTTTGCCTGCTTGGCCCTGGTCACGAAGTGCGTGTCCAGATTGAAGACCATGTCCGACTCCGCGAGCCGCAGGATCTTGTCCTCCAGCTCCGCGGAATGGGCGTAGAGCTCGGCTATGTTGGGAAGGTCCTTTCCCTGTTCCCACTCGATCATTTTGTAGAAGGAAGGATTCGCGCAGGTGATCACACCGCCGAGATCCGCGGTGATCAGAGGGTCCCCGATGTTGCGGAAGAGCTGCTCGAGCTCCCTCCGCGCAAGCCCCGAGGAGCCGTTGCCCCTCGAGGGAGCCGTCTTGATGCGCGCCAGTATGTACTGGCCTCTGTTCCCGTCCACGGCAAGCGTCGACACGAGCAGACGTCGGGGTGTGCCGTCGCGGTCCTCCACAAGCACTTCGCGCTCGGAAGGCTCGTACGGGGCGGCGATCCCCAGATGGGCAAGAAAATCCGCTTCATGGGCAAAAATGTCCGCGCTTCGCAGCCCCATTGTTTTCAGGAGCAGCTCGTTGAAAAAGACTATCCGGCCGTCCTCGTTGAGAATGAGAAAGCCATCGGAGAACTCTTCGATGATTTTGAGAACGACTTCTGTCACGACCTTATAACGGTACTACCGCGGCTGCCGGCTGTCAAATCGGGGTCGGGTTGGCACGCGTCGATTGACCGTGGAAGGTGCCGCATACCCTCGTCTTTCATTGAGCAGTGTTTCTCTCTATACTATGCTTCAGGAGCCTTTGATGAGAAAACTCCTGCCGATCTCACTCCTCCTGTTGGCCGCCCTCACGCCGCTCGCCGCTGCCGATCTGGGCGCGGCGTGGACTCCCGCTGCGGTCGCAGGCCCCGGTGTCGGGCTGCAAAGCGAAGGATCCCTCGCGTCGGGGCAATTCGCGCTCGTGGTGGGTCCGACCGCGGAAGCGGAAGAGATCTCCTTCGACGGCCGGATCATTGGTCGGCCGGCAATCGGCGGGGTGCCGGAGTACCGCGGCTACCTGCTTCCGCAGTCGGATTCCGTGAGTAGGCACGTGGTGACGGTTCGCCTGGTGCAGTCGCCCGCCACTTCCTCCCCGCCTGTGCTGATGATCGTCCCCCTGGAGGGCCTGACCGCGCGGCTCGCGCTCCTCAATCTGCCCGTGGTGCCGCTGCGGGTCTTTGCGGGACTTCTTTCGCTGCTGTTGTCCCTTCAATTTCTTGCGCTCTTCGTCCGCCAGCGCTCGCGGGAGACGCTCTTTCTTGTTTTCGCCCTTATCGCGAATGCCGCATCGGAAGTCCTGCCTTCGTACGTCGTGGGGTTCATCTCGCCGGTGCTCGCCCTGAAGCTCGGTATCGTCGCATTTTTCCTCACTGCGCTTTTCCTCGTGCAGGCAACGCTCGAGCTGTTGAAGGCCGCGCGCCTGCGCTTCCTCCTCCCGCTCGTCCTCCCGCCGTTCCTGGCCGCATGCGTCGTCGTGGTTTCCACGCGTGCGGACGTCATGGAGATCGCGGGAACCGCCGCGCGTGCCGTCCTGGCCGCCTCGTTCGCCGTTCTTGCCCTGATGTGCCTGGTCGGCAGGCTCAAGGCAGGCTTGCGGCGCGCGCTGCTGCCGTTCGCCCTGGGAATCACGCTGTTCCTCGTCCTCGGCGGCGGGGTTTTTGCCGACTTTTTTCTCCCCCGGCTCGGGCTCTTCTCCTTCCTCCCCGGCCTCCTCATCCCGCTCTTCGAGGGAACCCTGCTCCTGAGCGAGCTTTCCCGCACGCAATCCATGTACCGACAGACCAGCCAGGAGCTGATCGGGAGGATCGAAAGCGATTGGGAGATGATCGAGCGGATCCGCGAGGGCAAGGAGCTGCTGGAAAAAAGAAACATCGACATCACGAAGCTTTCCGGCAAGCTCCTTGAAAGCGCCCAAAAGCAGTCCTTTACGATCGGCGGGCTCATCATTTCCCTCGAGGACGCCGGTACCGGAGAATCGCGGGTCGTGGCAAAGGAAAAAGACATCCTCGGGTACACGGAGCAGGTGGACGGCCTGATCACGAGTTTCAACGCGCAAATCCAGGAAACGCTCCGAGAAATGGAAGCGCTCTACCAGCGGTCCATCGTCATCCGCAAAGCGGTGAGCCAGATCATCGGCATCGCGGAGAAAACTCACATGCTGTCCCTCAATGCCTCAATCGAGGCCGCGAAAGCGGGCGCGGCAGGGAAAGGCTTTTCCGTCGTGGCACAGGAGATCCGCAAGCTGGCGGATCTCACGCGCGCCGTGTCCGACCAGGTCAGCGCGGTGATCAAGGACACGAACCGCGGCGTGGAGAAGGGCGTCAACAGGATCAAGGGGCTGGGGACGGGATTCTTCGAAATCATGAAGCGGAGCGAAGAGATCCGCACCATGATCGCGGACAACTCGCGCGCACTCGAGGACGTGAGCCGGGCGCACACGGACATTCAGGACGGTCTGGCAGGCGTGGACACGCTTATTCGTTCGATCCTGGAAGTGTCGCACGACATGCGCCAGATGACGGACCGCCTGGCCGCCGCATTCTCGTGGTTCGGAGAGACCCTCAAGCTCAGGGAGGAGTCGACGGGGACCGTCACGCCGGGCGGCGAGCAGTTCCTGCCGACGCGGGATGCCGCGGGGATCGTGGATACCATCGAAAACATTGCGGAGGCCGAAGCGGTGGAATCGGTCGAGCAGGACGGCATTCCCGCTCCCGGGGGAGTCGCCGAGAACCCGCCCGCATGATCGCGCGGCACGGGTGAGGTGCCGTTGTCAGGAGGGAGTGCCATCTCCAATCAGGGCGAGCCATTCTGCTTCGGCCGCAAGCTCATCCCCGACATAGGCCCTGCCCGACTGCCGTACCGTCGACCTGCTCAGGCGAAGATTCTTTATGACCAGGCGCACTTCCTCACCGGGCTTGACCTGGCGTCGGAATTTAGCCTTCTCCACGGCCGCCAGAAAAAAGAGACCGGGGTTGTCCGAGATCATGCGCGCGCCCGCGCCGCCGCATTGCGCGAGGGTCTCTATGAGAATCACGCCCGGCACGATCGGATACGTGGGGAAATGGCCCGGAAAAAAGAACTCGCCTTCCGTGAACCGCCTGTACCCGATGATTTCTTCCTTGTCCGCTTTTTCGATCCGGTCGACGAAAAGGAAAGGCGCGCGGTGGGGGAGGAGGGTTTTTATGTCGGTCATGCCGGAAGCCTATCACGGCCCGGCGGTGAATGGAAAGAGCGCGTGTCGAATTGACAGAGCAGGGGGCACATGCTAATTTCCGACTATTCTTGTCATAGATAAAAACTAAAAATGTCACGGTACAACGTGACCGGCGCGCGGGTTGACTGGACCCGGATAGGGGGAACGGCCATGGAAATAAAGGAATTGTACGCCCTGATGGAGCGATTCGAAAAAAGCGGGCTCTCCGAGCTGGTGTTCAAGAAAGACGGAGAGGAAGTGGCGCTGAAAAAAGTCGTGTCCGCGCCGCAGGCTCCCCTGACAATGCCTGTTGCGTACGCCGCGCACGAGACCCGGGCCCCGATCGTCGAGCCGCACGTCAAGCAGGCATCTGATACTGAAGTCATCCGCTCTCCGCTTGTGGGCACCTTCTACCGTGCCGCTGCGCCGGATGCACCGCCTTTCGTCGAAAAAGGCGAAATGGTGCAAAAGGGAAAACCCCTCTGCATACTGGAGGCGATGAAGCTGATGAACGAGTTCCAGGCAGAGTTCGACCTGGAGATCGTCGCCATCCTTGCGGAGAACGGGAAGATGGTCGAGTTCGGCGCGCCCCTCTTCGAGGTGCGCAGGGTATGATCCAGAGCCTGCTCATCGCCAACCGCGGGGAAATTGCCGTACGGATCATCCGTACCTGCCGGGAGATGGGCATACGGACTGTTGTCGCCTATTCCCAGGCGGACAGGGACTCGCTGCCGGTGAGGCTCGCGGATGACCATGTCTGCGTGGGTCCGGCCCCGGCCCGCGACAGCTATCTCAACGTACGGAATCTCGTTACCGCCGGCGTGCTCAGCGGCTGTGACGCTCTGCACCCCGGTGTCGGTTTCCTGGCGGAAAACGCCTCCTTTGCCCGGGACGTGCGCGAAGCAGGTCTCATCTTCGTGGGTCCTGATCCGGAGGTGATCGAGCTCCTTGGAGACAAGATTCGCGCAAAGCGATCCGCGCAGGAGCTGGGCATCCCGGTCATTCCCGGAAGCGCCGGGTCGGTGAGCGACGCTGATGAGGCGCTGTCTGCCGCAGCGGAGATCGGCTACCCGATGATCGTGAAGGCGGCTGCCGGCGGCGGCGGGAAAGGGATGCGCATCGTGCGGAGCGGCAATGAGCTGGCCGATGTTCTGGCCATCGCCTCGCATGAAGCGGAAAAGGCTTTTTCCGACGGTACCGTCTACCTGGAGCGCTACCTGGAGAACCCGCGCCACGTGGAGATCCAGATCGTCGCGGACCGCTCGGGCAACGTCGTGCACCTGGGGGAGCGGGACTGCACGGTGCAGCAGAACCATCAGAAGCTTGTCGAGGAAAGCCCCTCTCCCGCCGTGAGTGCCGCCCTGCGGGAGCGCATGGGAAGTGACGCCGTGCGCCTCCTCGGCGGGATGGGCTATACGGGCGCAGGCACCGTCGAGTTCCTGGTCAAGGACGGCGAGCACTTTTTCATGGAAGTGAATGCGCGGGTGCAGGTGGAGCACCCCGTCTCGGAGATGGTCACGGGGGTGGATATCATTCGCCAGCAGATGCTCGCGGCAAGCGACGAATCGCTGGAGATTCGGCAGCAGGACGTCCGCCTGGGCGCGTATGCGGTGGAATGCCGGATCAACGCGCGCTCGGCGGGCCGGGTCACCCAGTTCATGAGCCCCGGAGGTTTCGGAGTGCGGATGGACACCTTCCTCTACCCGGGCTACCAGGTGCCCCCGTGGTATGATCACCTGGTGGCAAAGCTGATCGTGACGGGCCGCACCCGCCCCGAAGGGCTGCGGCGGATGGAACGAGCGCTCTCCGAGCTGGTGATCGAGGGAATTGCCACCAACATCGAGTCGCAGAAAAAAATCGTCTCGCACCCGGTATTCCGCAAGGGGGAGTACGGGACGGGCTTTCTCGGGGAGATCCTCAAGGAGGGCGGCCTGTGAGTAATTCCAAAGGGATCCAGGGATGGATCCGGGATCTCATCGAGCACCCGGTCCAGAAGAAGCGCGATGAACGTTCGTTCATAGACCAGAAGAACTCCTGCCCCTCCTGCCATCGGCCCCTTGGGGCCCATGAGCTGGAAGCGGCCCTCTACACGTGTCCCCACTGCCAGCACCACTTCCGACTCACCGCGTGGGAGAGGATCCGTTTTACCGCTGACGAGGGCGTGTTCCAGGAGCTGTCCGCGGACATCGAGACGGCCAATCCGCTGGAGTTTCCCGACTACGAGCAGAAACTATCCGCCGCGGCACTGAAAACCGGTGTCAAGGAAGCTGTGGTCTCAGGGCTTTGCAAAGTCGACGGCCAGGAAGTCGTTCTGGCGGTGATGGACTTCAGGTTCATCGGCGGGAGCATGGGATCGGTTGTCGGGGAAAAGATAATGCGCGCGATGCTGGTCGGCGCGGAGAAGAGACTGCCGGTCATCATCTTCACCGCTTCGGGCGGCGCGCGCATGCAGGAAGGCATCCTGTCCCTCATGCAGATGGCCAAGACGGCCGTGGCCACGCAGGCGCTGGAAAAAAGCCGCTGTCCGTATTTCGTGATCCTCACCGACCCGACCACCGCGGGGGTGCTCGCCTCATTTGCCATGCTGGGGGATGTCACTCTCGCCGAACCCGGCGCACTGATGCGGTTCGCGGGGGCGCGCGTAGTAGCCGGGACCATTCGAGAGAAGGTACCGGAGAACTTTCCGCTCTCGCAGTACCACTACGAGAGGGGTTTCATCGACCTGATGGTGCCGCGCACGGAGCTCAAAAAGACGCTCGGGTTTCTGCTGAAAACCCACCTCGCGCCTCAAGGGGGCAGGACATGAGCGAAGACACGCTTCGCGACAAGCTCCTCGAGTTGAAGGGACTGGCGGAGAAGTCCAATGTCGACGTCAGCCGCGAGCTGGCCGCGCTGGAGCTCAAGCTCCATCTCCCGCCCATCCCTGCACCGGAAAACGAAGCCTGGCGGCGCGTCGAGCTGGCGCGGCACCCCGAGAGACCGACGACCCTGCAGTATGCGGAGTTGATCTTCGATGATTTTCTGGAGCTTCACGGCGACAGGAACTTCGGGGACGATCCCGCGATGGTGGGCGGCATCGCGCTGCTCAATGGCCTGCCTGTCACGTTCTTCGGCACGCAAAAGGGCCAGAACATGAAGGACAATCTGAAGCGCAACTTCGGCATGGCCCACCCTGAGGGATACCGCAAGGCGCTCCGGCTTGCGCGGCAGGCGGCAAAGTTCGGCAGGCCCATCCTCACGTTCATCGACACTCCGGGGGCATACCCGGGAGTATCCGGCGAAGATCGCGGCATAAGCCAGGCCATCGCGGTCAATATGAAGGAGTTTTCGGTCCTGCCCGTTCCCATCATCGCCACGATCCTGGGCGAGGGAGGCTCCGGCGGCGCCATCGGCATCGGCGTGGCGGACATCGTTCTCATGATGGAGAACGCGTACTACTCAGTCATTACGCCCGAGGGGTGCGCGTCGATATTGCTGAGGGATTCCGGCAAGGCCCGGCAGGCCGCTGCCCTGCTGAAGCTCACCCCCCGTGACCTGTTGCGCTTTCGCGTGGTCGACAGGATCGTTTCGGAGCCGCAGGTGGGCGCCCACAAGGACCGGGCCGGCGCGGCCGCGGCGCTCAAGGCGGATATCCTTGCCTCGCTCGCCGTGCTCTCCCGCAGGAGCGTGGAATCCCTCCTGGCGCAGCGTCATCAGAAATTCCTCAGCCTCGGCGTCTTTCACGAGGAAGAGGCGCGCAGGAAGGGCCTCCTGGAGCGCCTCAGGGACTTCTTCTAAGGCGCGCTCCCGTACATACGGGAGTACCCGTTCGGCGCGAACGCCGTCCCTGTACTCGCGCGCCTTCGCCGTCCCTGGCTAGACAATCCCCAGCTTCTTGCCCGCTTTGGCGGCAACTTCCAGGATTCGGTCGAGCTCCTCGTCCGCGTGGATTGCCATGTAGGAGGTGCGGATGAGGTTGCTGTCGGGCGGCACGGCAGGGCTCAGTACGGGATTGGTGAAGACTCCCCCGTCGAAGAGGGCGCGCCAAAGGAGAAGTGTTTTTTCCATGTCCCCAATGCGGAGAGGGACGATGGGCGTCTCTGCGCTGCCGACGTCGAAGCCCAGCGATTTGAACCCTGCCACCATCTTATGGCCAATGGCCTGCACCCTGTGCACCCGCTCGGGTTCTTTCTCGATTATTTCAAGGCAGGCGCCCACTGAGGCGATGGTGGCGGGAGGCATGCTCGCGCTGAATATGAGAGACCGTGCCATGTGCCGGATGTAGTCGATCACATCGTCGTCACCCGCCACGAAGCCTCCGAGAGAGCCGAAGGATTTTGAGAAAGTGCACATCACCACGTCCGCTTGATTGCCGAGCCCGAAATGCTCTTCGGTGCCTCTGCCGCTCTTTCCCAGAACGCCCAGCGCATGCGCCTCATCCATGTAGAGCCGTGCGCCGTGCTGGATGCACAGCTCCTTCAACCGGGGGAGTTTCACGATGTCCCCCTCCATGCTGAAGACTCCGTCCGTGACGACCAGCTTCGGCGCGTCGCGGGGCTCCTCGGCCAGAAACTTCTCCAGGCTCTCCATATTGTTGTGCAGATACCGGTGCACTCTCACTTTGCCGCGCATCCCCGCCGCAAGGAAAATGCCGTCCATGATGGAGGCGTGGTTGAGCTTGTCGGAATATATGTGCTCATCCTTCCCGACGAGGGCGGAGATTGCGCCGAGGTTGGTCTGGTAGCCGGTCGAGAAGCACAGCGCGCGCTCCCTGCCCACGAAGTGCGCCAGCCGGGCCTCCAGCTCTTCGTGCAGGGCGAGCGTGCCGTTGAGGAACCGGGAGCCGGAGCAGCTCGTGCCCCATTTCCGCGTGGCCTCGATCGCGGCTTCCTTTACCCGAGGGTCCCAGGAAAGCCCCAGATAGTTGTTGGAGCCCGCCATGATAAGCTCCTTGCCTTCCATGACCACGCGCGTACCGCGGCTTTCCTGGATGGGGATGAAGTACGGGTACATCCCTTTTTCTCGGGCTGCCTCTGCTTCCTCCCAGGTGAAGCATTTTTCAAAGATGTCCAAAACTGCCTCCTGGTCGTCGAGAGTAGGCTACAGTGATACAACGGAGAGGAGGGCGTGTAAAGGCTGAGGCTGCTGCGGCGTCCTACATCGCGAGGAGCTTCTCGAAGAGCGCGACCCGCTCGGGGCTGTCCCAGAGCGTACCGTCAAAGCCCACGATTCGGGCCAGGATCTTTCCCTTGCGATCGAGGAGGTAATTCGTGGGAATGCTGCGCGCATTGTATTCCCCGCCCACCTTGCCGTCCGCATCGAGAAGCACGGGAAAAGTCATGTGGTTGGCCTTCACGAAAACGCTGACGGTCTTATTTTCTTCCATGACGTCCACGGCCACGACGATGAAACCTTTGCTCTTCAGCTTGTCGTAGAGCGCCTGGACCGAGGGAAGCTCCTGCTTGCAGGGTCCGCACCAGGTTGCCCAGAAACTCAGGAAAACAAGCGATCCCTTGAAGGAAGCGAGGCTTACGTTCTTGCCGTCCGGAGACTCGAGCGTAAAATCCGATGCCGCAATCTCCGCTTTCGGCACCGCAAATCCCGCTTTCAGGAGCATTTCATTGACGCTCCCCGGCGCGGCGCTGCGTGAACCCTGTTCCGCCGTGGAAGGGTCCGGTGCTGCAGAAACCGATGCACTTTCCGCTCCATTCCGGCTTGCCCCCGCAGGGGCCTGTTTCGGGGCGCAGGCCAGGAGAAAAAGAACGGCGAACCCCGGCAGGAGAAGCAGCGCTGGTTTTCGCATCATGGACGGAAGATAAGGTTTCCGGCTGCGGCGGGCAACGAGCTGGGAATCAGAAGGCTCAGCCACAGCACAATCGCGTTGTACATGCCGTGGGCAATCGCGATGACGTGCAGATTCGGCCTGCGGATGTAGACCGCGGCGAAAAGTGCGCCCAGCGCCGCCGTGATGGCGACCCCCAGCGGCCCCTCATAAATGTGGCCGAGGCTGAACAGCGCTGTCGAGGCGATTGCCGCGATCGGGACGGGAACTCCGAGCTGTCCGAGCCTGCCCAGCAGGTAGGAGCGGAAAAAGAACTCCTCCTTGTAACCGACCGTGAGACCGAACAACAGGGCAACAGGGGCCTGCGCCGCGCTCAAGAGCCCCCAGCGATACCCCAGAGTGAGTGACTTGCTGAATCGGGGAGGCAGCGCGAGAGCGAGAGCCACAAAGGGCGCGATAACGACGAAGCAGCCGAAGAGGAGAACAAGGATCCTGAGCCCGTCCCGTGTCTCCATCGCAACGAGTCCCCAGTTGCGAGGGGCTTTTCCAACGGAAAGCGTGGCAACGTAGGCCATGAGCATGAATTGAGGTAGTCCCGTCACGATGACCTGGAGCATCGCGAGGGTGGACGCGGGACCCGCAGCGGGCGGGTGCGTCTGGGCAAGATAGCCCGGCAAGAAAAACGCCAGGAAGAAGAGGGACATCTCCAGGAGAAGGCGCGAAGGTTTCATTTACACCATTTCCTTCAAATTGTATGGAAATATAGGTCTTTTTTCACGATAATTACAGAAGCGATATGTTATTCGTGGTTGTCCTCCTCGCCATAGCTTTCTTAGCGGTGCTCGCCATCATTCTTCTGCGCAGGGCGGGCGGCGGCAAGTTTCCCTGGCTCCAATTCTACCTTAAGGGCCGGGAGTCGGGCTTTGTGTTCCGCGAAATCAACCTGCTGCGCCGCGTGGCGGTGGAGGCGAAGCTCGACAACCCGACGGCGCTCTTCTGGTCCATCAAGCAGCTCGATCGGTCTCTCAAGGGCACCATCATAAGGTACAGGTCCCGGTCCCAGGAACAGGATCCCGAGTACAACCTCCTGCTTGCGAAGCTTTTCGAGCTGCGCAAGAGGGTCGAGTTCGATCAACCCAAGTACAAGCTCGGCATCAAGAGCACGCGCAAGCTTCAACCCAAGCAGAGCCTGCGCATCACGCTCCCCGGCATCGGTCCTTTCGGGTCCATTGTTGTGGAAATCCTCGGCCGCTACCTTGCGGTGTCCTACCCGCAGGGCCCGAAGCTTCCGGAGGGCTTTTCGTGGAAGAACCAGAAAATCGGCGTGTACTTCTGGCGAACCGAGGACGCAGGGTATTTTTTCCAGACAAAGGTGCTTGATGACTTTTTCGACAAACAGTACCCCATCCTGCACATCCTGCACTCCGAGAACCTCATTCGCGCCCAGAAGCGAAGCTCGGTGCGGGTGGAGGCCGACATCCCTGCCGAGCTGTTTCCGTTGAAAACCATCGACGGAGCGAGCGAAACCCCGGAAGGCGCGCGCGGGCTGCGCTGCCGGCTTGCGGACCTTTCGGAGGGGGGGCTCGCGGTGCTCATCGGCGGCAAGGCAAAAGTAGGATTACCGATCAAGGTTCAGTTCAGCATCGGGGACAACCAGGTGGTCATGAGCGGGGTTGTGAAGGGGATCAACTTCGATCAGAAAAAGAACAGGTCCCTCCTGCACGTGCAGGCGAACCCCCTCAGCCCGACCGCGCGCAATCGAGTCCTCACGTACGTTTACAACCTTTTCGGCGAGCGGGAAACTCCTGGCGCAGTGCGGAAACCGGATAGTCAGGCAAAGGACCGCGGATCAGACGGGATTGTAATCAAAGCTTCCTCGACCGCGGCAAAACCCGCGTCAGGCGCCTCCTGAATCAGGCGCCGCGCGCGTGTCCCGCAGCCGGTTGTACATTGAGTCCGATCATTATAGTATTGAAATCGATAAAGCCCCCAGGAGGGAGAGGCATGAAACGTGCTCTGTGCATTTGCATCGCGCTCCTTGCGGCGTCGATCGTCGCGCAGGCGCAGGACGCGCAAAAGCTTCTGGATGCATTCCGCCGCAACTTCGCTATCGGCAGCCTCGATGTGAAGATCCAGATACTCCAGGATGCGGCGGCGGGAAAGACCGCGTCCGCCATGGGACCGCTTTTCCTGCAGGCCGTGGAGTTCGTGATCGACAACTCGAGCCTCGTTCCCACTGACGCGAGGTTCAACCAGCTTGCCGCCATTGGTGCCGAGCAAACGGGTATTGTCGGGTATACGCAGGGCCGGGACGCCGTCTGGAAGCTCTTTCAGACAACCTCGGATTCCCAGACACTCGCAAAGGCCGCCACGGCGCTCGGGGTCCTGGGGACGGGGGACGCGCAAACCATCGCGAACCTGAACCATTACGTGGAAGCGCAGAATGCCTCATTTGCTTCGGGCAAGATGCCGGATGCCGCGGTGCTGGTGGCCTGTCTCCAGGCGCTCGGAAAGATCGGCGATGCCTCCTCATTCTCCACCCTGTTCGGTACCATGAACCGGGGGTACTCCGACCAGATCTCGGCAATCGCAAAGGAAGCGCTCCTCGCCATCAAGGGCGATTTCAAGGAAATGCTCCTCGGGGTGATCAGGGATCGGCCCATACCGGAAAAAGAGCTTGCCCTCCAGATGGCTCTCGGCACGGACAAGCTCACGGACGATCAGATAGGCCAGCTCGCGGAATATGCCCTTGATGTCGGGCTGCACCTGAACGCCTCGGACTCGACAGGGAAGGCGCTCCTGCGGGACATCCGGTTTCAGGCCGCGGACAGCCTCGGAGCTCGAAAGTATTCACACGCGTCGCCGCTTCTCATCGAGCACCTGGATACGACCATCGGCGAGTTCGACAAGGGCCTCTCGGACCGCAACCACCTGCTGAACGCTATAGGAGACCTGGGCGCCATGAGCTCCCATGAGGCCGCAGTGCGGCTCACCCAGTACCTGGTGATCGTCAATTCTTACACTGAAAAAGGCAAGGCGTATGACGACCTGGTCGTGACGGCCATTCTGCAGAACCTGGGGGCTCTCGCGGACAAGGTGGCGTTTGACGACCTGATGTACACGCAGTATTTGAATTACACCGGCGCGGTGAAGAAAGCGGCCCGCGCGGCTCTCGACAAGCTGAAATGGTAGAGCCGGCGGAGCATCGCCGGCCTTCTGGTGCATGATTCGCAGGCACCTCACCCCTGCGCTCGTCCTGTTCTCTGTTCTCCTGGCCTGCTGTCTCTCGCGCCCCATACTGTCTTCGAGGTGGGGGGCGCTGCTTGCCCCGTGCACAGTGGCGGCGGCCGCGGGAAGCGTGCTCATGCGGACCGAAGCCTCCCGACTCCGGCGCGCCGGGCTCTTCGCGCTTTTCATCGCTGCAGGTCTTCTTATGGGCGCGGTTTCCCTCAGGCGGATGTCGGGCACGAGCGACTCTTCATTTTTCCCTGTTCCCGCCGGCGAGGTATCTGATTTCAGCGGTTCCCTGTCACAGGACAGCAGTCTTTCCCAAAAGGGCGAGACAGTGCTGCGCGTCGCAGTCCGACAGGCGTCCTCCGTCCAGAAGGGGCTTCGAGGTGCTGCGCACGGAAACGTGCTCGTCATTCTTGCCGGCGACTACAGGTTTTTCCTGGGCCAGGAGCTCTCGTTTCATGCACGGCTCTCCCCATTCCAGGGGACGGGTCCCGAGGCTTTTGCGGCGCGCGCGGCCAGAAAGGATGTTCGAGAGGCCGGGTTTTCCTCGAGAATATGGCAAATCAGGGCTCGCCTGCGGACGGAGCTGAATCGGGCCCTGGATCGAGCCGGCTATCCGGCTTCCGCCCTCCTCCAGGCGCTCCTGATCGGAAGCAGGGAAGACGTGCCGCAGCGGCTTTACGAGGGATTTCGGCGCACGGGAAGCCTGCACATCCTGGCGCTCTCCGGACTCCACGTGACCGTGATCTACGGCCTCATCGCCGGCGTCCTGGGATTCATCCGGAGGCCCGGCCTGAAATTCCTTCTGGCAACCCTCGTGCTTTTGTTCTACCAGTTTCTTGCAGGCTTCTTTCCCTCGCTCCTGCGCGCCACGGTGATGATCCTGGTGGGTGGGGGAGCGCTCCTTCTGGACCGCGACGCGGAGCCGCTCAACCTTCTCTCCATTTCCGGGATTGCGATTGTGTGTATCGATCCCTTCCAGGCGTTCTCCCTTTCATTCCAGCTCTCATTTCTCGCCCTGGCCGGCATCCTGGCATTGGGCCCCATCGTGCGGCGGCCTCTCGAGGGCAGGCTCCCACGATTCGTGCTCGCAATGCTGGCCATGTCGGTTGGCGCGCAGATCGCCACCCTGCCTCTCGTGGCAGCGACATTCGGCAGCTACTATCCTTCGGGCCTGGTCGCGAGCCTGATCCTGGTGCCCTTGACAACTGCTTTTCTCTGGGCGGGGCTCGCGTGGCTGCCGCTGTACCTCGTTCCGTGGCAGCTCCTGCACGACATATGCGCGCGCATCTTTTCGATTCTGTACAGTGCCATCGAATGGAGCGCAGAAGCGTTGGCGCGCCTGCCGGGCATCACGGTCACGCCCGCGCTTGTGCCCTGGGTCCTGGGAGCATCCATCGTGGTGATGGCATTCCTGGGCGGATTCCTGCCTGCAAGACGGCGGGCCGCGCCGGTGATCCTCGCGTGAATCCCGATTCCCCCGCGGAGATCCGTGCGGTGCTGGAAGAGCGGGGACTCGCGCTGAAAAAGCGTTGGGGTCAGAATTTTCTCGTCAACAGGGGTGCGCGGCAGCGCCTCGTATCTTTGCTGGAGCTCCAGGAAAACGAGACAGTCTGGGAAATCGGCCCGGGACTCGGCTCCATGACGGGCCTGCTTCTGGGGCGGGCCGTCCGTGTTCTGGCGTTCGAGGTGGACCGCGGCTTGTGCCGATTCCTCCTGGAGACTTTCGGCGGCACGCCATCGTTCAAGCTGGTGCCGGGGGATTTCCTGGAGAGCTGGAGGAACGCGGTCTCGGACTACGGGCCGCCTGACCGCCTGCTGGGCAATCTGCCCTACCGCACAGCCTCGCTCATGATAGGGGACCTCATCGAGGGAGGCCTGCGGCCGCGGGTCTGTGTGGTGACTGTGCAGCGCGAGCTCGCCGAGCGCATGGCATCCGGCCCGGGAACCAAGAGCTACTCATCTTTTTCTGTTCTGTGCCAGTCCTGCTTCCATGTGATCAGCCGGGGTGACCTGCAGCCCGGCAGCTTCTATCCGGTGCCTGAGGTGGTCTCTTCAATTGTGGAAATGAGGCCGAGGAATGATGCTCCGGACAGCCGCACCCTGCGGGTGCTCTCTGCGCTCTGTCGGGGCCTGTTCTCCTCGCGAAGGAAAACCATCCGCAACAACCTGGGCTCGGGAAGGCTGGGACCTGATGTATCCGCGGTGGCGGTGAAGGCGGCGCTGGAAGGGGAGGGGATCGACCTCGGCAAGAGGGCCGAGCAGCTCTCTCCCGAGATCTTCCTCAGTCTGGCCCGAGCGCTTACAGGACTTTCAGCTCCTTGAGCGTTGCCTGGAGAGACTCTCTGTTTTTCGGCGCCAGGGGACACATCGGAAGCCGGTAGATCTCCGCCATCATCCCCTTCATTGCCATCGCCGCCTTTATCGGGATCGGATTGGTTTCAATGAACATGGCCTTGAAGAGCGGGAGGAGCTCGTAGTGCATTTTCCTCGCACCGTCCCAGTCGCCCTGGAGCGCCGCGTTGACGAATTTCGCCATGCGGTCCGGCACGAGGTTGCTGACGACGGATATCACCCCCCGGCCGCCCAGCGCCATGATGGGGAACACGAGGTTGTCGTCCCCTGAAAGCACGGTAAATCCTGCAGGCTTATGGGCGATCAGGTCCATCACCTGTCCGATGTCGCCGCTTGCCTCCTTTACCGCCGTGATGTTCCTGTGCTTCGCCAGCTCCAGCATCGTGGGGTTGTCGATATTCTTGCCGGTGCGGCCTGCAATGTTGTATACGACCAGCGGAAGGTCCACCGCGTCCGCGATGGCGCGGAAATGCGCGAGGAAGCCCGCATTTGTCGGCTTGTTGTAGTAAGGGGCTACCTGCAGGGTCGCGGCCGCCCCGACCTCTTTTGCGTCCCGGGCATACTCGATGGCCTCGCTCGTGGAATTCGACCCCGCCCCTGCAATGACGGGAACGCGTCCCCTCGCCTGTTCGACCACGATCTGGATGACCCGCTTGCACTCCGCTCCGTCCAGGGTCGGGCTCTCCCCTGTGGTGCCCACGGGCACCAGGCCGTGGACGCCGCCTTCCACCTGGAAATCCACGAGCCTCCGAAGAGCCTTCTCGTCCACCTTTCCGTCCGCGGTCATCGGCGTGACGAGAGCCGTGTATAACCCGTCGAGTTTCATGATTGTCTCCTCTGCAGCAGGCTCTGGATGAAATCATTCACCTCGAAAACGCCGTGCTTCCCCGACAGCCATTCTGCCGCGCGCACCGCGCCAAGGGCGAGCCCGCCCCTGGTCCGTGCCCGATGGGTGAGCTCGATCGTGTCGAAGACGGAATCGAGGAGCACGGTGTGCGTGCCGGGGATTTCCCCGCCGCGGACTGAGGCGAAGTGAAGCTCATCCGCCGCCGGAGGCCGGTCGAGCCTCTCTGTCACCACCTTCTTCTTCCGCTCGCTCTGTCCCGTGATGATCCGGGCGATGGTCAGGGCGGTGCCCGACGGCGAGTCCTTCTTGCGCTTGTGGTGCACCTCCCAGCCCATGATGTCGTACTCGGGGCAGGGGTTTGCAAGCTCGGTTGCAGCCGCCACCAGCGCGAAGAACAGGTGCGCGCCGATGGAGAAATTGCTGCCGTACAGGTAGCCGATCTTCGATGCGCCGATAATGGCGCGAAGGTCCTCCAGCTTCGCATACCAGCCCGTTGTCCCGCTGACCGCGCTGAGCCCGAACCGTGCATAGGCCCGGGCGTTTTCCAGCACTGCGTCCGCGTGCGAGAACTCGATTGCCAGGTCGCTTCGCCGCGCAATCTCCTCTGTCAGGTGTGTTCCGTCCGCCGCCGCCTGGGCCGGATCCACCCGCGCCGTCACCTCGTGCTTCCGCTCAAGAAGGACTTTCTCCACCTCGCGGCCCATGCTTCCGTATCCGACGATGGCGATTCTCATGTTATTTCTTCTGCGACTGCACCAGGGTGACCACGGAGGTGTTCACGACATCCTCCACGGAGCACCCGCGGGAAAGATCGCTCACGGGCTTGGCAAAGCCCTGCAGGAAAGGCCCGTATGCCTCGGCGTGTGCGAACCGCTGCACGAGCTTGTACCCGATGTTCCCGGACTGCAGGTCGGGAAATATAAGCGTGTTTGCCTTGCCCGCGACAGGCGAGCCGGGAGCCTTCTTCGCGGCGACGCTGGCAACGAGCGCCGCGTCCGCCTGCATCTCCCCGTCGACAAGGAGCTTCGGGTTTTTCTCATGCAGCATTTTCACTGCGCTCGCCACCTTGTCCACGAGCGGATGAGTGGCGCTGCCTTTGGTTGAGAAGGAAAGCATCGCGACCAGGGGCTCCGCCTTGAGGAACACGCGGCAGGACTCCGCCGAGGAAAGTGCGATGTCGGCAAGCTGTTCAGGAGTCGGATCAGGAACTACCGCGCAATCCGCGAAAATCATGTGACCATCAACGCCCCACTTCGTGCCCGCAAGGTACATGACAAAGCAGGAGGACGCCGTTTTGATTCCCGGAGCCGTCTTGACGATGGTGAGGGCCGCGCGCAGCACCTTGGCGGTTTCACTGTCCGCTCCCGAGACCATCGCATCCGCACGTCCCCTGCGCATCATCATGGCTCCCCAATGCTGGGTGTCTCCCATGAAGACCTTCTCCGCCTCCTCGTGGCTGATCCCTTTGCCTTTGCGCAGCTCAAAATAGTCGTCCACGTACTCTTTGCGAAGCGGCGAAGCCGCGGGCTCCTCTACGTGAAGACCCTTGAGGCTGACACCCTGTTTCTTCGCCTCAGCTTCGATCTGGGGGACTGATCCCAGGAGGGTTACCTCGCTTGCAAGGCCCTCGTCGAGAATGATCCGGCCCGCCTTCAGCGTACGCCCCTCGTATCCCTCGGGCAGCACAAGTTTCCTCGGATCGGATTTTGCCTTTGCGCGCATCTCTTCTATGAAGTTCATCTGACGGCTCCTTTCCGGGAATGCGAGAAATCCCCCGGGAGAGCAAGTATAGCTTTTTCCATGAAAACTGCAATAATCGCGCTCATGACAATCGGCGTTTACGGCCTGGGAAGGTTCGGCTATTTCTGGGCGGAGCTGCTCGCGCGATCGGTTCCCGTCTGTGTCTACTCCCGATCTCCTGAAAGGGCCACTCCGCCCGGTACACGGAGGGTGGGGGAGGCGGAGCTCCTTTCTCAACCGGTGATATTCCTCTGCGTCGCGATTTCCGCCATGGAAGACGTCCTGGGACGCACGCGCGGTCGGCTTTCCCCGGGGGCGCTCGTGATGGATACCTGCTCGGTGAAGACTCATCCGTTGGGTCTCATGGAACGCATGCTGCCCGCCACTGCCTCGATCCTGGGCACCCATCCGATGTTCGGCCCGGATTCAGCCCGTGAAAGTGTGGCGGGGCTCCCGATGATCTTGTGTCCCGCGCGCGTCGCCGGGCGCGAGCTCGAGAAATGGCGCGAGTTTTTCGCCTCCATGGGGTTGGCAGTGTCCGTCATGACGTCAGATGAGCACGACCGGGAAGCGGCCTTTACCCAGGGAGTCGCGCATTACATTGGAAGGGTGCTCTCTGATCTGGGAGTGCGCCAATCCCCCATCGCCACAGTGGGCTACAACAAGCTTCTGGAAATAGTCGAGCAGACATGCAACGACCCCTGGCAGCTCTTTCTCGACCTTCAGCGATACAATCCGCATACCCGCGAAATGCGCGCCCGGCTGGAGAAATCTCTCCGCTCGATCATGCTGGCGATCGATGGTTGACATGCCGGGCAGGCGTAGGTAACGTAGGCAGGGACGCCGAGGGCGGGCGAGGCAGGGACGCCGAAAGCCCGCCCGTAGCACGACCAGCTCACACCACGGAGAGGCCTATGGCTGAAGTACACATCAAAGATATGGACGAGCACGAGATTGATACCATCCTCGCGGAAGACATCGATTTCGAGGGGCACCTCACGTTCAAAAAGCCCCTCATGATCAAGGGAAAGTTCAAAGGCGAGATCAAGTCGACGAGCTCATTGTACATCGGCGAGAAGGCGTACGTGGAAGCCAAGACCGAGGCCGATATCGTATCCTCGCGGGGCAAGCACAGGGGGGACATCGTCGGACACTCCCGCGTGGAGTTGTTCTCCACGGCGCAGGTGGAGGGAGACATAACCACGCCTGACTTCGTTGTCGAAAGCGGATGCAAATTCAACGGCTATTGCAACATGGGCGGGGTGAGGAGAGATGCGCCGCAGCCGCAGCCCGCCGCGGCGCACCAGGCAGGCGCCCCTGCCGGGCAGCAGCCTCAACAGCAGCAACACCCGCAGAAACAAGGCAATCAACAAGGGGGAGCGGCGGCAGGGCAGGGGGGAAGCCAGCAGACCCTTCCCTTGCCGCAGCCGGGGAACCAGCACGCCCCTCAACAGAAGCCCCCCGGTTCGCCTTCCGGCCAGGGGGGGCCCCAGAAATGAAACCTCGCCTCGCCGTCGTCGCGCTCCTTATGGCGATTCTGGCGACAGCTCCCCTGTTCTCCCAGGACAAGCCCGACGCCCTGGAGCTGTATCGCGCGAACAGATTCGCAGACGCGGTCAAGGTGTGCCAGCAGGAGCTGGCCGTATCACCGAACAATATCGATTCTCACGTGGTGATGGGGTGGAGCTACCTCAGGCTCCAGCAGTACCAGGATGCGCTGGACATCGCGCGCAAAGCCGCCGTCATCAACCCCAACGATCCCCGTGTCGAGCAGATCATCGGGGAAGCCGACGTTTTTCTGGGCAAGATCGATGATGCGCTCAAGAATTTGAAGAAATACGTGCTGGATCGCCCCAACGGAGACCGGATCGCGCGCGTGTACTGGCTCATGGGGGAATGTTACATCCGCCTGAAGGAGTACCAGAACGCCGACATCGCCATCTCGACCGCCGTCTATTACGAGCAGAACAACGCATTGTGGTGGGCCCGGCTCGGGTATGCACGAGAGCTGGCAAACGACCTGAAATGGGCCTCCGATGCATATGCGCGCGCGCTCAAGCTGGACCCCGGCCTCGGCGATGCTCAGCGGGGCAAGGACAACGTGGACAAGAAGCTCAGAGGCGGTTGAGTGTCACCGGCCGCGTTACATGTCGTGGGATGATCGCCCGAATGCAGCCACGGTACTCCATGGCATTTGGGCCGCCACGGAGTACCGTCAGAATGCCACGGAATACCGTGGCCGCGGCTGCGGTTGCAGGGTCGGGTTTCATACCTTCGGGTGCAAGCTGAACCAGTTCGAAACCGAAGCGCTTGCCTCCTCATTCAAGAACCAGGGCCTCTCGGTCGTCCCGTTCGAACAGGAAGCTGACGCCTACGTGGTCAACACCTGTACCGTCACCTGCCGAGCGGACCACAAGGCCCGCGCCCTCATCCGCAGCCTTGCGCGCAGCCGGCCACACGCCCTGCTTATTGTGACAGGCTGCTCGGCAGAGCTGGATGCGGGCGCCCTGTCATCACTCGGGGAAAATGTCCTCGTGATACCGCAATCGCAAAAGGCGAGCCTCCTCGATTTGCCGATGATTCTCGGCCGTCCCGCAGTTACTGCGGATCGTGAGGGCGTCACGGTACCCCGTGACATTTTTTCACCGGTCACGGTACCCCGTGACATTTTCTGTCTCACCGCGAGCGCGCACAACTTTCGCACCCGGGCCTATCTCAAAGTGCAGGACGGCTGCGATTCACGATGCTCCTATTGCCGCGTGCCGTTGGCGCGAGGTCCCTCGGTAAGCCTCAACCCCGCGGAAGCGGTGCGAAGGGGCGTGGAGCTCGAGGAGCTGGGGTACCGTGAGGTCGTCATCACGGGTGTCAATATCGCATCCTACAGCTCAGAAGGCATCGTGCTGCACCGGCTGCTGCAGGTGCTCCTGGAAGCAACCCAGCGCATCCGTTTCCGGCTCTCCTCTTTGGAGCCGGAATGCATCACCGAGGCTCTGGGAGAAGTGATTGCCCATAAGCGGATCTGCCCCCATTTCCACATTCCCGCACAGTCCGGTTCGGACAGCGTTCTGGGCAGGATGAGGCGGCGCTCTTTGACCGGCAGAATTCGTGAGGCGGTGGCCCTTCTCCGTGACACGAAAGAGGATCCATACATCGCCGCGGACATCATCACAGGTTTCCCGGGCGAGACTGACGCCGAGTTCGCGGAGACACGGGGCCTGGCAGAAGAGCTGTCGTTCGCAGCCCTGCACGTTTTTCCTTTTTCACCAAGGCCAGGCACGGCCGCGTCCGGCCTGAGGCCGGCGGTGCCGGAGCGCACGAGACATCAGCGAGCACGTGTGCTTCGTGCGATGGGCCGCCTGTCTTCGTCGTCCTACGCGCGTTCGTGGGTCGGCAGGGACGTGGAGGTGCTTCTGGAGGGCGGCGAGGGCACAAGAGCGTGGGGCGTCTCAGGGAACTATTTAAAAGTAGATGTGGGCGGCGTCCCTGCCGCTGATGCGGCCGAGGGCAGGATTGCGAGGGCACGGATTACATCGGAATCAGGGAAATGCAGCGGCCGCTTCCTCGGGTTCGATTGACATTCGATGGTTTTCAGGTTCTTTCTGCGCTATAATTTGATGAGAGCACTCCAAGAAAGTCCCGCGTGTGCATACCCTGAGACGGAGGTATCGGTTGTCGAGAATGAAAGCCACGGCGCTCCTGGTGATCCCGCTCTTTCTTCTGGCGGGATGCTCGGCGTTCTTTGGCTTCAATGCATTTAAGTCGCTCGATGAACCTTCCGCGCCGAAGCTGAGCGACTATCAGGGGGGAAGCGGCGGGCTTGCCAAGCTGGCGAGCGACCTTGGCTCACCCGCGGTTGTGGCCCAACTCAAGGCGGATCCGACAACCACGCGGGCGCTCGAGTCTTACCTTGAAACGACCTACCAGGTCACGACGGGGCCCCTGGACACTCCGGACAAGGAGTCTGCCGCGATGCTCTACGGCGACCTCTATCTCAAGACCACGTCCGGGGACGAGCTCGTGAACAACATCGTGGCCGCGGTCATGACGTCAACCCAGACGGGCAACATCTCCTCCCTCATTTCCTCCATCATCCCCGCTGATGTCGCGGGGAATGAGACGGGCTTTACGGCGATGATGGTTGGACTACTTCAGGCGAACAAGGCTTACCAGGCGCTGGGGTCGGAAACTCCTCCCTACAGTGTTCCACCTGGTATGACGATGGGAGATGTTGCCCAGAAGGCGGCCGTCGCGTATCTCATGCAGGCGGTGGTGAACGCAATCACCCCTTCGGTGGTACCGACAACGGCGGATGCCATCCACGAGATGTATCTTCTCGTCAACAATGATCCGACCAACCAGATCTCGGGCGTCAGCGTGGCGGACCCCTTCAACCCGCTCAATCCGCCGCTGACGAATATCTTCGACGCGGCCGGCGCGCCCCATCCCAAGTGATGAAGCACCTATGAGGAAAATACTTTTCATCGGTGCGCTGATCACCCTTCTGTGCGGCGGCCTTGCTTTCGCGGATACCATCGCGGAAATTCCTTTCCTTCCCATGAGTCCCCAGGTGATGGGAAGGGGAGGGTCGTTCATCGCGGACGCGCACGGCTATGATTCCTTCTTCTACAATCCGGCAGGTTTCTCCCGCAGCGGAGGTTCCTTCACCCTTCTCTCAGCCACCACGTGGGCGTACTCACGTCCGGATGAGCTGATCGGGTTGGGCCAGAAGTTCATGGCAGGAACCGGCTCTTCATCTTCTACCTTGAGCTTCCTGAACAACCAGGTCACCTCAGGAGGGTTCGGGATAGGAATGTCTGCCGGTATTGGCTATGTGGGAAACGGGCTGGGTCTTGGTATGATGATCATCGAGGATTCCACACTGTACGGATCCACCCTTCTGGGAGCGAGCGGTGACCTGACCGCCACCATCGGCTTCATCGGCGGCCTGTCGGTTCCCTTCGACGTCCTGGGGTTCAAGCTCCATGTGGGGGGAGATATCCGCCCCATGATCAGAGTCCACGCACCCATCTCGAACAGCGTCGCCCTCGGGATGCTGACTGCCATTGCCGATGGTCAGGACCTTCTTTCACCGCTCAACAGCGCGGATGCGCTCTACGGAGTGGGGATCGGAATTGATCTGGGCGCTATTGCGGAGCTTGGCTGGTTCACGTTCGGGCTTTCCGTGCGTGATCTGGGCGGCACGCAGTTCAAATACAATGAGAACACCTTCGGGACCTTTTCCAGTACATTCGGCTCTTCGCTGAGGTTCCCAGGCGGCACATCGGTGACGGCGGACCAGTATGTGATTCCCATGAATGTCGGGATCGGGGTTGCCGTGCATCCCGACCTGGGGACGCTCAAGTATTTGGTCGACCCTTCACTCAGCGTCGACCTGCAAGACCTCGGCGGGGTCCTGGGGGGCAGCCACTCGATCTGGTATGATCTTCACGGCGGCGCGGAGCTCAAGCTGCTCAACATGTTTGCTCTGCGCACCGGGCTCAACCAGGGCTATCTGACATTCGGGGCCGGTGTGAAGCTGCTCGTCCTGGATTTGAATTTCGCCCTCTTTACTCAGGAGCTTGGCGCGCACCTCTGGGACAGACCACGCGCGGGCGCGACGCTGGACGTTGCCATACGCTGGTAGCAGGTACTGAAGTACCGGCCCCGCACGCCGCTTCGAATTGACAAAAAAAAACCGACCAGTTATTGTACTCGCGCGTGAAACGGGCCGCTAGCTCAGTTGGCAGAGCATCAGCCTTTTAAGCTGTGGGTCCCCGGTTCGAGTCCGGGGCGGCTCAATTTAAGTTATTTGGAGCATTTGGAAGCGGTGCGGGGGTTCCGGGCCACCGCTTCCTCTTTTTACAAGAGACAGGAGCACGGCCCGCCGGTGTGGGCGCAGTAGTTGATTATCCCCTGCCCAGTTCCGGCCCGGAACCTGGAAGGGCCGCAAGCCGTACGCTGCCTTACCTCGGCAACTCCTTATTCTCCTCCTAGTCATAATGAAGTGACCGCCCCGAGCGTAGAATCGTAGATTGCGCTACGATCGGGAGAAGGTAGCGTAGAGCTACATACGAAGGAGGCGGTCATGGACAAGTCTATCACTGCGGTTCGT
>Ga0187870_1000700_pt1 | contig 35601 bp, 29 predicted proteins | sample June2016WEW_13_1_3_FD_132974 | JGI IMG/M metagenome (GOLD analysis project Ga0187870, IMG submission 132974) | Peatland microbial communities from SPRUCE experiment site at the Marcell Experimental Forest, Minnesota, USA - June2016WEW_13_150 | ecosystem: Environmental > Terrestrial > Soil >... | reverse complement strand
ATCGAAATGCGATATATATCCCGCTAAACAACGCCATATGGTCTACCCAAGCCTCAGAAAAAATGTTCTCGGTTTAATCTGCCTCGTGATCACCGCAGTATTTTTCCTGGCTGGCCTCTGGCCTTTCAACTTCTGGCCCGAAAATAAGGTGAGATGGCTGCAGGACCAAAATGGTGTCCAGTTCTACGGCCAAGCCATCATCTTTTCCCAAATCCCTACACCCTACTCCCTACACCCGTGCTCTGTAGAGCTTTGGTTACAGCCCACCCCTGAAGAAAGTTCTCATATGGGTCACATCTTCTCTATTCTTGACGAGCAGGGATCGGAAAGCTTCTTCATCGGCCAGTGGAGATCGCATCTTATTCTGGGGAAGGGCATTCACGGCAAAGCCACCTATCGTGAGATGGGAATAAGAGACGCTCTGAAGAAAGGTAATAAACGATTTGTCACGATCACATCGGGGGCTGATGGAACCAACATATATGTCGATGGCATTCTTATGAAATCCAGCCCGAGATTTCACCTTTTTTCGATGAATGAAAAACCATCGGGAAAGATCCTTCTGGGTAACTCTTCAACGGGGGGTGAATACTGGACCGGCAATCTATTGAGTTTGGCAATCTACGACCGTGTCTTGACAGGCGAGGAGGTCTCCCAACACTTCCCCCAACACTTCCCCCAACACATCCACCGTCCGAAGGAATCCGGGGGAGACGAGCCTGTCTCTTTCTACCTTTTTGATGAACATTCTGGAACTCTGGCCCACGATTCTGTTGGTGACCATCACCTTCTCATCCCATCGAGGTTTAAGGTCCTTAAAAAAACCATCTTGGTTCCACCCTGGGAAGATTTTCGTTTCACTCGCTCTTATCTAATGGATGTCCTAACAAATATTTTAGGTTTTATCCCCTTCGGATTTTTCTTCTCAGCCTACCTCTGGATGAGAAAACCCCGATCAAATTTTCGACTTCTTCTTACAACTACTGTCATCGCAGGGTGCATGAGCCTTTCGATTGAGCTGATCCAGGTTTATCTCCCGACAAGATCCTCACAACTCATGGACGTGATCACAAACATTTTGGGTGCAGCCCTGGGGGTAATCTTGTTCCACTTTTACCAACGCCGTTCTATCCAATCCTTTCATAAAGTTTAAAAGTATTGATCTATCTAAAAATAAATCTGACCCCATTTCCTATTTTGAGCCACTATCATGGTTTACTTTTGCCTCCAACCTCTAACCTTTAGCCCCTAACGGTTTTCGGTATCTCAGTTCTTGATCCTTGGTCCTTGGTCCTTGATCCTTGGTCCTTGATCCCTTTCCCTTATGGAAAATAAATCTGACCCCATTTCTATATCACAAACTCCCATAGACACTATGGGTCCTATTTCCAACTTCGTCCCAGGAATACTTTTCATTTCCATAATTTATGATATCCTTCTGGTTCTCTTCCAAATTTCTGAACAAGTCGCTGTCAAAGTATCTACAAATCTTATCGGCCAAGTCATCAGGGTCCTCCGCTCGACAAATCATCCCGGTCTTGCCTTCCATGATATCTTCTCTCAGTGAGCCTACATCCGTTGCAATCACCGGAAGGCCAAAGCTGTAAGACAAGAAGAGAACACCGCTTTGATAAATGAATTTGTATGGTAGCAACAGAACATCCGATGATTTAAAAAAGACCTCCACGTCTTCGTCTGGTATGTATTCAATCTTCTTTATTATATACTTACTAATGTCAAGCGATTCAGCGATAAGTTCAAGTTTTTCCCAGTACGCCTGACAGTCTTTTATCTGTCCAGCAATGATCAGCCTGAAAGAATCATCTTTGTTTCTCAACCGGTCCATAGCATACATTACATATTCTAAGCCCTTATAGGGGGCTATATTACCGAAAAAAAGAAGAACTTTTTCATGATCTTTCAAGTGAAGTCTACCCCTTGCTTCTATTTTAGTTAAGTCAGACTTGGGTATCGTGTTATTAATACCAAACGGGATGACACTAACCTTAGTTTCTGCGATGTTAAATTCGTGAACCAACTGAGATTTCATTTTCGCTGTATGAACAAAAATATGATCCACGAGGTTGTACAAAATCTTCAAAGAGAGTCTATTTAGATAATTGTTACCGCCATCCCTTTCTTTTTCATCAATGTTGTGAGCAGTAAAGACTAATTTTTTACCTAAGAACTTGTAATAAATATTTAGAAGGGTTCTATCAAATAATAAGAACTTATTAAACCACAGGATGTGAAGTATGGGTGAATCAGTTGTAGCTGTATACTTTATAAGCCGCAAATAATATCTTAAAACACGAGTTATTTTTTGTACCCTGGGTGCTGCGGGATTTTGATTACCGCGGAGATTAAGAAAATTTACGCTTTTGTGAGCTACAATTTCGGCATTGCTCATTTCATCATTTCCAATGAAGTCAACAATGACTCCCTTGGAGACTAATGCATTGAGTAGGCCCAATGCGTATGGTTTATCTCCCCCACCTGTAAGTAGTGAGACTTTCAATTCTTTATCTCTCCATGAATCTTTGAAGCCTACTTGTTTTAGGGCTGAGAAGGTTCAAGCTCCCTGAATTCCTGTATCGGCATGGTCTTGCGCTCCATTTCTAAAGAAGAATAATCCTCCTGTGGGTCATAAAAAATAATCTGACTCCCTTGAAATTCAAATTTGAACGGGACATGGATAAAATTGTTCAGCTTTTCCCGCACCTCTTTCTGCTTTTGAGGGGGAACAAAAAGCACCATGAACCCACCCCCTCCTGCCCCTGTAATTTTACCCCCTATGGCTCCAGCAGAAATAGCCCGAGCATAAATATCGTCCACATCAGAATTGGAAACCTTATCGCTAAAACTCCGTTTGACTTGCCATGCCTCGTTAAGCAGTTTACCAAAATCTGTTAAGTCACGTTCACTATCCAAAATCGAAATGCTTTCGTTTAATAAATCGGTGAGGTTGTTCATTTGTAACTTTTTCTCTTCAATATTGTTAACATAACTTTGGGCAACATTAGAGGCTGTGCGTTTTATCCCTGTATAAAATAGCATCAGATGGGACTCCAGTTGTCGAATGCGCTCTTGTGGCAGAGTAATGGGCTTAACAGAGATCTCTCCGTTAGGAGAGAAGGTGATGTGGTTTAATCCGCCGTAGGCGGCTGACACTTGATCCTGAGAACCAACCGTTTCACGAAGAATCTCCTGCTCAATATGGATACTTTCCATAGCTAACTGTTTCTTACTGGACATGCGACCTTTCAACGCATACAGGGCATGCAGAAGTCCTACGGTAAACGATGAGCTTGACCCCATACCCCCTCGTGCAGGAAGATCACCTACATGATGGATCTCGAGTCCTCGCTCCCAATCCAAATAACGCAATACCTCGCGAACAGCAGGATGGGAGATTTCATCAACGGTTGAACAATTCTCGCTTTTGACGTAGACAATCCTGAATTTATGTTCAAAAAAAGGAGGGTAATAACGACATGAGAGATAACAGTATTTATCAATTGTTGTGACGAGAACACTCCCACCATATTTGCGGTACCAAGACGGGTAGTCTGTCCCTCCACCGAAAAACGAAATCCGAAAAGGGGTTCTGCTGATAATCATTCTCTTCCTCCCTCCTATTGATCTTCATTTCCAAAGATGAAACGCTCAACCAAATCACATATGATATGTTCCACTGCAAGGTGACATTCCTGGATATGTTGTGTATTTGTGCTGGGCATAGAAATTGAGAGATGGGCCATCTTCGTTAATTGTCCATCAGACCCCGTGAAGGCAATCGTCTTCATTTTTAATGATTGAGCAGATTCAATAGCCTTTATAATGTTTTTAGAATGACCGCTGGTGCTAATCCCTATGAGAATATCTCCAGGACTACCGAGGGTTTCCACCTGCCTTGCAAAAACTCCGTCGAAACCAAAGTCGTTCCCATAGGCCGTCAGAAATGAGGTGTCTGTAGTTAAGGCAATGGCTTTTAACCCTGGTCGTTTGAAATCCTTTGAGAGCCGGTTTACGAATTCAGCGGCCATATGTTGACAATCCGCTGCACTCCCCCCATTTCCGCATAGAAGTATTTTCCCTCCTGTTTGTAGTGAACTGGCAATCATTGAGGCCGCCTCCACAATCTTTTCGAGGCCATTCTCTACAATCTTCCGTTTGATGTTTGCACTTTCTAATAAATGAATTCTTGCACGATCATAGGACCATTTTATCTCTGATTCAATTTGAAAACCCCTTTTATCCTTTTCTACTATTTCCTTTATAACCTCAGCGGCCTCCTTCAAATCGTTAACTATAAAATCTGGTTGGAGATTTTCTTCTTTTTCAAATTGCTCCCCGTAGCCGGTACGCACAAGAATGGTCGTGGCCCCGACACGCCGACCTAATTCGATATCACAAACCTTATCCCCTATGACAAAGCACTGACTCGGATCGAAGTTTAATCCTTGAGCTGCAGATATTAATAGAGCGGGTGAGGGCTTGCGGCATTCGCACCCATCTTCGGGTAAATGGGGGCAAAAATACATGCCATCCAAGAAAACTCCTTCTCTTTCGAGCAACTCATAAAAACGTTTATGAATCAGGTCAAGTTTGTCTTTGTTGATAATGCCACGCCCGATGGCAGATTGGTTAGTGATCACGATGAGCCCGAGTCCAAGCTCATGCATAGACCTTAATCCCGCTGCTGAACCTGGAAGAAGCTTCACTTCACCTGGATCGGAGAGATAATTCCTCTCAACAATAATGGTACCGTCTCTGTCTAATACCACAAAGCGACGTTTTGGCATGCTAAATATTTTCCGAGAAGAATTCTTTTGCGGCTTGGTAGGATTCTGGGGTTCCAATGTCAATGAATTGCCCATCACTCTGGTAACCATAAAGACCTTGGCCTATCCATGATGGGAATATTTCTCTTTCTAATGAAACAGTACGTTCTGAGGGGATAGATTTGATAAAGCGTTGCCGCAAGAGGTAAATGCCTGCATTGATCCAGCCTGATCCCTCTGATTCGCTTTTCTCTTCAAACTTCCGTACGATACCGTTTCCGTTAACTTCCACTTTTCCATATCGTTTAGTGTCATTACTTTCCACAAGTAGTAAAGTTGCCATAGCATCCTTCATGAGGTGCCATTCTAAAAAAGACCTCAGGTTGGCCCTGCAGTAGGAGTCCCCATTTATCAAGAGAATCGATTCTGAATGAAACAGATGAAAAGCCATCCGTAAGGCGCCGCCTGTTCCCATAGGAGAATTTTCTTGTGAGTAAATGAGTTGTACACCATGATAAATATTTCCAAGTTTCGAAAGGACCTGATCACCCAGATATCCAGTACACAGTATTACCCTTCTTCCGCCCCAGAACTTAATTTGATCTAAGATATATTCCAGAAAGGGTCGATCATTAATCTCTGCCATTACCTTTGGACGGTCTTCTATTAGAGGACGTAACCGCTTTCCAAAACCTCCTGCAAGAATAGCTACGTCAATATCCGAAAAAACTTTCTCATTCTTATTCATGTAACTTTATTTGATTAGAATGGGCAAATAACTCAGATAAAACTTTTCACCTGAGATTTTAGCCATGCTCTTTAAAGAACTTTCCGCCAATAATCCAGCATATCCCTCAATGTCTCTTCTAAAGGAATTTCTTGTTGCCACCCTGTTTCTCGCTTAAATTTTTCGCTACTCCCAAAAATAATCGGCTCATCGGTTGGTCTCAATAATGAGGGGTCCTGCCATATTTCAAAATCAAAATTGACTAACCTTCTTAACATATTTACAATTTCACTTATTTCATAAACCCTTTCCCCGCTTAAATTATAAGTTTCTCCAATCGTTGCCTTATCCAGAGCTAACTCAAATCCCCTCAGAGCATCTCTGACGTCTATAATTGCCCTTTTTGTTTTCAAGTTACCTACTTTTAATTTTTTCTCAGGATTAATCCCTTTTTCTATTTCGATTAATCTTTTGGTAAAATCTGAACAAACATCATTTACCTTTCTCGGACCCGTTGTATTGAAAATCCTTATGGTTATCACTTTTAAACCAAAATTCTTAAAATATTGATACGCAAGCAATTCCTGGGCTACCTTAGATACACCATACGGATGGAGGGGTTTTAATGAATGTTCTTCTTCTATAGGGACCTCCTCCTGAGTTACAAACCCATATTCTGCACTGCTACACGCATTCAACACTTTGCACTCTAATTTTAATTCCTTCAGGCCTTCAAAAATATTGATGGTTCCAATTACATTTATTTCGATCGTATACCATGGATCTTCCCATGAGACAGTGGGGTAGCTTTGGGCTGCCAGATGAAATATTTTATCTGGTTTAAACTCTTTTAAATATTTTTTTACTTGGGTTCTATCTCTTACATCACATTCTTCGATTCTTACATTCCGGTTTAACTTAAAAATATCTGACCCAGGATTATAATAGGTAGCTAAAACTTCATGCCCTTCGTTTATTAACATTTCAACCAAATGGGTCCCCATAAATCCTTCAGCCCCGTTTACCCAATTCTTCACGCTCCTACGTTCTCCTTAACTAATAACGTATCAAAATCAACTTTTACTGCTAATCCTATTTCCCCTTTTTTTCCGATCTCCTCTTTATTATTATATATACTGCTATAGTATTAATTAGAATAAATAATACTATGATACTACTAATTGACCATAGACCATATTTAAAAATCCCTAAGCCATAATACCTTTTAACTAAATTAGAACCGACCTTCCACTTTTCTAAATGCATATCCCGAAACTCGGATAGCCACCTCAAAAGAAATATCCTGATTCCCTCTTTTGAAATCTTAATATCATTATTCTTGATCCTATCTGAATACTCCACATTAATCCGTTTTTTATTACCTGGATCGATTATTATATTAAATAATATTCCTCCATCACTCACTGTGTAATCTATTTTCTTCCCATCTATTTTTACATCCTTTATTTTTGACTTATCTGATATTGGTACCTTAATATCATAAGACATTGTCGTTCGTTGGTCATTTATTAGAGCAAAAGAATCTACAAAGCTTATTACCTCGTAATTCTTTTCTGTTTTCTTCTTCAGTAGGTATGCATGGTCGGCTATTTCGCCTAAGGATACCCATCTGATTTTTGTCTGAATTCTGTTTATAAACGCTGCCGTTTCATTAAATGCATCTATTCCTTCATTGAAGAATTTTGAGTGAGTAGAAAGGAGTATAGGATTATCTAGAAATAAATCTATTAAAATACTTGACATATAATCATCACTCAATTTATTTGATGCTGGCCTCCTTTTAAAACTTGGAAAATCTCCATATTTTCTTGTAACTACCCTGAATCTCCCAATAGGATCTTCTTTTTTTTCTGATCCCCATGGTATATTACTGCTATTCACTGTTGCTACAAAGTCATACTTTTTCAAAATTCCGAGAGTTGGTTCTGGAGATATATCGTGCGGAAAAATCATGACTCTTTCATACGATAATCCAGTGAGCCGTTTAAATTCCTCCATGCGAGCCACAGCCTGTTGAATATCTCTCTCCTGTTTCCTATAGATTTCTTTATCTTTATCTCCCTGCAAATCTCTCTCATAATAGCCAAATTCTTTGTGGTCATGGTTATTTCCATGAATGGCAATTGAAATTTTCTCTTTGTTTTTGGAAATAAGCTCTATCACGTGCTTGCTATTTCGATCATAATTCCAAGGGATAAATCCTATTGTGGTGTGGAAACCCGATCGTTCCATCTCTTTGATCAGTGCTTCAAAATCCAGCCTTCCATATTTCTCAATCAATATAGGGTCGTCTATTGTAAGGTTTGCATAATCAGAGATCCCGTGCCAACACTCATCACCAAATACAAATCGCACAAACATAAACAAAGGAGCACTTTCTAGAAAGCACTTCTGCAAGTATATATTCCCTTCACAAGACTCCAAATAAGTGCGATTATTCGAATCGGTCAAGTTATTAATTCCAGTTGTTAGAAAAAGTTCCCTCCCACCTTTACGATACCGAGCGAAGACAGGATACCCTCTTTGCTCCAAATTATTTTCAATACTGATGAGCCACTCGATGTCCGACTTTTCCCTTATTTCTAACCAAATAATTTCTTTTTGATTGTCGTTGGTAATTCGAATATTCTGGCCTGATAGCTCCCGACACAAGTCCTGTCTATTTGCAAATTTGTAATGGTAATTATTTCCCGTAAGATTCGCTTTTTTTATACCAATTAAAGAGTCTTCAGTCCAAATCCTAAGACTTTCTCCTTTATCCTCGGGGTTTAATCCTGTTATCAACACCGATATTTTTTTCTTCTCCTTTGTCAATTTACTCATAAACTCATTCACTTGAACATCCTGGATTACGTCGGAGCCAACGACATATGCTTCCATTTCATTTTTCTGATCACGATCTCTGCCTATATATTTGATTTTATCCACCGTTAGACGCTCATGCTTTATTCCATAATGATCGCACACCATCATAAGTTTTTTGTACTCTATAGAAGCTTCTTCTTTATTTGATATATACATTATACTTCCTGCAAAACAAGAAGCGCTCTCGATCAAAACGATTAAGAATACAAACAATGATAAACTTGATAAAAATAAAGCAAGCTTTCCGTTTAGGATTCTATTTACTCTCATAGTTTTGTTAGTTGTTTCTGTCATTCACATTTAATATTATCCCTAATTTATTGAACCAAAGTAATTGCATTAATAACTTTCCTTAATATTAGATAAATGAGGGAGATTTGCCGGTCCTGGACCTATGTTATGGTCCTAATCCTTTGGTTGGAGTCCCGTGATATTGAAGAGAGAAGAACTCAAGTGGCTCGACAAATGACTAACAGCTTTTAGTAATCGATTTAACCAAACGACTCAGGATGAATTCTTCTGGTAAGCATATTTGGACAAGGTCTACTCGGTAGAAAACTCTAAAAGAATTAAGACCAATGGCTTCACTATTTTAACTGTAAGAGGCCACAGCGAGAAAAAGACCCGTAATGAATTGAATAGATGAAGGAAATTGGAGAATAAATGAGAAGAGAGGTAGCCAAACCTCTAACACAGAGGAGAGGCTGACAATGTGTAAGGGCTTTCCTTTTGCATTTTCAATAATGCCTTTTTCTTATTGAGGAATCCTCAAATTCGTAGGTGGTGGTGGTGTTAATGATGATGACGAATCCATCCCTCTTAGTGGATGAGGGTAGGTGTAAGCTGTGTATCCTGGCATAGTAGAATTATAATAATCTCTATTCTCCTGCACCACATCTGTCATATGTCCGCAATAGTCCTGCCCCAAGGTTACGGTCACTCCAGTAGTCGTAGCGTTTGACCAAGCATAAATTGGTTGTAAGGTTTGATTCGATCCTCTTCCTATTTGATCACGACATGGATAGCCGCTTGCTCCCCTACCATCGAATGTTCCGTTACAGGTTTCTCCACCTGGACAATCTCCATCAACATAGCATATTTGGTCTTTAGTAACAGAGCAGAATTTAGCAGTACAAGTGTATGATCCACAGTCTGAATTTGAACTACAAACCTGTATTGAACCCGACTGTAAAGAACCATCTGTATTGATGTTAGAACACAAATAGTAGGGTGTACCATCGCAGAGTTTCCACTGAGGGCTTGCACTTGTCCCAGTGCAAGAACGGAAATTTTGCAGGTCGAAATAATGGACGCTATCCCAGGCAGAGTCAAAGGTATTATGGTGCATGACCCCCGTTCCACCCCTGACATTTCCGGCCCATGAAGGTCTGAAATTGTTACCGCTTTTCTGTATTTTATTGTTGTACCATTCAAAGGTAACAGGTGCAAGGCCGTTAGGGGTTGAATCTAATCCATGACCTCCTAAATATGTATTCTTGAGGGTGCTGTATCTTATGACCGCCCTTGACCCTGCATATGTATCAACAGCCAAATCATTCTGTGCCACATCTGGATAATCCCAAGTACAGTCTTCAAAGTATATTGTATTCGCAGTTCCAAGTGCTGAACTCGATCGCCAAGAAACCCATTGAGACGTTCCTTTTCCAGAAACTCCAGTTACCATCACTCCAAGGCCACCACTAGTTCCCGTATAGGGTTTGAAGGTGCAATTCCATATCACTCCGTAAGGATGTCCGCTCAACATCAGAGCAGCAGCACCACTGTAGTTATTGAAATCCACGTTCCAAATCTTAACAGTAAGACCGCCCATACCCACACTCTCAATGCTCACTAAACCGTTGGAATAGCTTTTCTGATTGAGGTCAAAGGTCAAATCTGAGATATAGAAGAATCCTCCTGCCGTCATAGCCAAATCCAGAATTCTATTATTTCCGTAGTTGGCTTGGATAGTTGTAGAAGACTTGCCAGCACCCTTAATATAAAGGGACTTTGTGTAGTCATACACCTTGCTAGACCACACCTGAGTTCCAGCAGGAATGTTAATAGTATCTCCGCTTGAAGCTACATTGATACAAGACTGCATCTCCGCAGCGGTGCAGTTCGAGGCACAAGTCCAATTTGGACTTGCACCAGAACAGGCTGCTCCTGCAATTGATGGAATGAAAAAATTTAAAATAATCAGAATCGTTATTATCCTCATATTATGCAGCTCCTTCGGAAAGGCATCTTAAAATACGGTGATATTCTGCAATTTATGTACCAATCATCCAATCCTAATGAGCTTTATGTAACTTTTCGAAATCAATGGATTTCCCCAACCCAGTTTTTCTTCCTCATATAGGCAATTTGTCAAAAGTTTTACTTTTTTGTACACTTGGAATTTTCAAGTGCCCTGACCGAACTCACCATTACCTATTACCTTTATTTGTCTGAATTTTTACTTGATGATACTCTAGTGCTACAAACAAGAACATTGTCCAAATCACTGAAATTCCCTTCATGGCAGTTTCCGTGATGTTAAACAGAATAAACATCATAAATATTGCCATTCTGAACTTTCCCTGGTCAAAATTGACTTTCATTGCTTTAATGATCTTTCTGTAGGTTGATATCAGCATCATTCCAAAAAAGAAAAGACCCGTTATCCCTAATTCAAGATAGATCTCAAGATACCCATTATGGGCTTCATTCGGCTTCCACCAATGTTTTTCCCAGAGCGTCCATAACCGTTCACCTAACCAAAAGCTATCATAACCCACCCCAATTATAGAATTCTTACCCATATCCCATATTTCTTTCCATAATTCAGTTCTTCCAGTTAAAGTCGGATCTCTTCCGAGCCCCGAAATTAAACTTCCCGAGATGTTAAAGCCAATTACGAACTCAACAAAAAGAAAAATTATTATTACGACTCCAATTAGCTTTCCGAACATGTGACTCATATTCCATTTTTGAAATAAACCTAACATGATTAGAATAAAGATTCCGGCAATGAATCCACCCAATGGTGTTTGACTATTCGCTTTGACTAAAAGCCAACACGCAATTATTAGTGTGATGATTGGAGGCACCTTTTGGGCGAGTCCTCTACTATCGTGCAACATCTTCTTCGCGGACCAGAAAAAATAAAGGCCGCTAATCATACAGAGTCGCCCAAGATGATTCTTGCTTTGCGTTACACCAGCAAAACCAGCAGCGCCTCCCCATGGAGAGTATTGCACTGCGCCAAACTCGGGGAAATACTTAATGAACACAACAGATAAAGGTAAAAGAATATAGGCACATCTCCTAATGATGGTTCCTAAACCATCAGCATCCTCTGCCTCGGTTACCACTATCATTGCCATGATAAGCGTTCCGACTGCTTTGATCCACCTCTTCGCGGCTACGCTCGGAAAATCTGACCACAAAATACTCAGGCCACAAAACAGAAACCATATAAAAATCCATTTATTAGCCTTGAAGAATCTACTCCAGTTAATGCCCCTTCGCATCAAAGCCACCAAACCCAACAGCATCAAACCGGAGAAAATTATTTTATCAATTGGATCACCCATCTCAACATCGAGAATAGTCGCATCCGCTCCTATGTTCCTCCATCCATCTACCGTCCTCGAAGCAAACATCGTGAACCACACAAAGGGAATCCATAACCAGTAAGATGGTTTCGATATCTTAGAGAAATCTACCTTGAGAAAAAAAAGAATTAAGATGATGCAAGCCAAAAGCGCTAATATTGGAGGCATAAAATTATTGTACCTTCTTCACTTTTAAATGCGACTAATATGTGAAAGTCGCAACCTGGGGAGACAGTTTCTTGGGAATTTAAGAAAGAAATCCTTTTGGCGCAATATTGATATTAATTCGATATCTTCGCCACCAATAGTAACTGCAAAATCATTAATGATGCTTTGGGTAGCCGTGAATCTCAATATTTTGTCTTCTCACCATATTTTTTGGTACACCCACTTCCTCCATCTTACTTCCTAAATACTCTGCGAACCGTTTGACGACTACCGAAAGAATAACACTAACACTTACAAATAAAATAGCACCCCATGGGAACGACAAATCAATTCTTTTAAATGTTATAACAATTGCATTATTTACCATGAACAACTCAAGTGTTCTTGAACTAAGAAATTTTATCACCGTGCTCACTGCAGAATTGCCATCCATTAGCGAAATAATAAACTTGGATCGTGCAACTTTTAAAGAAAAATAAAGCAAAGGGAATACTGCAAAATGTTGAATACACTGAAGCCACGCCAAGATCCCTTTAACCATAAGATATTTATGAAAATAAATAATACCCACACAAATTAGTAGTGCTGCAACATCTACCTTGCCTGAGAATCGGATTTCTTTTTCGTTCATCCCCAGGTACAGACCCCATAGAATTATCAGAAAATAGAAAATTAGATTGAATGGAAGGGTTTCAATTGTCCATATTCTTAAGTCGAGACAAAAAGAGTAAACTATTATATATAGAAAACCCAAAAGCATACCGATAATGATCATTATTTGTTTAGTTAATTTTTCTAATATGACAAAAATAAGAACGTAGTATATCAATAACGCTTGAAGAAACCAAAAAGGTGGGAAAAAGAGCTTACCCAATTCTGGCAGCAAATTACCCAATCTCAAAGTTCCAGAAAATATATCTATTGGAAACACGATCATTATCACTACAACCCAAGCTGAGGGAAAAATTCTAAGTATCCGCCTCGCATACCAGGAATAAAAACTCATTTTTCCTCTGGATTGCCTGCTTAAATATAGTCCAAAAGCTGATAGCATGAAAAAGAGGCTATTACCAATCATTCCTCCTGTTCCCATATGGCTAATGGGATAGAAACTATCCATATGGGAGTTTATGATTAAGCAGATTCCAATGGCTCTAAGAAATGTCGTATCAGCTTTAGAATTATCCATAGGTTATTTACCCGAGAATCAGGCTGAAGAGGAATTTATGATTGTCAATACTTCAGGAGGTGTGTTTCTTTAAGATATTTTGTGCTTACTGAACTTCCAAGAATTCTTTTTTCATAATTTCATGCATCAGAAAGTCATCGTCCAACAAAATTTTTTCCTACTAATTTTATTGATCCAAAATTTCTAATAATTTTTAGACATTTAATTACAGATAACATTTTCCCTGACGAGCCGTGTTAAATCCGCAAAATATTTTAGAATATTTTACCTTGCTCCAAATTTCAATTTAGAAGTTTTCCCATTCCATTATATATTTTACCCCTTCATTGTACTACGGTGACTTCTCCACCAGAATTAAGTCCTCTTTGGGATTCATCCCGTAATAGTACGCCTCGGACTTGGTTGCGACATCATCATGTCGGCAAATCTTCAATCGCAGGCCAGCGGCCTGTAGCCTTTCAAAAAAATCCATCCCATACACTCGGACGTGATCTTCCTGCCCATAAACTTTGAGCCGCAACTGTTCGGTGGTTATTCCAGGGTCCTCAAAAGTGCGAGGCAGGGTCGTTGAGAAAGGTGTCTGAATAACGGCGCGCCCACCCGGCTTCATCACACGATAGATCTCTCCAAGTGCCCGTCTGTCATCAGCGACGTGCTCCAGCACATGGTTGCAGATGACGAAATCAAATGACGCCGAGCCATACGGGATATCCATTATATCCACGCGCTGAACCTCGGGATTCGCTGGGTACAAATCAGCCTTGAAGTAGCTCCGAGGTCTACAGGCCTTGATGCGTTCTGAAAGATTTCGTTCAGGAGCAAAATGCAGCACGGAGGCATCACGCAGACTTTGCCATAGCTTGAGCCGGTCAAAATATAGAAACAGGTGACGCTCCCGATCATTACTGCGACAGAATGGGCAACCGTAATTCACAACGTCACTGCCCACAATGTTCATTTGCCGAATAAAGGATAAAATTTGCTTTATATCAGGCATAGGAGGATAGAACCGTCTAAATCGATTGTTGCAGATGTAGCATTGATGTCGTTTGTAGATTTTATTCAGCGCTTTCCAGCGTAACCCCCAAACAGTTTGCCTCACCCGTAAGATCCGGGCAATTTTTCTTAGACCACAAATCAATCCCCTCATCATTTGGTACAAATTCCTTTCTTGGTATTTGATAGTAACTCCCCAAATGTTCTTAAAGATGAACCTATCGAATTAGGGGGCCAGGGCACCAAACATAAATGTCCTTATCTATTGCGACTGATTGCCGACCCTAACCCAGCAAGGAACGAAATCTATATGTTTCTAAACAGTAATATGGATTTAAGGATTACCCCTACAGCTAAAATCTGTGTAAGGCAGCCATCAAGAGCGGGGCACGATTTCCCTACCCTTCAGGCGCAAATTGACGCCTATAAGATTTCTATTTCTTAGCAATTACCAAAAAGCTATCATCCCTTTCCGGGAGGATATCTACGACATATAGGATTTTTAAACCAATGTATTTCAGAACATCAATCACTTCGTTCTGAGTCCATACATGGTAATGAATTACATCGTGCTCCACCCTGGATTCAAAATCCCACATTTGAAAGCCCCAGTCTCGCTCGAATTGTTTTTTAAGCTCTTCAAAATCCTCATTTTTCGACCAACCCTCTTTTATTTCATCTACATGGGAATAATCGTGTTTATCAGTAAGTGTTTGAAAATCCCTGATATGATGTTCCAAATCGGTTTTAGCCCTATGTTTATCAAATATTCGATCGCCATGTGGCAATACTAAGAACATTATACTACCCGGTTTAATCACTCGTTTCCATTCGTACAGCGTTTTTAGGGTGTTTGGGCAGTGTTCTAAGCAATGGGATGAAAATAGAAAATCAAAATAACAATCATATACAGGTAACTGTGATGCATCTGAGACAATATCAGCATTGGGAGCTCCATCCTGGTTGTCAGTGTGTTTATCCAAAAATAATGTATTTTTGGGATCACAGCAAGGATGTTTCCCCGGTCCAATTTCAAGACCTTTTCCGGTGCAATACTTTTTAATTAAGGTGTCAATTAAAGGTGTAGGTAGAACAGGGATATAAGGAATTATCCCTGCCGCCTGCATTTTGCGGAGAAAATGTCTCAGCTTGCGCGGAAGAATTTTTTTCATTAGTCTTTTCAAATTCGTATTTTTGGGGGGTGCCACAACAATAATCACATTCCGCCGTCTTAGCCGGCGGTTTGATTAGCCCTATAAGTGCATTATTACTTGCCCCCCTCAAGGGGGATTTCTATGATCACCATTTATCGTTCCTCACATTACATATTTCCTTTGCCACTTTAATCGTGGAAAAGTTTCTGTATGTAGAATTGCCCCTATTCAGACTATACTCCGCTTACTTTGGAATAATATTTTCTATAAAACGAAGAAACATTATCTTTGTAGACTTTGTAATCATAATGTTTAGCGCAGCTTTCGAACTGCTTTCTTTGATACTGTGTATAGCTACTCTCATTATCTAACGCAGCTATATCCATACAAATATTTTGAATCAGAGTCTCATAATCTGGGTAAACTGTTCGAAGGGTCTTAAAGTCCTTCGTGAAGAATTTGTCATTGTAAACGGCAAAAGCAATACCACCACTAAAGATGGGTTCAATAAAATAGCCATCCAACCCCTCGCCGAAAGTGATCGCCCATTTAGCTTTAGAAATAACTCTTTTATATTCCTCATATGAAAGATTCTTAATTACCTGTAACCGTAATCGAGGAAATGCTTTTTTTATTGAGCTTAAAACCACCGATCTTAACTCATGCTCGTCAGGTGAAATGACCATCAAGCTGTTTTTTTCAGAGTATCCCCTTTTCAGGTATTGTTCAGGGCTTACCCACGTAGAGAGTTTATGTATGTGACATCCAATCTTTTCCTCGGTCTCATGCCCTGAATATGCCTGATGGGCGGTCGTGCATGTAACCCTCCCTAATTTCCTTAATTTTTCTACAGATTCCCGCGATGGCGTATACTCTATATTTTGGAGTAGTATATTTATATGCAAATATTTTATTTTCTTTGGCTGCAGGCGAGCCTGGATAGAATGATTTTCGGCAAATCCTTCAACGGAAAGCTCTGGAATATGTATCAGCAGGCTATCAAGATTCTGGAAATAAGAAAGAACGCGCGAGAATGAGTAAAGGTGGTTTTCATTCGCAAATTTTGTGTACCTCAGTAGAATGTTTCCGCCTGGATCTGTGCACATCACAACTTCCGCCCCGTGGATTTCTTTAAGCTTGCATGTCTCATTATAAATAGAATTAATTGAAAGAATCCCTCCGTTTATCCAATTATGCCCAGGCGTTAGAAAGATTATTAACCTCTGGGTATTAGGATTATAATTTTTTATTAATCGGCCCCTTTGAATTCTCTTAATTACCATCACTCTGATGGGGTTTCTCCAGCGGGCATAGTCCAATATTCGTTCAATTGTCTTAAGAAAACCTTCGGTCTTATAAGAGTAAATTAATTTAAAAAAATAATGCTTCAAGGCTGACCTACTTCCTAGAATTAGTTATCCTGCTGTTCCGGTTCTCAGAAATGGCATTTTATTCCAACCTGCTTGCCAGATCTCCACAAACGCCGTCAGCCGGAACAGCCGGCAGAGGCAAACATATATAACGATCCCAGAGGGGATTTGCACCAAAAGCTTAGACCAATCGTTAGGAAAGGGAAGCGACCCTACCAGGTACACCGCTACACCCATTGACAAAGCAATGATCAGGTATGGAAACAGGTCACGCAACTGCGCCTGAATCGGGTAGTCGATCAGAATCCCGCTGTAATAACTGTTCAAATAATAGGAGATGATTGACGTTCCAATTATACCACAAATCATTGCGGATATGCCCCACCGCCAGGTTAGGGCGATATTTATGACGATCAGAGCCTTCTTGAGAATCTCCAGACGCAGAATAAGGTCGGTCCGCCCCACCGCCTGTAAGATGTGTATATTGATCAAATGCACAGGGAACAGCATTTCAGCCAAGCAAAGGAGCTGAAGGTAAGGTACACATAAAGCCCATTTCTCTGTTAACAGAACCCAAACCAGCGGACGAGCAATTACCGCCAGGCCGAGCATCATTGGGAAATTCACCAAAGCCAGAGTAGTTAAAACCTTTTTGACTCCCCGCTTTAACCTGGCCGGGTCATCCTGAACAGTCGAAAATACAGGAAAAGTAACCCGCCCCACCATTCCCGATAATGTCTGCGAAGGAAGTTCCTGCACTGTTTTTGCACGTGTAAAAAAACCTAGATCAGTTGCCGAAAACAGCTTGCCAATAACTAATAAATAGATATTTTCAAATATCTGGTTAAGTATTACCGCTGCCAGTAGTCGTGAGCCAAAACCGAACATCTCTCGCAGAGATTTCAAGCTGAAGATTAGTGCAGGACGCCAGGTGTTCAAGAGCCACAGAAAACCAGTCCGAAAAAAAGCGCTGGATATCTGCTGGACAGCCAAACTCCACACTCCAAAGCCTGTGGTGGCGAGGATTACTCCAATTATACCGGACAATACCCCAGCAACAAGGCTTACCTTAGTCTGGGTCTTGAAGTTGATTTGTTTGGTGAGTATTGTGTTCTGGATCAGACCAAAGGAATTGATTACAATGGTTAGTGACAAGGCCCGTGTCAAGGGTGTCAGGATTGGTTGATTATAGAAAGCTGCAATCCAAGGGGCAACCAAGCATAAGAAACCTGCCACCACTAGCCCTACGGCGATGTTAAAGTAAAAAATCGAACATGTGTCAATTTGGGTGGCATCTCTTTTTTGGATCAAAGCGGCCCCGAACCCACTATCGAGAAACGTCTGTGCAAGGGCCATAAAGATCGTTAGCATCCCGATCAGGCCGAACTGCTCTGGAAACAACAGTCGTGCCAGTACGATCCCGATGACAAACCGCACTCCTTGAACCCCTATTGACTCCAGAAAACTCCAGGAGAGAGCATGAATGGTTTTTGATTTTAGAGAATCAGCCATGGTATAGTTTTCTTAATATTAGGTGTCAAATGCCTCTAAAATTTTGGACTAAAAACTTGATTGGGATAAGATTCAACTTTTCAAACGTGCGAATATTCATAGGAGAGAGACTATACATCAAAAAACCTGTCGGATTCCTCTAGTTATTCTACCTTTCTAGTTTTTATCACTTTAGCGGGAACGCCTACCACAGTGGAGTTGGGGGGGACATCAGAGATCACCACGCTCCCCGCTCCCACCACCGACCACGCCCCAATGGTTTTTCTGTCAATGATGTTGGCCCCTGTTCCAACATAGCATCCCTCGCCTAAAATGACCCAACCCGAGACATGGACCCCCGGCGCTAGGGTGGCAAAATCCTCCAGCACGACGTTATGACCAATGGTGCAGTCCAGGTTCACATGTACGTGATTGCCAATTTTAATTTGGTTAGTGAAGATAGCTCCAGCCGTGATCACAATGCCTTCACCCAGGGTGACGCGCCGCGTCAGAATGGCTGAGGGGTGGATTATATTACCAAAATGCGCTCTGCAATCCTTTGCGAGTGCAACCAATCGCTTTCGTGCAACAGGGTCGCCAACCCCGCAAATAACTTTAAATTCTGAAGCATGCTGAGCTAACCAGTTGAAATCTCCCAGGATAGGCTTTCCATTGATGACCTCCCTAGGCTGGCCATATTGAGTTTCAACAAGATAGCCAAGCACTTCAAAATCCTGCCCAGCATCTGCACAGGCCTCAAAAATATCGAGTATCTCCCTTGCAAATCCACCTGCACCAATGATAACGAATTTCTGACTCATAGGTTCAGTTCCTGTCTAGGGAAAAAGGCCACAATCGCTCACTGAAACAATAACGCTAGGTTATTAAACACGTAAAGCGAACAACCATATGGATATATATAAATATTTCAGGTGGATTTAAGAGCGTTGGATTTCTGGGAGAGCAATGCTCAAGTTTTGCTCTTGGAAAAGCCTACTATTTTGAATGTGTTGAATAATTTCGCAAATGGCCTCAACATCAGATAATTCAAGGCTATCATAAATCGGCAAGGTCAATATTCGCTCAGCAACTCGACGGGCGACGGTCAAGGGGTCCTTTATTGAAATACTTCGGTAGCAGGCATAATCGCAAATGAGAGGATAAAAATAGCGGCGGGAAAAGACATTATACTCCTTCAGTTTTTCATATAATGCATCGCGGCTCATTCCAAACTCCTTTTCGTCCACTTCAATAGGCATATACGCATGGGTATAATAAATGTCAGGAGATAAGTCCGGGGTAAGGCGGATGCCAGGGACCTCCTTGAGATGCCCCCGATAGAATTCCGTGATCTTTGCTCGTTTGGCAACGACTTCTTTCAGGTATTTTAGAACCTGAATGCCAAGGAGCGATTGCATTTCGTTCATTTTGGCGTTTGTCCCTGGCATGACGACTTCAACCTCGTTTTTGAATCCAAAATTCTTCAGATAATCGAAAACGCTCCTTAACCCTGATTCCTTAAAAATGACCATTCCCCCCTCCATGGAGTGGTAGGGTTTGGTGGCATGGAAACTGAACATACTGAGGTCCCCGAAGTGGGCGATAGACTTCCCGCCTATTTTTATGCCAAAGGCATGGGCCGCATCGTAAATGAGTTTCAGGTTATGCCTCCTGGCAATGTCAGCCAACGCATTCAGTTGACAGGGATAGCCATAGACATGAACTGCTAATATTGCGGTAGTCCACGGTGTAATCGCCGCCTCCACCTTTTCAGGGTCAAGAGTATAATAATCTGGTTCAATGTCCACGAAGACCGGTCTAATTTTGTTCCAGTACAAGGCGTGGGTTGTCGCCACAAAGGTAAAGGGGGTGGTGATGACCTCTCCAGAGAGTCCCATGCCTTGCAAGGCTATCTGAAGAGCTAAGGTCCCATTATTGAAAAGACAGACATTGTCTGATTCAAAATAATTACACAATTCCTGTGTAAAGCGCTGGAGAATTGGTCCATTGTTTGTTAGCCATCGAGTTTCCCAGATTTCTTCAAGCCCTTGGCAAAATTCCTCCAATGGCGGCAAAAAGGGCCTCGTCACATAAATAGGTTTCTCAAAAGGTTTTGTCATAAATCACCCTCGGGTTTCCGTTTGAAGTGGACTACGAAAGTATTGGGAATAAAGGAAGTGATCAAATTAGGGCTCTCGTTAGGTTCTTATTACTATGTCATTGCTTGCCTACATTGTGGCCTCTTATTCACACTAAAAAGACTATTTAGTGTATAATGCAAGGTGTCTATGACATTTGCAGTGACCTCAACCACTCTTCAAAAACAATGAGACTAGATAATATTTTGTAATTATCATTTTTATTGGATATGTGTTCCTTGAGGAGCTGTTGCACTGCTTGAGGCCGTAGAAACTGATACATTAAAGAATTATTATCTAATAAAAAACCTTCCATTTTCTTGCTTGAAGAATCTTGAAACCACTTGTCCACCACATTTACTGCAAATCCTCGTTTTTTTCTTCTTAAAATTGCCTTCGGAAGAAAATCTTCACATACTTGGCGATGTAACCATTTCCGGATACCATTCCTTACTTTAAAATGAGCCGGGAGTCTTTCAACATACTCCACAACCTCGCGATCCAAATATGGGACTCTGACTTCAAGACCATGCGCCATTGAGAGCTTGTCTGCAAACATAAGCAATTCATCAGGAAGAGAAGATCGTATTTCCAGAAACTGGAATCCTCCAAGTTCGTCGGTATTCTCCATTAAACCTGCGAGATCCTCCCAGTATTCAAGAACCTTATCTCCTGCATTAGGGGGCAACACCCCATCTCGAAAGAGATTATCGATGGTCCCCCCGGGTATTATGGAGAATACATATTGATACCTCTGCATCCTATCGGGGATATTTAAAGAGTAAACCCCTCTTTTTAGCGTCTCATTTCTTGGTAAGGCATTAATGGCTATGCTTAAGGGATTTCTTAGCCAATCTGGCAAAACTCTCCAATAAGACCCGTAACGAACCCCAAGATGACGGATGTAGCCACCAAAAAGCTCATCCGGGCCCTGCCCGACGAGAGCCACCTTCACATCCTGACGCGCCCGTTGGCACACAAAGTACATGGGCACAATTGATGAAGTAGATACTGGCTCTTCCAAAAAAGTAACTATTTTCGACAAGGCTGCCTCAAATGTCCCCTCGTCAAGCTCAACCGAAACATTTTGCGCGGAGAATATCTTGGCAGTCTCCGCAGCGTCAGGAAGCTCATCATCTTTAAAAGTCTTTCCATATCCAACTGTAAATGTAGGCCACGAGTTTCCCTCCAGGTTCATTAAACCAAGCAAAAGCCCTGAATCTATCCCGCCACTTAATAGCAGCCCAAGCGGAACGTCACTGATTAATTGCCTTTTGACAGCCTTTTTGTAAATTTCCAGTAACTCTTCTCTTGCCTGATGATCAGTTTTAGGCGGTGAAAATGGGACTGGTCTAAATTGATACCAGCGCTTGATATGGCTTGAACCATTTTCATAGGTGATCATGGTTCCCGGTGAAAGCTTCCTGATTCCCTTATACAGAGTCAAGGGCGAGGGCGTATATCGATATCGCAGGAAGAGGTTCAGCGACACTGGGTCAATTTCCGGTTTTCCCTCCATAGCGGCAAGAATGGGCCGGATCTCGGATCCGAAATGGACTGTTCCCGCTTCCTCCTTGTAATAGACCAATTTTATGCCCATAGCATCGCGGGCCAGAACCAACCTCTTCTTTCTTTCATCCCATATCGCCACACCAAACATCCCATTGAGATGATTGAAAACCTCGTCGCCCCATTGCTTGTAACCGTGAATAATCACCTCTGTATCACATCTCGTCCGGAAAACATGACCATAGCTCTCCAACTCCGTCTTCAATTCAGGAAAATTGTAGATCTCGCCGTTAAAGACAATCCAGACTGATTGCTCCTGGTCGGACATGGGCTGATGACCACCCTTGAGATCTATGATAGACAGCCGTCTAAATCCCAATCCAAGAGGGCCTGAAAAATAGTAGCCCTCGTCATCGGGCCCTCTATGAACCATTGTTTGGGTCATCTTTTCGATGGTCTCACGGATGACAGGCGTTTGATGCTTGAAATTATACTGACCGCAAATCCCGCACATACTCCTCAAAACTCCTCTTGGGAATACTGGAAGATTGGAATAATGGAATAGTGGGACAACTTACTCTTGGATCTATGGAATATTGAAATGATGGAATGATGGTACCGGAACTAATTTCTCAAATACGATAGCTCATTCAGGTCTTAATCGAACACTCCCTCTCTTTCTTACCTTCTTCGTAAAGAAGTAGACTCAAACTTCTAAATATTTGGGATTGGGCCCAGCGATGCATGGGAACATTGTCCCAACCCAAAAACAATTTCCGCGCTCTAAAAGAACCATCCGGTTTTTGCCAGCGCCTCAACAAATCCTCAAGCACGGTTTTAAGAATCTTCTCTAATTCATGATACCTGGCCTTAAGCAGGACACAAAGATTAATACATTCCGCATAGTCGTATAATTCATTACGATAAACCGTCAATCTCGGAGCTTTTGAAAAAGGTTTAGGAAGTCCATTCTCATCGAAAAGATTTTTTATATAATATTCTATACCTTTTTCTATCGCTTTTTGACATCCAGTATGTCCTGTCAGTTTCTCGATCTTTGCAAGCGCCTTTAAAACAAAACATGTATGAAAATGATCGATAAAATCTCTTGAATCAACTGCATAATACCACGAACCATTGGGTTGCTGCTGCTCCAAAACAAAATTTAAATTTCCTTCTGCCGTCTGCCAGTACTTTTCCTCAGCAAATTGCTTTGACGCACTCGTTAGCAAAAATGCACGATAGGCGCTTGCATTAATCACACCCCCCTTATCGAAAGGTGTATATGAACATGTTGCAACACCATTAGAAAACCCAAAATCCTTTATATCATACATTGCATGGTCCACTATGGACTTCATAGTTTCAAGCCATTCTGGGTTCTTGTCAATCTCGTAAACATATTGGAATGCTTCGTAGACATATGGAGTTGTGGTGATCAATGGAGTGCCCTCTCGAATGGTACCGGTCCTCGTGACCCAATCAAAAGGATATCCCCAGCAGAAATGCTCGTACCTTTTGCACCGCGCCTGTTCTAATATCTCGAGGAAATGGACTGCTTTTTCGTAATATTTTTTCTCATTCAAAGCTTGCGAAAACAAGGCAAAACCCATTGCATAATGGGCATCTGCGATGGGAAACCGCGATGACTTCCAGAATAGCCTCCTTGCTCCCGGAACAAAGGCTTCACAGAAAACCATGGGAGCAACGGCCAGAAGTCCAACTTTGGGTTTTCTGTAGTAGAACGCCTTTGCCCTGCCTCCAATTGGACCAGCATAAAAGCTCTGGTGGTCGAATGAAGTCTCCCCATAGCCTTCAAGCCACGAAACGAACCCTTCAAGTGCCACTAAAAGCTTATCTGTCACCTCCTTCTCCATCCACTGCCTTCTCAGCTCGCAATAATGCTCAGTCCGATCTCAAACTGAATTGGTCGATTTTCCGAAACTTTAACATCCTTCTCAGGATCAATCGCAATTTTTCCATTTCTTCCCTTCGATGGAAAAGCATGAGTTCCCGAGAAACCGGCTTCTCCATTCTCGTGATGAACGCCCATAGATAGCCAAGCATTATGGTCAATCCCCCAACGACGTAGGGCTTTTTGAAGGTTCGATAACCTGTCCTAAACATTTCCCAAATTGGGTGGTTTCCCAGGTAGTAATCTTTTTCTCCATAACTAAATAATGCCTCCAGCGGTCCTCTTCCGCCTGTTCCTAAAGCCCTGTGATGGTAAAAGTATTTCTCCCTAAAAGACTGCGTTTTCCACCCCCTCATTCGTGCCGTGGTCACGGCTATCCAGTCAATACCTCCTGCTTTATTTGGAATATACCCACCAATTTCTTCAAAACATTCGCGCCTAAAGAGCTGACACCCTCCAGCCACATGCCTTTCTCCTTCGAAACTATCTGTAACCGAGCTATAACCATTCCCCAAAAAGGGCGTCCCCGCAACCCCAAGCTTTGGCATTTCGACAAATTTATTGAGCAGGAACTCCAGATAATCCTTTTCAAAGGAGATATCAGCATCAAGATTCCCAATGACGTCACAACGTATATCTTTTACTCTTTCGTATCCCGCGCTAAAACACTTTACTTTCGCCGCAAACTGCCGATCCCTATGCTCTGGCATCTGGATCAATTCAATCCATGGCTTTTCGCTTAAATACCGTTTCACTATTTCAACTGTGCCATCTTTTGATCCGTCATTAACAATAACCCACCTCTTTGGCAAAAAAGTCTGCGATATAACCGAACGAATAGTTTTTTCTATATGAGCTTCTTCATTACGAGCAGCAGTTATTAAGACATATGACAATTTTTTAGGGCCAACTTTCACTCAGAACCTCTATATTCAATAAAGATAAACGTGGCTACGCATCCTTACGAAAAGGACCTATGTGCAATTCTAACCGCCACACTCAATTTATGGCGTGTACTGCTTTTCCCTGTTCGCTAATAAAAAAATAATCTATCCCAGTTCTTACGGACATAAGTCTCAGCACTCCATTCCATACTCTTTATCTTCTTCGCTATCTTCCAACCAAAGATTGTCTTAAACAGGGATAATTTCCAGCTCACTTCTGGAGGTAGTAGATGTCCTCCTAAGTCTTGAGCTAATTTCTCAGCTTTTTCTAATATTTCATGTTTCTCCGGATAGAAATACAGAAGCCGATTCTGCAAATATTTCAAACATGCAGCCCTAGTTCTCTCACTATCTTCCAATAATCGCAGATGATTAATCGATCGACTAATCGCTACGAATAGTGCCTCTAATGCTTCGCCAGATCTTGTGTTACTTAAGCTACCAAAATTACCGACCCTCCAGTAGGATCTTGCCTCTGGTACAAATTTAATGCCTCCGCTTGCAGCCACAACCCTGCAAAAATATTCTCCATCGTCATCTGGCGACCTTCTCTCATACCAGGAACCAGCCATATCAGTTAATTTACGACTAACCAACCACGCTGTCGGATGCAACCAAGCATTTTTAGTAAATTTTATCAAAAAGTAATCTAATGGTGTTAAATCTTGCCAAAGTGGATTAGGCTTAAATCTTGCTCTTCGATGGCAATAATAAAACATCCCGAAAGCTCCTGAGAATAATATCCTTGTGTTATTTCTATACTCATTATCCTTTAGTTGGCGTGATATCTTGTCCGGAGCTAATAGATCATCATGATCAAGCCACTGAATATAATCTCCCTGAGCAAAAGAAAGTGCTTTATTCCTAGCAGCAGGAGCGCCCATGTTGTCCTGCGTTATAACCCTTAATAATTTCGACTCAAACCCCCTTGCAATTTGAAGAGTATTGTCGGTAGATCCGTCATCAACTATTATTATTTCCTTTACCGGCCATGTTTGTCCTAAAGCCGACTTTATCGTATCTCTTATCCATTTCTCTGCGTTATACGCAGGTACTAAAATAGATACTAAATCTGCCATATCGCTCCTCTTCCTACAATTATGAGCTCAGAGCAATGTCTTGTTCTTCATTCAAATTAATTTGTTCGAAAATAGCATCCATAATCTTTGATGTTAAAATAATTTCACGATATGATATTGGTAATGGTGTATTATTCACAACCGACCAGTAGAAAGACTCTATCAGAAATTTCATTCCGGAGTTCATGTGGAAATCACGCTTGATAAATTTATTAATGTTGTAGGTACCATTTTTTGCATACTGTTTCGCGTAAACAAAGGGGGGAATAAAATAATCCAAGTAACTTTTGTACTTTTCTCCCTTTTCTCTTATCAGGATTTGATGGTCATCATCTACAATAAGGGAATTCTTGGGGCCATAGATACGGAATTGGTGAACGATGGGCCGCATTTGAGATGAAAATGTAAAATAGGCGGTGGTTCCGTCCTCGTCCACGATTATGCTCCGAATTTCATCTTTGATGTCGCTTTCACCAAGACTCCTTAAAAATGGGCTTGTAAAACTGTGAGAAATCACCTTAGGGTTGTTACCGTTCAAATATTCTGCAATTCTGCATACTCCGTGACTGATAATGTTCTGGGCCAACTTACCCGGCAGGGTTCTAACCCAGTGTTTTTTATCTCCTAAAAGCGCTGTAGCGTAGCTTCGGTCTCCCAAATCATACCCGTAAATGCTCTCCATGTGGACCGGCTTCCCTCCCAGATATCCTTCTCGAATTACTTCTCGCATTCGCCTCGCCACGTGGCTAAACTGCACGTTATGTCCGGCTGTTACCTTGAGTTTTTTCTCATCTGCAAGATCTATTAATGCCTGGGCCTCCTTCCGGTTTATAGTAAAGGGTTTCTCGATATATACACTTGCACCTGCCTCCAAGCAGACCTTGCCCAATTCGAAGTGGCTCTGTGCAGGCGTTGTAATGTGGACGATATCAAGTTTTTCCGCTTCAAGTAGTTCACGCACATCTCTGAAATATCGCTTCACTCGGAATCGCTCGTACAATTGTTTTGCCATCAATTCTTCTTGATCACAAACCCCCACAATTTCGCAACCTGATATTTGCTTAATTGCCTCTGCATGCTGATCGGCAATTTTACCGCACCCTATAATTCCAACTCTAACCATTTATGCTTCAGCTTCCTTTTGATATTCGAAGTAGCGTCGTAATGCCTCATCAAGCGGAATTCTTGGACTCCATCCCAATAATTCTTTCGCCTTTCTGTTAGAATATACGAAGCCCTTCCATTCTGCTGCCCATCTGTTCCTATTAAATACTGGCGGCAACTGCCCTTTTGACCATTTTGAATAGCTCTCCCAAAGCCAGCAAAGCAAATAGGAAAACGAATGCGGGATATAAATAGATTTAAAATCTTTGACATTCTTCTTATATAGTTTTAGGAATTGTCTGCTTGTAGGAAGATCATCATCAACAACATTGAAGATTTCACCATCCGCACCCTTCTTTATCCCTGAGAGAACAATTGCCTCGGCACAATTATCCACATAAGTGAAAGGAATTCGATTCAGACCACCAAGATGTAGAAAGGTTCCGAAAGTATCGATCCCCACTCTTCCAGTGATGCTATTTATTCCCGGTCCAAATACAGCCCCTGGGCGGACAATGACGTAGGGGAGATGATATCTCCTGCTATATTCCAATACCAGCTCATCCTGCTTCACTTTGCTGTAGCAATAGGCCTCTCCTCGATCTTCAGGCTTGGTTTCAACTTCAGATGTCTCGTCAAGCAGCCCCCCATGCTTAAGATTCATATTAGAATAAACAGCAAAGGAACTAACATTTACAAAACGCTTAAAATTTTGGTTCTTGATGACCTCATCAAGGAGGTTTCTTGTTGTAACGACCGTATTCATAAAAGAGCCAGGGAAGGACTTCTCTATTCCCGCGGAAAGGTGATAGATGATCAATGCTCCCTCCACTGCCTTTTTACAGTCATCGCGAGAAAGCAGATTACCTTGCAATATCTCTACTCTATTATCAACTTGGGCCGAATGAATAATTTCTTTTAATGTCTCTAAATTGCTTGAAGGTCTCACAAAACAGCGTAAATTTCTAAATCCATACTCAATTAAAGTTTTGACAACCCTCGAACCTATAAATCCGTTTGAACCGGTTATGAGTATGGGATCAGTGTCTTTGATGATATAATGATCTGTCACAGATTTGGTCTTTTCTCTTGTGGATTCTATGGATTAAAAAGGGGAATTTTTCATAACATTCGTAATATATTTTAGCTGAGTCTCAGTTAGTTCCGAATACATGGGCAATGAGATAATTTCTTGAGAGGCTTTTGTCGCTTCTGGAAAATCGTTACCACCAGAATTTAAATATGTATATGCTTTGAGGTTTGGTAGGGCAATTGGGTAATGGATTCCCGTTGAAATGCCTTTTGATTTTAAATGATCCTGCAACTTTTGGCGCATTCCATTCTTTACTCTTACTACATACAAATGATAAACGGCTTTCACATCATTAATTTCTTGGGGTGTAATTAACCCACTTTCTTTGAGATATTCATTATACAAGTAGCCGTTCCTTCGTCGTTTTTCAGTCCATTCAGGAAGATGTCTCAGCTTTACGTTTAGGATGGCTGCCTGAAGACCATCCAAGCGGCTATTCATCCCTTCAAATTCATGGTCATACTTTTCGATCCTTCCATGATTCGCAAACATCCTTGCTTTCAATGCCAATTCATCATCATTTGTGACAATTGCACCTCCATCACCATAGGCTCCTAAATTCTTTCCCGGATAAAAGCTGAAACAAGCCATGTCTCCAATGGAACCAATCTTCCTACCCTTGTATTCTGCCCCATGTGCCTGGGCCGCATCTTCAACGACCTTTAGATTATATTTCTTTGCCAATTCCAGGATCGGATCCATATCGGCTGGTTGACCATAAAGATGAACGGGGATCACAGCCTTTGGCTGTGGCGTAAGGCGCGAGGCGTTAGGAGCAAGGCGTCTTCTTAGGTAATCTTCGAGTTTGCTGGGGTTCATGTTGTAGGTTTGGGGGTTAATATCCACGAAGGCAACCCTTGCACCCGTAAGTGTCACGGCTTCGGAGGTTGCGATAAAACTATTCGCCGGAACGATCACCTCGTCAGCGGGCCCTATCCCGAGAACTTTCAAGGCAATGAAGAGGGCATCCGTTCCGTTACCTACTCCGATGCAGTGCTTTACGTTGCAAAATTCGGAAAAAGCTTTCTCAAATGATCGGACAAAAGGCCCTCCCACAAAGGCGCTTTGAGATATGACTTCCGAGATGGCAGAATCGATCTCCTCTTTGATCGATTCATATTGAGCCTTTAAGTCGACAAGGGGAATATTCATGCCTCCTCCATGGCCTTAAGGAGCGTCGAAATTGCCAGACTGTTATCGAAATGGAATCCTGTCTTTAAATTCCCTATGTTTAAGATGGCTTTCCCCAATTCATTTGTGTTCCTTACAACTTTTGTGTAACCCAACTCCTCAAGCTTGTAATGTAAATCTTCTTTCATATCACTTTTAGTATTAAGTTCTCCATATTGATAATCCCTGGGCATTACTATAAACCTTGTTCTATGTTTTAGACATTGAGTACCAATACCTGCACTCTCCTGCGTGATGACATAACTCGCATTTAAAATAAGCTTGTCAATCTCTTCAGCGGTGCAGAAATCAAATACTTCGGCGCAGTTTGAACTGTACCTGGTATGCCCTGCCTGCATAATAACCTTTTCTTTTACGTTGCCTTTTTTTACTAAATCTTCGACTGCTTTTAACAGTCTTGTAAATGGTTCATTTCTTGTGCCTACAGTGACAAATATGTATTTCGAGTCTTTGGATTTGTTGTGGTTTTCTTGCTGTTTGAACACGGGTCCAATGTAGATCGCATTTTCATTTTTTGGATCTTCCCATTGTGTATATATCTTATTCCTCGTCTTTAGCAAAAATGTGCCGAACTTTGAATAGCCGTAAACTCTGGAAAATGTATCAATGTAAATGAACTTTATCTTTAAGAGGCGGGATAGTAAAAAAGGGACAACAGCAGTTCGGCCTGATCCCGTCGATAGCACATGTGTTGGCTTTTCTCTGGCAAATATTTTTAATACCGGCGACATCTGGAACAGATAGGTCCAAGGCTTTTTAAAGTGAGCCGGTTTTAAATAGTATGTCCTTTCCTGCTTCAGTTGGCTCTCTGTCTGTTTATTTCTGTTGGTTAACCAGAAATGATTATACCGGCTGTAAAAGTCGGATAGATTGGTCATTTGCTCAAAATGCCCACCGGCAGTGCAAACCAAAACAATATTTATTTTGTGATTTTTGGCCATCGATTTCCTAATCATAACATTACGTCATACTTGTAGTCAGTATTTCTATTACTTTTTTTGCATGCTCGATACCTGTCAAACACTTCGTTCCGTTCTGTATGCAGTCAATAAAATGTTCAATTTCTACCTTAAGTGGTTCCTTGAAATCGATCTTCGGCAAAAGCACATCTCCAGATCTCTGGCTAAATGTCTGGAAATGCTGGTTATCGTAATCCATGTTTTCACCCAATACGGCCATTCGGTCTATCCCTTTGTCGTAAATGGCGATTTTGTTTTCAGCCGTGTCGTCATAGATAACCATTTTTTTGGAGCCCACAATTGTCATTGAGCGGGCCCTTTGCGGATCGAGCCAACTTACATGAATATTCGCCATGATATTATTTGGATAAATGATGTTCATGAAAACAACATCTTCGATATCCTTTTGGATGTAAGCCATACCACGACGGAGCACCGATAGAGGTCGAGGATCACCGAGCCAGTATTGGATGATGCTGATATCGTGCGGTGCGAGGTTCCACAAAGCATCAACATCTGAGCGAATGCGTCCAAGATTCAGTCTCCGGCTATAGATGTATCGAATGTCACCCAGTTTATCCGTATCGATTAAATCCTTCACATAGCGGACGGCAGCGTTATAAAGGAACGTATGACCCGCCATCACCAAGAGTTTCTTTTTATTCGCAAGCTTACCAATTTGCTCAACCTCGGCCACGCTTGTCGCCAAGGGTTTCTCCACTAAAATATGTTTGCCTGCCTCCAGCGCCTGCATTGCGAGCCTGTAATGGGTTGCCACCGGGGTGGCAATGACGACTGCCTCAATTTGTGTGTCCTGAAGCACATGATTTACATCATCCGTAACCTGAATGGCCGGATAAAACCCTTGGACATAATCGCGCCGCCCTCTCGATAGATCTACAGCAGTTTTTACTCTACACCTCTTATTGGCTACCAGATTTCTGAGAAGATTTGGCCCCCAGTAACCAACTCCAACCTGGGCTACATTCAGCATGATCGGCTCTCCCTATTTGTTAATATTATTGTGCTCCGGCTAATAATTATCTTTTTGGAAAAGGATCGTCACAAAGATTGATAAAGATTGATTAGATTGTACTTATGTTTTTCCCAGCCATATTGATCGATATATCTTTTGGCATTGGAAACCTGTTGCTCTCTTTGCCTATTGTTCCGATAAATCCTTAGAATAGCGTTGGCCATTGATTCAACGTTCTCAGGCTCGAAGTAGGTAATCATATCCTCTGAGAAATAGTGTATAATTGCCTTATGTCTCGCCGATACAACTGGAATACCTATTGCAGCATATTCCAGCAATTTCACTGGTAACATGAGTTCGGTTGCTATATTTCGTCTGTTTGGAATGATGCCCAAATCCATCTTATCGAGAAGTTCCGGAAGCTTTTCTACAGGAAATGATTTCTTGCTAAAATGAATCCGGTCTTCCACGCTTAGTTTTCTGCTCAGGTTGACAAATTCTTCGAGATTCCTTCCCTCGCCCAGGATGTGAAGTTGAATCCCGGGGATTTGATGAACCAATCTTGAGACCGCTTCAATCGCAAGGTCTATTCCAAGCATTCGGTCGATCGTCCCATGAAAAACAAGATCGAAGGTTTTTTTATTTTCATTCTTTGTCCTTGCTTGAAATTTAAAGATTTCGTGGTCTGGAACATTCAATAATACTGAAATCTTTGAAGCGGGGATCCCACGATCGACTAACTTTTCTCGTTGAACCTCGTTTACGCAAATGAGCTTATTTGCGAACCTGCAGCACATGGATTCCTCAAAACACAATAATCGGTAAAATATTTTTGGCATCCTTCCGAATTTAGCACCGTAGGTTTCCGGAACGGAATCGTGAATATCCAAGACCATTTTTTTACCGAATAGCCGTGGGAGGATGCCCGCAAAAACAAGAAAGTTTGGCATATTATGAACATGAACAACATCAACCCCATTTTTTAAAAACAGTTTTGAGCAATGCCAGAACGCAAGGCCAAGAAACTTTAAATAAGGCAAAAAATAGGAAGAACTCTTTTTTCCCCGATGCTTTCTCATGTTCAGTTCGACGATATTCACACCGTTCATTCTATAGGTCTTTGGTTTACTATTTTCTGCAAGGACCAAAAAGTTTACTTCATTTCCTTCTTTCGCAAGCGCCTCCGATTCGCGCCGAATTCGAGGGTCGGTTTGGAAATTCGAATAAGCGATCATGCAGATCTTTTTGTTCATCATCTTATGTTACGGGTTGCAAGCTACGTATTAGGAGTCAATGCGCAAGGTCTGGGTTAAAGGAGTGAGTTTTGAGGGAAATTCTAAGAATGTCTCATTTTTCAAAACAACATCTATATGGTCGGAGCCGACAAAGGATAGTTTTTGATTTGTTAAGATTTGAAATCTCGGGTAATGAACTCTTACGGATAGGAAAGGTTCTTTCCCTGAGTCATCATCATTGCCGCTATGGTCTAATGATAACCTTATTCTACTGCCATCAACATGTACCTCTTTAAACTTAACTGCCCGCCGCCTTCGAAACCAATTAACGATCTCACTCGCTGTAGAAAAGAAAACCTTATTTTCCATAATTTTACATAATAGGTTAATATAAAATTCTTGCCACAATCTTTCTGGGGCTAAGCTTCGATCATGCCAAAGGATTGTGAGGGCACCATTGTAAGATTTGGCATTATGAATCAGCTTCTCGCATAATGCCAATGCTTCCGCATCGGAAAGATTCATTCTCTTCGGATAGAATAATGCGGTGTCTTGGATATGCAATGGGAGCTCTAAAAGTCTTTTTGCTCCGAATGGTTTAAAAACTTGCAGGGTGCCTGCCCGATATCCTATTGCTTCGTTAAACCCAATAGTAGAATCGTAGGAAAACCCTGCCTCCTCCAAAATTCTGTAGGAATAATCATTAAAAAGTAGCCAGTGGATACGCACCCCGATCTCTTCTCCCTTCAAATATTCCGCAATTCTATTCCGCTCCTGACGGGCTTTCTCTAAATCATGCCAGGCATCTATTCCATGAACCCCGATTTCGAATCCATTATCTCTCAATGCTTTGGCAATTTCCCCCACATCGGATATGTCGTACTTGGTAGCTCGCTTTCCACTCCCATTGCCAAGGATATGATCGCCCTGTTTATTTTTGAATGGGACGAAGAAAAAAGTCGATTTTAAATTTTTTTCAATCTCCGCATAGGTGTCAAACTGGAGCCAAAAATCCTTCGCAACACCCAAATAGACAAAGGGTAATCTCAAAACTGCGCTCCAATTCCTAAGTAGTTTCCGCAGAGGCGATTTCCCTTCAAAAAAACGAACCAAAGACCCGATAGATGCCCGATAAACAAAACCAAACATAGTATGATCGAGCCTGTGTTTCCGGATTCCAGCGAAATCGATGTCGTGAGTCAGACAGGTCATGAAGTCGTAACCTGCTGGCATCGGTGGAATTTCGATCAAGGGTATGCCGGCTTCTACTATTAAGTTTCGAATTAATGAAATGTGAACATCAATGGCAGGGATTAGCGCATTCTCTTTTGGCTGCCCCACCGAAAGCAAGTGGTGAATCTCTTCAAATAGATTAAATCCTAAAAGGACCTTCTGATTAAGGACCCCATTGATTTTTAATCCGGCAACTTCGCCCATCACCTTCAATATTGGTTGCCCTTTCCCCTTAAAAGTCAATAGATTTCCATAAATTGGAATTTCCGTGTCCCCGTACTTCAAAGTAACACTTTTGGGCGTTGCCTGTATTTGAATTTCTTCGTTGTGTCTGAACTGATCTCTTTCGGAACTACAGAGAATTGTCAGCCTTTGGCCCACTTTCGGGACATTATTTAGCGTTGAGATGATAACATCATAATTTCGTCCGGAAGCATAAAATTCCCATGGCGTTTTGAATAATTCGAAAAACTCCATAGCGCTCTCTTTTTCAGTGTCAACTGCAATGATACCAATCATAATCAAGCGTTGTTGCGACCCGAAAGCATACGGGTTTATGAGAGTTTGGCTTTCACCCCCAATTGCCTATTAGCTATAATAGTTATTCTTAGAGGTTTTCGCCGACTCGAATACTTGACCTTGACCCAGTTGGTTGTTTGATTGAGTGCTCCTTTGGGAGGAAATTTTTGGTCCAAAAATCTGCAATATCCTTAGGTAGCGCATTCCAGTACTGATCTTTATATCCATTCTTGATATATTCAAGGAATTCAGTAAAGTAAATCATGGGATATTCACCAATTCCATCTTTCTTTTCTTCAAAATTCATATAATCTGGATGGGTAATCAGTAAAGCCATTCCACCATGTTCTGCAATCCAATCGAGCTTCTTCTTCCAGATATCAATGTTCTTTTCGCCCATGATGACAAATAGAGAGTGATCCTGAGGAAGGGTGTAAGGAAGCTCGATGTATCCTCTCTGTCCATTATTTCTGGGCACCCAAAATGGGAAAATCGTACCTACGCCGTCGGGCTGGGGCTCGAAGGGATCCGTATCGAAAGTGGAGGAGTCGTATTGGATATCGAGATCTCCAATCCAGTCCAAATTGTGATACATGCTTGGAGCCCGAAATCCAACCGATTGCCAATCTTTTAGATACTGGTTAATTCGCTTTGCGCTTTCTTGAAAGGTAGTCTTTGATTTAAACAGGTTTACATTGTGCTGCAGGCCATGAATCCCCACTTCAAAGCCCTGCTGTTCAAGATAGAGACGGAGCTCAGGGAATAACCGATACTCGTCTGCAATAAAATTGAACGAAGATCGGAACCCAAGGCTTTTATCCAACTCCATCAGTTTAAGACACTTATCCTGGCCTTCGGCGGTTTCCACATCATGGGTCAGAACAAGGGCGAATTTCTTTCCATCAGGCCAGCCAGTCCATCCTTCGGGTGGTAGTGCTGCCCTCTCATTGATAGGCCAGACATGGGCATATTTAACCCTTTTTCTCAGGGCAATCCGGCGCCGGATTTCGATCTGAAGCCGCCGGGGAATAATAGGCTTTAGTTTATAGTAGAGGGAATTGAGGAACATGTTGCTTGGGTTTATTGTGTTATTTGGGTTAGTTGGGTTTGTTGGGTTGCTTGGGTTGCTTGGGTTATTTGAGTTGCTTGAGTTAAACCCAATTAACTCTGGAAAATCTTATTTTGTTTTGTCGAGTTGGGATTGTAAGTATTTGATGACGTTGGAGTCCTTTTTTGAAACAATTTCAGCTTGATTGTAGATTTTATCAAATTCATTTTGAGTGATATACTCCTGATCTAACGCAACGTAGAGCTGGCTTTGCACTTCCGCTGCGGAACTCTT
>Ga0187870_1000686_pt1 | contig 36093 bp, 44 predicted proteins | sample June2016WEW_13_1_3_FD_132974 | JGI IMG/M metagenome (GOLD analysis project Ga0187870, IMG submission 132974) | Peatland microbial communities from SPRUCE experiment site at the Marcell Experimental Forest, Minnesota, USA - June2016WEW_13_150 | ecosystem: Environmental > Terrestrial > Soil >... | reverse complement strand
TACCGACAAGGGGAAGGTCGAGCGATTCGTCCCTGTGGCACGGGAACTGTTTGGGATGCTGAAAGCCCTGCACCCCAGCGCGGACCTCGCCGAGCTCAACCGCCGTGCCCTGCAGTGGTGCCGTGAGGACTACGGGCGCAGGGAGCGCGGAACCACCGGCGTCGCTCCGATGGAGGCCTTCGAGGTGGAGCGTCCAACGCTGAAGGCGCTGCCCGCCGAGCGGTTTCACGCCCCCGAGTGGAAGCAGGTCAACGTGCATGCTGGGGACCAGTTTCTCACCTTCAACAAGAGGCGCTTCTCACTTCCGCCAGCCTGGCGGGGGCGGCGGGTGTGGGCTCGATACGCGGCCCCGATGTTACAGCTCTACGACAACGAGCACCTCATCCGTCAGTACGTGCTCAACGATCGCCAGCGCATCTATTGGGTCGAGCAGGACTTCCCCGCGGAGGTGCGAACGATGATGAACGGCGGCTATCCGGGCTGGATATTGGAAAAGGGGCGGCGGCTACGGGTCGGCCGCTGTGGAGTTGCTCGCCTCGGTGCTCCAGGCCCCATGCCTACCTGAACGCCCGCAGGGCCCGCGGGATGCTGGACGTCATGGCAACCCATTACGGGCGACCCTACTTCGACGAAATCTGTCAGCGTGCCAAGAGCCGTTCGGTGGTGCTTCCGGCCACGCTGAAGCGAATGTTAGAAGCCGCCGCTCAGCGGCCGGCCTTCCAGCAGGAATTACCGCTCTCGGCGGTCGGCGCGCAGATGGTACGTGACGCCAAGTATTACACCAACTGAAGGAGGAGGGAACTCTTTTCAGGACGAAGTCCCGCAATACTCATCCTGCATTCATCCGGGCACTTTTTGATCTTGTGATTTCTAAAGCCTGAAAAGAGAGAATTTAAATAAAATTTACAATATTATATAATATGACAATGGCAGCACGTTCAAAAGCAGGAGACGGCTTTACTCTAAAAATAGAGGGTCGGACAAGGAAGTTCCCGGTGCAGGAATTGCCTAAGGATTTTGTCGAGTGGAACCTGGGCCAGCGGATCGTTAATCTGAAAAAGATGCGCGCGGCATTAGAAGGCAAAGAGCACTCGGCAATGGGGGGAGGCGGAGTTGGATCTCACTTACCGGTGTATATCACCCACAATGCAAAAAAGAGCGCGCTTTTCCCCGTAAACGCGGCAACAAAAGGGACTGGATTCGTCGTCAAAGAGGAATACTTGGAGTACTACCTCAAGAAGTTTCGAACCATCTATGAGCAAACCGTGATTAAGGGCGAGGCGTCTTCCGAAGCAATAGCCGAATCTGCCCGCGCTCGTATCGAAGCCATCCTGGAGTTTTATGAAGATACCGATAAAATAGATTTTCGCTGCATGGCCGGCTTGGAGATTTGGCCCGGAAGAACGACAGAAAACTTCCATGCCGACCCGCGAGTCTCGATCCACTTTTTAGGGATGTCGTTGCCAGAGCGGCCCACGCGATACAATCAATGGCAGGTAAATTGCATTTGGGAAAAAATCGAACCCAACGATGGGCGCTTTGAGTTTGGCGTGGCGCTGCGCCGATTAACACTAGGCAATGTGGGAAAATCGTTCGTGCCGGGACATATCCCCACCGAACATACGCCGACCCGAAGCAACTACCCCTTCGGCTGGATACTCTGGGTGATCGAGACGCTCGATAAAGGCATCGATAACCTCCCGTAATGAACCTTCGGCGTCTGATTGATATCTAGACCGTACTTTCCCCCAGGAGCTGGAGGAGTCGGCGATGATGGACGGCCTGTCGCACTACGGGATCTTTTTCTGCATCATCGCTCCCCTGTCCACGGCCATGCGGTGACGCTGGCTGTCGCGTTCTTCGTCGCGAACTGGAACAGCTACCTCTGGCCCCTGATCGTCACGCAGAAGCGCGAGCTGTGGGTGATCCAGATCGCCATCGCCAACTTCCGCGGAGAGCGGACGGTCGCGTAGAACCTGGTCCTTGCGGCCGCCTGTCTCACCATCCTGCCTACCATCGTCATCTTCTTCGTCTTCCAGAGAAACCTGCTGCCGGCCGCTACATGTTGATCCCCGACATCTTGATCCCTTCCACGACGACTTCGCCTTCCGCAAGCTCGACCAGCGTGAAGCGGAGATGCTCTACGTGTTAGCCGAGGAAAGGCTCGGGCGGGCTTCCACCATCATCACTTCCAACCGCCCTCCCGAAGACTGGTACGCCATCTTCCCTGACCCGGTGGTCGGCGGAGCGATTCTCGACCGCTTGGTCTCCTCGGCCACCAAAATCATTACGACCAAGGGCAGGTCCTACCGACGCGAAGTCATGGGGGCCGAAAACCGATCCCGTGGGGACGCCACCCGTTGAACGCTCTCAATCAAGCAAACCGACCTCGCAGGATTGCCGTAGACGCGTTTTCTCCAACGGGGTGGTGCTTGGATACCCCCCCTGCAGCGTGAACCCAATCCTGGCTGAAGGGGTGGGGAATCTTCGTGACCCCAGGGTGGGGAATATCATGACCCTTGACACCGAAGCGCTTCTCATTTTGCCCGATTGAAGCGAGGCCGCTCCGAATCGTGAAACTGGCTTCTGCAGATTCCGGATCGTGCAAAATGAGAATCGCTGTGACAACGGTCCTTTTTGTCGAAGGTTTTGACTACTTTGATTTTCTTCTTCGCGTTTTCGAGCATAGCAGGTCTTATTTTGGCGAGAATGTTCAGCGCGAGATAGAGCAGGGGTCTTCGGAACAGACGTCATGGAACAGATACATCGCCAGGCGCCTCAATATGCCTGCACATCTTCTCCTCGACCTTGCTCAGGATATGCCTGCTGTCGGCATCGTCGGGTTTCTGTCGAATAGCCTTTTCGATCCATTCCTTTGCTTCCGCGTACCTGCCCTGCTTGTACAAACACCATGCCAGATGCTGCTTGAACGCAGGCTCATAGGGGTTAAGGTACGCCGCGCGATGGAACTGGGACTCAGCGACACCAAACATCTCCCTGCCAAGCGCATACATGCCCAGCGAGTCTCTGTCATAGCCCAGGAATCGGCTCGGCCTCATCAACTCTTCTCGGCGCTCGTCCTGCTGGGGCCTGGTTGTTCCTTTGCGCATCAGAATCCATCTACACCCCGGGGACGGACGTGGAGGAAACCTCGACCGAGATGAAGCTCGCCAGAAATATGACTGCGCCGATGACCAGTGACGAGAGCTCTGTCTGCATGGCACGTGCCTCCTGCCGCTCGAAATGGGTGAATTGGCAGGAGTCATCAGCCCTTTGAGACCAGGCGGTTTCAGAGGGGGACTCCATCCCCTCAGGTTGAACAGACTGTAAAAATCGTGCAAAAATGTCAAGCAATCGCATGAAGGTTCTCCTGGTCAATACGAATCGTATGAAGCCCGCGGTCGCTCCGATCGGGCTGGACTACCTGGCGGACAGCCTGCGGAGAGCCGGCCACGAGCTCTCGCTCCTGGACTTGTGTTTCGCGGAGAACCTGGAGAAGGAGATCGCCGCCTCCGCAACCTCCTTCACGCCGGACGTCTTCGCGGTCAGCGTGCGCAACACGGACGATTGCTTCTACACGAGCGGCACTTTTTTCCTGCCCGGCATACGCGAGATCGTGTATACGCTGCGCCAGTATTCCGATGCGCCGGTCGTTCTCGGCGGGGTCGGCTTCTCCATCATGCCGGAAGCGGCAGTGGAGTACTGCGGCGCTGATTTCGGCATCGCCGGCGAAGGCGAGGATTCGTGCCTCCGATTTCTGGAGTCAATCAGGACGGGCGTGGATCTCGAACAGGTGCCTGGTCTGCTGTGGTGGGACGAGAGCGGCCTGCAGCGCAATCGCTCCGTTGACCTGCGGCTCGACCAGCTTCCCCCTCGGACCAGATCCTTCATCGACAACCAGAGGTACTTCAGGGAAGGCGGACAGGCAGGGTTCGAGACGCGGCGCGGCTGCCCCATGCATTGCACGTATTGCGCGGACCCCGTGTCCAAGGGGAAGCGCAGTCGGCTGCTCCCGCCGCGCATGGTCGTGGAAGAGCTAGGCGCCCTCCTTAGGCAGGGAATCGATCATCTGCATACCTGCGACTGCGAGTTCAACGTTCCCCTGTCCCACGCCCAGGACGTGTGCCGCGCAATCATCGATGCGGGCCTGGCCAAAAAGCTGCGATGGTACGCGTACTGCTCCGTGGCCCCGTTCGACGAGGAGACCGCGAAGCTCATGCGGCGCGCGGGCTGCGCCGGCATAGATTTCGGCGCGGACAGCGGGAGCGTGGAGATGCTGCGCAGGTTGGGCAGGGAGTTCGGCCCCGCGGAATTGAAGGAAACGGCGCGCTGTTGCAAGGACGCCGGCATTCCCTTCATGTACGACCTGCTGGTGGGAGGGCCGGGTGAAACACGCGACACGATTCGGGAATCTCTCGAGCTGATCCGGGGCGTTCAGCCGGATTGCATCGGGGTGTCCATGGGCGTGCGCGTGTATGAGGGCACCGCCCTTGCCGATCAGGTGCGCGCCGCAGGACCCACGGAGAGCAACCCCGACCTCTATGGCGCCCGGCTGGACAATGAGCGGTTCGTGCGCCCCGTGTTCTACATATCTTCGGGGCTGGGAGAGGGCATCACGGCGTACATGCGGGAGCTCGTCGGGAACGACGAGCGATTCCTGCTGCCCTTTGGCCCTGATGAAAAAAGGGACTACAACTACAATGGCAACGATCTCCTGGTGCGGGCGGTGGCGCAAGGCGCGCGCGGCGCTTACTGGGATATTCTCAGAAGAATGAGGGCAGGGGCGTAGCCCTTCCGCGGTACGCCGCGGAGTTGGAGGGCGAGGTGCGCCGAGTGCAGGGATGCACGGGAGGCGCACCCTAGCCAGGTCAGCCCGAAAGCGTCCCTACCAGGACCGCTCTTTGCAGCAGGTCCTCTCCATGCGGGGCATCGGCAAGGGCATCGGTCAAGTCCATCCCCGCCTCGTGGAGAGCCTGGTGCTTTCCGTGCTGCCAGAGGAAGCAGCCGGTCACATCGTACACTTTTCCCTTGAATGCAATGTACGCGGGTGACCCATTCTGCCCGTCGTAATGTCCCAGCTCTACCTTTGTGAATGTTCTCATGGAAACTGCGGAGGGAAGCGCCGCCCCCCTCCGCGTTGCGCCGACTACCTCAGAAACTTTCCGACAAACGGAGAGGTTTCCCCCCTGCGCATGAAGTGCCCGGACGGACCTTCGCCGAGGAACTCGGAGAACCACGATTCGTGCTCGATCTCCTCATTGAGGATGGCCAGGGAAAGATCGTATGTCCGGTGGTCCTTGCCCGCGGTCAAGTTGCAGATGTGGGTGTACCCCCGGACCGCGCAGCGCTCGGCCTCGACCAGCACCTTGAGCATGTCCACCGACCTTGTCGGATCCTTGGGCAGCCCTGCAGGCGGGCATGCGGATACATCGTGGAAGTCCTTCATGTTCCCCGGGAGCTTTCCGCCCAGCTCGTAGATCCTCGGTACAAGCGCCTCGAAGTGATTCCTGTCCTCGATCCTGGCAACCTCCGCGATCTCCTTGATTCCCTCCCCTTCCAGTCCGATCAGGTTGACCCGGAGAATCGTGTAATAATAGAAGGTTGTCAGCTCGGCAGAGGCGTTCTTGACGAGCAACTCGACGAGCTGATCGACGTTGACGCCTGATTTTTCCACCATTTCTCTCGTGACCCTGGCCATAATGCGGCCTCCTCTGAAATGAATGCCGACGATGCAACGCATCGCTTCAAAACGTTGAAATAAGACTCGGATCGATTACTGATAGCGCTCCAAAAAAACTCTCTCATGTCTTTCCCGCGCATTGCGCGCACACGCCGAAGAACTCGATTTCATGCCGCCTCACCTGGTGATGGGTGGACCCGGGCACGCGCGAGTTGAGGGTGTCGTCCACGGGTACATCGAGATCGATGATGGAATCGCACTTTTCGCAGATGAAATGGTAGTGGGGGGTGGTGCGCGCGTCGAAGCGATCGAATGTGCTGCCGTGCGCGATCTTGTTGATGAGACCCTGTTGAATGAGGATCCCGATGTTCCGATACACGGTGCCCATGCTGAGATCGGGGAACTCCTTCCTCAGCTTTGAGTAGATCCAATTGGCGGTCGGGTGGCTCTGGGTGGAGCGCAGGAGCGCGAGGATCCTCTCCCGCTGTTTGCTGCGTCGATACGGGGTGTCGTTTTTCTGCTTTTTGCGGCTCTGCTTCATAATAATCGGAACGATTCTTATCTTATCATGCCCGGGGCGGGGACGCAACATCTTTCTCGGCGGCCCCCTTCTCGGCAATCCCTTTGGAGGCGCCCCCCTTCGCGACAATCCCCTTCTCGTACACGCGGTATTTCTTGACCAGGTCCAGTCCCAGCTTTACCAGGGCATTGCGGATCCTCACGTTGTCCTCGAGGATGTAGTTCGCCTCCAGCCTGCGAATGCGCGGGGAAAGTGCATTGAAGAGCTGCGTATAGAGGAGCACGTCGAGCCCTTTGCCATGGTACTCGGGAAGCACGGCAAGGCCGAACAGCCGATAGTCTTCCACCTTCTTCACGCCGAAGAGAATCTGGAGGAAGCCGAAGGGAAAGAGCTTCCCGCCGGTGCGGCGAAGAATCACGTTGAGGTCCGGAAAGCCGAGGGCGAATCCCACCGGTGTTCCGTTGTGCTCCACGAACCAGATTGCCGCGGGATCGGCAATCGGCTTGAGCTTGCGGAACATGTCCTGCAGCTCGTCCCGGTTGAGCGGCACATATCCCCAATTGTCCTTGAGGGACTCGTTGGAGATCCGAAAGATCGCATCCGCGTCCCGCTCGAGGTGCTTCAGCGAAAGGGGCCGTACGCTGAGCCCCGTGCCGGGCTTCAGCATGCGAGCGTTGAACCGGGAGAACCGCTCGGGCAGCCGGTAGCTCCTCTCGGTGCTGCCTTCGTAGGCGAGGAGGTCCTTCGCCTTGTCGTATCCCAGCCGACGCATGAAATCGTTGTAGCGTGAAGGGTTGTAGGGGGCCATGAACACGGGCGGCTGTCCGAAGCCCTCGAGGAGGAACCCCCAGCTCTCCGCCACGGGGTGGATGGGGCCCCGCACCCGGTTCATGCCGCGCGCGGCCAGCCACGCCACTGCCGCTTCATCCAGCGCCCGGGCCGCGGAAAAATCGTCCACGCACTCGAAAGCGCCGAAAAAACCTGTGCGCGTGTGGTAATAGTCGTTGAAATTGTGGTCCACGTAGATGAGGCTGCGGCCACTCAGCCGGCCTTCATCATCCGCAAGCAGAAGCGCGTAGTCGGAGTGCGCGAGTATTGCGTTCTTCTTTGCCGTGTAGGCGCCGCGTTCATCCATCCACAGCGGGGGAGCCCAGGAGGGATCGGACTTGTAAAGGTCACGGGGAAAAAGGGTGAACCTCCGCATGTCGGCGGAGGTCCTGGCTTCATAGACGCGCATGCTGCCTCACGAGGAGTCCCATCATAGCGGGTACACCCCCCGCGAGCAAGCCGTGAAGCACGCGTAGCGGATCCCTCAGCGGACCTCGAACAACAGCGCCTCGGCCCCGATGGCAGAGATCACGGTGCAGTCCCGGGCAGCGGCAAGATCCTTCTGCTCGCCGGAGGCCAGGAGGATGTCCTTTCCATCCCGCGTGATCCAGGCTGTGCCCGAAAGCGCGCGGAAGCTTGCGCGCGTGCCGGGGAGCCGCAGGGTCTCACCCGGCAGCAGGACCAGACGAAGCGCAGAAGGGGCGGTTGCCGCGCTCGCGCGCTCCACTCCCTGAAATAGAAGAGTCATCTCAGCGGTGCTCATAATTTCTTCTCCTTCCCGCTGTTCAGTCGTCCACGTTGGGTTGGGTCGGCTCCACCCGTGAGGATTCCTTGTACGTCGAGAGAACGATGTTGGTTACTGACTTGCCGGCTTCCGCGGTGTTCTTGATTGCCAGAAGAAGTTTCTCAAGCTGCTTCGGCCCGGCCGCCCGGACCTTCAACACGTAGCAGTCCTCTCCGGCCACGTTGTGGCATTCGAGGATGTCAGGCTCCGACTCGCAGAGCTTCTGTATGTCATTGCGGACGCCATCGTGCGTGTCCACCGTGAGCCGCACAAAGGCAAGGAGGGGCTTCCCGAGCTTCTCGGGGTCCGTGATCGCCACGTATCCCTTGATGATTCCCTTCCTCTCCATCTTCTTGACCCGCTCGTGAACCGAGGAAACGGTGAGGCCGACCGCCTCCGCCATCTCGGCGTTGGACAGCCGCGCGTTGCCCTGGAGCAGGTCTACAATCTTCCTGTCAATTGCGTCTATCATAACCAGAATATACACACAAACATCCCAAGTGTCAAATATTTTTTGGCGATAGGGCCAAATTGCCGTATATTTTTCGGCAAAGGCGCATTTCGACGGGTCCGGGAAGGAGTTCAAGCCCGTAACGTTCGCCTTGCAACCTCACACGCTCTCCGTTACACTCCCTCCATGAGAAAACTCATCCAGCAGTATGCCAAGGACCTGACTTCCGGCAGGCTCGGATCGGGATACGAGCATTCGTTCCGTGTCTATCACCTGGCGCGGGAGATCGGGGAAGGGATAGAGCACGACGAGGATATCCTGCACGCGGCGTGCTTCCTGCACGATGTGGAGATGTCCGTGGGACATCCGAAGAGCTCGGCGGACAGGGCCGAGGCCATCCTGCACGAGACGGGATTCGTGCCGGAAAAGATCCCCACGGTCATCGACGCGATCCTCAACCACATGCCCACCGGCAATCCCACCTCGGTGGAGGCGAAGCTGCTCTTCGATGCGAACCTCCTGGACTCCATCGGCGCCGTGGGGTTTGCCCGGCTCTCGGTCGGCGCGTTCCTCTGGTACAACATGAAATCCATGCCGGAAATCCACCAGTACATCGCCCGTGAGCTCTCCTTCACGGAGAAGTTCCACTTCGACAAGAGCAGGGAGCTGGCCAAGGACAAGATCGCCTTCACCCGGGCGGCCATCGAGCAATTCTCCCGAGAGCTCCACCTGTAAGCGCCGTCATGGCAGCACTCACCCGCCGCTTCCTCGCGGAAGGCCACATCATCGACTCGGGCCTGCTCACGAGGATGCTGAACCTCATCGTGGACGCGGGCGCGGACTACGAGATCACGGCCTTCTCCATGGGCAAGGTCCGGACCGACACGTCGCGCCTGGAGATCGAGGTGAAGTGCGGCGCAGAGGCGCAGCTCGCCTCCCTCACCGGCCTGCTGGTGAACCAGGGCTGCTACGAGAAGGAAGTGGGGGAGGCGCTGCTGCGGCCCGCTCCCCGGGACTCCTGCGTGCCGGACGATTTCTACGCCACCACCAACCGGCGCACGCAGGTCTATCGGGGCGGCGCGTGGTGTGACGTCGCGGACATGCGCATGGACGGCGTCATCGTGGAAACGCGCGCCGACCTTGCCTGCAGGCTGATCCGGGACGTGAAGGCGGGAGAGAAGATCGTGTGCACCAACAGATCGGTGCGCGTCTTTCCCCTCTTCTCGGAGCAGGAGAACGAAGAGTTCGGGTTCATGGCGAGCGATGTCTCCTCGGAGCGCAGCGTCGATGTGGCGATCTCGAGGGTGGCGGAGGCCCTTGCCCGGCAGAAGCGTGACCGGGGCAGGGTGATCGTGGTGGCAGGGCCCGTGGTGATCCACACGGGGGGCGGCCCCGCGCTCGCAGCCCTCGTGCGCGGAGGCTACGTGACCGGCCTCCTTGCCGGCAATGCCCTTGCCGTGCATGACCTGGAAAGCGCCCTTTTCGGCACCTCGCTGGGCATCGCCCTGGAAACGGGAAAGCCCGTGTTCGAGGGACACCGCAACCACATACGGGCCATCAACACCGTGTTTGCGCACGGTTCGATAAAGGCCGCGGTTGAAGCAGGGGCGGTGAAATCAGGCGTCATGTACGAATGCGTCAAGGGAAAGGTGCCCTATCTGCTCGCCGGCTCGTTGAGGGATGACGGCCCCCTGCCGGAAACCGAAATGAACATGCTGGCAGCCCAGAAAGCGTACGCCGCGCTGGTCAAGGGAGCGGACATGGTGGTGATGCTTTCCAGCATGCTCCATTCCATTGCAACGGGCAACATGATCCCCGCATGGGCAAAGACGATATGCGTTGACATCAACCCCGCCGTCGTGACTAAACTCTCCGACAGGGGCTCCGGCCAGACAATCGGCATCGTCACCGACGTCGGTCTGTTCCTGAGATCTCTAGCTGAAAAACACCAGAGGTAGCACGTTCATGGAATCATCAGGCCAGCGGGAGCTCCACCCCCTCGAGGTCAAGGTCCTCCTGCACTACGGCTCACAGTCGCCGCTCAGCCACGCGCGGCTCGTGGCGGATCTCGGCTACAACCTCGGCCAGGCCAACCAGGCATTGAGCTGGCTGGCCGCCAAGGAGCTTGTCGCGGAAACCGCGCGCGCCCAGCGCGTGTTCTACGAGATCACGGACTTCGGCCGGGAATGCATCGAGAAAGGCACCTACGAGCAGCGCATTGCGGGCCAGCTTGCCCAGGGCCCCCTGTCGCTTCCCGAAATCGCCGGAAGGCTGGGCATCGAAGCCAAGGATGTCGGCTCCGCGTTCGGCGGTCTCAACAAGGACAAGGTGCTGGCGATGGACCCGGACAAGCGGGCAGTGCTTGCAGCAGGCGGGGAGGCACTTCTGCAGAAGCGGGAGGCGTCCGTCCAGGCCCTGCTGAAGAAAGCACTCTCTGCTCCCCTGGACGAAGGTACGCTGGATGCCCGGGAAAAAGAGCTCGCCTCGTCGCAGGCAAAGAAGCGCGGAGCTGCGGGAAGCCTCTTCCGGCTGGTGGAACGGGAAGAAGTCACCTACACGCTCACGCCCGCCGGCATACAGACGGGCGCTTCATTGAAGAGCGCCGGCGCCACGGGAGAGGAAGCGGGCGCGCTCACTCCTGAAATGCTGAAGTCAGGCTCCTGGAAGACGGCGCAATTCCGCCGGTACAACATCGACGTTCCCCCCACCCGGGTCCCGCTGGGACGGGGCAATCCCTACTGCACGTTCCTTGCCCGGCTGAAGGACAAGCTTGCCTCCCTCGGGTTCGAAGAGTTCGACGGGCCTCTCGTGGAAACCGAGTTCTGGAACGGAGACGCGCTTTTCATGCCGCAGTTCCACGCTGCCCGGGACATCCACGACGTCTACTACACAAAAGCCCCGACTCACGCAAAGGAGATTGCCCAGCCGTGGCTGGACCAGGTGGCTGCCACGCATGAGAACGGCTGGAAGACCGGCAGCCGGGGCTGGGGATACGGGTTCGACCGTCAATTCACCCGCCGGCTGATCCTGCGCAGCCAGGGCACGGTGCTCTCCGCCAAGGCCCTGCCCGGCGCCCGGGTCCCGGGCAAATACTTCGGCGTGGTGCGCTGCTTCCGCTATGACAAGGTGGACGCCACTCACCTCGCCGACTTTTATCAAACAGAGGGCATCGTCCTGGGTGAAGAGGTCAACCTCCGCACTCTGCTAGGACTGCTCAGGATGTTTGCTGAAGAGGTGGCCATGGCAAAAGAGGTGAAGTACGTGCCCGGCTTTTTCCCCTTCACCGAGCCTTCGGTGGAAGTGCACATCAAGCACCCTTCCCTCGGCTGGTTCGAGCTGGGCGGCTCGGGGATCTTCCGTCCCGAGGTGACCGAGCCCCTGGGCATCAAGGTGCCTGTGCTCGCCTGGGGCCTGGGCATCGACAGGATGGCCCTCACCTCCATGGGTCTGCACGACATCCGCGACCTCTTCACCAATTCAATCGAGGCCGTGCGCTCCAGGAGGACCAGTTAGGCCATGCCGAAGATCGACGTCAATGAAGGGCTCTTCTTCAAGGCCCTGGGCCGGAAGTTCGAAAAGGCGGAGCTGACCGAGCTTCTCACCGCGGCAAAGGCCGAGCTGGACGACTGGCCGCAGGGAGAAGGGATACTTCGCATCGAGCTGAATGACACGAACAGGCCCGACCTCTGGTCCACAATGGGTCTTGCCCGTCAGCTCTCGATTTATCTCGGGGCAAAGATTCCCGCCTATCCCTTCTTCTCCCGTCCCCGGGAGGTGAAAGACACGGGCGAGCGGCGCGTAGTGGTGGACAAGGGCCTGAAAGACATAAGGCCGTTCATAGGGTCATTCGTTGCCGAGGGCAAGGAAGTTACGGACGCCCTTCTCAGGGAGATCATCCAGTCACAGGAAAAGCTCTGCGGCAACTACGGAAGAAAGCGCAAGACCATTGCCATGGGCGTTTCCCGCGCGGATCTGATCACGTGGCCGGTGAGCTATGGCGCCGCTGACCCTGACAAGACCAAATTCGTGCCCCTTGATTTCGACAAGCCGCTCAGCATGCGGGAGATCCTTTCCGCGCACCCCAAGGGCAAGGAATACGGCCCCATCGTGGCGCATTTTGCAAAGTTCCCCCTTCTCTCGGACGGCAAGGGAGAGGTGCTCACGTTCCCGCCGGTGATCAACTCGGCGTACATCGGCGGCGTGAAGCCCGGTGACAGCCGCTTGTTCATCGACCTGACAGGCCCTGACCTTGACATCATTCTCACCGCGTGCGCCATCGCGGCATGCGATTTTGCTGACATGGGCTTCCGCATCCTGCCCGTGACCGTGGAGTACCCGTGGGACACGCCCCTTGGCCGCAAGATCGTCACTCCCTGCTACTTCCAAAAGGAGACCGTGCTGGAGGTGGCGGATGCCGAGAAGCGGCTCGGGGATTCTTTTACGCCCGAGGAGGCGGCGGGATACATCCGGAAGATGGGAAGCACGGCGCGCGTGGAAGGCGCGCGCATTGTCGTGGCGCCGCCGGAATACCGGAACGATTTCCTGCACCCCGTGGACCTGGTGGAAGAGATCATGATCGGCCGGGGCATGGACTCCTTCACGCCGGTGATGCCGAGGGATTTCACCGTGGGCCGGATCTCCGCAGCGGAGGAGTACGGCCGCAGGGTGCGGGAGACAATGATCGGCCTGGGCTACCAGGAGATGATCTACGGCTATCTCGGCGCGAAAAGGGATTTTGTCGAGCGGATGGGAATCGACGGGGAGTCCGTGATCGAGATCGCCAACCCGATGACGGAAAGCTACGACGTCGTGCGCAACTCCATCATTCCCAACCTCCTGGCTTCGGAGGCGGAATCCGCCCATGCGGTCTACCCGCACAGGATATTCGAGATCGGCAAGGTCGTCGTGAAAGACCCCGGGGAGAACTACGGCAGCCGGACGCACAACACGCTCGCCTTCCTCGTGGCGGACAGGGAGGCCGGGTTCAACGAGGTGGATGCCCACGCGCTGGCGCTCTTCTATTATCTGTCACTCGAGCCGCAGCTTTCCCCGGCCGAGGACGTGAGGTTCATCCCCGGTCGTGCCGCGGAGATCAGGGTGAGGGGAAAGAAGGTCGGTATCATGGGAGAAATCCACCCGCGCGTGCTGGAGAATTGGGGCATCCAGATGCCGTGCGCGGCCGTGGAGCTGTTCCTCGACCTGATGAGGGGGGAGTGAGAAATGGACGCCAAGATCAGCGTTGTGGCCCTTTCCTGGCAGACGGGCGCGAATATCGTTGTCGGCCAGTCGCACTTCATAAAAACCGTGGAGGACCTGGCGGAGATCATGAACAGTTCCGTGCCCGGCGCAAAGTTCGGGCTTGCCTTTTGTGAAGCCTCGGGGCCCTGCCTGATCCGCACGGAGGGCAACGACGATTCGCTGGTGGCGGACGCGGTGCGCTGCGCAGAGGCGGTGGCAGCGGGTCACACCTTTTTCCTCATAATGAAAAACGCATTCCCCATCAATGTGCTCCCCCAGATCAAGTTGTGCCAGGAGGTCTGCCGGATCTTCTGCGCTACGGCGAATCCCGTGCAGGTCCTGGTGGGCTCCACCGAGCAGGGCAATGGGATCCTCGGCGTGATCGACGGCTCCCCGCCAAAGGGAGTTGAAGGGGAAAGCGATAAGGCCGACCGAAGGTCGATGCTCAGAAAGTTCGGGTACAAGTTCTAGACGCCCTTGGGTGGCGCGCCGCCGGGCACTCCGCAGTGGGGGCAGCGCGGGTTGCGGGCCGGCTGGAGCTCGGAGAAGCGCATTTCCCTTCCGTCAAAGAGCAGGAGCCGGCCGGAGAGCGGCGCGCCCAGCCCTGTCAGGATCTTGATGACTTCCGTTGCCTGGATGCAGCCCGTGATTCCCGGCGTGGTTCCCAGCACGGGGATCGTTCCGTTGTACTCCCTGCCCTCGTAAAGGCACATGAGGCACGGTCCCTGTCCGGGCAGGACGGTCATCACCTGGCCCTGAAATCCGTTCACTGCCCCGTGCACCAGGGGAATGCGCCGGTCAATGCACGCCTTGTTCAGCGCGAGCCGGGTCGGAAGATTGTCCAGGGCGTCCACCGCAAGGTCGATAGCCTCGAGCATTCCCGGCAAGCTCGTCCCGTCCATCACCGCCTGGATCGGCTCGAAACGAACAGCAGGGTTCAGATCGCAAAGCCGTGACTCGAGCATCGAGGCCTTTGCCTTTCCGATATCGTCCGTGGAGTAGAGAACCTGCCGATTGAGATTGCTGAGCTCGACTTCCCCCCTGTCCACGACCCGGAGCAGCCCGATCCCTGCCGCGGCAAGGTACGTGCACACGGCGCACCCGAGACCCCCGGCACCGGCCACGAGGACCCGGGCACGTGCAAGGCGCGCCTGTCCGTTTTCACCGAACCCGTCTATCGAGATCTGCCTGAGGAACCTCTCCCGGTCCCGATCGGCAATCATGAAGCCGCGCCGTTCGCCTTCCAGAGCTCGGTGGCGCGGGAAAAGTGGTCATGCAGCATCTCTACGGCGCGGGGCGGGTCGCTCTGGAGGCAGCGCAGGATCTCATCGTGCATGTCGGGCCAGAGCTTTTCGAGGGTGTGGTATGTTTTTTCATGCATGAGCGTCATGTTGACGTGCAGGCTGAGCTGTCGGGAAAACCTGTTCAGGAGCTCATTGCCGGCAAGCCCGATGATCTCGGCATGGAACTGCCGGTCGAGCTCGATCGCTTTCTGCTCCCGGACGTTCTCGTCACCCTCCCGGGCCAGCGCGCGCATCTGCTCGACAATGCCCCGCATTCGGGCCAGCGCGGGAGGATCGACGTTCCCCCGGCAGCGTAGCACGGCGAACGTCTCGAGCGCTTCGCGCAGCTCGTACACTTCGAGGATCATCCTCCGGGAGGGGACCCGGACCCTGCACGCGCTGCGGGGTTTGATGCTCACCACCCCTTCGAACTCGAGGCGTTTCACCGCCTCGCGGACCGGCATGCTGCTCACGGAGAGCTCGGCGGCGACCTTCTTGATGCTGATGGTGTCCCCGTAGCGGATTGCACCGGTGATGATCCGGTCGAGAAGGTTTTCGTAGACCCGATCCACCAGGCTGCGCGTGTCGATTGACTTTGTAAATTCTGTGCTCACTGTTTGACTCTCAACGATTCTTTCCCGCGCGTCAAGTGAACACTTAGTGTCCCGCGCCGCCGAGCATCCGCATGGCATGATCCATGATCGGGCCCAGCACCTTCATGCAGAGGCGCACCGCGTTCACCGAACCAGGGAAGTTGACGACCACGGAGCTTCCATGCAGCCCGGCATATCCGCGGGAGAGCACGGCGGCGGGCGTCTGGAGGTACGACTGCGCGCGAAGCACCTCCGCGATGCCGGGGAGCTCCTTGTCGCAGAACTTCATGGTCACCTCGGGCGTGACATCCCGGGGAGAGATGCCCGTGCCGCCTGTGGTCAGGATGAAATCGGCGCCCGCCGCCGCTTCCAGGGCGTCCCGTATTTCCCGCTCTTCGTCAGGGACAACCCGCCGGGAGACCTCGGCTGCCGCGTACAGCGAGAGGACTGCCTTCTCGATCTCGGGGCCTGACAGGTCGGCGTATTCTCCGCGGGACGCCCGGTCAGAGATCGTAATGACAGCGACTCTCATGGTCGATCTCCCCTCCGCGCAGCACCCGGGCAAACACCCCTTTGCGGGGCATGACGCAATCACCCACCGCGTGGAAGATTGCGCATCCGTGGTGACACACCTTGCCGATCTGGGTGATCTGCAGAAGAGCCGGTCCCAGATTCAGAAGCGTGCCTATCGGCAGCGCTCCGAGGTCGATGCCCCGGGTCGTGACATTTTCCGCAAAGTCTCCGCAGCCCAGCTCGATGCCCCGGCCCCGCATGGTCTGGACGTCTTCATCCGCAAGGAGAGACACCTGCCTGTGCCAGTCTCCGGCATGGGCGTCGCCCTCGATCCCGTGGCCTTCGCGCAGCACGGCGCGCGCCACCGGTGTCTTCTGCACCCCCGTGCGGTCCGAGACATTGATGGAGAGTATCGAAAACTCCCGTCTCACCGGGGCTTCCTTTTCGTCTTGGACAACAGCCGTATGTCGGTGATGCGCATTCCCTTGTCCGCCGCCTTGCACATATCGTAGAGGGTCAGGGCAGCGACCGCCACCGCGGTCAGTGCTTCCATCTCGATGCCCGTGCTTTCCGTGCACACGGCGCCCGCCTCTATCTCCACGCAGTCCCTGCCCAGCGTGAAGTCGAGGCTCACCTGGTCGATGCGGATGTTGTGGCAGAGCGGGATGAGCTCGGCGGTACGCTTGGCCGCCGCAATGCCCGCCACCCGGGCAACGGCCAATGCATCGCCCTTCTTCAACAGGTTCGCGCGGAGGAGGCGAAGCGTTTCCGGGCGCATCAGGATCCGGCCCGCGGCCCGGGCCTCACGGTGCACGCGCGGTTTCGAGGAGACGTCCACCATGACCGCCTTGCCCTGCTCGTCGAGATGACTCAAAGCCATGCTCATCCTCCGATCTGGGGCATTGCCCGGTTCATGCAGGCCCCGCCGCGGCGCGGCTTGGAGAGGATGGCCTCCCGCAGGCTCTCCTCCAGCCGGGTGAAATCAAGCGGCACCTCCGTGTCGGAATGGAGACAGGGCTTGAGCATTCCATCCGCCATGAGCCGGATGCGGTTGCAGCTCGCGCAGGAGGGAGGCCGGTCAAAGGCATACGTGTCCTGCTTCTCACGGAAGAGCTCGTAGTGGTTGATGAGCTGGAGGCGCGCGCCGACTCCCGCGCAGAACTCCCTCATCCGGGCGATGTCATCAGCGGCCATATCCGGCAGCACCACCATGTTCAGCTTGACAGGAAACCCTTCCGCAATAGCCGCGTGAATGCCCTCGAGCACATCGCCGATCTCCCCTCCCCGGGTCAGCTCCCGATACCGGGCAGCGTCCAGCGTATCCAGGGACACGTTCAGGCTGTCCAGGCCCGCTTCCTTCAAAGGGTGCGCATACTTGCCGAGGTATGTCCCATTCGTAGTCATGGCGAGGTGAGCAAGCCCCTCGATTCCGGCGAGCATGCGGACAAGATCCACGATGCCGCGTTTCACAAGGGGCTCTCCCCCGGTGAGGCGGATCTTTGTCACGCCCAGCCCTACTGCCGCGCGCGCTGCCGCGGTCATCTGCTCCAGGGTCAGGAAGTCCTCGTGCCTTCGTACCGGCACGCCCTCGGCAGGCATGCAATACCGGCAGCGCAGGTTGCACTTGTCCGTGACGGAGATCCGAAGATAGGTGATGGGTCGTTCAAATCGGTCGAACATCGATCTCCGTTCCTTTGGCAATCTCCGCCACGCCCTTCTCCACCCTGATGAGCCCGTCCGCCTCGGCAAGGGCGTTCTGATGCGACGAGCCGTGGAACTTGACCTGCCGCACCATGCCCTGCCGCAGGCGCACGGGAAGAAACTCTGCCCGGTCGGTGAGTCTGCGCGAGATCGTTTCCGCCACCACGCCTCGAATGGCAGGCGGTGGCCACTCTATCCCCATGCGCCTGTAGAGGAAGGGCTTCACGAATACCTCGAAGATGACGAATGTCGAGACAGGATTGCCCGGCAGGCCAAAGATGAAGCCGTTCCCGCGCCGCGCGAACAGCACGGGCTTGCCCGGCTTCACGGCCACGCCGTGGAAAAGGATCTCCGCACCCAGGCCCTCGAGACAACCGGGCACGTAGTCGAAATCTCCCGCAGACACGCCTCCCGTGAGAAGCACTACGTCGCTTGCAGCGAGCGCCGCTGTCAGTGCAGCGGAGAGAGCATCAGGGGCGTCCTGCACCATCTCATAGGGACCGCTTGCACAGCGCATGGCGGCAAGCTGGGCGCGGAGCTGGGGACCGTTGCTGTTATAGATCTGGCCCGGGCCGAGCGTCTTTCCAGGAGCGCATATCTCGCCGCCCGTGCAGATGATGCGGGTGACTGGAGGCACTGCCGCGGCAATCATCGCGATTCCTGAAGCGGCAAGCGTGCCGATGTCCTGCGGCGCGAGCACTTTGGGCCCAAGCACTATGTCTCCTGCACGGAGGTGGGAGCCTTTCCGTATCACGTTGTCGCCGGGCTCGGGCGTGCGCGGCCGGATGAAGCCCTGCTTTTCCTCCACGTACTCCTTGCGGATGACCCTGTCCGCCCCCGGGGGAAGCATGGCGCCTGTCATGATGCGCGCGCATTCACCCCTGCCCACGGCACGCCCGGGGGCCGCGCCCGCCGCAATAGTCTCCGCAATACGGTACTGCGCCGCGACGTCGCCGGCTGCCAGGGCAAAGCCGTCCATGGCGGACTTGTCGAAAGGCGGCGAGTCGATGGGTGACCGTACCGTGGCCGCGAGCACCCTGCCCAGCGCGTCATCGATGGGTATCGTTTCTACTGTGGATTCAACGGGGACGTCGCGCAGAATTGCGAGCGCTTCATCGAGCTCTATCACTGATCGCCTTTCAAAAAAGCCGCACGGCGGACGCCTTGAAGGTTACCACGCAATCACGCCCTGTTTCCACGCCGATCTCTTTTGCGGCGGCCGCGGTGACGAACGCCTGCAGCTTGACGCCGCAGTCGACGCTGACGCGCAGGAGCTGGTCGGCCGGCTCGATCCGCGTCACCTTCCCCGGAAGCTGATTGCGCGCGCTGGAGTGGAGGGGCTCCCGGGAAAGTATCAGCTCATCCAGGGAAAGAACTGCGACAACGAAGTTTCCCTTCCGCGCCGGGCAGCGAAGGAGAACGCCTCCTGTACGGAAGTACGTGAACATCTCGTCGGTACCCTCCACCGTTCCCTTGAGGATATTCTCGTTGGACGCGCTGATCTGCCCGGCCTCCAGCCGCACGAGCCTGTCGCAGAGCCTGTAGGCCAGCTCCATGCTGTGGGTGCTCATGATCACGGTGGTGCCGGATGCCGAGGCTTCCCGGATGATCTTTTCGACAAAGATGCGCGAGTCGGGATCCACGTTCGCCGTCGGCTCGTCCAGCAGGAGAACCTGCGGCATAAGGACTAGAGCCCGTGCCAGCGCAACGCGCTGCTTCTCCCCGCCGGAGAGGGTCGAGACACGCCGGCGCTCCATGCCCTCCAGGCCCACCCCGGAGAGGGCGGCCGCGCTTCTGCGGTGTCTTTCATCGCGCGGCACTCCCCTGGTCTTGAGCCCGAACGCCACGTTCTGCAGCACGGTGCCTCGAAAGAGGAGAGGCGACTGGTGCAGCATCACCGATTCCGCGCGGATAGTGTGCATCACGTCCGCGTCGATCTGCCGTCCCCGGTACGCAATGCTTCCGCTTGCCGGGGATATCAGCCCGTTCAGAAGACGGAGGAGCGTGGTCTTGCCGGACCCATTCTCCCCCACAAGCACGGTGACCCGCCTCTCCTCCAGGCCCAGCTCGTCCACTGAGACCACGGTTGCGTCGTCGAAAACGGCTCGTACCCCGGTGAGCGAGAAAAGGGGAGCGCGGAGCGTGTCACTCATGTTTCACTACCCAGTGCAGGAGCGCGTTCACTCCGAGGGCCAGCACCATCAGGATGATGCCCAGTGCCAGTCCCTGCTCGAACTCGCCCTTGCTCGTCTCCAGGGCGATGGCCGTGGTGATGGTCCGGGTGTACCACCGGATGTTCCCGCCCAGCATCATTGCCGCCCCGACCTCGCCCACCACCCTGCCGAATGAGGCCAGGGACGCGGAGAGCACGGCCCCGCGCGCCTCACGCACGCTCATCCAGAGGATGCGGCGCCGTGAGGCTCCCAGGGTGGTCAAGACCTCTGGGAAAAGCGGGTCGAGGTTGCTCAGCGCGCTGGCCGTCATGGACAGCACGATGGGGAAGGCGAGAATCGCCTGACCGATGATCACCGCGCGGGGTGTGAAGAGCAGGCCCAGGGGGCCCAGGGGCCCGGCGCGCGAGATGAGGGAGTACACGAGCAGGCCGACCACCACAGTCGGCAGCGCCATGAGGCTGCTCAGCACGGCAAGGAGGGCCCGCCTTCCCCGGAAGCGCTTCAGCGCAATGAGCACGGCGAGGGGAATGCCCGGCACGCAGGCGATGGCCGCCGACGCGAGGGAAAACCTGAGGGAGGTCCAGGCCACGAACCAGACCTCGGGGTCGCCGGAAATGAGCAGATGAAACGCTTTTCCGAGAGCTCCCGTGCCGGCCCCCGTACCCTTATTTCACGGCGTCAGCAGTGAAGAGCTGCTCGCCCCCGAGGGTATAATCGCGGATGACCTTCTGGCCCTGCACGGAGGTGACCCACGCGACGTATTGCATGGCAGCCATGTAGTTCACCTCAGGGTGCTTCTGCGGGTTGACTGCGATCACGCCGTACGGGTTGAACAATGCGGGGTCTCCCTCGGAGAGGATCTTCAGCCCTGACAGCTTGTCTTTCATGGCGATCCACGTCCCGCGATCGCTCAGGGTGTATGCCTTGAGATTATTCGACATGGTGAGCACTTCGCCCATGCCCTGGCCGACTTCCTTGTACCACCCGCCCCTGGGCTTTATGGACGCAGCCGCCCATATGTCCAGCTCTTTCGCGTTGGTGCCCGAGGCATCCCCGCGGGACACAAAGGGGGCACCCGCCGCGGCAATGCGGGCAAACACGTCCACGGTTGATTTTGCGCCGGTGACCTTTGCGGGGTCCTCTGTCGGACCCACGACGACGAAGTCATTGTGCATGACGTCCCTGCGATTCACCCCGAACCCCTGCGCCACGAACCGATCTTCCGCCTTCCGGTCATGCACGAGGACGACGTCCACGTCGCCATTCTCTCCCAGCTTGATCGCCTTGCCGGTACCCACGGCGATCACGTCCACGGTAATGCCGGTGAGCTTTTCAAAGGGAGGATTGAGGAGAGACAGGAGCCCGCTGTCCATTGTGCTCGTGGTCGTGGCGAGCCGCAGGCGCACCGTTTGTGCGGTGAGCGGCGGCAGGATCGCGCACAGGACGAGCGCGACCAGCATCAGTTTCTTCATCGTTTACCTCTCGCCTTTCCAAGTGTGGGAGGCGCGCCAGTTTCCCGACGCACCCTGTCGGCAGGTCGCCATCCGTGGCTTCGAGTCGGCCATGGCTTCAGGCGATTCTGCTCGGCGAAGTTGCTATGCAGGGATGGTACCTGCTGAAACGGGCACCGTCAAGAAGAGCAGCACTACGCGGGTGCGTTTTCTGGATCGGGAACAGAGCAAGCACCTGGGCCTTTTCGACGAATTTTGAAGCGTAGGTGCAAAATTCGGCGTTTTCCCAATGTCAGAGGAGTGTGATCCGGAAAATGGCGGCGTGGCAGATACCCCAGGCGGAAGACCTGCTCCGGGGAATAGCCGCCCGAAACGGGCAGTCACTCAATGCGTCGGCAATCGGCCGGCGGCTGGGTCTCTCCTGCCATGCGGTGCGGCATCGCATTGCGGCGCTGGAAAAAGCGGGCGTGATCCGTTTCCTGCCCTCCCTGACCGGACGTCGTCCGCATGTGCTGCTGCGGGATCGCCGACTCCTGCAGGCCCTTGGCGCAGGTGACCTCGCTGTGATGCGGACCTGCCTCACGGAACGAATCACAACGACTCTTAATGCAGGCGCCTCTGCAGTCCGCTACTTCCAGTGGGAGACAGGAAGGGTGAAGCGGATCGACCTGGTCGCATCAACTTCAAAGGAGTCAATCGGTTTCAAGTTCATGGAACGCCCAGCTCTCCGCAACCGGGATTGGGAGCCGCTGCGCCAAGGCGTCAAGCAGGGAGTAGTCGATCGGGGGTTCCTAATCCACTGCGGCGCGCATGCGTTCATCGTTGCGCGCGTGGTCATCGCCCTGCCCATGCAGGAATTCCTTGGCTATCTGGACCAGTGGCTGGCTTGCCGCAATTTTCGGGAGGCGCACGAGCTGTTGCGTCGGCGCATGCCTCGCGTCTTTTTATCAGTATTATCAATGCGGGGGTGCACATGAAGCTCAGCGCGCGCAATCAGCTCAAGGGACGGGTCGTGGAAGTGAAAAACGGGGCGGTGATGTCCAGCGTCAAGATCGACATCGGCGGCGGCAACACCGTCACTGCCTTTATCGGGAAAGAAAGCGTCGAGGACCTCGGCTTGAAGGTCGGAGACAATGCCGTGGCCATAATCAAATCCACGGAGGTCATCGTCGGGAAGGAATAGGCTTCCTTTCAAGCGAGAAAACTCCTCTGTTCATGCCGAGAACAATGGCGGCTTCGAGTGCCGCCCTACCAAGGGTGCGCGCCTTGTCCGAGATCGTCGCGACATAGGAATCCTGGCCCCGGGGATCGATGTCGCCGATCTTCAAGCCTTCCGTGACGCTGAGGCCTTCGTGGATCAGGCCGCGCACACAGCCGTCCAGGGGCGCCGCTACCGGCACGCTGCCCACGGTCATGACCGTCTCACCTTCACGCACGAGATCACCGATCCGCTTCAACAATCTCACCCTGCCCGCTCCGGGCGCTTTGAGAATCCTCTCACTCGTCCTGCCCTCGATCTCCCCGGGGATCCCCGTGTCCGGCTGTGCGCTGCCTTCATAGAGTATCCGGCCCAGCTCGTGGCCCCGCATGGTTTCGATCACCGCATCGACGTCGACCCCTGCGCTGAAGCCGGGACCCAGCCCGATCACCACCGGAGCAAAGCTCCTCGCTGTTCCGAGGTTTTTCTTGGCGAGGATCGCATCAACGAGAACGTCCGGAGCGAAGCTTCTGCGTATCTCCGATTCCGGGTCCACCACGACCGCGATCCGTCCCTGTGAAAGAACTGCCTCGACGCCTTCCCCTTTTGCAAGCTCCGCCACCGCTCCTTCGACTGTCTGGCTCCCCTGGAAGACCGCCTCCGCAAAGGAGACAGTACGGCGGATCGCCGTGGGCTCGGGCTGCTCGGTCATGACGATCGCGAATCCGGCGTGGTGCAAGGACAGGGCGACCCCGGTTGCGCAGTCTCCTGCCCCCCTGATCAGGGCCTTCAGGGATTCAATCCCCGCGGGTTTCATACACTCTTTCCTCCCGCCAGGAGAGGAGCGTGCCCGCGATTCCGTGCACGCGGCTGAGATCGCGGAGAAGGGTCCGGGCCGTTTCTTGTTTCCCTTCGAGGTCCCCCTGGTTCACAATGAGGTGAAAACTCATGCCCGGTAAAACCCCTTTCCTGCACCCCCGCGCGTCCGCGGCGAGCAACACGAGCGCCGGGGCGTCGAAGACAACATGCGCCTGCCCCAGGAGGGCAATCACTCCCTCGGGATTGTAACAGCGCCCGGCATCGACGCTCTCGTCGAATGCGCTGGCCCCCATGAGCGCAAAGACTTCACTCGTGTTGGCCGGTATCACGGGTTCCCTGGCAGTGGGAGCCTTTATCGGCTTTTTCCTGGACCCGTCACCCTCGACGAGGAGCACAAGATCTGCGGGAATCGCAAGGCGCTCGATCCTGGCAGGATCGAGGCCGGCGTGCTTTCCCCCGTCATCGCTCATGCCGCCTGAGATGACCATGCGCGGCTCATCCGCCATGATGCAGCGAAGCACCTCCGCGTCATCCCGGGCCGTGGCCACTGGATAGGCGGAGAACTCCTCCACCCCGATCCTCGTTGTCGTGGTCATACGACAGCGGATCCCGCGGCGGGAGATGAAATCCGCTATTTTCCGCATGCCGGTGGATTTGCCTCCCGCGCCGACCAGCGTGTAGACCCTGCCCGGCCGAAAGTGCCGGGAAATGAATTCGGCGTACGCTTCTTCGGGCTCCCTCATCAGTGAAGCCGGCCGCTGCGCCCCCCCGCCCCGCTGAGGCTGCTCGTGCCGCCCGCGTTTCTCCGGACCGCGACCAGCTCGGCAAGAATCGAAACGGCGATTTCCGCCGGGGTCTCGGCCTTGATGTCCAGCCCGATGGGCGAGTGAACCGCCGCAACTTTCTCCCTGGGAAAGCCGTCCGCCCGCAGCTGATCGAGCAGGATCTTCGCCTTGCGCGTGCTGCCGATGAACCCCGCGTAGCGATAGGTGCGCCCGAGGATCGCGCGAATGCATTCCAGGTCGCTCGCCTTTGCCCGGGTGACGATCACGACGTAGGAGGCCGAATCCAGCGGGAACTCCCGCGCCACATCGGCGTAGCTCCCGCAGATCGTTTTCACCCCCGGTGGAAATCTTTCGGGAGCAAGGAGCGCCTTCCTGTCATCGGCTATGGTGACCTTGAAGTCGAGCTCTGTTGCCATGGCGGCAACCGAGCGCCCCACGTGTCCCCCGCCCAGGATCAGGAGCTTCTCTTCGGGAAATATCGGATCATAGAAGAGACCCGCTTCCCGGGAGAACGCGGGTTTTCCCGTCTGCAGGCAACGCGCGGCGGTGCCTTCGTCGGGGTGAGCATCCGCCCCCTGCAGGAGCACGCTTCCTTCATCATGGACCGCAGTAGTGACCGCCGTGGGAGACCCCTCGGCAGGTCCCTCCAGTTTCTTGACGAGCAGGACCTTCTCTCCCCTTTCCAACCTCTGGAGAATCACTGCGTAAGGGTCGGTGTCGGCAACATATTCGACCAGGAGCCGGCAGGTCCCGCCGCAGACCATCTCGTCTCCCTCGGCCTCTGTGCCCAGCATTTCCACAGTCAGGGCATCCGAGCGTTTTCTCCCGATGCATTGCACCGCCAATTCGATCGCGGATGCCTCTCCTTTGCCGCCCCCCACGGTGCCGAGGATGGCGCCGGTGCTTCGCACGAGCATTTTCGAACCCGGGTGCCGTGGCACCGAACCCTGCACGTCGATCACCGTGACGAGCGCCGCGTCTCCCTGGCTGTGGGCCAGGGCCCTGAAGATCTCGTAGCTCATTTCACCGGCTTCACCGTGATGAGTATCTCCCCGCCCACGTCCACGTCGCTGAGCGAGCCGAGGAGACCCAGCAGCGTGTTGAGGACCACCTTTCGGGCGAACTCGTTCAGGGGCACCTTCTTCCCGGCGGACACTATCTGCAGATCGTGCTGCATGGTTCACCTCCGTGGAGAAACAGGATACACTCCCCGACGCCCATGACGCAATCCGGCTCTGATCTGGTGGCGCCTCTCCCCTGCATAGTGAGCGTCGTGGGCCTCAAGAAAAGCGGAAAGACCACGGTTGTGACCGGCCTGCTCGTAGAGCTCCGCTCCCGCGGGCATCGAGTGAGCAGCATCAAGAAGATGGAGCATGCCGCTCTCTATCTGGGTGAGGAGGGAACCGACACGCGCCTGCATGCAGATGCGGGGGCGGAGGTGGTCGTCGCGCTTCTTGCAGGGGAAACGGTCAGGTTCGAACGCTTCGGCGGGGCGCGGTCGCTCCGCGATATCGTCCGCCTCTTTCCCCCTGATACCGCGTTCCTTGTCTGCGAGGGCATGGCGGATCGCGATGCGTCCCAGCTCATCGTGCTCTGCCTTCGCCGCATGGCTGATCTGGACGAAACACTCGCGGTTCGGGGGATCAGTGCGGGAGCGGTCCTTGCAATATCCGGTGTGGTGGCGGCAGGGGCGCCCGAGGGAAGTGTGCGGGGGCCTCAACATATCCCGGTGCTCGACGCTGCTGACGCCGTTCAGCGGCGTGCTCTTGCGGACCTGATCATCAGGGCTTCAGGGGGTCACCCAAATAGAAAAGCCTACCCAGATGAATGAAGCCGAGTGCTGCAATAGCAGTTGGGCAGGCCTTATTGTCTTCGAACTAATCTGAAATCTAAAATATTAGTAATACAATCCGAGAGAATTGTCAATAGGTTCACGATATGGACATCCAAACTTTTTTCTGGGATAATTTCCACGCTGGAGAACAGACTGGAATGCTCCCTTTCCTCATCTGTTTCCCTCTTCTGACTGCCCTGATTCTCCTCCTTGTACGCGGAAACACAGCCCGGAGCATCATCGTTGTGCTCGCCTCGATCGTGATCGCGGGGGGCTCGATGATGCTCGTGTTCGCACGATTCCCGATGCCTGCACTCATGGTCGAGCTGCCCCCGGAGTACCTGAACCTTGCCGTGCTCGGCCTGGAAGTCGGCATCGCGGGATTCATCTTTGTGCTGGGAATCGTCCGCACGCGCCACTTCGTGTCGCTTCTGGCCCTCCTCCAGGCAGGGCTTGCAATAGCAGCCGAAGTCCTCTACGGAGGAGGCGTCTCCGTGGAGCGCGCGCTGTCGGCGGACAAGTTCTCCCTTATCATGGGCATGATTGTCGGAGTCGTGGGCAGCCTCATCGCCGTCTACAGCCTCGGGTACATGAAGGCATACCACGCGCATCACGGCGAATATCGCGACAGGCGGCCGCTCTTCTTCTTCATACAGTTCGTCTTCCTCGGCGCGATGTTCGGTGTGTTCTTTGCCAACAGCCTGCCGCTGGTCCTGCTGTTCTGGGAGGTCACGACGCTCTGCTCCTTCCTCCTCATCGGGTACAACGGCAGCGCTGAAGCGCGCGGCAAGGCCTTCCTTGCGCTGACCCTCAACATGCTCGGCGGCCTGGCCTTTGCCGCCGCCATCCTCATCCTGCATGCCGGCGGCAGCGTCATGGAGCTGGACACGCTGCTCACCGGGGCGCACGGGTCGGCGCTGCCGGCCGCCGCGCTCCTGCCTGTCGCACTTCTCGCATTCGCCGGCATGACCAAGTCGGCACAGATGCCCTTTTCCTCCTGGCTCCTGGGCGCAATGGTGGCACCGACCCCCGTGTCGGCGCTCCTCCACTCGAGCACCATGGTGAAGGCAGGGGTGTATCTCGTTCTTCGCCTGGCCCCCCTGCTCCGCAGCACTCTTCCCGGCACCATGGTGGCGTTGATCGGCGGAATCACATTCCTGCTCGCCTCGCTGATCGCGATTTCCCAAAGCGATGCGAAGAGGGTGCTGGCCTATTCCACCGTGGCAAACCTCGGGCTCATCGTACTGTGCGGCGGGATCGGGACCTACGAGGCGGTCTGGGCCGGGATCCTCCTGATCCTTTTCCACGCGGTGACAAAGGCGCTGCTCTTTCTCTGCGTGGGCACGTTCGAGCAGAAGACCAACACGCGCGACATCGAAAGCATGAGCGGGCTGATCGTGACCATGCCCCGGCTGTCCATCATGATCCAGGTGGGCATCGCCGGCATGTTCCTCGCCCCCTTCGGGATGCTGGTGAGCAAATGGGCCGTGCTGAAGGCGCTGGTGGACTACAACCCGCTCCTTGTCGTGTTCGTCGTGTTCGGCAGCTCGGCCACGCTCTTCTTCTGGGTGAAGTGGATGGGAAAGCTCCTCGAGGTGACCAGCGTCCAGCAGAACAATGAGAAGGGGATCGCCGCGCGCCAGTGGATCTCGCTGGGCGCCCTCGCGGCGCTCACGATCACGCTGGTGGGGTTCTACCCCCTGGTGTCGAGCCTTCTCATCGAGCCCTACGTGCGCGGGATCTATGGCAGGGTGTCGACGATCAGCCAGGGCAACATCGTCATCATGTCCATCATGCTGGGCATGGTGGCCCTGTTTCCCGCCACGTTCTTCGTATACGGAAGACGGGTCAGGGTCGTGGAAGCGTATCTCGGCGGCGGGAACGTGGACTCGAGCCTCCTGTTCCAGGGGGCCGGCGGCGAGGTGAAGAGCATGGAGATGAAGAACTACTACCTTGCCCGCGTGTTCGGGGAGAAGCGGCTGTTCCTGGCCGGGGTCATCTCGTGCGCCGCGTTGATCTTCGTGATGTTCGGGGTGTCGCTGTGAGCGCCGTCCAGACGCTCATCGTCGCGGTCATCTCCGTTGCGACAGCGCCCCTTCTGGGGGGTCTTCTGGCCGGCGTGGACAGGAAGCTCACCGCGCGCATGCAGTCGCGCTGGGGACCACCGGTCCTTCAGCCCTTCTACGACGTGCGGAAGCTCTTTCAGAAGGAAAACATCGTCGTGCGCAGGTCGCAGAACTTCTACGTGTACTTCTTCCTGTTCTTCATGGTCTTCACCGCGGCGCTCTTCTTCACCGGCGGAGACCTCCTCCTCACGATCTTCGCCCTTACGCTGGCCAGCATCTTCTTCGTTCTGGGCGCCTATAAGGCAAGCTCTCCGTACAGCTTCATCGGGGCGGAGCGCGAGCTGATCCTGATGATGGCCTATGAGCCCATGGTGCTCCTGGCAGCCGTGGGCATGTACCTCGTGACCCGGAGCTTCATCGTCGGTGACATCGCGCGCTATCCGCGGCTTCTCGTGCAGTACCTGCCGGGACTCTTCACCGGGTTTGTCATCATTCTCGTGTTCAAGACGCGCAAGAGCCCCTTTGATCTGTCAATGTCGCACCACGCCCACCAGGAGATTGTGCGAGGCGTCACCACGGAGTTTTCGGGCCGCACGCTGGCCCTCATCGAGATCGCGCATTGGTACGAGACGGTCGTCGTGCTCGGCATGGTGGCGCTGTTCTTCGCCTCCATTCCCTGGCTGGCTGCCGTGGTCACCGCGGCGGTGTTCTTTACGATGATCCTTGTGGACAATGTCTTCGCGCGCGTGAAGTGGCAGCTCGCGCTGGCCAGCGGGTGGATCGTGGCTGCCACGCTCGGGGTGGGCAACATCATGGTCGTGTACTTCCTGAGATAAACGGGATGGCGGGAATGCACGCGTTCAGGAGATCACCCTGGGTCCTCCACTACGACGCCTCCAGCTGCAATGGCTGCGACATCGAGGTGGTGGCCAGCCTGACCCCGATGTACGACGTGGAGCGGCTCGGCGTGATCAATACCGGCAACCCCAAGCACGCCGACATCTTCCTGGTGACCGGCTCGGTGAACGCGCAGAACCTCAAGGTGCTGCGCACCCTCTACGAGCAGATGCCCGAGCCGCGGGTGGTCGTGGCGGTGGGCATCTGCGCAACCTCGGGCTGCGTGTTCCGCGAGTGCTACAACGTGATGGGCGGGGTGGACACGGTGCTGCCCGTGGACCTGTACGTGCCCGGCTGCGCCGCGCGCCCGGAGTCGATCATCGACGGCGTGATCCAGGCGGGGGAGCTGCTGGAGAAGAAGCGGCGGTTCATGAAAGCCATGCACGGCCGGATGGAGACCATCGTCATCGAGAGGGCCACGCCGCTTGACGCGCCGGAGATTCTTGCCCTCCAGAAGATCGTCTATCAGAACGAGGCGGAGATGTACGAGGATTGGACCCTCACGCCCCTCAAGCAGACCCTGGCGGAGATGCGGGTGGATTTCGAGTCCAAGGTGTTCATCAAGGCCGTGGTGGGAGGGAAGATCGTCGGCTCGGTGCGCGGCTACATGGTGGACGCCGCTTCGGCGCAAGCTCCCGTTGCCGGCACCGCGCACATCACGCGCCTCATCGTGCTTCCCTATTTCTGGCAGCGCGGGATCGGCACCAGGCTGGTGCGCGAGATCGAGAGCTGCTTCCCCCAGGCGCGGAGGTTCGAAACCTTCATGGGACAGAAAAGCAGGCATACGATGGAGCCTTACCAGAAGCTGGGCTATGTCCCCATCCGGCAGGAAAAAGTCTCCGAACAGCGCGACAGGGTATATTTCGCAAAGGAGAAAGCCAGCGAATGAGCGAACCCCAGACCATCGAGGAGATCGCCATTACCACGCTTCTCGAGAGGGTACAGCGCATGCGCACGGAGGGATGGCGGCTGGCCCAGGCCTGCTGCACCCGGCTCGTGGCCGACCAGGAGGTGAACTACAGTTTCGACAAGGACGGTCTGCTGCACACGCTGCGCGTGCGCCTCCCGATGAACGACCCGGTGCTGCCCAGCATCTCCCAGTTCTACTGGGGCGCGTTCCTCTACGAGAACGAGATGCATGACCTCTTCGGCATCACGGTAAACGGCATGGCGGTGGACTTCCACGGGCATTTCTATACGACCATGACGCCCACCCCTTATGTGACCAGGGAACCCGACCATGGCGAATAGAACGGTCATGCCTTTCGGGCCCCAGCACCCGGTGCTGCCCGAGCCCCTCCACCTGGACCTCGTGCTGGAAGACGAGAAGGTGGTGGAGGCGATCCCGAAAATCGGCTACGTCCATCGCGGATTCGAGAAGCTCGTGGAGAAGATGGACTTCAACGAGCTGGTCTACGTGGCGGACCGCATCTGCGGGATCTGCGCCTTCATCCACAGCATGGCCTACTGCCAGGGCGTGGAGACGGTGATGAGGGTGGAGGTACCTCCGCGCGCCACATACCTGCGCACGCTCTGGTCCGAGCTCGCCCGGCTCTCCAGCCACCTGTTGTGGATGGGGCTCATGGCCGACGCATTCGGCTTCGAGAGCCTCTTCATGCAGTGCTTCCGCCTGCGGGAGAAGATCGTCGACATGCTGGAAGAAATGACCGGCGGGCGGATCATCCTCGGCGTCTGCAAGGTGGGCGGCGTGCGCCGTGACGTGGACCGTGAGACGCTCAAGGCAATCGTGGGCAGGGTGAATGAGCTTGAAAAGAGCATGCGCCGGACCGCCGAGGTATTCATCCAGGACGACTCGGTGAAGCATCGCCTGGTCGGCGTCGGTGTGCTCACCCGGGAACATGCATCCGCGCTGGACTGCGTGGGCCCCGTGATGCGCGCAAGCGGAATTGCGCGGGACACCCGCATGCGGGGATATGCGGCATATGGCGGCCTGGACTTTGCGCCCGTGGTGGAAACCGCCGGAGACTCCTACGCGCGCTGCGTGGTGCGGATCAGGGAGCTGTTCCAATCGGTGGATCTCATCAACCAGGTTGCCGCCCGGGTCCCGGACGGCGAGGTGGCGGTGAAAGTGAGCGGCTATCCGAACGGGGAATATCATTCCCGGTGCGAACAGCCGCGCGGGGAGGTGGTTCACTACGTCAAAGGGGACGGCACGCGGTACCTCCAGCGCTACCGGGTGCGCACCCCGACATTCGCCAACATCCCCGCTCTGTTGAAGATGCTGCAGGGCTGCCAGCTCGCCGATGTGCCCGTGCTGGTGCTCACCATCGACCCCTGCATAAGCTGCACGGAGAGGTAGAGATGTCGGTCTTCGTCATGACGCGCACCGTGCTCAGGAATCTCTTCTCCCGCCCCGCAACCCGTCTGTACCCCGGCCGTGAGAAAGAGGCGCACCGGGCTCCGCGGAGCCGGGGCCACATCGAGATCGACATCGACGTGTGCATCTTCTGCGGCGCCTGCGCGAAACGCTGTCCCACCGACGCGATCATCGTCACCAAGCCGCAGAAGGAATGGAACATCGACCGGCTGCGCTGCTGCGCCTGCAACGCGTGCGTCGAAGTCTGTCCGGTGAAATGCCTGTCGATGGACAACCGCTACACCGTCCCCACCGTGACCAGGGACAAGGACATATTCCGCCAGCCGCCAAAACCGGCAAAGGAGCCGGCACCCCTGGACAAGGCCCCTTAGGGCGTCCCCCCGACCATGGCGATCCTGGCCTTGTACTCCGCCGAGCCCTTCACAAAGTATTTCGTGCTCCAGCTATTGTCCGACGTGAGCCTGAATACGTCGAGGTTGCCCGCCTGTCGCCGGTCGTACTGCATGCGCGCCCTGTAGTGCTCGAACAATCGGAGAAACTCCGCGAAATAGATGCCTGCCAGACGCGGGCATTCGGTGATTTCCAGCAGGTTCTCGTCGTTGTTGTGCAGGGAATTGGCGCTGAAATTGGCCGACCCGGTGAATATGACCGGCTGGTCCCCTTCCGCGTCGATGACGACGAACTTATGATGCACGCGGACCATGATCTTGGGATTTTCCCCCGGCCACAGCACGCGCTCGGGAACGAATCCCGTCGGGGTATCTTTGGCGTCGAAGGCCTTGTAGCCGGCAACGTCATGGTCCTTCGCGGACCGGTTCATGATTTCTATCTTTGCCGCCACGTCGGCACGGCCGGGATCTCCGCTCGGCGCGGTTTCCGAGACCCGGTTCACCAGGGCGAGCATCATCTTTCCGTCATCCGCCGCGCCGAAAACAGCATCCAGCAGGGGCTTGTCGGTGGGATCATATGCGCATAGAAGGACCGAGTGCGCGGCTTTTTTCACTGCATCCACGATGGTCTGGAGCGAGTCGCGGCTTGCCTGGCCTTCAGGGGGAAAGAAGACCCTGATTTTCGCGTCGCCGACGCTGATCTTGCTCGACCATCCGTTCTGCTTCTTGCGGGTCTCTGCAAGGCTCGGGTCTCCGTCAAGCAATGCCTTCCTCGACAGATACAGCCGGGCCAGCTCGGGGGATTCGAATGCATGAAGCACGTTCGCCTGCGCGGACAGGCCTTCACTGGTGAAATTGGCAGAACCGGTGAGGACGGCTTCTGCCTTGTTCGCCGCGCCGACGCGAACCAGGAACTTGTCGTGCATGATGTTGGCGTGCGTACGGGCAATGAAGCCCGTACGCGGTCTTCCCGCGGCCACGAGCTCGTTGATGGCGGCGTCTGAGGTATGGTCGCTCGCCGTCTGGTTGTAGGCGAGGGCCAGGCTGCCCCCGTATTGCTTGAAGCCGGGAATGATCCAGGTCTCGTCGGTCAGGTGGTAGATTGCGCCGCCCATGGCCTTGCCGGGCGCGCGGCCCAGGAAGTCGGACACGGCCAGCTCCATGCCGTTGGCCAGCCACGCGCGCGCCGCCTTCTGCTGTGCGGCGGTCGAGAGGTCGGGGAACTGCTTTTCAAATGCCTGGGAGCTGACAACGGCGCGATTGAAATGCGTGGTGATCCCCTGCTCTTCAACCTCGGGAATCCGCGCGTTGATGATTGCGGATTCTGTGTCGAGGAGCTTTGGCGCGGCGGCAGGACCGACCGCCGGCGTGACCCGGTAAGTGAATGACGATCCGCGATCCTTTGTGTCGATCCGGGCGTCCCACCAGTAGAACTTCTGTATCGGAGCTTCCTTGCTCGAAAAATCGCCTTGATCCGGCTTCGGTCCGTTGAAACCGATGCGGTTGGGCAGCCAGCTTTGGGGCGCTCCGGCGAATCCGGGCGTGCGCAGGATCGCGAACCCCAGGAAATCCGGTCTGCCGTCGCCGGCCGGCCAATCGAACGCAAGCAAAACCAGCGTCGGGGACTGGTACGATTTTACGACTACAGGCATCTCGCCCTCCTGTCCTTATGCATCAATTTATTCAGCCCCATGCCTGAGGGCAACTTTTTTTATTCAATGGTATAATGAGCTCACGCATGATCGAAGACACTCTCAAAGCATGGGCCGTGCGGAAGGGCTACGATGTCGCATGGGGGCCGGGAACGCTCTTGCGCGACGCGCAGGCGGAGATTCATGGCCGCGGCGCGCGGGGCGAGCTTGACCCTGATTTTGTCGAGAAGTGGCTTGGCTGGGTCAGGGACCCCGGCGCGGATGCCCCAACCCCGGAAACTGTGATCGCCGTGGCTGTTCCCTGCACTGCCTCCCGCATTCGATTCACGTACGGCGATCGTGTGCTCACGGCAACGGTCCCTCCGACTTATGTGGAGGATGCTCGGGACAATGAGCTTATCAGGAAAGAGCTCCTGGAGCTTCTGCCGGAGCTGAACGGAGACCTTGTGCTCGTGGGGCCTGCGCGCAAGGCGCTGGCGGTACGACTGGGTCTGACCGCATACGGTCTGAACAACATCACCTACTCGGCGAGCCTGGGGAGCTACATTCTGATCGTTGCTCTTGCCAGCTCGACCAGGATTGGACCACGGCCCCGGCCGGCGCCGCACCGCGCAGAGGTGCTCAGCGAATGCCAATCCTGCGGCCGCTGCCGTGACATATGTCCCACCGGCGCGATCCCTCAGGACCGGTTCCTCCTCAGGGCGGAGCGCTGCCTGACCTGCTGGAATGAGGTGCCCGGCCCGCTGCCCTCCTGGCTCCCCTCTGATGCGCACAACTGCCTCATCGGCTGCATGAGGTGCCAGGAAGTCTGCCCGCGCAATCAAGGACTGTTGAAGACTCGGGACAGCGGGGTCGTTTTCGACAAGGCGGAAACTTCGGCGCTGTTGGCCGGCGGTGACATGACTCCTCAGTTGAATGCTTCGATCCAGGAAAAGCTCGACCGTATCGGGCTGGCAGGGATCAGGGCTGTGGTGGGAAGAAACCTGGCGGCGCTGGTGAGAGGCGGCTCCTGACAAAGAAACCCGCGGTCGCTGACCCGCGGGTTTCTTCTAACAAATCATCTAAATGTGATGCCCCTCGTCAGGGCTTATGCTGAATCAATAGCTCCATGTGTAGCCCGCACTGAACGTGCTTCCGGTATTGAAATTGTCGATCTCCTGAGTTGTGTTTCCGTCGCTGTCATGAGTAAAGACCACTGACTGGGTATTTGTACCACTGACAGAAGATATTTGCTGGAGCAAGCCGTGCGAGTCGAATGAAGAGGTGACAGTGGCTGAATACGGTCCAAAAAGGTTGACGTAGACGTTCGCCGTCAGCACTCCCGTGCCCGCTTGCCAGGAAATCGACAAGAAAGTCGCCCCCGCTGCGGTTTGAATGGTCATGTTTGATGGAAAGCCTGTTGTGGAGTCCCACTGAACAGAAAAAGTGTACTGAAGCGTACCGGCGCCATCGTAGACTGTTCCGCTCACGAGCCGGCCATTCGAATCATACCCATAGGCGATGGTCTGCGTCAGGGTACCAGAGCCGTTATACTGGCTGTCCTGGATCTGGTTGCCGCTTGCGTCGTACTGGAAGCTGTCGCTGCTTGAAAGGGTGGCAGACACTGTGCTCGTGCCGCCGGAATAGTACGCTGCGACCGTCTGATTGCCCTGGGAGTCATACTGATATGAATAGTAATCCTGGACAAAAGCGCCTGTGGGGTCATAGTCATCCTTCCGTACGAGATTTCCGCGGAAGTCGTATGTATAGGCATGATATGCGGTCTGGGTGTGTGCGGGCATCGTGTAGTCATGCTCGGTCGATATGGCCCCATTCACATACGCATAGTCAGCCTCCGCCGTAGCGCTTGTAAGCGGAAATGCGGAGTAACTCAGTTTGATCTTCGGGGGCGCCTGCGTGGTCGGCAGGAGGAGATTCCCTGAGAGCGACACCGCGGCGTTGATTGCGGTGGCAAATGACAGAGGTGTATATATCGAGCCCGGCGACTTGTTCCCTGCCTTGTCGACAGCCTTCACAACGACGATGTATTGCACGTTGTTGAAAGGCACGTTGACGATGGCCGATTGTACACCCAGGGCAACATTCACGGGATTGGGTGGCGAGTCCGCAGTCATTGGCGCCCTGAGCGAAATTTCAATGTGATCCACATCCGAATCGGTTGGATCATTCCAGGTGACTTTGAACTGCTTGTTTCCCGCTGAAACTACTTTCATGCCGGCGACATTCTTGGGCTGCACCAGAGCCCTGATGGTGCCTTTCATCGCGATCTCAGGGCATCCGACGAGCACCACCGCCACGCTTGCCACGCCGAGCAAGCGAAAGAGATTCATTTTCCTTCCTGCCATATTACCACCTTTCGCACGCCGTTCGCGTCAGCGGCTCTCGTTGCCTCTTCGCCCCTAAGGTCGAGGTAGGCGAACCTCTGCGCGAGCTCGGGGTCTTTGGCCTGCAGGTCCGCGTACGCCTTCTTTGCAATCGCATAGTTCTCCAGCGCATGATTCACCCGGGCCACGCACAGCAGCACCGTCGGGTTGTTCGGATCCTTCTTATAGGCCCTGTTGTAGAAGTCGAGGGCCTTGTCCGTCTGGGACTGCACGAAATAGATGTTGCCCATGTTGATCAATGCAGGCACGTACTCGTCCTTGGCCAGGACCTCCATGAGGGTCTTCTGGGCCTTGTCAAACAATCCGTAGCGGGAATAGAGAACCGCCAGGCTGTTCAATGGCTTTGACTTGTTCGCAGCCTTGTCGGCCGCCGCAAGCAGCGCCGCCTCCTGCCGCCCGATCTGGCTCGTGACAAAGGAGTTCACCTCGGCGGTGTACACCTTCACCAGCTTATCCTGTGCAGGGATGGCGATGTTGGACGCCGTGCTGGAGTAGCCAACGGGCTGGTATGTCTT
>Ga0187870_1000684_pt1 | contig 36099 bp, 25 predicted proteins | sample June2016WEW_13_1_3_FD_132974 | JGI IMG/M metagenome (GOLD analysis project Ga0187870, IMG submission 132974) | Peatland microbial communities from SPRUCE experiment site at the Marcell Experimental Forest, Minnesota, USA - June2016WEW_13_150 | ecosystem: Environmental > Terrestrial > Soil >... | reverse complement strand
GCGAATGAGAAGACCGAAACGAAAAGGATGGTCAGCAGAACAGATGATATTCTCATTGTGGTTGATTCCTAGTGTTAGGACCAGTGGCAAAACAATGTCCGCCACCTAACCAATTGTTGAGCTACGTTGCGCATAACGTTCAGGCAACACGCCGTTGCGAGCACTTCATATATAGCCGACTTCAGGTTCACCATCGCCTATCCAGTGTGCAAGCGCCGGTTTGCTGTTGGTTAGCTGCCGCTGCCGTGTCAGAATGCAACGCCCAACCAGATGTCGTATGCATTGTTTCGAACGTTGCTCGATGAGGATGAATAGGCGTTGGCAATGTCCGCATTGTAGCGACCCTCGAGGATGAGTGCTACAGGTAGAATGCTCGCGAGTTCGACGCCTAGACCTACGGACACTCCATATGTACTCCTGTTGAAACTGTTGTAAAAGTCGTCGTATCCGTACCACCCAAGAGTCGATTTGAAACCGAGTAGAATATCGCATCGCGGGCCTCCGAACAAGTAAGGCCGCACAACTGGGAGAGGTATGGTGACCTTCAGGAGTGGCAGCAGAGACAAGTAGTCAAGCCGGTTGTCAACGGTTACGTATCGTAGAGGTGCTGGCTCGTTATTCGGCCACAGAAATGTGTTCCTTGTACCTCGTTGGGAGTATTCGACTTGAGTGACGACGGAAACGTAAGGGACATTGAGCCACTCAGCAAAGATTGCCCCATTGAGGCCATTTCTGCGATTGAATTGGTATGTTTCGGAGTGCCAATCAGTGGAAGTCTGGTTTGCGGAAGTGAATGCTGCCTTGATACCATATGACTTGATGAGTTGAGCAGATGCGATCTGAGTGCTCATGATCCCAATCAGCAACGTTACGAGTAACTTGTTCATATTGCCTCCTCTGCTTGTGAGACCATGCCCGCCAATGGCAGCTAACGTTTAGGCACAACGCCGTTGCGAGCACTTCACATCTTGCCAACCTCTGTTTCACCATCGCCTATCCAGTGTGCAAGCGGCGGTTTGCTGGTTGCTAGCCGCCGCGCAGCCGACACCATGAGGGAACTGTGAGCATTGATACTTGCCCAATAAGTTAGATGTCTCCCGCTTGAATGCAGATCAAAAATCCGCCGAAGGATCTTGTTGGATTGAGATTCCCAGCCAGCGACAATCCGATTCCAAAATAGCGGAACGGCGTGAAAAATATCTGTATGTCAAGAGATACACCTACTGAAGTGATTTTCACAGCCTCGTGATTCAAACCGTACGGAGGCTGATTCAAAAGGGCACCACGATGGAGGCTGTTCACAAGGCCGAGACCGATTGAAAATGCGTTGTAACCCGCGCCAGCCTCGAAGCGTCTGCCATACAAAACACCGAATTCAGTCTCCTTCTCTTCGGGTATCGGGGAGCGCGGCTCAACAAGGGAAGTAATACTCTCTTCAATTCGAAATGCGCGAATCGTGAAAACTTCGTTGCCGCGCTGATGAGAGATTCCAATCCTTCCGCAGAATCCAGAACTTGTCGAGAGCGTGCCTCCACCAAATCCTAAGCTAGCCCAAGTAGACGTCTCCTGAGTACTATCCAGATCGTGACTCACGGAAGCGATGGCTTCAAACCTGAATAGCAGCAAAGCGAAAACAGCGATCGATATGTGCGACATTCGTGGTGCCAATGTTTTCTTCAATCACACGCCAGTTATACTTCGGTTAGGCAAACCGCAGTGCCGTTGCGAACTTTCTGAAAGAAGTATATTCGGGATTCACTTTATCAGCAAACTGTCGATCTCCTTCACATCTTCCACGACACGACTAATCGGTTTGTCAATCCCATAGTAGAACACGCTATTGTCCTTGATCGTAAATTTGGACAGCTCGTCGACTACGAAAACGTTGCTCTGCAAATGTAGCCCATGCCTCTGAAAGTAGCTTCTGTAGACAGTGGTCAAATACGAATCCTTTTCAGGATAGTGCATGAAAAGGAGGACTTCTTCTCCGACCCGGAATCGGGGCTCAGGGAATACTATTATGGACTCATTCCCTGATTTCGACAGAGGGCCACTCTCTAGCAGTATTTCAACAGTTTTGAGATCCTTGTTTTCACCCTTCAAAACCTCCGTCACGCTGATCCGAGCCTTTGAACGAAAAGGATCTGTTTTAGATGCTGGCATTTTTATGATGGAATCCACCCGACCTCTGATTACGCAATCGGAGAGCGCGGCACGAACCTTCTCGTCCCAATATTTGTATCCACGCAAAGAAGTTCGGACATCAACTCCTTTTTGCTTCAATTTTGTCAGCAGTTCTTCTGTTAAACCAAATTTCTTAATGATTTCCTGCTCCGCGGCTTGACGTGCTCTCTCTGCTTGATCTTGCGCGTTGGTGACGATGGGAACAAATAAAACAAGGCTCAGTAAGCATCTCGAAAGACTATTCATCGACGTTTGTTTTCTTTGACCAATGCCATGTAAAAATGGCAGCAGCATCGCAATGGCTTGATACTATTTCAACAATATCATTTTTTTCGTCTCCACGAATTCTCCTGCCTGCAGGCGATAGAAGTAGATTCCGCTGGGCATCCCAGATCCATCCCACTGCACTTTGTAGACGCCCGGTTGGCCTACTTCATCCACGAGCGTGGAGACCTCTCTGCCAAGAACATCAAATACCTTGAGTGTCACCGCACTGATCGCTGACAGCTGAAAGCTGACCGCTGTGGTTGGATTGAATGGGTTAGGGTAATTCTGACCCAATCCAAATTGTGCTGGCATCGAATTCTCTGCTGGTTCAACCGAGCTCGTCCGTACTACCGTGAATTGCCTTGTTTGAGACCACGGTCCCCATACGCCGTTGTTGAATGCGGAAACATGCCAGAAATATTTTGTGCCATAGTTCAATGGACCTACGACTTGTGAAGTGGTTGAAGTTGTGTCATCGAAGACGAACGTCATAAATGAGGAAGTGTAAGGCGAAACTTGGACAACATAGTACGTTGCTCCATCGGATGGACTCCATCGGAGTATTGGACTGGCAGAAATGTTGACTGCACTGTCTGCCGGAGCGACAAGTGCCGGCGGCTCTCCTGGATACTGAACGCCATTGACGATGGCCGAACGCAACTCACTCGGTATCTGTGCACCCATGTAGACCAGGCCAACATTCGGCGCAAGCCAGTCAGTGCGATTGTAGGATGTGCCTTGAGCTCGAATTTGAATTCGCTGGCAATTCAGAAATTTTCCTGCAGGCACAACCACCGTGTCTGTTCGGCTCTGCAATGTCGCAATGAAATTCCAGGTCATAGTGGAAGTAATTGGCAACTCGAAATTCCATGTATCCCCAACCAGCGAGGACAAATTGTATATCACCTGCTCCCGGCCCTGGCTGAGGCAGTACACCTTTCCATCAGCGACAGCAGAAATAGTATCGGCAGGCCAAATCCCGGGGAAATGAAAGTAGGTCTTGCCGTTGATCTGAAAGCTGTCCCTAAGGACAATTTGAGCAACGACGATGACATTGCTTGTGTTTGCTTCGTAGAAATCCCATCTATTTCCGATCGATGTAGGGAAATAAGACGCCGGATTGATCTGCGCGATCGAACAACATACTGTGGCGAACCCAAGAGCAAGCACGCCACAACAAGTCTTTTTCATGTGCATTCGCCTTTGAGCGAAAGATGTGCGCAGCCTTGTCTTGTGAAATTCTGACTTAAACCTAGCACGACCATCCTTTGCCACGAGCCACGTACTGACCCTTGCCAGGTGATCGTCACCATCACCCAAAATTGTTGTTGAAAACAAGCGCCAATGCGGACCGGAAGGTCACACCCTCGAAAATATAAACTAAGCGAGTTCCTTTGTTGGCAACCTGATTGCTCACTCTGACTTCCTCAACGGCCTTATTTCGAAATGGAAGATCATATCACGCGCAGGCATGAAGTTTTCCATCTCCCAGTAGTAAATCTTTTCGCCTTGAATTATATATGACCTAACAGGCGGATAGCTAAAATCCTTGACAACTAAAGAGCCGGGCACGAGCAGTTTATATTCACAATGATTGAGCGGTTTACCCCATCCCTGGGTAGTTCGTAATATATACACAGCACTGTCACTGTTTAATTTCTGCCTGTAGCCAATCTGGAATAATGCTGTATCATGCGGACCAATGAATAAGTGGAATGATATCCCACTCGTGCCGTCCAAATTGTAGCGGGTATTTTGTGCCGCTGAAATATTATAAACACGGATTGAATCTATCTTCTCACCGCAACAATTCGGAAACGGATAAGAAATATCGGTGGCGATGGGCTTATCTGAATTATTCGAGAACCAGTAATAGCCCTCAACGTCCAGATGCACACCGTCAAGACGGAATGTGATATCTTCTCTAAAGAAATCTGCTCTTTGACCAAAAGCGAACGAACAGATGAGGAGCTGCAAAAAGAACAGTATTCTCATATCATTTGAGCAAAATCATCGAGCCGGTCGTGAGTACTTGCGTGTCAATAATGAGCTTGTAGTAATAGATACCGGAAGGCATTATACTACCGCCAGCATCTCTGCCGTCCCAAGACACGGATCCGCCTTCTCTAATTGGAATAGTTCTCACAAGCTGTCCGTTGAGATTAGCGATAGTGATATTTCCAGTCTTCTTCTTCAATCTGTCAGGTAGTTTTACGAAGAATGTTGTCGATAGATTAAATGGGTTCGGGTAGTTTATCAATTTCAACTCGTCATTCATTTTAGATACATCGCTCTTTACTGAAGTAACAATATATCGGTTGTCCTTAAGATGTATGTCATGGACAACAACGGTATCTGGACGAATATCCTTCAATTCAAACGGTTCTATCGCCACAGAATCTATCCATCCCTCAAAATCCACCAGTCTGACCGTGAGGCTAACTGGCGAACACAATGTCGGAAAGATTTTTGAAGTGTATGTCCCATTGGAATCTATCGAAAGCGGAGTCTCCAATACGAAATAGCAAGGCGAAGCCGGTAACACTTTGAGCTTGGTTACGATTTTATTATCCCTATCGTAAATATATCCCTTCAGTGTGCCGCTCAATCCAATCGTATCATTTACAACACCCAGAGAAGGACTTTTCGTAACACAGTCAATCGTAATGGGGTTGCTGGAATACATGTAGGAATATCGCAAGATAGAATAACCTGAAACTGGCCGTCCCACGGTTGCACCCGGATAGTTCCCGAAAATGACTGAATCGATCCTGACAAGTCTTGTGATGGGAGAATTGGGATTTGTAGAATAAGTGTAAATGACAATCTTATCTCCTTCCCGATTAATCACCAATGGAGTTGTGAGACTATCGGATGTGATAATGCCAATTTGTGTTCTATTAGGGGGATATGAAAGGTTCAGCCTTGCCTGTTTGTCCGATATTCTAAAAACGATGCTGTCGATGGTTCCTACATACGACGAAATGCTAATTTCCACTGTCCAGTTGTTATTATTATCGAAGACCAATTCCGAAAATCTGGCAAAAGGAACACCATCGATAGGATTTGACCAGAGGAAAAACTGCACACTAAACACAAAAGGCAAAAACATTATCGCCTTCCTCAATAGATCACTACCTCTGTCATACATTGAGCCACCTGACATTAATTACAATGATCTCCCCTACTAGCTCACGAGCGCCGGCTTGCTTACCTCCATTTATCCAGACTTGTCCCGATCTTTTCGATCGGGACGTTCTTCGTCGGGGTTTACCCCCATCCTGGGCGACGCTGAGCGCTTGTCCGCGATCTTGTTTGGCGGAAGTCCCGATGATGCTTACCGGGACGAGTCGAAACGGTGTCGAAGGATCGGGGCCCGCCATGATCCACCCTTTGGCGGCTCTACTCTCCATCATTTTGTCGGGCCACCACAGTCTGTTTCCCTTCGGTTTAGTCGGGGCCATAAACCTTCGTAGTCCCCGTGTTCGCATCAACAGTGAACAGAAGAAATCTGGTGTTGTCATCCTTTGAATAATAACTTATCCACCAGTTCGTAGTCGGATTAGGCACGACGGGCTCTCCCATATACGCAAAAATTGTAAAACGCGGATTGGCCGTTCTAAACTGAGCCCCTCCGTTTCGTTCTGCAAAACCGAGAGCCGCATCGCTGTTAAACCATGGATGCGCAATAATCGCGGATCCGACCCTCATCGCCGAGTTGCTATCAAAGGCGACACTGTTCGAAGTAGCGTGAAACCAATACGCGGTCGGAGGCATCGATGCATCGATGAACTCGTATTGCCATTCTCCTGATGTACCATCGGGACCAACATCTCTGCCATTGACAGACATCAGGTGCAATCCTTTGCCAAAACCCGACGCGAGGGAATTGACATTTCCTAACCTCTGCTGCGCAGTGTTGCTCGCTGGGCCGGGCTCGGGGCCAACTGAATAATGATTGCATCCGATGAAGAAGGCACCGAGACAGCACATCAATATTGATTTTTTCATTTCATCCTCCGCATCCCCTATTTCCAACGTCGCTCACGTTGGACGATGTTCGGCGCTGGGTCAATTGTTCAAAAGAACCTGTATCGCAATCCAATCGAAGCTGAATAAGATGAATTCACATTCGACCAGGGTTGGCTGGCGGAATAGTACGTGATTTGATTGTCATAAGAATATCCGCCTGTCACACTAAGGGAGACGTCGTTCTCGATGAAGAAATTGAATCGCAAGTCGATTCTATGTGTCAGTTCTCTCATGAAATTCTCGCTATCGTCCGTTCCACGAGGATAGCTCAATCGATTCAAGGTGTAGCCAATGCTCGCGTCAATCCGTTCACCGATTTGATACGATGCACGCGCTCCAAGCGTTAAGCCAATTCGCCTTTGATAGTCTTTATCCGGAATCGTTACAGCCATAGTTGCCGTCAACTCTGTAGAGAGTGAAACCGGATATCCGTAGTCACCGTCAATCTGAAGATAGTCTTGTGAATTCTTCACAACCGACGAATATTGATCCCCATCCTGATCCGATTCGCTGGCACCATGGAGTATGCCTGCAGACAGCCTCCATCCGAATAACCGCGGCTCGATGCTTTCTGACAAGACTTCCGACGCTCTCAAAACCTCGTAGGCGTACGCCCCGGGAGTTTTTAGGATCTTCATTTTCTCCAGTTCATCGAAAATGTCTCGGATGAGGAACTTGGCATAGCGGTCCTGCGAGAACATATACTCACTTTGCTTTGCCAAATGGTCGACCAGACGAAGGATTTCCTCGCGGGTGAGCGGCCTTTCAAGCACCCCATCTTCTTCGAGTTTGTCAAGAACTCTCAGTGCCGCGAATATTGACTCTCCGTCTCTCATCTTGCCAAACCCCACCCCTACTCCGGCTGATAACTGGTAATTCCGGTTCTTGCTGTAACTTGTTTGTGAATTGTCGACTCCGAAGTTCGATTGGCTGGATTCGTTATGATCGTAGTAATAACTCCCGTGCCCTTGTCCTTCTACGAGCCAAAACCATTTGTCGGGCACGAAGTATGTGGAGTATCGAGCACTTGGAGTGAGGTCAAGGTTGGTGGATTTTTCGGACGAGTTTGATCGATAAAGCCCTGAAGGGTTCTCGTTCGAACCATCGAACCAGTGAAGATTCGAATTCAGGGTGGTGTTGATTTCAAGGGATCTATCTTCGCTCAATTCCGATCGCACATAGACAAGGCCGGTTGTGAGATTCGTGTTGTCTGATTTGTCGGAGCTTTGAATCGCGTTTCCCGAGTGGTCTACATTCTTTTGCCAACTCCCGCTCAGCGTACCGAGGAATCTTTGATAGGATGAGGTCGGAATGCGGAAATCAGTTATCGAAACCGGCTGGCCAAAGCAGTGGGAGGAAAGCAATATGGCAGAAATCGTAAACGCCAGGGACAAGTGCCAGATTCGTATTGATCGACAGAATTTGAAGGCAATGGTTGTGAGCATCGATGGCTCCAAGGTGTTTGATTGACTGTAGAGATTGTAGAGCAGTGGGAACGGTAAACTGGACACTTTCGCGGGTTTCATAATAATCGCCCCCCAAGGCAATTTTCGAACTCCGCAACTTCTCTGCGGAAACACTACAAGACACGATGCATTCGATAAGTCCACGACAGTCCGGACTGAATCTGATTACTACTCAATCAAATACCATTCCGTACATTTGGCAGCATATTTTTTTGACGCGTAGATGCACTCATCGGGATTACTCTACGTAATTTGATACGTCCCTGAAACGATCTGCTTACAAGTACTGTCGCAGATGACGACGAAGTATCCTCAGCCCCCGCGTGATCTGGTTTTCAACGGTCTTTACGCTGATTCCAAGTTGCCTGCCGATTTCCGCATTCGGCATCTCCTCCACCCTGCTCAACAAAAACACCTCGCGGCACTTCGGTGGTAGCTTCGTCCTGATGACTTCAGCCACTTTTACCTCCAGCATGCTCGCGTGTAATGAATCGGCGGGATCATCCTTCGATCCGTACATTGCGGTAACTGTTTCTGCTTCGAGTTTCTTCTGCACGGCATCATGCTTCAGATGGTCCAGGACGAGGTTTCTGCTGATCCGGAAAAGATACCCGAGGAAGGGAAGGTGCGATTGGAGAGAGGAACGGTGGTTCCACACGCGCACAAACGTCTCTTGAACGACGTCGTGCGCCGTGTCGACATCCTGAAGAGTATACGCGACGCGCCGAAAGATGATCGGTTGGTACTTCTCGAACAGAACGCGAAACGCCTCCCGGTCTCCCCCCCGCGTACGTTCAATGAGCTGTGACTCAGTCTCCTGCATACGGTGCTTGTCCGCTTCCCTTATTGAAAGTAGAAACAAACTTAGGCAGGTGCAATGCACGAGTGACATTCGCCACGCGAATGCCGGTGGAATTGTCTGGAGTCTGTCATCGTAAGGTCCGAGCAATTTGACCTGACTAAGAGTAATTCCCATTTCCGGGGATAGGGGAAAACAGGGACATGATCGTTTCATGGTACAACCCCCTCAATCACACTCAACTTTCTCGGCTAAGCAAATGAAATCAAGGTTACCACAAGCCCTGAATACACTATTTCGCATCCACGAAAGCCCCGATGCTGCCGAGGCCAAGATCCAGGATGCGCTCAGCGAAAGCGCCTCCCGGTTGCGGACCATCGACCCTCAAACGCAACAACAGTGGTTGAGGCTTGAGCGCGCGACGAGGCGGTCCGACACTGAAGCCGTTCCGTACAGGCCCCGACTGGTGCCTCGCCTCGCGTTCGGAGCGGCCGCTGTCGCCATCGTTGCTGCCGCCATCTACTTCTCCACCTCATCTCCGCAATCATCTCCCGGGACGTTTGCGACGCGGATGGGTGAGCAGAAGGAGGTTGTTCTCGGCGACGGCTCGCAGATCACACTCAATTACGCGAGCGAACTTGTTGCGCCTGCACAACGGCCCAACGAACCGCGCCGGGTCTCATTGACGGGGGAAGCCTATTTCCGGATCCGGCACACGGGAAGTCCGTTCATCCTTACCACGCAATCCGCCAACATTGAGGTTGTAGGAACTGAGTTCAATGTGTGGGAGCGCGACGGATCGGTTGAAGTCGGCGTCGTGAGCGGGGCGGTGAAGGTCCGGGTCGTGAAAGATGGAAAAGACAGCACGTTGTTGCTCACACAGAATCAGATGGCATTGTGCCCGCGGGACGCGTTTCCACACCGTCTCGCGAGTATCTCCTCACCGGAATACCCTGGATGGATGCACGGGAAGCTCCTGCTGGATAGAACACAGTTCATCACGGCATGCCGGGAGCTTGAGATGCGCTTCGGCGTGACGATAGACGTTCGTGACACGGCCCTTCGCGAAAAGATGATTACTGGAATTCTCGATGCGCGGACTGCAGCCTCCGGGCTTAGCGCACTTTGTCAGCTTACAGGGAAAGAGTTCACTCATGCCGGCAAGACGTACATTATTCATTAGCCTTCTCTGCGCGGTTACCTGCCTCGGAGTTGCGCAGGAAAGCGAACGGGTACATTCCTTCCGTTTTCGCGACGCACAGCTCCGTGCGGCACTGGATTCGCTGATGCGATGGTACGACGTCCCGGTGATCTATCTGGACAAGGATGTCGCCGGAAAACGAGTCACGGCGGAATGCAGCAACTGCACCTTTGACCAGGCGCTGAGAGCGGTGACCGACGAACAAGGGTTGCTCTGGAGAAGGATCGGCAACCAGGTTCTTCTTCAGAAGCGTGAGGCCGAGCCGGAATCATCCGCTGCCACACTTGCAGGGACAATCAGCGATTCCCTGACCGCCGAAGGGGTCCTCGGTGCCGACGTGCTTCTCTTCAACGATCAGGACTCGGCAAAACCCTATCGGTGGTGTCCCACAAATCCGTCCGGCTTCTTTTCCCTCCGCAACATTGAGGGGGGAACCTATGTTCTCCACGTCCGCCGCCTCGGGTATAGGACACTCAACCGGCAGATTACAATTGTACAGGGTCTATCGATGGTGCACGATGTTGCGCTCGTCGAAGAGGAAATCCTGCAACCGGAAATCACCGTTGAAGGGCGTCGGTCTGCATTTTCAGCGTCGGAAGGAATCTCCCGGGGGGTGTATATCCGGGCGACCCCCTCGGATCACAACCAGTATCTTCTCGAAGGTGCGAGGATCTACAACCCCCTGCACGTGGGGGGTGTGATGAGCGCTTTCAACATCGATGCTTTGCGGGATGTGCAGGTCGTCGCCGGCGGCGTCCCTCCCTACTACGGCGGGCGCATCGGGGGCATTCTCGATCTCGCGCTTCGCGATGGAGCGGGAAAGAGATTGAGCGGCTCGGCTTCAGCCGGTTCGCTCGGCTCCAGTCTTTTGCTGGAGGGACCCGTGTTCGATGCGACCACCCTTATGATCTCCGGGAGGCAGGGTTACCCCGACGCGTTTCTCCCAGCGGATAGGGAGAATGAGCCGCGAACAGATCTAAACTCCTCCGAAGTGATCGGAAAGTTGACGTACCATCTCTCGCGGGACCAGCGGATCTCATTGATCGGATATTTTGAGGGGGACGCGCTCGGCAATTCGGTCGGCCAGGTGGGAAATCAACCCCAGATGGATATCTCCAATTCCTTCCATTGGGGAAACGTCTCGGCAAACCTGCGATGGGTGGGCGTTGCGTCCCCCTCTCTGTTTTTCTCTGCATCGGCGATGTACACCCGGTACGGTTTCGATGTCGAACACCTTCTTACGGAGTCCGCCGCCGGCTCGCCGAAGAAATTCGATTCGGATTACCTGATAGAAGACGTTACCGTCCGCGCTCATGCAGAGTATTTTTACGATGAATATCACACGATGCTTTCCGGCGTCGAGTTGACACACCACCGGTTGGGGGGAACTATCAATGAGTTCTCCAGCCAGATTGCCTCCGCGTCGTTCGACGGCTTTTCCCCCTGGGAACTCTCCGTGTACGTCCAGGATCAATGGCGGTTGGTGCCGTCTGTGCTCGCGGAGCTGGGCGCTCGGGCGACATCGTTCGTGGCAAAGCAGGGTTCCTTCTCGGCGGTCGACCCGAGGTTCTCTCTGGCAGTATCGCTCAGCGACAACATCCGCCTGTACTCGTCTCTTTCCTCGGTCACTCAATTCATACACCCGTACCGCAATAGCGGCATATTCCTGTTCTATCCATCGATCTTCCTGTATCCTTCGACAGAGCAGATTCCACCGTCCACGTCGTTACAGTTCTCTCTTGGGATGGAAAAGAATTTCGGTGAAAACCGCTACCGGTTTGCCGTCGAGACATACTACAGGACCACACAGAAACTTCATGAATTCGCGTATGATACGACCGCCAAGAGGACGCTCGCAGATGCGCTCCTCGTCGGCGAAGGGAGCGTCTCTGGGGCTGAGATCACGCTCGACAAACGGTTCGGTGCCGTCACCGGCACAATCAGGTACGGGTACTCGTGGGCGAGCGATCGCTTCGCCGAACTGAACGGTGGAGCCCCGTTCAGACCGCGATTTGACCGGAGGCATGAATTCTACGCGACCATTTCATATGCGCCGACCGAATCCTGGACCCTTGGCACAGTGTGGCTTCTTTCTTCGGATCAGTTCCCGTCATTTGCGCCGAGGGGTGTGAACGCTTCGAAGGTATCCACAGCGAATGAACCCAGTCTAGGGTTAGACGTCGGGTCCAACTACGCTGAACCATATGATCTGAACGGCGATCGGCTGCCCGGGTTTCAGCGTCTCGAGCTTCTGGCGCAGCACAGGTTTTCGTGGTGGGGAGCTCCGCTCGAGGCAACACTCCGAATGCTCAACGGCTATGGCCTGATCGATCCGTTCACCTGGACGTTACGGCAAAGCAATGATCCCAGGCTGAAGTGGAGTGCGACGATCAATCCACCTCCACTGTTTCCGTTGTATCCGGTGGTAAGTCTGAGTGTGAGATTCTAGGAGGCCCCTTGGATTCCGGATCCAATGACAATAATAGACCGCCCCCGAAACAGAATCATTCGGGGCAAGCAAAGCCGCTCACAGTCTTGTTGTCCGACAGTTGAACTGGCGGACATGGGCCATCTTCGACAGTTTGATTGTCGAAGAACAGCTGGCTGTTCTTTGCACCCCCTGTGGTCCATTCCTCAGCAAGAAGGTACGTTTGAATAAGAGGTCTGTGATGACAAATCGATACAAACATCTCATCACTGCAGCACTCGTGCTGCTTGTCCTTTCCGTCGGCTGGGAGAATCGGGACACATCACCGGTCCGCTTCGGAAAGATCTATCTCTTCGATCAGACGCTCTATGTAAGCGAACTGACACGTGGCGTCCGGCAGCTCGGCATCTCGAGCCCCTCCAGTCCGGCAAACCTCGGACTGATTAAGATGGCCGGCAACCATGATACCGCACTCCGAGGCACTGCCGACGATCGCCGTATTCTCTATGCAGACTCATACGCTGATCTGATCGTGTTCGATGTTACGGATCCTGCGACTCCGAAGGCGCTTGACACACTGCGGAATATCTTCGGACAGTCGTACGCGATCGGGTGGGGCGATGACATCCTTCTTGGCCGTCCGCCTAATATGGCAATCGATGACATCGGTGGCGTCGAAGGTTGCTGGGGCTGCAGGGAGAAAGCGATTTCTCCCACGAGTGTCATGACGAGCAGCTCGCAGGTCAAGACGACAGCGGATGCCAGCAGTCCAAGCGAGGCGGGAAGCTCATCAGGGCGCGGCGGCTCGATGGCCCGGTTCGCAGTAGTGGACGATTATCTCTACTGTGTCGATTACAACCAGCTTTACGTTTTTGAGATCGAAAATCCGGCGAAGCCTCGCTTCGTCAATCGCGTCCAGATTGGATGGGGTATCGAGACCATCTTCCCTTACACCAACTACCTTTTCATCGGCGGAGAGAACGGAATGTTCATCTACTCCCGCTCAGATCCCCGTAACCCGAAGTACGTCTCGATGTTCCAGCACGCTCGCTCATGCGATCCGGTGGTGGTGGAAGGATCCTACGCTTACGTGACGCTGCGTGGCGGCACGCGGTGCGGCATGGTTGTGAGCGCGCTGCACGTTGTCGCGATCGCGGATCTCTTCAATCCCAAAATTATCGCTTCATATCCTCTTCCCCAGCCAATGGGACTCGATGTACGCAGCAAGATCGCATATGTGTGCGACGACAGCGCAGGTGTCGTCGTACTCGACGCGACCGACCCGGTCAGGATCCGTGAGCTCGCGCGCATCACGGGCAAGCCCGGCTACGATACGATTCTGCAAAACGATATGTTGATTGTTGTCAGCGAAGGGGCGGTGTCGTTCTACAACGTCTCGCACCCCGATGCGCCGTTCCTGCTTGGGCGATTCCAGCTTCCGGCGTAAGAACTTTCTTCCCGTCCGCGGGGGTCCTTGGGAAATCCGGGTGGCCACAAGACGGGGTTGAACAATGCAGACAAGGGGAGGCTCATGAAAACTCTAGTATTCATTATGCTGGCTGGTGTGTTTGGGCTCTCGGTCGCCGCCGGTCAGATTATCCCGATCAAGACGGTACCGGTCGCGACGGGGGATCAGTTCTCGATTTTCCCCTCCGCGAACATGGCAAGCGGAGACATTTCCGTTGCGGCAGACGACGGGCTTCTGGATCCATTCACGAATCCGGCCAAAGGCTCTCTTATAGAAGGATTGCGCCTGTTCACCGCACCGCAAATGTATTCGATTTCGATCAAGCGCGGCACAAGCGAAGGATCGGGCTACTCGCTTCCGATTGGAGCGCTCACGAAGAAGGGAAACTTCTTTGGGGGACTTTACTGGGCACGGCAGGAGCTTTCGTCGGAGCAGAATTCGGTCTCCGGCGTCACTCCTAATGTCTCCGGCTCCGCGGCGGGCTTGACCAATGATCCTGAGAACAATACATACTCATTCGCTATGCTGGGAGGCTCGATTCCCGGTGCCGGGCTCGCGGTGGGGGCAAGCGTCCTGTGGGGAGATCTCAATGCTCTTGAAGGAGTGAACCTGCTGTTTCCCCGGAGCCCTAAGGTTCTTCAGAATGGTACACTCGCAGATTACCGGCTGGGGGCGGTGCGAACCATGGACAGGGACCAGCGGCTTGAGGCGATCGTCGTCCGTTCGACGTTCAAGATGCGATACGACGTCGCAACGGTAGTGACGAACGGCACCACGCAGTCCTCCTCGCTTCAGTACAACCCGGAATTCGACCAAACCAATCTCTGGGGATTGCAGCTCAGGTACACACGGCCGCTCGCTGAGTTTTGGCGCGTCGGTGCGCTGCTCACCGCGAACTGGAAAGATCATCCTAAAATCCCCAACTATGACCTGATGAGCATCCCGCGCGATCCGGGAAACTCGACGGCTTACAACCTGGGAGTCGGGCTCTTCAGGAGCGAGGAGTACGCCTACTTCGGCGTCGATCTGATCTACGAACCGATCGAAACGGAGACCTGGGCGGAGGCCAACCAAACCACCGCATCCGCGTACGGCAAGGCATTCACTCCGGGTACGAAAACGGTGGAGAATTTTTTCTCCTTTGGAAATTGGATCGGCCGCATGGGCTTCAGGACCGGCCAGGAGACGTCTGCATTCCAGTTCGGACTTCAGCTTCACTGGATTCGATACGACTTCGAACAATTCAACAATCTTCAGGGTTACAAAAGGAACCAGCGCGAATCCTGGGTAGAATGGGCGCTCACCGGCGGGTACGGATTCTCATTCGGCCCTGCGCGTTTCCTGTATACCGCTTTGGTCACCATCGGTACGGGCCAGCCAACGGTTTCTACTTCAGGTTGGATGGGGACAGCCAATTCTCCGGGCTCATCGGTGGGGTATGATGCAGCGGATTTCCTCCCCGCACCCAGCGGTTCGGTCAATGTGCGAAAGGGGTTCGTTTGGACGCACATGGTATCTGTGGTATACGATATCGAGTGAGGGAATCCAAGATGAAATCGAACAGCATTTTTTGTCTGTTTGTTTTTTTTCTTGTCTCTTGTTCCCGTATCAACTCACCTGAGCCGGAGAGGGATTTAAGTATCAGCCTACGGTATGGCGTCTTGGCGCGGAACGAGTTGGACACCTTTCGGAATACGTTGACCAAGGATCTCATTCTCGATGGGACAATCACGGTTCCATTCCACCTTTCGCAAGCCGAGCTTGACCGTATCACGGCGAAGATGGACCAGATCGACTTCTTCAGCTACCCGGACACGTTTATGGTCAAGTCCCAGGACAGCATCAGGGTCAGCGTCTCGCCAAACAATACGTACGATTTCAGAGTCTCATCTCATTCGACTCTAAAAGCGCTCTTCTGGAATGATGCAATCATCGCGAGCGACCCTCAGGCCACCAAGCTGAGGGAGCTCATCACGTTGATCAAAGAGATTGTTGAATCAAAACCGGAGTACCATCAGCTGCCGCCTGCACGCGGGGCGTACCTGTAAAAGAAATAAGAAGGCATACTGGGTTTCACTTGCTGAACTCGAGCATGCCCGCGGGGAACTATGCGACACGGTGGAATGGCACAACCGAGAGCGGCGCGGTTGCTGCAAGCAGAGTGTATTTCTATCACCTTGTGGCCGACGCTCAACGTGCGGTTGGGAAGATGAGTTTGGTGAAATGAAACCGAAGAGGAGGGCAAACAAGTGAGAATCAAATGTGGAGCGGTCATCTCGATCGTGCTGTTTTTCCTGATGGCGTGTGCGGATCATGGTACAATGTCCTTGGTAGCAACCGGCAGTGAGGAACAGGGGGCTATTGCCTTTCGCATGCTCAAAAGCGAGACTCCGTCCGACGCCTGGGTCATCGAAGCCCGCCTGGAGCGTGAGGGCTATGCGACGTTGAAGCAATCTGTGTTGGTCCGCGCTTCTCCTGACACTATTAAGATTACAATGAACAGTATCCCGACAGGTTCTTGGAAGATCACGGTGGATGCCAAAGATTCGACAGGTACCTTACGATATACAGGCACTTCATTCGTGCAGATCGTCGAAGGGCAGACGGTGCAAGCTACAGTGCAGATGAATCCTACCGGGACATCGGGAAATCTGGAAATCATCGTGACGTGGCCTTCTGCAGCGTCGCACCTCCAGGTCCTTGCCGCAGGAAGCTACTTCGTGGTGCAGCAAATGATACCGGTTTCAATCACGAACGTCTCACGCGAGACGGTGATTCCGGCTTCCTGCTGTACACGACCGGACCTTCGTATTCAACAAAAGATCAACGGTACCTGGACACCTCCAGGCGCGTGCGAGTTGATGTGCCCGAGCAGTCTCCTCCCCATGAAGCCGGGGCAGCGGATCATGGACAGCTCAATCCACATCGCCCAGCCGGGATTGTACCGGTTGCTGTTGAGATATTGGACGAACACGCCTCAGGGAAGCACCCTCGCCTTCGAAACCACCTCGAATGAATTCAACGTGGTCGGCACGCGAAGAGACACGATCAGGCTCGGTGAGGAGTTTGTGCTCAGATTCGGGGAACGCGTCTCTCTGCCCGACACGAACGTTACGCTGGTGTTTCAGGACGTGACAGAGGACTCCCGATGCCCCGACGGAGTTGTTTGTGTTTGGGAGGGAAACGCCAGGATTCTTCTCGGAGTCAACCAATCGACCGTGACGTTGAATACCACGCTGGATCCGAAGAAAGCCTCTTTCGGTCGCTATGTGATACGATTGAACTGCCTAAGCCCATACCCGATGATCGATCGAAGGACGCAGAAGAAAGAATATGTTGCTGCATTAGTCGTCACGACCGGTGTCGCCGGAGACTCTCACTAGAAGTTGTCTCTGAACAAGAAAAGCAGTTGCCACCGCCGCTGCGGAGCCAGGAGTTCATCGACCGCATGGGGGGGGACGATTGAATGTGCGCACAATGTTCCCTTGGATATCCGCCAGACTCTGCGGATCTCACCAAAGACACAAAAACCTCCTTCATCGCTTTTTGCGAATTCGGAGGTTCTCAATCCCGCATTCCACGCGTCAAACTCAGTTGTCAAAGGCGGGGACGGTGCTTGGTGAGATGGTAGAAGAGTATTCGCACAAAATTAACGTCCGAAAAGTATCGACAAGTGTGTACGTAAAAGTACGGACACAGACTTAAGTGTGGTAACTCAGTTTGAGGGAAAAGGAGGTATGATTGTAGGATTCTGGAGCAAAACAAGGAATCCCCATCGATCTTCACCTATGAGAAATCTTGTTTGAAGTTGTTGCAGCTACAGGCAAAGAACACTACTAAACAATACAAGAATTCCCCCGCCTCCTCATGAATCATTCCATCCTGCGACTCGTGTGCACACCCTTCTTCCCCCCACGGCGGCATCAAGCCTGCCCGCCGGATGTTATTCCCAACGGCAGGTGGGCGCCCGCACGTGAAATTTGGTAGCTTCCTAACACGTGCGGCTGCAGCCAGCTTGGCTAATGCAATCCACCAAGGAGCGCTTCATGCCGCCTCACTAAAAGATTCCTGAGCAATAACGCCTCAAATCAGTCGCAATGCTCCTCTCCGTTTCCTCTCGCTCATTTGTTGTTAGATGAGACAGCTTTCGTCCGCCTTCCACGCTCCTGCATGGGCTGGTCGTTTCAGAGTGAAGGCCTGGATCGCTCAGACAACCCTTCCGTCAAGCAGGTTGATGGTCCTCGTGCCGTAAGAAGCATTCTTCTCCGAGTGAGTCACCTGGATGATGGTCGTCCCCTCTTTGTTCAGCTTCTTGAACAACTCCATGATCTCCTCTCCCTGCGCAGAGTTCAGGTTGCCCGTCGGCTCATCGGCAAGAATGAGTTTTGGACTCGTAATCAAGGCTCGCGCGACCGCAACCAGTTGCTGTTGTCCGCCGGAAAGCTGATTCGGGAAAAGGTCTTTCTTACCCACGATCTGGAAGCGGTCAAGCGTGTCCGCCACGAGGCTCTTCCGCTCCGATGTGCCGATTTTTTTATAGAGAAGCGGGGTCTCGAGATTCTCGTAGACCGTCAGATCATCGATCAGGTGGTAACTCTGAAAAACGAAGCCGATATTGTTCTTATGCAACTGTGACCGCGCCTTCTCTCCCATCGTGTGCACCGGCTCACCCAGGAAGTACTGCTCTCCGTCCGATGGATCGTCCAGCATACCGAGGATGTGAAGCAGCGTGGATTTTCCGGATCCCGATGGTCCCATGATTGAAATAAATTCCCCTTCGCGCATCTCAAGGTTAATGTCCCGAAGTACGTACGTCTTCACAAAACTATTGGTATACCATTTGAAAAGATTCTTCAGTTTGATCAAGTGCACCTCTCTTGGGTTTGAATAGTACGCAATGCTAGCGACACAGTCTATCTCACATCTACCCTACACGCCTGAACATCAGCGGTATGGTTGTATCCGTCGGCATGCCTATTTGCATCAGCTGCCAATTCTTGTCGTATGCCGTGATCATTCTTTTCAACCCTTCGACGCGCTCCTCTGCCGGGCGGCACCAATCGCGCCAGTGAAAAACCTCGACGCGATACTTCAATTGTTTCTTGTGTCCGTTGACCGTCACGTCCACTTCGACGTAATTCTCGGTATCAACAGGCGGGATGTCGATCGGGATGATCATATCGTCAGCTCCCTCCACCACCAGCAAGTTTAGAGTTTTGAGTTTCGAGTTTAAAGTTTAGAGTTTCAAGTCCCAAGTTCAAGGATCCAGTTTTGGCCGTTCACTATTCACTGTTTACTTTTCACCGCCTCAGAACCTCACAACCGATAGCTAAATGCTCCCATGCTCATTTCGATGTAATCTCGAATTTCGAATTGGCGATCACTACTGTCCAACTACAAGTTGAAGAGATTCAACTGGTTGCGTGGAGGGCAGTGTTGGATTTTGCGTTCAATCGTTGTAAGTACTTGTGGAATAGGTTCTTTCTCGAACAGTGCGACGCTCAAGATCTGTAGAATTGTGTAGAGCGGCTGCTCAAGGCGAAGCTCTTTCTTGACGATGGCAACCAAGACGTAGACCGACAAAGCAATCCAAATCTGGGTGCTGACGGCGTTGGGAGTCGTTCCATAGAACGCCTTGATACGTAAGTGTTGTTTGATCCACTTAAAGAACAGTTCAATCTTCCAACGCAGGCGATACAGTTCAGCGACGGTCAGAGCATCGAGAACGAAGTTGTTCGTGAGAAAGACAAGTGAACACTTGTTCACGGCATCAAAAACTTTGATGCGGCGCAACTGGTCGGGGTACTCCTCGCGTGAGCGCGGAACAACGAGCGTAATCGTTTGATCGACTCTGACATTGCCAATCTTCGGCTTCGTATGCGAGTAGACTCTGTTGAAGCGAAGATCTCGTTTGGCCCGAATGACAAAGAATGCACCTGCGTTGTCGATGCGCTTCAAGCTGGTGAAGCCTGTGTAGCCGCGATCCAAGACATAGAAGGCACCAGCTTCAAAAATCAACTCGTCCAAGATGCGCAGGTCACCGACATTCGCAGCAGTAACCCTTGCAAATACAGGGATATGTGACTGCACATCCAACAGCGTGTGAAGCTTCACCCCGGCACAGGTAACCTGATGGTTCGCCGCACGAGCCCAAGGAAAGAGTTCGAGACAGAGTTTGATGATCGTGGAGTCGAAGGCATAGACTGCACTGTCAAGATCTGCCAGGAACCGGTCATCCCGGTACAACCTCTGTGCTTTGGCAATGAGCGCGAGAGCAAGCTCATGGTAAATCCTCCACGACCGGTGTTCGTTTGCGTAAGCAAGTGTCGATCGACAGACACTCGACCGGATACCACTATGATAGAGCTTCGGACCGAGTGAACGAAGACAGCTCTCGATGTCGCGCAGGCTTTCGCGATACGTCAGTTGAGCGAACGCCATGCATAGAAACTGTTCCCAACAAGAGAAGCGGTACTTTCGCCGATGGGTGTTTTGTCGTTGGACAATGCAACGAAACTCGTTGGGATCGATTTGATCCATGAGCTGGGAGAAAACAGTCTTACCAAAGTTCATGCCAGTACCGATCCAAAGTGACTAAAGACGATAAAAAAATCACTCCGGAAGGTACGCCCAACTTCAAATCGATTATAACGAAAAATCCGTCTAACGAACAAATGTCAAAGAACTTACAGCATTACTCACTGCCCTTAATTGGACAGCAGTGATTGGCGATTGCGAATTCGTTAGTTCGCAATTTACAATCCGCAATCCGCAATGCTTCATTCGTATCTCAACGCTTCTACCGGATTCGTCATCGCCGCCCTGATTACCTGAAGACAGACAGCAAGAGACGCGATAACGAACGAAACGAGACCAGCAAGTACAAACGTCCATATACCGATGCTGATTCGGTATGCAAAATTCTGTAACCATTCATGCAAGACATAATAAGCAATAGGCCACGCGACAAGATTGGCAAGGACCACCAAAACAGCTAGCTCCTTGGTCAGCAGTCTCGCTATTTCAGGCATCGAGGCACCAAGAACCTTTCGAATTCCAACTTCCTTGCCCCTTTCTTCGCCTGTGAGAGTCGCTACCCCAAACAGCCCGAAACATGCTACCATTGTGGCAAGGACTGACGCATATAATACGATTGTTTGCCACCGCTGATCATCTTGATACTGACGCTTAATGCGGTCATCGACAAACAAGGCCTCAAATGGAGTGTTGGGAACTACCTCATTCCATATATTCTTGAGTAATTCAATTGTCTCCTGCATCTTGGCAGGTGCAATTCGTACGATAATGTCACTTTTGGGCCAAATTGGACCCAGGAAAAGAGCCAGCGGTTTGATTTCCTCATGCATCGAGCGAAAATGAAAATCCCTGACAACACCAATGACCTGGAAATCTCTGGATAGTTTATCGTCATACCATCGGGGAAATCGTCTATCGAGAGCTGAACCATTCCAGCCCATTGTTTCCAAGAAGGACTCATTGACGATTGCCGCGTCTTCCAAATCCGATACATGTCCGGGATCAAAATTACGTCCTTCAAGGAGCTGGATTCCCATCGTCTTTATGTATTCTTGATCAGCACGGCAAAAAGAGATCTCTTTCTTCTCGCCTTGGCGTCCGACACTCATGTTGAACGTGCCGCTCTCTCCTGAAACGCTCATTACCTGCGGGATAGCCGCAAGCCGCGTCCGCAACAGTTCAGTGATCTGATCCCTTTTGTCGAGCGGGACTCCGGTGAATGGTATTTCGAGCACCGCGTGAGGGTCGTAGCCGAGATTCCTCGTCATCACATACTGCAGTTGTCGAGATACGACCAACGATCCGACAATAAGGGCGATAGCGATGCCGAATTGCAGGACGACAAGACACCTCGTCAACATGTTGCCCACGCGTATTCTGAACTTCCCCTTGAGGATTTCAACCGGCGTTAAGCGCGATAGAAACAACGCCGGGTAGCCTCCTGCGAGTACCCCAACAAACACGAGTAATTCCGGAAGATAGAGAAAGAACAATTTGCTGGTTCGAAAGTCGAGGGTGAGTTCTTTTGCGGCAAGCCGGTTGAAGATTGGAAGAGATAGCTCAACAAAAATAATAGCCACCAGTAGGGAAAAGAAACACAAAAACACCGATTCGCCCAAGAACTGCTGGAAGAGCTGTACTCTGGTCCCTCCAAGGGTCTTTCGAATTCCAACTTCCTTTGTCCGGGTTGTGGCCCGGCCGATGGTCAGAATAGTGAAATTGATACACGCAATGGCGAGCACCAAGAATGCGAGTCCAGCTAAAACATATGATTTGGTTGGGTCGCTCACTGGTTCTTGCGTAGGGTGAACCCTTGTGTTTAGATGAACATCCTTCAACGGCTGCAGCATGATCTGATACACGTGGGGATCGTGACCCAAGAGACCTCTATCTTCTTCCGCCTTTATGACGTTGCCCAAGTACTTACTTATGAATGGGGCCATCTTGGACTCCAGCCCTGTCGGGGTGAAGTCCTTCCCAAGCTGCACAAACACAGAGTTCGAATAATCTCTGCGATACCAGTTTTGGCTCAGCAGGTCATACATTGGATGCATCACGAAAGGCAGAAGGAAATGGAAGGAGAGGCTTGAATTCGATGGCATCTCTTCCACGACTCCGCTGACAACAAAGTCTCGTGTCTTGTTACTCATTGCTATGGTGAGCCGGCTCCCCGAAGCATCGTCCCGTCCGAAATACTTATTGGCCATCTTCTTCGTTATGACAATGTTGTCCGGCTCCGTCAACGCATGCTCGGGATTGCCAGCAAGGAAATGCATGTCGAACATCAAGGGAGCCGCTCGATCCGCGAATGTCAAATACTCTGAAAACACTTTATTTTCGTGAGAAACGATCCCCTGACTCCAGCTCCATCTGGTCGCGAGAGCAATGTCCGGAAATTCCGCAATCATTGCAGGCACCAGAGGCATCGATTGATTTGCACCGATCCGGTCTTCACCATCTGGCGACTTTGTTTCGGTGACTACTCTGAACAGCCGATCCGCGTTTTGGTAGTAAGAATCATAGGACCACTCCTGCATGACAAACAGCACGATCAACATGCAACATGCAATCCCGATGGATAGTCCCAGAATGTTGATCACCGAGTACAGCTTATGACGAAGCAAAGTGCGAGCAGCGACTTTGAAGAAGTTGGTGAACATAATGAGACAAATGCAGCTAACTTGTGAATTGGTCGGTTAGTTAATTCGCTTGTTGGGCCGAAGGTCAATCGTCCCATTTGCTGACAATGCAACATCTCATCGCTCCACATTTCCATCACTTCTGGGCTATCATCTTCCTGCCCTGAGCCGAGAGATGTGCGCACAGTCTGTTTTCTGCCTACTGCCTACTGTTTACTGCCTTCCACTTTCCTCCTACTTTCATACTTGTTTCTTACCACTCGCATACTCCCTCTCATTCATACCTCAACGCCTCAACCGGATTCGTCATCGCGGCCCTGATTGTCTGGAAGCTGACGCTGAGCCAGCCAAGGACAATACTGATCGCCCCGGCCGCGACAAAGGGCCACACTGTAATATCGATACGATATGCGAAATCCTCCAGCCATCGGGACATGAAGTAGTAAGCCGCTGGCCAGGCAAGGACATTCGCCACGAGGACCCATTTGAGGAAATAGCCCGAGAGCAATCCTGTGACGCTCAGCGCCGATGCACCAAGTGCCTTCCGGATGCCGATCTCTTTCGTCCGCTGTTCGGTTGACAACGAAGCCAGGCTCAGCAAGCCCATGAGGGCTATGAAGATACCGAGAGCCGAAAACGTGAGGAACGTTTGTTCAAATCGTTCCTCTGATTTGTAGAGACGGTCAAATTCCTCGTCCAGAAACGCGTACTGGAAAGGAGTCGACGGAACGAGAGAGCTCCAGACCTTGCCGATCGCTTCAACAGACGCCGCGACATTCGGCGATTGGATCTTGACTGAAAGAAAATCATACCGCCCTCTCCAGGGTTGTTGCGTCAGGATCAACGGCTCGACGGGGCTGTTGAGCTTCGCATAGTTGAAGTCCTTCACGACGCCGATGATCGAATGTGCATTATCGCGTATGATCATCTTTCCAATCGGGTTCTTCCAGCCAAGCGTTCGCACAAGAGTCTGGTTGACCATATAGGCGGATCGATCGGAGGGGAAATCCTTGGAAAATGCCCGGCCTTCAATGACGTTTATGCCAAAGGTCTTGAAGTAATCATCGTCAATGTCGACGACGTGAATCATCATGACCGTTTGTTCCCCCTGCGGCAGATACCCGTTGCTCGTGAAGTCGTTGTAAGGCACATCCGATGAAGCAGACACGCTGACAACGCCCGGTACGCGCAGGAGCTCCTGCTTCAACAACGTGCTCGTGAGTTGTGCGTCGTCACCGATAAGCGGTATGCGCAGGATGTTCTCCCTGTTGAAACCCAGGTCTTTGTTCTTCATATAGTGGAGTTGGTTCGCAACAATCACCGTGCAGACGATCAACGCGATCGAAATGCCGAACTGCAACACGATGAGCAATCCCCTGAGCATCCCCTTGCGTCCCGGATCAGAACCTGGGCCTTTCAATGTCTGCGCCGCCTGAAGTGATGAGAGGTAGAACGCCGGGTAGCTTCCGGCAATAACTCCTACGACAACGATGATCCCCACAAGCCCGGCAAGAGTCCTGGGCTCAAAAACACTCCACGGATCAAGGTTTTTGGCAACGAGGTTTCGAAAGACCGGAAAAGAGATCTCCACAAGCACGATTGCCACAATCGATGCGAGCAGCGTGATCAGTATCGATTCGCTAAGAAACTGTTTCACCAACATCGATCTGTCTGCACCGAGAACCTTTCGCATACCGATTTCTTTTGAGCGGCGGGCAACCCGCGCTGTCGTGAGGTTGACAAAGTTGACGCAGGCGATGAGGAGTATGAAAAGAGCAATGAGGCCAAAGACGGTGAGGTTGGTCCTAAGAGCACCCGAATCCCGATCTGAGAAGAGATGGATTCGCGGCATTGGTTGGAGATACGCTTTCATGAGCAGGCCGGAGGCAGCCGTCTCTCTATTGATATGAGCCCACATGAAATCGGGCAGCCTGGCTTCTACATCCCGCGGCAGAGCATTCGGCCGAAGCTTGAGGTACGTGATGTAACGGTTTCCCCCGTTCCAGTCCAGAAAAAGATTCGGATTCTTGTAGAGCGTGGCGAACGAAACAAGGGCACCATACTGGATGTGCGAATTCGCCGGTGGTGCTTTCACAATCCCTGTTACTTTGAAGAGGTCTTTATTGTCCGCTTTGACCATCTTCCCGATCGGATCGCTGCCTCCGAACAGCCCGAGCGCAGCCTGTTCCGTGAGAACAATTGAATACGGCTCAACAAGGACGCGCCTCGGATCGCCAGCTACGAGCTGGAAAGAAAGCAGGTCGAAGAACGATGTGTCAGCGTAGGTGATATCGGAAACGCGCAGGACATTGTTACCGGCTGTGAACGTTGCTTCGCCAAAATTCGAGATGCGAACGAAATTTTCGACTTCGGGAAACTCCGTCAACATTGCAGGACCAATCGGCGGGGTAAACTGCGGCCCGTCACCAAGCACCTTCCCCTCCTTCGTGGTCATCACAGAAATCCGATAGAGGCTTCCGCCATTTTTCTGAAAATTGTCATAACTGAGTTCGAATTCGACGTAGGAGAGGATGAGCAGCGTCGCCGCGATGCCTACAGCCAGACCGAGGATGTTGATAATGGAATAGGTCTTCTGCCGGAAGAAATAGCGAAGCGCGATCTTGAGATGGTTGGTAAACATGAGACTCCTTATCGTTCTGGTAATATCGGGTCATCGCACCGTCGAAGCGACTCACCATTTAACCAATTAACCAAATGTCGGCTGCTTCTGATTGCCCTCTTCACTCATACCGTAACGCCTCCACCGGATTCGCCCGCACCGCCCTCACGATCTGACCCACGATCGTTACGAACGCAATAACCATAGCACCTAGTCCCGCCAGAAGGAACAGCCAGGGTGTCAGCGTTATGCGGTACGCATAATTCTCGAGGTATTTCGACGCTGCGAAGTACGCCGCAGGCCAGGCAAGGAGATTCGCAATCAGGACAAGTTTGAGAAAGTCGATAGAGACCAGCTTGATCATCCCGATTCCCGAAGCCCCCAGCACTTTACGGATCCCCATTTCTTTCGTTCTGTTGGTGACGGCCAGGGTCGCAAGTCCAAATAACCCGAGTGAAGCGAGAAACACTGCGAACAGCGTCGAGTAGGTCATAATCCGCGCCCACTTCATCTCACCTTCATACAGTCTTTGGAAATCCTCATCCATGAACGTCAGCTGAAACGGTGTATTCGGACTCAGCTCTCTCCACACCTGCCGGAGATATTCAACCGTCTCCGGGATCTTTGCAGGAGCCATGCGGATCAAAATGTCATCCAGCGGCCAGTCAGTCCTCATGAACATCATCGCAGGACGTATTTCTTCTCTGAATGATCTGAAATGAAAATCCTTCACAACGCCGATGACATTCAACTGCGCTAGCATCTCGTCGTCGGCTCCCACAAGCCTCTTCCCAACTGCCGGCGAGGACCAACCCATGCTGCGGAGAAAGGCTTCGTTCACAATCATCGCATGATCACGATCGTTCGTGCTCCCTTTGACGAAATTTCTTCCCTCGACAAGAGGTATCTGCAACGTCTCGAGATACGTATCGTCGACGCGGTACACGAACGAGCTTTTCTGCTCCCCGTTGTACTGAAACCCGCTGATGTCGTATCCGTGCGTAAATGCTCCGCTTGTTGCCGAGACCGAAAGAATGTCCGGATATTCCTGAACGCGCGTGCGGAATCGATCGGATAGTTGCTCTGCATTGGGCCCATTGGCGAACGTTGGGAGAACAGCCACCTGCTGGGCATGAAAGCCGAGGTTGGAAGTAATCATGAAACGGATCTGGTCCGAGAGAACCAAAGCAGCGCAAATCAGGAAGATTGAAAGCGCGAATTGAAACACGACCAGACACTTCGTGAAGAGGGTTTTGCCTCCAATTCGAAACCTTCCCTTGAGAACCTCCACGGGTTCGAACTTCGACAATACCAGTGCTGGATAGCTGCCGGCAGCAACACTAATAAGGAGCAGTAGCCCCACCAAACCACCGACAAGCCCGACATCGGTCAGCGAGAGCACAAGCCGCTTTCCTACGAGCTGGCTGAACGTGGGAAGGAAAAGTTCGGCCAGTACGATTCCCAATCCCATCGCAAGCGTGGCGAGAAGAAGTGCCTCACCCCAGAATTGGCTCATGAGCTGAGTCCGATAGGCGCCCAGCACCTTGCGCATTCCAACTTCCTTTGCCCGGTTAGCGGACCTTCCGATGGCGAGCGTAACAAAGTTGATACATGCGATGGTCATCACCAGGATCGCAACGCCGCCAAGGATCAGCGAGTAGGAAGGGTTTCCCTTCCCTTCCCATGTCGAGATGACTTTTGTGTCCAAATGCACTCGTGTAAGAGGCTGCAATTCCAGATGAAGCGGATTCGGATCTTTGCTCAGGATCCCGTTGTTCTGGCGCTTCTGGACGATCTCGCCGAAGTGCTTTTCAACAAATGGCTGGAGTTTCAGCTCGAGATCATGCGCCTTCGTTCCCGGGGCAAGCTGAAGGTAAGCGGATCCGTTGGACGAAGTCCATCGGTCCTTCAGAGTCTCGTACATGAATTTCTTTGTTACGTTGGCCAGGAAATCGAACTGGAGAGATGAATTCGCCGGCATCGCTTCCGTAACAGCGACAACGACGAACGGCTCCTCCCTCTCTCGCGTACGAACCAACAACTGTTTTCCAAGAGGGTCATCCTGACCAAAGTACTTCACTGCCATCTCTCTTGTCAGCACGATGTCGTTTGGATTTCGGAGCACCGCTGACCCGCTTCCTTCAATGAATTTGAAATCGAACATTGAAAAGGCTTCCGGGTCGGTGTACAGGACCGTTTCCGAGAACGACTTTTCCCCACGTGTGATGATCGTTCCCCCGGTGGCAAACCTGGCTGCGTGCCTAATCTCGGGATATTCGGAGCGTAAGGCGGGAGCGAGCGGCATCGGAACGTATGCCGAGTAGTCTGTTTCCTTATTCGACTTCGCATTCACCTGGAGTACGCGAACGATCGAGTCCCCATTCGAATGAAACGTATCATACGACAATTCATTTCGTACGAACAAGAGAATAAGAATACAGCATGCGATGCCGAGCGAAAGTCCGAACACATTGATGAACGTATAGAGCTTATGCCGAAACAGAACCCTCGCGGCGATTTTGAGATAGTTGGAGAACATATGTCCTCTGGTAGTTCTTGGTTTATCGGGCCGTCGGGCCATCTGGTGATCTGACCATCAATCGAAGCAACAAACGAACCAACTAACTATTTGACCAATCAACCATCTAACCAATCACCAATTAACCAATCCTGCATTCAGCTCTCAGCTTTCAGCTATTAGCTAACCGCTAAAAGCTAATTGCTGGCCTCATTCGTATCTCAATGCTTCGACCGGATTCGCAGTAGCGGCTCTGAGCGCCTGATAACTGATTGCGGCCAGAACGACAACAACTGCAGCCAAGAGGGTGGCCAATACTAAAGAAGCATCCACGGCGACCCTGTAAGCATAGTTCTCCAGCCAGCCATTAATGAAATATGCCGCTATCGGCAAGCCGATAATTGTCGAAATTGATATCAGGATGATGAATTCTTTCGCTACCAGGAAAAGAACGGTACCGACTGAGGCACCCATCACTTTTCTGATCCCGATCTCCTTCGTTCTCATCTGAATGACGAAGAGCGAGACTCCGAACAATCCGAGACACGTGATGAACATGGCCAACGCTGTGAAATAGCCGATCATTCGGGCAAATCGATAGTCGCTGGAATAGAAATCGTCCAATCGATCGTCGAAGAATTCAAAGCTCATGGGTCCTCCGTCGTTGAACATCGATGACTTAGCGAGCACAAAGCCAAGAGTTTTGGACAAGTCGGCACCATGGCGCACCCGGACAGCAATTTCGTTCCGTTCTGAAGTATCGCATTGGATAATCACTGGGGAAATGGGTTCGCGCAACGAACGCATGTTGAAATCCTTGACGACACCGAGAATCCGTTGATCCCTGATCGTCTCCTTTGAGAGATCGGAAAATCCGAAGGCCTTCACTGCGGATTCGTTCACGATGACCGAATGCCTCGATTCTTCAGGTGCCACCTCGGCAAAACTCTTTCCATATACGACATGCATCTTCATGGTCTCAATGAAATTGCGATCAACGGAGAGCTCCTCGCAATTAACCTTCCTCGATGGATCGGATTTGAGCGCAATGATACTGGATTTGCCCCCGTCCCTTCCGGGAAGATGTTGAGCGCCGGTCACACCTGTGATGGAAGGATTCGAGAGAAGCTCAGACTTGAAGGTTTCAAACCTGGTGATGTCAAACCTCGAAGGATCGGAAGTTGATCCAACTCTGATTCTGTGGCTCGCGAGCACAATCAAATCCTCCTTCTCGAATCCCATATCCTTGCTGTGAAAGTAGTCCACCTGCCTGTAAATCGCCAGAGATGCGGTCACAAGCCCGACGAAGATGACCATTTGAATAGCAAGCATGATTCTCCGCAGCGTTACCTTCGAAGCTCCCGTACTGGCCTTGCTATGCAGAATGTCTACTGGACTAAAGCCGGACAGATAGAAGGATACGTAGCTCCCGGAAAGCACCCCCGCCAAAAGAGTAATACCTGAGAAGAGGATCAGGTACTTCAGGCCATGGAAGAACGTTTCGGGCAGCCGGTTTCCCATGTGTTGGCTCAAGGTTGGGAGAAACAACTCAACAAAGACCAAAGCGATTGGCAAGGAAAGAACGGCGACCAGCAGCGATTCGAGCATGATTTGTTTCATGAGGTCGAGCCGTGATGCACCAACGACTTTTCTCACCGCGATTTCTTTTGTGCGGACACTCGCCCTCCCTGTGCTGAGGATGACTAGATTGAAACACGCGATGAGGAGAATAAGTATGGCAATAGCGGAATAGACATAGACAGTCGAGATATTGCCTGACGGGAAGGGGTTGCCGCTCAGGGTCGACGAGTGGAAATAGAGATCTTTCATGGGAAACAGATGGAATTGCGGCCCGACGCCGGCATTGACGTGGCGTTTTGAAAAAGACTTCATCATGGTCTCAAGCTGGGCTTGGGACGTTGAATGGGATAGCAGGACGAACGTTGGGAACGACGGCGTTGACCAAGATTCAAACATGTTCCCTGCCTGCGGACCGAGTAGCCTGGTGAACCACTCCTGCGCGACGGAGAGCGGCATGATGACTTCGGCTCTCAAGGAAGAAGTCTGCGGAATGTCTTTCATGACTGCACCGATTTTCAGATCGTACGGCTTTCCGAGCCAGTTGACCGTGATGATTTCTCCAATGGGGTTGGCGTCGCCGAAGATCTTGTGCGCCATCTGGTTGCTGATGACGGCGAAATTTCGTTCGGTAGCAATTCCTTCGAGACTTCCTGACTCAACGGGAAGAGTAAGTATCCGGAAAATTGAAGGGTCGGCACAGAGACAGTGGGACCGTTCAAAACTTTTGTCTTTGTATTTGATGGAGGGAGAGCCCCTCATGAACCGCGCAAATTCCTGAACCTCTGGATATTCCCCTTTTAGTGCAGGCCCTGCCACAAACGGTGTGAACAGCGCGGTTGACGGCGGGCTAGCCCATTCAGCGGTCACCAAGTAGATGTTGCTAAGATTGTCGTTGTGCGCGTCATAGCTCAGTTCATTGATCGCGTAGAGCATGATGATGAAACTTGACGCAAGACCGACGGAGAGTCCTGCGATATTGATGAATGTGAAACCCCGGTGTATCCAGAGGTTTCTCAGAGCGGATTTCACGAAGCTTCCGATCATGATTGTTCTCCCTGATTTGGTCAAAATCGGGCCCCCAATCTTCCTCGATTCCTGCCAACCGGCCACACTTACCTGCAAGCTAACAGTGATCGGCATTCAGCGATCAGCTGTCAGCCGTTGGCTATTAGCTAATCGCTAACGGCTAATAGCTCGCGTCATTCATATCTCAGCGCTTCCATCCCGTAGAACGGGATTTCGGCTCTTCACTACTCGTAACGAAGAGCCTCAACCGGATTTGCCGTCGCAGCTTTTATTGCCTGATACCCAATTGTCACTAACACGATGCACACTGCGGCCAGCAATGCGAAGATAACTACAAACGCATCCACGCTCACCTTGTATGCGTAGTGTTGAAGCCAGCCATTCATGAAGTAAATCGTAATTGGTGTCGATACGATGGTCGCGATCAAGATCAGGGCAATAAACTCCTTCGCAACAAGATAGAAGATGGTGCCAACCGAGGCCCCCATCACCTTCCGTATTCCTATTTCTTTCACTCTGGTTTGAATCACAAAGAGCGACACCCCAAAGAGTCCAAGGCAAGCGATGACAATTGCCAACGCTGTGAAGCATCCGATCATCTCCGCGAATCTGTAGTCATTGCCATAGAGATCGTCCAGTCTGTCGTCAAAGAACTGGTATTCCATCGGTTTCCCGTTGTTGAACGGTTTCGACTTTGACTCTATGAGGCTCACGGTCTTCGATACGTCAGAGGAATGCCGGACCCTGACGGCAATCTCCATCACAAATTCCGTACTGCAATTAATGACGATGGGAGCAATCGCCTCGCGAAGTGAATGCATGTTGAAATCCTTGACAATGCCGAGGATCCGTTGACCGTTGACCAACTCTTGCGAAGGATCCACGACCCCAAACACCTTTACTGCAGACTCGTTCAGAATAACCGCGCTCTTCGATTCTTCAAGCGTCGATTGTGCAAAACTTTTCCCGTACACCAATTTCATCTTCATTGTTTCAATGAAATCTCGGTCAACAGAGACACCTTGATAAGAAATCTTTTTTGTCGGGTCCGATTTATCCGGAACCATGCTGAACCCACCTCCCCCCGATCCGGGCAGAAGATATGTGCCCGAGACGTCTGTGATTGATGGATCGCTTTTCAATTCGGCTTTAAACGTCTCGAGCGTCTGCCCTAAGTTGCGGTTCTCAGTAGAAAACACCAGCAAATCCTCTTTGTCAAACCCCATGTCCTTATTGTGGAAATAGCGCACTTGTTGGTAGATCGTTATCGAAGCTGTGATCAATCCAACGAAAATCACCATTTGTATGGCGATCATGATCTTGCGCAATGTCGCTTTGGAACCTCCCGTACTGAGTTTGTTTCGCAAAATGTCCATTGGGCGGAAACCAGAGAGATAAAACGAAACGTAGCTCCCGGCCAGGATCCCGGCTACTAAAGTGACGCCTGCGAAAAGGAAAAGGGAATTCAGATTGTGAAAGCTGCTTGCCGGCAACGCTCTGCCCAGGAGGCGACTTAACGATGGCAGGAACAATTCGACTAAGAGTAATGCCACGGGCAGAGAGAGAAGCGAGACCATGACGGATTCCATCATCACCTGTTTCATGAGATCGAACCTTGTGGCACCGATGACCTTTCTGACCGCGATCTCTTTTGTGCGAACGCTTGCCCTTCCCGTGCTGAGAATTACGAAGTTGATGCACGCGACAAGGAGGATCAGGATCGCTATGGTCGAGTACACATAGACATTCGTAATATCCCCTGCCGGGAAACGATTGTTGACAAAACCGGATGAGCGAAAATAGATTTCCTTCAGCGGAAGCAAATGGAATCGTGACTTGATGTTCGCGTCGGTATGAGCGTTTGAGAACGAAGCCAATTGATTCTCAAGATCGCTCGCCACGCTTGACGGAGTTAACAACACGTAGGTCGGCGCGATCTTCAGGTTCCAAGATTCCAGGGGATCTTTTACGAACTTACTCCAATTGGTGCTCATCCACTTCTCACCGATGGACAACGGCACGATGAGGTCGGCTCGGAACGTGGAAGTCCGCGGAATATCCAACATCACAGCGGAAACTTTGAGATCATATGACTCCCCTCGCCAGTTGACTGTAATAATCTCTCCGATGGGATCTCTATCGCCAAAAACCTTTTGCGCCATCTCACTGCTGATGACGGCAAAGTTCCTTTCAGCCGAGATATTTCGCAGACTCCCCTCCTTCAAAGGCAGAGTCAGGATCTTGAATATACTAGTGTCCGAGGATATACAAGCCACATTGTCAAAGCTTCTGTCTTTGTATTTAAACGGACAGAAACTCTTCATCCAGCGTGCGAACTGTTCGACCTGCGGAAACTGGTCTTTCAGTGCCGGTCCCAGGACGAACGGGGTGCTCGGCTCCGTCCATTTGAGGTCGGGATTTTCCGTCGTCACCAAGAAGATGCGATCGAGGTTTGTGTTGAATCGGTCGTAGCCCAGCTCGTTGAGTGAGTAGAGCATGATGATAAAGCTCGACGCCAGGCCAATAGAGAGTCCTGCGATATTGATAAAAGAATACCCTTTGTGCATCCAGAGATTTCTGAAGGCAGCTTTCAAATAGTTGCTAATCATAGACTTTCTCCGTGCCTGTTTAACTTACTGTCATCAGCACTTAGCATTCAGCTCATGAGATAGTTGGATAACACAAGCCCTATGATGGTTCCTGCTATCAGGTTATCTGCTCATCGTCCGAAGGACCTGTTCGGGGATTCATCTGACTGTCTTGAAATGGGGCATCTCCCGATCGCCAGATCACCCGATGATCAGATCTCCCGATGGCCAGATCATTCAACTTATTCATTCATACCTCAGTGCCTCAACGGGATTTGCCGTCGCCGCCCTGATCACATGAGAGACAATTGTTACAAGAGCAACGAACATCGCCAGTGTTCCCGACAATGCAAATATCCACGGGCTCACTTCAGTTCGGTAAGCGAAGCCCGCAAGCCAACTGAGGATCATGTAGTATGCTACCGGCCACGCTACTGCATTGGCAATCAAAATCCACTTTATGGTGTCTCTCGTAAAGACCAGAAGAATATCACGGATCGACGCACCAAGAACCTTCCGGATGCCGATCTCCTTGGTGCGTTGCGCCACGTTCAGGGACACGAGACCATAGATTCCCATCGAAGCAATAAGAAGAGCTAAGGCGGCGGCTAGCCTCAAGACGTTCCTCAGTTGTCGATCGGCCGCGTAGAATGCACTGATGCGCTGACTCGCAAAGTAATAATTGAACGGCGCGCTCGGGAGTATTTCCTCCCATTTGCGCTGAATTTGACCTATCAACGAAGAGATGTTCGCACCGTGCAACTTTAGTGAAATAGATCTGTATATGTGTGCGTTTCCTATCCAGAGAAACGCAAGCGGCCGTATCGCAGTGTGCAGGGACTCGAAATTAAAATCCTTTACGACACCGATGACACGAAGCGGTTCGCCCTTTGACCCAACAACTGTAGCACCTACTGGATCATTTAACCCCAATTTGGAAACGCAGGACTCGTTCAGTACTATGCCGCTCGAGTCCGTAGGGTGATGCGGTGAAAAAAACCTCCCCTCCTTCATCACGATGCCATAGGTATCCGCGAAAGATTCATCCACGTTATATAGCGGGAGGCTGATCGATTGTTGACTGCTCCACGAAGCGAGCCGTAAGCCTATCGAGTTTGCAACGGTGTAGGTGGGGGTATCGAAAGAAAGACTGACTGAGGTAATCCCTGCAATAGCTCTCAACTGATTCTCCACTGCGGCCATTTTCGTGACGCCTCCTGCATTCCATTCTCTCGGGACAGAATCAATCACGAGAACATCCTTGTCGTCAAATCCCGGGTTCCGATCGGTTATGAATGATAGTTGACGGGATATCAAATTCACAAGTATTAGGAGAATTATGGCAACAGCGAATTGCAGGATAACGAGAACAGGTCGAATATTAGTACCCGATTTTCTAAAAAAGACAAGCCCCCTCAGAGCATTTACCGGCTTAGGCAACGTGAGTAGGATTGCAGAGTACCCACCAGCAACAACTGTAACGAGAACAGTCATCGTTCCCACAAACGATATCGTTTGCAGGTCCCAACACACATCAAGAACAAGCGACCTGCCGAATAGCTGAAGAAAACTCTGCAGGCCAGTCTCTGCTATTGAAACAGAAAGGACCGCTGCACCAAAAGAGATAACAAAGGACTCGGCTAGCAGTTGAAAGATCGATTGTCCTCGTGATGCTCCCAAGATAGTCTTCACCGCAATCTCTTTTGCGCGGGGAAGCGACCGAGCCATCGTGAGATTCATGAAATTGACGCACGCGATAACAAGTATGAGTGATGCCACGATCGTTAGAATTGAACAAAGGCGACGGGCACTCCCATTATCGTCGTCAAGATATATTCTCGACAGAGGCTCCAATCTCAGACGCAACTGACCATGATATTGTGGTGGCGCGAACGTGTCGATGAAGGAATTCAGCTTTTCCTGTAGTTCCTTTTCGCGAACATCAGGCATGAGTTTTACATACGTGAGAATGTAACGGCTATCCCAAGAGAGTCCTGCTTTCGCGTTGATAAAATCTCCCGTCGAATTAAAGGGAACAATAAGGTTATAGTCGTCTCCGCGAAAGTTCGTGATAGAGTTGTGGACTACCTTCTTTCGCACAGCAGTAACAACGTACTCTCTCTGCCCTCCCCCCCACACATCAAACATCAGTGTTTTGCCGAGAACATCGACGGAGCCGTAGATCTTGTTGGCCAATTCATCCGTGATAACGACCGAGAGTGGATGTTCAAGGGCATTCCTCCAATTACCAGACACAAGAGGCAACTTGAATACATTCAAGAAGGATGAATCGGTCACTATAACATCCTCTTTGAAATTGTACTGACCGGCGTGAATCGTTGCGGAGATCAGATAGAGCCTGGCCTGCGCCTCAATCTCTGGATATGCACTCGCCATTATCGGACCTACTGGCGCGAGTGTAGTTTCCGGGATGCCCCTATCCTTCTGTCTCCAATCGCTTCCAATACGGCATACTCTGCTCCAATCCGGAATGACTCTATTGACGCTGTACTCATTGCGGACAAAGAGAAAGGTCAAAATGCAGGATGCAAACGCCACGGAGAGCCCAAGCACGTTGATGATGGCGTAGCTCTTGTTGCGGACGAGATTACGTAGAGCGACTTTGAAGTAATTGGAAAACATGGAACCTTTGCTAGTTCGTTGGTGATCGGGCTGTCGGCGTTCAGCAGTCAGCATCGAGCCGTTAGCTATTGGCTGTTAGCTGACAACTGACCACTGATAGCT
>Ga0187870_1000679_pt1 | contig 36267 bp, 30 predicted proteins | sample June2016WEW_13_1_3_FD_132974 | JGI IMG/M metagenome (GOLD analysis project Ga0187870, IMG submission 132974) | Peatland microbial communities from SPRUCE experiment site at the Marcell Experimental Forest, Minnesota, USA - June2016WEW_13_150 | ecosystem: Environmental > Terrestrial > Soil >... | reverse complement strand
TTCACCTTCTGGCCTATCACCAATTAGGAGAATCCAAATATGAGAGGTTGGGGCAAGAAGGTAAAAACATTTCTATCACCCCTCCAACTAATGAACATATGCTGAAATTACAAAAAATAGTGTCTTCTTATGGCTTGGATACTTACATCGGGGGTTAAAATTGGTTAATAATCTGAAGTGAGGTGGCTAAAATGGATAATTTATCAGCCAGGATAGTCAGGGGAGGGTTTCCTTTATGTATTGAAAAAGCCCGCCTGATAACAGAATCGTTTAAACAGACCGAAGGCGAGCCGGCTGTCATACGCTATGCTAAAGCTTACGCTTATATGCTGTACAACATTCCCCTGATAATTGACAAAGATGAACTTTTTGTTGGTGAAGGGGCAAGCAAGCCCTGGGGGGCTGAAATAGACCCATTTCTTGGAATATGGAAAGAAGATGAAATAAGAAGCGCGGCGGAGGATGGAATCGTCTCAGTAGCGGAGATGGACTGGCCGACGATTAAAGAAACGGGCCGGTACTGGGAGACCAGGTGCTCAGAATACGCCCAATCGAAGCTTTTCGATGATAGATTTTTTAAGTACTTGCAGGTCGGCATAACTCTTCCACCGATGAGAAGCAAAGATGAATTTAGAGGTGCATACGCCGGCAGCGGTCTTTGCTTGTCATTTAACTTTACCGATTGCTATACGGACTTTGCCAAATGGCTTAATGGTCTTAATCCACTTATTAAAGAAATCGAAGAAGAACTCCGTAATTTAAGGTTTTTTTCCCTGGACGCTGTGGAGAAGAAGTTATTTTTAACGGCTTCGTTAATAACGCTTAAAGCTATCATCCGACTAGCTGAAAGATATACTGAGGCAGCCGAAAAATCGATATTGGCAGAAAAACGCCTCGAACGCAAGAAAGAACTCGAGAGAATAGTAGAAGCATGCCGCCAGGTTCCGGCCAATGCTCCAAAGAGCTTTTATCAAGCTATGCAATCTTTATGGTTCAATCAGATTTTGTCCACACCAACCTCGACGCATAACCTTGGCAGATTCGACCAGTATATGTACCCATTTTATAAAAACGATATTGATAAAGGACAGATAAATAACGAAGAAGTGTTAGCTTTACTTTGCGAATTACGTCTTAAATGCATGAGGCCCGAAAATATCAAACTTTCACGCGCTAAGCGCTCACAACACGCGGGGTTCGCTAAATGGCGTAACATGACCATCGGAGGAGTTACGGCTGACGGTAAAGATGCTAGCAACGAATTAACCTATCTAATATTGGAGGCAGCCAACCGACTAAGGACACCCCATCATACCATAACGCTGAGAGTCCATGAAGGAACACCTGAAGACCTATTGACTAAAGCTCTGGAAGTCGTGAAGACGGGCATCGGCATGCCAGCCTTGGCCCTGGATCAATCCTTTATCAATTATATGACTTCTGGAGGCATTCCACTTGAAGAAGCACGCAATTTCCACCTCGCCGGATGTGTTGACCCTGCTATTCCCGGAAAACAAAGTTTCCTGGCTGGTCTTTTTTTCGTCGTCCCAAAGGTTCTTGAAATCTTTCTAAACAATGGGGTAGACCCACGTACAAGTTTGGAAGTTGGACCAAGTAAAACCAGTGTTGAAGAATATAAAACCTTCGAGGATTTCTACACGGCATTTAAAACTTTACTAAACCATTTTATCAGTCTATGGCACGAACATAGCTTTCTTCTCGCCGGGCGTTCCGGAGATATTTGTAGTTACAACGATGTTGTGGATATACTCGATACCGTCCTGATGCCAGATGGAATCAACGTAGGGAAACCGTTATCGAAAAGAGACGCGGTGCCTCCATATGATTTCAGAGCTGCCATGGTTCCTGTCGGCGCTATTAATGTCGCGGATTCACTGGCGGTAATAAAGATGCTGGTCTTTGAAAAAAGGGCCATTACTCTTAAGCAACTGAAACAGGCTTTAGCGGTGAATTGGGAAGGTTATCAGGATGTCAGGAAGATGTGTTTACGGGTACCGAAATATGGAAATGATAACGACTACGTTGACTTGATAGCGGTAGACCTGTATAGATTCTTTCTCGATGAAGAAACTAAATACCATTCATTCGGTCGTCCGGTAAACGGGAAAATCAGGGGGATTGGTGGAGCCTCGATTTCATCGATGTTTGCTGCCGGAAGTATCATTGGAGCGACCCCTGATGGCAGGTTAGCGGGCACAACTCTTTCTGATGGTACCGTCTCCCCTGCCCAGGGAAGAGATATAAATGGACCTACGGCCATGCTCAAGAGCGCTGCGAAAGTAGATCAGGCTTCTTGTTCGTCCACCCTACTCAACGTAAAACTCCACCCCTCATCTTTGACGAGCAAAGAGGACTTGAAGAAATTAGGCAGCCTTATCCAGGCGTATGGTGAAATGGGGGGCAAATGGGTTCAATTCAACGTTGTTGGGAATGAACAATTACTGGATGCGCAAGAACACCCGGAGAATTATCGTGACTTGATCGTAAGAGTAGCCGGCTACAGTGCTTATTTCGTAGATCTGGGCAAAGGAGTTCAAGATGATATTATCAGGCGGACGGAAGTTGCTATTTAGCCACTTGCGACAGGTCTCCTCTCGCTACAATGAGAGAATATAATCTAGGACTATTAATGATGTTATTGCTGGGGACAGTCTTGAACGAGAAATTACGTATCGATGAAATCGAACACCATTAGAGTAAAGGAGTCGAATGGCCCAAACAATAGGAAACATGAAACACGGAAAGTATATCCATGAATTGGTTACGGTGAAGTCCAAGCACCCTCAGGTCGAATATCCTATGCCTTTGGTCCAGGGTGGGCCTGATCTTAACGCGGCTAATTTTTCCATGGGCATTGCTTATATCAACAAACCGGTAGTTATGGGCGGAGACCCTCATTCACATGATTTTGACCAGGTTCTCTTTTTCATCGGCGCCGACCCGAAAAATACCAAAGATTTTGATGCTGAATTAGAAATGTATCTTGAAGACAAGTTTGAACCGATTAATTTTGCGTCCTTTGTTCATGTGCCAGCGGGCACCATGCATGGGACGGTTAATGTCAAGAAAGTTAACAAACCCTTTGTTTTTATCGATGTTACCCTTGTGCCATCCGGCTCTAGTAGACCCTATGCTACACTGGTTAAAAGGGTGGAAAATGATGAAACCTACCGATGACCATTGCTATTTTAGTGATTAAATAAAGTGAACCGTTCTTTTGCGATATTTTTATTGTTTGTGTACTTCAGGAAGACGTGACTTACGATTTCTTGCCCAAGGATGCGATAACAGATAAGTAAAAAAGAGTTGGAATCATCTGGCGAAATCCAGGAAAGGGGATGCTAATGAGAGCCAGCGAGTACGAAAAAAGATTACAACGACTGGAGGACATACAGGCCATTAAAGACCTCCATCGAGAATATGTTTATTGGGTAAATGAATGCAATTGGGATAAAGTAATTGATTGTTTCACGGAGAACTGCTCTGTCAACATCGGAAAGTGGGGGCTGAGGAAGGGCAAAGAGTCGCTGCAAAAACTCTTCAAGCAGGATATTGCTGGAAATAACCAGGGAAAGGGACGGGACGGCCATTTTGTCGTTCAACCGGTAATAACAGTGAACGAAGACTGCGCTACCGGTCATTGGTTGATGTACATAATGATCTCGAATCCGGAGACCGGCCAGGCTTTGAGATGGGCACACGGTAGACATGATGCGGAGTATGTTAGAGTGAATAGAGAATGGAAAATCCGGTCCATAGTCTGGACCAATCCCTGGCCGAGAGAGCTTGGTTCATTTCCTAAGTTAGGATAAATTAGGTTCCCAAATCCTGTTATTAATTATTCAGGTTGACTCATGCACCCATGACATCGGTGCCAATTGGGATTCAAGCCAGTAATAGCGTCTGACCAGATAACTTGTGTTCGTGGATTTTTGCACTAACGAGCATTTAGCTTCAGAATGCATTTAAAATTTACCCCACATTTTTACAATAGTAGTTTGTTTCTTGTGGAGACGGGGGAGGGTTGGACTCTCTCTAAAGCAATGCTGTGTTTTGTTCAGTTACCCTATCAGGTATATTCTCCCCGGAATACTCCAGTACACGGACAAATTGTTATCAGTGGGAAGGCCACAATTTACCTTCCCCATATTCTTTGCAACTCGCGGATTACCAGCCACGTTTCATCTGGTAGGGGACCGCCATCATCATTGACTTTGTTTTAACTATATTGTGGCCCCTGATTTTGTGTAGTTGTGAGTGCATGATTGAATATGGGCCTGAGGAGGCCGGATCAACCGGTCCGGTATTTGGATTAGGGACATCAGAAAATGTCATTTCTAAAAGGAGACCGTATTCCACATCAGTAGCCAAAGTATGATGTTCACGAACATTATCGCGTTTTTGTTGGACGATTGATATCATGGCTTTGGCGTCTATTCGCTCATCAGGCGGGAGAGTTTGTCCAAATATGCCAGGTAAATCAGTACAGCTCTCGCTCTTAAATAATCCCTCCAATCTTGGTCCGAACATAGTCAAAGTCCCACCTCTCGCATTAGCAAACTCATCCCTCATGACCAGGGCTTCTATTTCAACTATTTCATCATTTTTAATCCTTAATCTGGCAGTCACAAAGGAGTCAACATCATATTCCTTGATACACCCAAAAAATCCAACTGAACCGGTTTTCGGATCCGCTAACACTACTTTATGTTCGCCAATCTCGGAAGCGGTTCTCCATAGACCGTCGCCAATATTTAGCCTTTGTCCGTTTTCCGTATACCTGGCGGAATCCGCTACCCCCTTCGGTCTCAAGTCACGGGATACTAAAGCCACAAGAAACTGGTCAACAAAAGAAGTTAGTTGATCGCGACTCATTAGGTGATCTACTTTGGGGGAGGCATCTGTGTTTATCGAAATAGATTTCCTCAACCATGGGTCTTTTTCTCTATCCCAGATCGGCCGAGTACCGTATGGAAATTCCGTCATCGCGACTTCGATAAATTGAAGCTGTTGATTTTCTACTCTAAAAGCTTCACAAACCTGCAATGTACGCGGTGTCGAAAAAAATGGAGGTACAACAAAGGTTTTATTATTTGGCATATCTATCTTACGAATCGTTCCATCGTGATCAAAAAACGCGTATGAGATAACTGATTGACGTTCCTCATCAATGATAAAAAAGCGTCTGTCCCGAATCCGGGTAACAAAACCAAGAAATCCTGTTTCGAATTGCTCTCTACAAGTCATCGTCACAAAGTCTCTATCCGTAGAATGTCCGTATTCAGTGGGTTCCGCGTTTGAGGTAAACCGACCGTGTTCCATTCGATTACAGCGCTCCGCGAAAAAAGAGTAGTCCCCTTTCGGATCATTGTGTTCCATACCCGAAAAATATAAGTTGGATGTGGCAATCAAGCTTTCACGCGGTTTTCGCTTTTCTTCAGGTACGGTTTTCAGGAACAAGGATGGTGGTTTACCCAAATTTTCATAATTCTCAGCACCACGAGAGTCACGGACAACCAAGCTCTCTATTTCAGAGATTTTCCCGCCGGATATCTTAAGACGCAGACAAAATATGATATTTTTCCCGTTTTCCTTAACCACGCTTATGACAGCCGACTGACCGGTCTGTAAATCAGCAAAATAATGTCTGTACACACCAAGACCTGTAACAGTATTCCATGTTCCATCACCGATCTTTAATTCCTGATTATTTTCAACAAATTTTACATCATTCGCCAGCGGCAATCCGGAAGGATCATTTTTCGAAAGCGCTTCAAGATATTGGTTAATGAAGTTTTCTAAAGTTGAACGATCATATTTACTTTTGTTTTTTGATGATTGCATGTCATATCTCCTTTAACGTAACTTGATCATAAACAGCGATAATCGTTGAGAGTAATAAATTTCCAGTTGACCTAATACAGCTTCTTGCCGGTTTTTTGATAAAATCCTTACCCGATGGTCTGGTAGCTTAGTAGTTTTCAGACTTAATAATTGGTGTCTTCCATGACCGGCATCACGTGCCACGGAAATGTTGCTCCGAGTTTCGTATTATGCGTCTCATTATGTACTGCATATTTCAAATACTTTGATGGTCACACCACCTTGGCGAGGGTGTCCTTCGGTGCGGAATTTATTGCTGTGGAGATAGGGTGCAAGAGCTTTGCTATCGGTGAAGAAGGTTGGGATTGTTTTAAACGGCATGACCATTTCGCCTGAGAACCATCCATTGTTGTCGATATAAATCCTGCACTGCTCTCCGTTTTTGTCAACGCCTTCTAGCATATAGCGTGCGGACATATGTCTCACCCCATTTTGATCGACTGTTTGGGTGTCGACTCCACCCGGAAGAACTCGTCCGTTAAAGACCTCTCCCTTGATCGTACCACTGAATGGTATCATGAGTACTTCTCCTGCTGGGCCTTTCAATTGAGAGATCTGTGTCGAATCAATTTCCACGGCTACTTCAAAAATAAGTTTGTCATGCATTTTTTATTCCTACTTTTTCATTGTTGCAGATTTAATCTTCTTCCAGATAGTGATACCAGATTATAAATCATGATTAGTAATACCTCCAGTGCCGGAGTGCTGATTAAGATCACTTTTGCGAAACTGCATTCAAACCGGCAATCCTGCCGTAATGTATGGCCATTCCGTGGCTAAGCCCGGGACACATAGTTGGATAATCTACCGCGAAGCGGTTGCCCATGGTATTACCAGCAAGATAGATTCCGGGAATGGCTTCCCAATCCTTATCCAGCGGCTGTAACTTCTGATTGACATTCAGACCACCCATAATCGCCAGCAAAGAATAACCGCTTTTCCCAGCATAGTACGGTGGCCTATCGACAGGAGACAATCGGTCTGGCCGTTTCCCAAAATCCATGTCTTTTCCCAAGTATGCCAACTCATTGTACCTCTTTACCGTAGCTTTAAATGTTTCCACGGGCAGTTTCATCTTCACGGCCAACTCTTCGATAGAGTTGGCCATTATTGCTACTTTGTCTATCTCCTGCCGGACTTTTTCGGTGGCAACGATAATTTTCCCGAGGCCTATCCCGTGATACGGGAGCTCCTCCGGGTACTTGGAGTCGAACACCTGCCAAATCGTCCTGCCAGGTTGTCGCTCGATAGCATTTACATCACTTTGAATCGGCACATCTTCATTTTGAAACCGTTCACCCAAGAGATTTACTTGTAGGAAAGCGCTGCTAAGAAGGGGGCCGGCAGGGCCGTGTATCATTGGTGTATGCGGTCCCGGCTCCATTACCGCGCCGATCCATATAGCCATCATATGCCCGTCTCCGGTAGATGTGGGTATCATTGATGCGAGATATGATGATTGAGGACAGTATTTGGCCATCATTTCGGTGTTGTTTCCGTAATCTCCCGTACATAGTATGACAGCTTTAGCAGCATTAAATTGTAAATATTCTCCAGCCGCATTTTGAGCAATAACGCCGGTGACCCGGCCACTCTTTTTTCTTAATAGTTGTTTTGCACGGGTCCTGAAGGAAGTAACAACACCTTTCTTCAAGACGTTATCCAGCAAACATTTTGCTATCAGGCGTTCATTGTGGCAGTGGTGTGTAACCGAGTATTGAGGATAATTTTCTGTGGCATTATTGAAAGCTGGCGGTGGGGGATAGTGGTTGATAAACACCTCGATACCGGCGGCATCCGTCATATCCAATAGCCAGTCCGCGGTTTTGCCGCTTCCCTCTGCCCACATTCTGATCAACTTTTGGTCGGGCTTATTGGCTCCGTATTTCATCAGGTTTCGTATGATTTCGTCTTTATCAATTTTTATTCCCAGCTTATCTTGAAGCCGGCTGCCGATAAAGGCATTATCATGACCGCGTGCCTGGACTGTCGTCATCTTTTCCAACAAAATGGTCCTGGCTCCTACCTCTGCTGCAGCAAGAGCCGCGCTTAACCCGGCTATTCCAGCACCCACTACTACAACTTCGGCATTTATGTATTTCTTGATATTACTGGATGGAATTGAAACAGGCGGGGTCTCGAAATTATATGTCTTCTCCGGGATCATATCTTTTCTTTTCCGGATAGGTTGCGCCTTCAAGGGAGGTAGGTATCCGATCTTGGTCGGGATTATTTCACTGCCTCCGGAAGCAAAAGTTTTTCGTCCAGTTTTAAAGTTAACACGAATTACGTGTTTGGTTTTATTCGAATTTCCACTCAATGTAAGCCTCTTATGAAATATATTCAAAATAATATGAAGCGAAATTCAATTTAAGTCAACCACTGACATATGAAACTGACCTAGACACCTTCGAAAAAATTTCTGGGGCCATTTACACAAAGAGTGTTCAATACAGCTTTTGGCACTCCCATCTCTTTAAGCTGAGGAAAGACAACCTTCTTAATATAAAGGTAACCGTAGGGATTGCCTTTCTCATTACTTTCTTTTACATCTGGTGGATAAAACGTTAAAGGTGTAGCCAAACCGAAGTCATGCGAAGGAAGAAGGCGATCAGCCCACCCGGCATCAATCAGCCACTTTAATGTTTCCGTACGGGCATGTGCACTGAGATTCAGCCCCGGATAGCGATCCATTCCGAGGTAGCATCCCTGCTCGAGCAACCAGGCAATGTATTCCATATTCCGGGTATCATTTACATGGTCTACGGCGACCCTTTTCAGGTCAACACCCTCCTCTTTTAAGATGGCTAACTGCCGCTTTGCCACCTGTTCCGGTGCATATGAATGCAGCATGATGGGAACTTGAGTCCGGAGATGGGCCCGTGCCACGGCGCGCAACATTATTTCGCCCGACGCCGTCACTCCGCCATAATCAGCTGCCGATTTTAGGATGCCGGCCTTAATACCGGTACCGGCAATACCTTCTTTAATCTCCCGGACGAACAAGTCAGCATACAGGTCCGGGGAGGTGCCGGCTAAATATTGGGGTAAGTTCATCCACCATCCGGTGCAGGCGATGACGTTGACCCTGGTTTTACGGCTGACTTCGGCCAAGACGGCTACATCCCGCCCAAGGTCAAATGTTGTCGCATCAATAATAGTATCAACTCCGCCTTGCTTGGCTGCGGTTATTCCCTCAATAATCCGGTCAAAAAAACGCTCTCCAAAGAGTTCGGGATAGTTCTGGGCAACAAAGCCCTGGCTCATAACGTGTTCATGCATGAGCGTAAAACCGAGGTCTTTAGTATCGAGTGGTCCCAGAACTGAATTTATAATACTCATAGTGTAAAATTCCTTTCCAACAGCATGTTTATTTCGGCCGGTCAGCTATTTCATCAAGCTTTTCCTCGATGAACATTTGCGCTTTAAGCAAATCTTTTTCATTGGGCCTGTCCCGGATATCTCCGTGGAAGGTTCTGGGCATAGGGTCATCAACATACTTGCCCGGACAGCAAAAATGACCGATAAATTGAAAGCCAATATGCTCCAGTTCCAAAGCTAGTAATTGTATCGCGGGCAGAGCTTCTTTAGGCCCGAATTCATATCCGGCGTAGGTGATAAAAACCACCGCTCTTGGGGAATCCGAACCCAGGACAATTTTTCTATGATCACTCTTGGCGCTTTTATGAGGAGGAATCTCGTGTACAGGTTCGTTAATGTAAGGAATAGTTTCGTCTCTATTCCGCAATACTATTCGGGGGTCCATGCCCGTTCTAAATCCTCGCAGCATATTTAGTATTTCATTGTAAGGTAGATGCGCCCTGAGTCCAGAGCCGGCGCATACGAAATCATAGGAACGGATATCATAGGGAGGTCTAAGGATATCGTCTGCGTTTTTACGTACTTTGAAAAGATCACATTGCCAGCCTTTACTTTCAAATGTTTCCTTGAATTTAAGTGCTACTTTTTCCGTATTGCCGGTTATGGAAGAATATGTAATCAAACATCTTTTAACCATTTTTACCTCTTTTTTAAGATTATCATCGCCATCAAGCAGGTAAAGAGATAATCACCTTATTACAGTAGCTTATTATTGTATTCAATTAAAAGTTTTTTCAACTTGCTCTGCTCTTTCTCCATTGCTGGTTTATCGAGGAATTCCATAACCAGCGGGGATTTGAGAGTATATGGCGTCCATTTCGGCGTTGGCGTACCGTCGGCATCAAGCCCGTTCGGGTCACCACTTTTTGCAAAGTTCGTCCAGTAATTACACATCTGGCGTGCGAGGTCGTAATGTTTACCTTTAAAAGGACGCCAGCATTTAGCCAGTGTTTCAAATTCAAACCAGAGATCGGAGGAATGGAAAGCGCCGGCGTCATCACCGGGAATTTCCGGACCAAATCTATAACCGAAGACAGTCTGTTTAGCCTGCCTAACTACCGCATCGCAGACCAGGCCGGCAGAAAGCTCAAAAAAGTTAACCATGGCCGCCTGTTTCAAACTTATCCCCTCGGCAGAGGCTTTCCCCCGAGCTAATTTGCAATATTCCTTAGCTATACCCAGAATGCTAGCTTTAGCCCAGGACTCGACATCATCATCACTGGGACCGTATAAGGATTCATTGATAGTCGAGCCGGTCATGATAGGAATCTTATGTTGATGTCCAGCCATAATGCTCTTTGATGTGTCTTCAATCACATATTTCCCATCTATAGTCGCGTTCCAGAATTTATCGAATTTAAGTTGTTTGGTCATGATTGTTTTGTAATCAACCGCCTTTGCTTCAGCGAGAGTCTTGACCCCAATGTATCTGAAAAATGTTTGTCCCTGCTCCGCCAGTCCTTTAAGATCGAGGAACGGTACAATATTGAAAGCCGGCCCTTTTACTTCCATCCCTCCCCCCGACTGCACAATAGCTTTAGCAAAGGCACCTTTGGCCAGCGGAGAATTTAAATGGGCCAGCACACTTCCGCCGCCGGCCGATTGCCCGAAAATCGTGATGTTATCCGGGTCTCCGCCGAAATTAGCGATATTGCGCCGCACCCAATCGATACCGGCTTTCTGATCAAGAAAACACCAATTGGCTACAAATCCATCGGGAGAGCTCTTGATTATTTCCGGATGAGTAAGAAATCCGAACACGTTGAGGCGATAATTAATCGAAACCAGGATAACACTGCGGCGGGCGATACGTTCACCATCAAATTCCATTTCCCACGGGTACCCTTCCTGCAGTCCGCCACCGTATATCCAGACCATAACCGGCATCTTTTCCTTCCCGGTTTTGGCATTCGTCCAGATATTAAGATACAAACAATCTTCATCCATCGGCACTTCTGGGTCAACGTGCCATTCTCTGGCATAAAAAGCCCCGGTGTTAAGGTTCGATCCCGGAACACGCTGCATGGCTATCGGCATAAACTCCAGACAGTCACGCACACCTTTCCAGTTAGCGGCAGGTTGTGGAGCTCTCCAGCGCAGTTCTCCAACGGGTGGAGCGGCAAAAGGTATTCCTTTAAAGGCCGTAATTCTGGGGTCAGCTGCGGGGAGTCCTCGAACAGTACCATTTTCTGTATTTGTTTTACGAAGCATGGACAAATCCCTCCCTAATAACACTACATTACATTTTTTCTATTTAGGTTTATCTAAATATTAATAGAAATAAACTGAATGAAATGAAAATGCCGGACTCAAGAAACTGTATTTCAGCCAGGGCTTGGTTCTTCAGCGCAAGGAACAACGCTCATATTGACATTTGGTACATAGTACCACTAATAAAGCCAGTATCCAATTTAACCTTATTCATCAGACACCTCTTCTCTCTATTTTTCCTAGAAGCTATGACGTCTTCCATGACTATATTATTATTGGCTCCTCATCCACACTGAATGATTGCTTGATAAATCTATCAATAATGGTGCCCATGCCTTTTTCTAAACACAGGTAATATTCTAGGCCCAGTGTTTATCTCCAACGGGGAATCGGCAATGCGGGACCGGGCAATCGCTGCAGTTGGAAAGACGCAACGCCGGTAATTTGGCTCCCTTCGATTGCTCGATGAATTTTATAGCTTCTCTGACTTGTTTGTTAGTTCCCTTGATGATTAGTGTCGTTGCGCCCTCAGCGCCGCCTAAGCCGCCTGAGGCTATAGGTATCGCGATGGCGCCGCTTAAGATTTTCACGGCATCTATTTCCGTTATTGATTTTCCATCCGGATAAGCAAATAATCCGGCGGGTAATCCCATACCATATTCGTACATTGCCTGCTTCGCTTCCATCGTAGCCTGTCGTACAGGTATAGGTATCAATTTCTCCAGTCCTGCCGGGAAGATCAAAGTAAATTTTTTCTTCTTCCATGCCGAGAGTACTACACTCAGGCCTCCGCGTTCACCGACCAAAATACCCACGTTACCCAGAGAGTCCAGTGCGTTTACTCCTTTTATATACACATCCTTAGCTGTCATCTGCTTCATCAATTCAGCTGTCGTACTTTCTGTTATTACTTTTCCGTTCTTTATTGCCCACAAACCCCGGAGTTCCCCTGGGTCATATTTATCGCTTCTTGGAGAACGATCTCCAAGTGTCATAGCCATCTCGACACACATCCCCCTTGGCGTAACCACACCGCAAACCCAATAGTTGGTTTTGGGTTTTGCTCCGGTTAGTTCCTCAAAAATAAAGTAGGTACTGCTGCTTGGATGTATTACAACCAAACCTTCCGCCGCTGCCTTTCTGACCACATCCAATTTAGCAGTAGCTTTTGCAATTAGTTTTTTTGATTCCGTAGGTGTCAGGACAACCTGAGCTAACATATACTCTTACCTCGATTCCTAATTGTATATCACTTCACTAAATTTTCAGCCAGGGTTTGGTTCCTCCGCGCAAGGAACAATGCTCATCGTTACATTTGGTACAATCGGTCTGGCGGAACTCGCGAGAAATTTTGGCCCCTTTAGCCTCTTCAATATAAGCTATAGCTAGTATAACTTGATTGTCTTCACCGGAGACCAGCAGAGTAATGGCTCCTTCGGCACCGTCCACTCCGCCAGCTGCGATAGGGATAGCTTCCGCTCCTGTCAATAACTTAATTGCTTTAAGCTCGGTGACTACTTTTCCTTCACATAAAAGTAACGAACACCTGCTCCCCATGGCATAAGACAGGTTCAATCTGTCTCTGGCCGCCGCAGCCGCTTCCTGTATTGAAACCGGTATCAGTTTTTCCAACCCGACAGGGTAAATGATGTTGAAATTTTTGTGCTTTTGAGCAGCGATAACCTTACCAATAGTTCCTCCCTCAACCTCATTACCAATCAGTACGCCCACTTTCCCTTGAGGGTCGATAGCATTGACACCTTTGACATAGACATCCCTCGGCCCCATCCTGGCAAAAAGGCTGGCCAAGGTTTCTCCCTGGCTCAATTTTCCTTTCTCGATGACCCAGGAAAAAGGAAAGGATTCCGGTCCACCTTTACCTCTGGCTTCTGGATGAGTGGTCATCCATACTTTGACAGCATCATCGCCGCAAGCCGCTCTGGGGGTAATTGCCCCGCACATCCAGACTTCGGTTTCCGGGACTTTCCCCATGATTTCCTCCGCGAGGAATAGAGTACTGCTGGAAGGATGCATGACTACTAATCCCTCTTTTAGGGCTGTCTTTACTTCATCCGCATTAGCCAGAGCTTTGGCAATCAGTTTTTTCGATTCAGTAGGTAAAAGTGTTACCTGAGCACGCATTATCTCTCCTGATTTTGCCTTGTTTCAAGCGGTTATTTATCTCATTGTCATCGTTAATGAATCGTCCATTTAGATGTGTCGGGTTTGATTTTTAAGAGGTCGGTATATTTCGTTTTTACCTGGAGAGGATCGGTAATTAGCAGATATTTATCAGTTTTACGATCCCAGGCCGGCCAATCGATAAGCCCTTTTACGCTGGGGTTACCCGTTCTGGCGAAGCTGGTCCATATAGTCTCGATGTTTTCGGCCACTTTCCGGTCGGTCTCAGATACTGTTGGCACTGAAGATTTTGCGCCGGAATCCATGTAGCCGCCTTTAGCAGCGGCCCAGGCTTCGGCGTCATCGAGGGCTCCGAATATGTAATGCAGTTCCATGCCATGGGCTGCCACACAGCCTTCTCTTTTCCAGCCTTCCGGTACCTGGTCGAAGACCGCCGCGTATCCACGCGATTTGGTGGTACTTTTCCCGTTCAATAACCTTAAGTAATCCTTGATCATCATATCGGCAATGAGACTGCCGGGACCGGTCAACTCTCCTTTATTGGCGACGACAAGGTAAGGTACCTGGTTCCTCTGCCCTGTCTGGAACATGTTGACCAGCGTATCCGGTAAAAACCAGCCTTCATGTACGACCTGCCACGGCCCCATGAACAGGTATTCCGGCCCCATTTCAATGTTTAGTTCCTGGTCGGTATTGATAATCGTCTCCCAGGGCAGTTTACGTACTGCAGCCAGGGGATTTTTTTCTTTATCGACTCCGAGTTTACGGAATAATTTTTCTCCGAATGCTTCCATTTCACCGAGTGGTACCGAATCGAAATAACGTCCGCCGCTTTCGATGATGGCACGATGGAACAAACCGCTTGCCAGCGGTGAAGCCATGAGAGTCGCTACTTTCAAGCCTCCTCCGGATTCGCCGAAGATGGTCACGTTTTTCGGGTCGCCGCCAAAAGCGGCGATATTGCGTTGCACCCACTGCAACGCAGAAATCATATCCAGGAACATATAATTACCGGAAGCGTGTTTTGGTGATTCCCTGGTAAGAAGAGTGTGGGCAATTAAGCCCATTACCCCTAATCTGTGATTTATATTCACCTGGGCGACGCCGTGGAGCGGCAGCCCGAGGTTGACGCTTAAAGGAAAGTTACCGTTTCCATATCTAAGGCCGCCGCCGTGCAGCCAGACCATTACCGGTAATTTTTCGATAGCTTTTTGGGCCGGCGTCAAGACGTTCAGGTAAAGGCAATCTTCACTTGATGATTGACTTTTCATTGTCCCGGCACCATTTGGGTCCGGGTATTGGGCTGCCTGAATACTGAATTCAGTATATGTCCGGACGCCTGGCCATGGTGCCGCCGGCTGCGGTGGCTTCCAACGTAATTCTCCGATAGGAGGGGCGGCATAGGGAATCCCTTTGTATATATGAAATTCCCGGCCGGCTTGAATTACTTTGGTACCTGAAATATAGCCCGTATCCAATTTAACCTTATTCATCAAATCCCTCCTCAAGTTGTTAACAATAAGTCCTGAGAAGCATAAACTAGTTAAAACTGGTCATTTGCTTAATCTAATTTTACCTGCTTCTCCCATGGTGTAGTAGGCAGGTGTCAGGGGAACGGGCATGAAGAGGACCGGTTTACCGATTCTTTTGAAATTTATCGGACAATGGAAGAATCCTTTAGGGATATAAATAATGGTGGACTTGCTGAATTTATATATCTCACTTTCCTTGCCCATTGACATTTCAATATCTGCATCGAATTCAAACATGTTCTTCAGATTGCCTCCGAGAAAAACAAGAAATTCGTCAAACTCTGGGTGGGCGTGGGGAGTTTCATCCATGACCATAGGTTTCTCGATGTAACGCCAGGCCATAGACAGGTTTGCATCTGCCCCGAAGTGTGTTTTAGCTTCAACAAGCGCACTGGGTGCCATACTCGGAATTGCAAACTTAGTTCTTAATTCGGGTTCGGTCAAAAATAACTTGGAATATTTTTGCTTTGCCATCTCTACTCTCCCTGATTCTTTGTAAAGATTTTACTTGTTATTTTTTAAAGAATTTGATATTTTTACCAAAATCGCTATAATAAGCCGGCGTTAAGGCAATAGGGTGGAAAAGGACTGGTTTATCAATGCGTTTGAAGGTGAGTGGCGTATGGACAAATCCCGCCGGCATATAGACTATCGTGGGCTGTTCAATTAGATATAATTCCTCTTCCTCCCCCATGGATAATTCGATGGTGGCATCGAATTCAAACACATTTTTTAGGTTGCCGCCCAGGAAGCAAAGGAATTCGTCGAATGGATGTGAATGCGGTATCCGGTCGAACAGCATCGGTTTATCAATATATCTCCATGCCATAGAAAAATTCGCCTCAGACCCGAAATGGCGTGCGCTGTCCACATAAGCGCTCGGGTAGGGCATCGGGATTTTTGGTTGATTTATGAGTTCAGGCTCGGTTAAAAATTGCTTGGCATACTTTCTGCCATTCATTTGAATCTCCTTCTATTTTTTTGTAGGAATAACCGGCAAATCTATATACGAAGTGTTTCCTGTCTGATGGAATATCGTTTGCAAAGCAGGAATTCCTTCCGTATCTTCTCCGGTAGGATTCCCAGTATTCATGTTCCGGTCGAATGTCGGAAAGTTGCTGCTGGTGATATCAATGCGAATGCAGTGCCCATGACGGAATAGCTGGCTTATATGTCCCAGCCGGATAACGAATTCAGTTATTTCCCCTGGCTCTAAATACTCGGAAACACTAAATGAATTGCGATATCGTGCGCGGACGATGCCGTCAGCTGCATTAAAAGCACGTCCATCGGGATAAACATCCACCAGTTTGGCCGTAAAATCAGTGTCCCGGCAGGAAGAAGAGGCAAACAGGTGCAACTCTAGCGGTCCCGTCACCTCCAAATCTTGTTTCAGTTCCGGGGTTGTATAACATAACACATCCTCCCGCCGTTCAACGTAAACCTGGTCTAACGGTCCATATAAAAAACCATTCTCCACAATTCCTCCCCGTCCCCCAACCGTAAGAACCGGATCGAGAGGGTTATACGTAAAGGTATCTACAGGCTCGTTTGCAGGTTCATCACGGCTAAGTAGTCCGTCACCGGAACAGGAATTGGCAGCGCCCCGGCTATGCAGGAACAACCTTTGCCAGTCGGTCTGCGGTAACGGCCAGCCGGAAGCATCGTGCCAGGTGTTGCTACCCATCCTGAAATAACGTGTAGCCGGCAGACTAATCCCTTTGCCTTTAAGGTACCTATCGAAGAAGGATAGGATGTACTGTGAAGCACCGGAACCAGCCTCATCGGCATAAGGCCCAAAATCAACATGTCCCAGGACGCGCTGCGGCTTACAGTGGGCCCATGGTCCGGCCAATATGTGCTGGTGTTCTCGGGCGTACTTGCTTCCGCCGTCTGTTGTCATTTTAGAGAAAGAATGAAATGAATTACGGGCAAAGGGATCATACCAGTTGGTGACGCTTAAAGTTGGTATTGTTACTTTGTGAAAGGGATAGGGTTCTACGGCATGGGGTTTTTGCCCGGGAACACTTATACCCAAAACGGTCCTCCAGAGATCGTGGATACCGGGAAAATTGTATTGCGGTACATCCTCGAGAGGCAAATAATTATAAGCGAGTGAGGGGTCGTTCTTTACCTGGGCGAGCATTTTACGCGTGTCGGCGGTATTTTCCCCCTGGGCGTCCTGCTTATCGAGTATATCACCGGCGAGTATTAGCAAAAGGTTTATTGCGATATTAAGGTTAACCGGTGCATCTGCTACCTCCGGCCCGCTAGTTCCGGGAGCTCCGGCAATGCCTGGAGCGATAGCTTTAAGGTGCGGCGGGTTTTCCCGCGCTGTCCGCCATTGTACTGTTCCCAGGGCGGATTCCCCGGCCATACCGATGTTACCATCACACCAGGGTTGGCTGGCTACCCATTCGATTGTATCGTAACAGTCCGCTCCCTCTATATCCTGCGGCGACCTCAAGTCGTACTTTCCTTCAGACCCGAACCTGCCTCTGACATAGGCGATGACCAGGGCATATCCTGCCTGAACGGTTGGGAGTACTTTGATATAACTGGAACCGCCAGATATCATTTCACCGGAGTAAGGGGTGCGCATTATTATCGCCGGATATTTCCCTCCGTCACCAGGCCGGAAAACTTCACTCGCCAATCGTGTACCGTCCCGCGCCTCCATAAGAACCTTTTGGTCGTAGCGGATCGAACTAAACATCAAGTTCACCCTCCTCTATATAGTTAAAGGTAAATAAATGGTTCCCCTGCGTCTATAAAATGGACCGGTATTCCTTTCAGAAGCGGCTCTAGTAGTTTAGGAAGTACTTTCATACCGGGTCCTTCACTCCGCTCATGTCCCAAGATAATTAAAGCTTTGTTGAAACCCAATGCCGCAGCGTCACGGACATACGCGGTAAGTGTCCATTCCGTTATTTCACCGCAGACAATCACATCAAGTTTCTCGTCATTCATTAGTTTAGCCGGCATTTCTTCATGCCCGAGGCCCAGGCTGCCCCCGCCTACAAGTATCCCTACCCGGCTGCATGTCATATCCGGGTCGCCGACAATCTGGATAACCCGCATCCCGAGTGTCTTTTTGAAAAACTCGACCAGCGCCGATATGGTGGTGGGAGGAATAGCGTAACAGTGCGGCTGGGGGATATTTTTCTCGAGATATTCTTTCCAGCCCAGGGTTTCCAGTAATCCGGTATAAATCAGGTCGGTATTACCGCCGTGCATATGGTCATGATACCGCCAGATGGATATTTTGTTATCATCAATTAATGCCTTTTTCCGATAATAAACATCATCTTTTTTCAGCCAGTCCGGGCGGTCTACGCCGGTAAAATAGGTTGGTTCATGGGTGATGATAAGGTTGCAGCCCATGGTGGTTGCCTGAAGGATCACGTCCACAGTAGCCATAAAAGTAGTAACAACACCAGTAACTTGACGTTCCCAATCGCCTTCGATTAGCTGGTCGCAGGTTTTATCGAATTTTCTACCGCCGTTCTGATCCAGGACTACCTCTGTGACTTCTCTTACATTCACACTATTGACCTCCCGAAATCAGTTCTTTAAAGGTCCAATTTCTGCTTTTTCCCTTCCGGTCCGGAATATGTAATCGTACATGTATATGATTGCATATCAACTACCAGTTCGGCCGTATAATTACCGCTGGTCCTTTTCACGGATAACACGGAGCCGTTCGCGGAGGCTTTGCATTCGCCTCCGAAAGCGGGGAACTCATTGCGGAACCGCATCAGTTTAACAATTTTACGGACCACTGGTCGTTCTACTTCCTGTCCAATCGCCTCAAGCGTGTAGGAATGACGGTTGATATCCCGGCCGTGTTTGGTCAATTCCAATAATTCAATGTCGTTTTTCCCGGCCAGCATACCGACGTAGTATACCTGAGGAATGCCGGGCGCAAACATCTGGACGGCGCGCGCGATTATGTAGGCATCATCATTATTGCCAAGTGCTGAATAATACGTGCAGTTGATCTGGTAAATATCCAGGTTTTTATAACTTAGTGTATTGTGGATTTTATTAACTATGGCGTCTCTGGTAAACAGGATATTTTTTACGTAATTGATCTGGTCATCGGTCAGCAATCCGCGCACATCAACAACGCCGATGCCATCATGGGTATCCAGTGTTGTAAACTGCTTTCGAGGACAAATCTGTAGCCAGTGTACTATACTTGATGTTTCACCCGTGTACAAAGCATGTAAAAGGAGCATCGGCAGTGCAAAATCATAAACCCAATAGCCTTTTTCAGCCAATTTTAGTTGAATTGTGTAGTCTTCGTGCATTTCGGGAAGAATTTCAACTTTATACGGTAACAAGATTTTTTTTACATGTTCTAGCATTTCCCAGATTTCCGGTTCTTCAAAGAAACACGAGCCGCCCACTTTCTTGGGTGTATATCCAAAAGCATCCAAACGTACGAAGGCAGCTCCATGATTGGCTAACAATTGCAGGTTGTCTTTGATAAATTGCCAGGTCACGTCGTTCCTAATATTGAGATCAATCTGGTCATCACCAAACGTGCTCCAGACTTTTTCTGAGGTGCCGTCTTTAAACTTGACGGTAATGTAAGGCGCCCACGGTTTTCTCTTATATATTTTGTCGATGTCATCCGCGGTGGGCTCGCCGTTGGGCCAAAAGTCTTTGTACCGGATAAACATCCCCGCATAAAGAGATTTATCTTTCTTCTCCGTGAAATCATGGAAATAAAGCGATTCACTGGATATATGATTGATCATGAAGTCATACATTAGGTAATACTTTTTTGAAAGCGAAGCTATATCATCCCAATCGCCAAATTCAGGATCAACAATATCGTATTGAACTGGTGAAAATCCGCGATCCGATGAAGATGGAAAAAACGGTAAAATATGAATTCCGGCAATAGCACCGTCAAAATAATCGTCTAATATACTTTGAAGTTCGCGGATATTTTTGCCCATGCTGTTCGCATAGGTAATTAACATGACGCCGTTTTTAAACTTCATTCGAGGTCACACTCATTTTGTCCAGGTTTTTAACCGCTTTATGTTTTCTAATTTATATAGTACCTCTGAGGCTGGGATCGAAGGCATTGCGGAGACCATTTCCAATATTGATTCCAGATTGAGCAGGTAATATGATTCTAATAAGTATTTTACTTCTCTTCCCATTCTCGCGCTCTCGATACGGCCCGTTTCCAGTGGTGATATAGAGTATCCTTTTCATCAACACTCATTTGAGGTTCAAATGTCGCGGTACTGTGCCACCGTTTTCCGATTTCCTCCACACCTTGCCAAACCCCAACGGCTAAACCAGCCAGATAAGCCGCTCCCAGTGCTGTGGTTTCGGCTATCGGAGCCCGTTGAATAGTTATACCAAGAACGTCTGCCTGGAATTGCATTAAAAACTTATCAGCACTACCCCCGCCATCGACACGCAACATCAGAATCGGGCTGTGTATCTCGGTTTGCATCGTTTCAATAACATCGCGCACCTGATAAGCTATAGATTCCTCAACCGCCCGCGCGATATGCCCCTTGTTACTACCCCGGGTGAGGCCGACTATGGTTCCCCGTGCATACATGTCCCAATAGGGTGCTCCGAGACCCGCGAAGGCAGGGACAAAATAAATCCCGCCGTTATTTGGCACAGTGGCGGCCAGATTGGCGATTTCAGAAGAGGTTTTGATCAATCCCAACTCATCACGAAGCCATTGTACCGCTGCCCCGGTGACGAAAATGCTGCCTTCTGATGCATAGGTGACCGCATTACCTAAACCCCAGCCGATAGTGGTAATCAACCCTGAGCTGGAAAATACCGGCTTATCACCACTGTTCATCAGGAGGAACGAACCGGTGCCATAAGTATTCTTTACCATCCCTTTTTCCAGACAGGCTTGCCCGAATAGCGCTGCCTGCTGGTCGCCGGCAATTCCGGCGATTGGTATATCTGGCTTGTTAAGTAATATCTCCGAAGTTTGGCCATGTATGTAGCTTGAAGGCAGAACTCTGGGCATCATGACTTCCGGTATGTTCAAGACGCCAAGTAACTCTTTATCCCACGTTAACGTGTTGATATTAAAAAGCATGGTGCGGCTGGCGTTACTATAGTCGGTAACATGTGCATGTCCGTTGCTGAAATTCCATACCAGCCAGGTGTCAATCGTCCCAAAGAGGAGGTCGCCATTTTCCGCGCGGCGTTGTCCATTAGGGGTATTATCCAACAGCCACCGTATTTTAGTTGCCGAACAATAGGCGTCAATAGGGAGGCCGGTTTTTTGCTTTACGATAGGTGCAAGCCCTATCTTTTTTAGCTCTTCACAAAGCTGTGCGGTGCGGCGGCATTGCCAGACAATAGCATTATTAACAGGCTTCCCGGTAGTACGTTCCCAGACAACTGTAGTCTCACGCTGGTTAGTGATGCCGATACTTTTTATGTCCGTAAAAGAAATACCGGCTTTTTGCACAACTTCACGTATAACGGCGATACAGTTACGCAGTATTTCATCAGGGTCATGCTCAACCCATCCGGGCTGTGGGAAAATCTGGTGGAGTTCACAATAGGCGTGAGCGATTACCTGGCCCTCTCTGTCTATTAGTAGAGCAGAACTTCCGGTAGTGCCTTCATCGATTGCTAAGATATAACCTTTTACAGGCATAGGCCGCTCCTATTGCTTGTATAACTGCCCGAGAGCCATCGTGCTACGGAAGTCAGTGCTCTGTTTTTGTACTTGGTTCAAGTTCCAGCCCAGCAAAGCAGCCATTTCACGGGCCACTGTATCCACAGCATCTAAACCCTGGTCCGGGCGTAGTCCGATTAAACTCCGGCGTAACATGAAATCACTCACGCTCAAAGCTTCTTCTTCGTGGACGGCGTGTTTTATTTGAGCCAGGATATCCAGCCCGCCATCGGAAATGGGGATGCTTAGCCTTTTATCTTCATTGATGTATTTTAACACTTCTCCCATTCTTGAACCATAGATATATGCCAGGTGAGTGACGGTCGCAATAGGAAGACCGCTGGCTCGCGCTGTCTTTTCAAGTTCAGCAGGGATTACAGCTGGTGCGCCCGGAAGCAGTGTTTGTGCTGTAGTACAAACCTCGTTCTTGCCGAGTTTTTTGATAATTAAGTTGACCGCTTCTTCTGAGATGCCGCGGTAAGCAGTGTTTTTTCCGCCAAGTATGGATATTAACCCTTTAATCCCATCTTGTTGTTCATGGTCAACGAGCCGGTGCGCTCGCGAGTTATCGGATGCCGATTTATTTTTTTTCGGGACAAGCGGCCTCAAACTGGCATAGGTGGAATGGATATTTTCACGCTTGAAATTCGGGAAATAATGTCCTAGTTCGGAAACAAGGTAATCAACATCAGATTTATCCGCATAGACTTCGTCGAGATTGCCATTGTAATCGGTATCAGTAGTCCCTACGAGCGTGTGATCTAGCCATGGAATAACAAAACAAAGCCTCCCATCGCTTTTGGCGAAGAGCACCAAGGCGTTATTGCTGATTTTGTCTGTTAGCAAGTGCACACCCTTGGTTTTTCGTATGGTGTAAGTATGGCCGGCTTCAAACTGGTGTAGAATCGTGTCTGTCCAGGGTCCGGTTGCGTTTAAAATTATGCGTCCTTTAACTTGGAAATCTTCTCCGGATAATTCGTCCTTTATCTGGACACCGCTTAGGATGTTATCTTTAAAGACGAGCCCGGTTACCGGCGCGTGATTAATGATTAAAGCGCCCCTAGCGGCAGCGTCCGTCAGGTTTTCAATACACAATCTCTCAGCATAAGCCACCTGGGCGTCGTAATACAGATAGGCGCCGACAAGACCATCTGTATTTTCTAGCGATGGTTCTAAATCTACCGTTTCCTTAGCTGAAAGGTGATAAGTGGAAGGCAGACTTGCACCATGGGAAAACCGGTTATAGAGCCATAAACCCAGTGGTAATGATAGTCGGTAAAAAGGTTCGGTTTTCAGAAGGGGGATAACAAACTCGAGACGGTGTACGAGATGGGGTGCTATTTTGAGCAGGATTTCACGTTCATTGAGGTCTTGTTTTACCAGCTTGAAATCCAGCGTCCGCAGATAACGCAGGCCTCCGTGGATAAGCCGAGTAGAACGTGATGTCGTACCGCAGGCAAAATCCTCTTTTTCAATGAGTAAAACGCTTAAACCACGCAGGGCAGCGTCCCTGGCTACGCCCGCTCCTATTATCCCTCCCCCTATGACTATCAGGTCGAAAAACTCGTTGCTAATGGCATTAAGATTTCTTTTCACAGGGTCCTTTCTAAATGTGTATGGTCAGCCATTTCTCCATGTCGGCCATGACCTGCGGGTGTTCCGGTTCGTTGAAAATTTCATGGAGCAGACCTTCGTACAGCGTGAGAGTCTTGTCTTTTGATGGGATACGCTCATAAAGGACACGACTGCGTGCGCCATCCGGGCCGCCGTTGCCGGCCATGACTAATATCGGTAGTTTTATTTGTATTACCGTGTCATACAGTGTGGACATCTCCTTGAACATGGCAAATCCGGCAGGTACCGGCCCATGATAGACAAGGGGGTCGTTTTCATAAGCTTTTATGACAGCTTGATCCCGGCTAAGCATAGCTGTAGATAAACCTTCGCCGGGTTTGGGCGGTGACATGGAAGGGTCGGTGGGTTTTGAGAGGCCGCCGCCGGAAGTGATCAATCCATTTAACTCGTTTTGGTATTCGATGGTATAAAGCAGGGAGATGACTGATCCCATGCTGTGTCCGATGAGGAATATTTTTTCTTTAGGGTTTTCTTTCCTTACCATATTAAAATAGGTCTTGAGGTCTTTAACGTAGTCCTGGAAACTATCTACTCTAACACGCTCGCCGTCTGACCGACCATGGCCGCGGTGGTCCAAAGCGTAAACAGCAAAACCTATTGGCACGAAATGGTTCACAACATTAAGATAGCGGCCGCTATGTTCGCCAAAACCGTGAGCAACTAATAGTATTGCTTTAGGGTGGTCTTCCGGCAGCCAGTATTGGTAATAGATATTGAAGTCTCGGTACCCTGTAAAAAAAGCTTCCTGATGTTTCATGGCAACTCTCCTCTTTTAGCTAGAAAATCAACAGGATTCGTCTGTTTTGTAGGTCGATGTAAAGAGATTGACAATAGGTCTTAACTATCGTTAAGTATTAGTGAAATGTTGACTAATATTTACATATTTGACAAATAATGTCAATATGTCTAATTATAATACTGAAACCTAATGCTTGAAAGTCGAGATTGTTGATGAAAGATAAAAGAAGCATCACACGAAGCCAAATTATTGAAGCAGCATCTGCCTGTTTTGCCGAGTACGGTTATGATAAGACAACGTTTGATGATGTGGCCCAAAAAGCGGGGATATCAAGGACTCTAATATATAACTACTTTAAGAGTAAACAGGAATTTTTCTTTACCATGATGGACGAGAAACATAAGAATTATCTGCATCAATCTCAAGAAATACTTGATTCTGACCTGTCAGGAAAACAAAAATTACGAAAAATAATTGATATATGGATAATAGACCCTCACCGGATTATATATAAATCTCCCTTGCCAAATATCTGGCTTAAACCGGTTAAAAGTATCCAGGAAAGTGAAAAATTATTGAGGGGAGACTTTATAAAATCACTCGTCCCCTTAATTGGACAAGATCTGGCAGAGGTGATCGTATACTCTTATAAAGGACTCCTGGATGACAAACCATCAATCGATGTGTTAGAAAAACGGACGGATATTCTGATAAATAGTTTAAAATTATAGTTTGCATTTTACGTTCCAATTAAGATATTTCAGGATCAAAAAAAGGGCGGGTTCGCGAACGAAAAATGGCCATTTCAATATACCCAACAACACTCACGGAGATTTTTCTTAAGTCACTATTCAGCGGCGTGTTTCTTATTATATTAACTTATACCAAATAGTAAAGTAATCCTATCAGTGTGGCGTGTCAATTGAGTAAGGAGATTAAAGATGAGCAGCAAAACAGAAGGCTTTTATGAGGTTTTAAGTCCCTGGGCGGAAGCTGATTCGGTACCATACAGCGCTATCAGCACAAGGATAAGTGATCTGGCAGATAAAAAAATTGGATTATTTTGTAATACAAAGCGTGTTGCCAGTCCAACTTTAAAGGCGGTCGAAAGACGCCTTAAGAAAAGATATCCTTCGGCAACCTTCAGCTGGTTTTTCAATACAGCTCCAAACGAAGCAATTATTACGCAGAAGCGGAAAGATGAATTTGATAACTGGCTTAGGGAGATAGACGCAGTTATCGCTGCCTACGGAGACTGAGGGTCATGTACTAAGTACCTTGTGTACGATGCAGTTTCTATAGAAGACAGACAAAAGCCCGTTGTCATGCTGGCAAATTATGGATTCGTTAATGATGCCGAGTCCGCTTCGCGTAGCAAAGGTATGCCTGGCGTAAGGGTTATTTCCACCAAGGTACCGTGTGAAAGTACTGTGTTAGAGGATATTGAAGCCGGTGTAGATGGATCATGGGATGATATTATTACCGCATTAACGAAACCTCTCACCGCGGAAGAAAAAAGCCCAAGAGTTGAAAAAACAGAAACGCCGGCAAGGATAATCTTCAAAGGCAGTCTGGAAGAGGTCAACCGCTTTTTTTACAGGCGCGGCTGGACGGATGGTCTCCCCATAATTCCACCCACGGAAGAAGCGGTACTGGAAATGCTTATGGGGACGGACCTCCCCGCTGACTATTTGCTAGGTAAACTGCAGTCGCGTTCAGGCAAAGCGACTATAGAGAAAATTGCCATCAACGCTGTTATGGCGGGCGCCTTACCCACTTATATGCCGGTGCTTATTGCCGGTACTATCGATCTTCTTGAATCAGAACAGGGTTTTATGGGTTATACAACTTTTGGGTTCAGTACCGGCTCGTGGTCGCCATTCTGGGTTATTAATGGCCCCATTCGTAATCATTTGAATATTAACAACAGTTCCGGTGCTTTCAGCCCGGGCAATATCGCCAATGCTACCATCGGCCGCGCTATGGGCCTTATTATTAAGAATATCGGCGGCGTACGTAAAGGTATTGAAGATATGGGCGTCATGGGTAATCCCATGAAATATACCATGGTAATCGCCGAAAATGAGGAGGAAAGCCCCTGGGAACCGCTGCACGTAGAACATGGCTATAACAAAGAAGATAGTACTATCAGTCTTTCTTTCCCTCAATCGTTTTTACAGCACTACCCACCCGGCAGTGACGCAGCGAGTATTTTGCAATCAGTCATAGATAACATCACACGCGGTATGCGTTATACGATCGTCTTTAATCCGTCTACTGCAAAAAATCTTGCGCGTGAAGGTTATAACAAAGAAAATATTAAGAAATATGTCGCTGAAAAGAAGTTGGTACCGGCGGCGCAAATAAAAGCGCAGCTCGGTGCTGTTGTAACGCCAGGTTCTAGTCTTCAGCAATCATCCCGTGATACCGCAGAAATGGTTCCTCTGATAAGAGACCATCGCGTAATACGAGTAATTGTAGGCGGAGGCCCGGGAGCATTTGTTGCCCATCTTATTGGTGGCGGCGCTACGCCAGGAAAGAAGGAAATTCAGAAAATTGAATTACCTAAAAACTGGAATAAACTAGTTGGTAAATATAAAAACGTAGTCCCAATTTATGCCAAGTACTAGACAAGTAGTATCAAGAAGCTGATAATAAAGTACTCAACATCATAAGTAAGGCTAGCTTACTGGGACTTAACGTATAATCTTTATAAAGAGGGACATAATTCAATTATCAGGAGGGAATAGTTATGAAAGCGCTGGTTCTCAAAGAAAAGAATTCATTAGCCATTATGGATATGCCTTTTAATGAGACCGTCGGCCCGGATGACGTACGGATAAAGGTGAATACGGTAGGCATCTGCGGCAGCGACGTGCATTACTATACTCACGGAAAAATCGGCAATTTCATCGTTAAGGAACCGATGATCCTGGGGCACGAAGCTTCCGGAACGGTTATTGAAGTTGGTAAAAAAGTCAAAACACTAAAAGTTGGTGACCGTGTCTGCATGGAGCCGGGTGTGCCCGATTTGCGCAGCCGGGCGACCTTAGAAGGAATGTATAACCTTGACCCGGCTCTCGTTTTCTGGGCGACACCTCCGGTACACGGTTGTTTGCGGGAAACTGTGGTACATCCCGCAATGTTCACTTTCAAACTGCCGGACAATGTGAGTTACGGCGAAGGCGCTATGGTCGAGCCTTTAGCAGTAGGAATGCAGGCGGCTAAGAAAGCCTGTATCAAACCTGGCGATGTAGCCCTGGTGATGGGCTGCGGTACGATAGGGCTACTGGCGGGACTAGCGGCTCTGGCCGGGGGCTGCAGTAAGGTCATTATCACGGACGTTATTCAGCCCAAGTTGGATATCGCGGCTGGTTACGGCATGATACCGGTGAACATAAAAAAGCAGTACTTGCAGGACACCGTGAATGAAGTCACCGGGGGGTGGGGTGTTGACATTATCTTCGAGGCCAGCGGCAATGAGGCTGCGATCAAGAATATTTTCCAGCCCCTCTGCCCCGGCGGTAAAATTGTTTTTATTGGTATGCCGGTGGAACCTGTACCCGTAGATATTGTAACCGGGCAGGCTAAAGAAGCCCGCATGGAAACGGTTTTCCGCTATGCCAACCAGTATCCGCGCGCCGTGGCTCTTTTAGCGTCAGGGAAGATAAATATCAAGCCGCTCATCACCGATAACTACAAGTTTAAGGACGCCATCAAGGCCTACGAATATGCCGCTAACCCCAAACCCACGTCGGTGAAAATCGTCATCGAGATGTAGTCGGGCTCAGCGTATGGTATAACCGCCGTCAACGACCAAATCATGGCCGGTCATATAGCTGGATGCATCTGATGCGAGGAATATTAATGCCCCCCGCAGTTCCTCCGGCAAGCCGAGCCTCTTCATCGGTGTTAAATCTTCCCACGTTGGGAAGAGATGAGACATTGATGAAAGTGTCATTTCCGTTTTCATATAGCCGGGGCTGATGGCGTTGACACGGATGCCGTAGGGCGCCCATTCTACCGCCATAGTCTGGGTTAACATTATCACGCCTGCTTTGGATGTATTGTAGACCGCCTGCGGCTGCGGCACATTGACTGTCCGCGCGGAAATTGATCCGATGTTAATGATACTACCTTTCTTTTGCGGCATCATAATATGTGCCGCTTCCTGGGAACAGAAGAAAACACCTTTCATGTTGATATCTATGATGCGGTCCCAGTCTTCTTCCGACATCTTTTCCACCGGCACTCGCATACTGATACCGGCGTTATTGACACAGATATCCAACCGCCCTAATTCCAGTTTTATGATCGAAAACGCCCTCGCCACGTCATCTTTTTTCGAGACATCACCGAGGAGAACGATACTTTTACGCCCGAGCTTTTTGATAGCATTGGCAACCTCGGTCAGGTTTTCCTTGTGCAGACCGAGGAGGGCGACATCACAGCCGGCTTCCGCCAGCGCCATCGCCAGTACTTTACCGATGCCTCTTCCTGCCCCGGTTACTATTGCCTTACGGCCCCTGATATCGTATATATCGTAAACACTCATAATACTCCCTTATAACTATGACAGCGAAGCCTCGATTTTCTTTAGGTTTTGCAGGCCTTTTATGGCCAGTTCTTCACCGGTATCGGCAAATTTTCTCCAGATAGCGCAGAGGCGGTTGAGCTCTTTAAAACTGGGGTCGAATGATTCTATTGTTAGCGGTACATCGACCCCGGTTTTCTTTAAAGCGGTAAAGAATTCTTTCCACGGAACGAGCCCGGTGCCGGGTATGCCGCGGTTATTTTCACAGACGTGGACGTATCCCAGGTATTCTTTGCCGCAGGTCTTTACCGCTTCACTGAAGCTCGATTCTTCACGTATCATGTGGAAGGCATCCAGGTGGACCTTGATGTTACCAGTACCTACGGCTTTACAGTACTTGACCGCATCTTCAGCAACGTTTAAGAAATGGCTTTCAAAGCGTCCGACCGGTTCAACTGCCAGAATAAGGTCCCTCTGTTTTTTAGCGTAACCAGTGATCTCTTTCATGGCTTCTACCGACCATTTCCATTCCTCGTCTGTCCTTGGCTTACCGGAGCAATAGCCCCATTGTGCGTAAATCACGCCACCAAGTATCTTTGAGCCTATTTCAATATTGATATCAACCATTTTTTTCATGGTCTCGATGCCATGCTTCCTGACCTTCGCATCCGGTGAAATAAGGTTGCTGTCCGCCGGCAGACCGATAGTTGTCACCGGAATGATCCCAGTTTTTTTTAACTGTTTAGCAACTGTTTTAGCGGGGAAACGTTCCGGATGGCTAACGTTGATATCGATAACATCAAACCCGAGGGATTTTGCTTTGTCGATAAGGGGGAGATCTTTTTCGGTGAATTCTTCCGTCCAGATTAATGAGTCTACGCCGAATTTAAACATAATACTCCTTCTATATGTGTGAGAGTATATTACGGTAGAACGACTGTTTCTATACTCATTTGCTCACAAGCTTGCTTTATAGGTTGGGTGAAGTCGCCGTGTATAAGGCTGGCATGGTGTGTAAAGCCCTCTTTCACGAGCGTTCCATAAAGCAGTTCAAGATCGGGTACTTCTACCCAGCTCCACGAGCCGCGCAGGTTTTGTTTAACAACCGCCGTTTTACCGCGTGCGATCAGCATCTTGAATTGTCCATCCTGTTCTTGGAGACGGCATAATGTCACCTCACCGGCTTTCAATTGAAATTCACCAGTTCCTTTTGAACGTTCAATACCGAGCGATTCTCCAAGTATGCTGTGGTAACGCACAATAACGTTTCCGTTTTTACAGACAAGTGAAGGCGGCGCGTTGCCGCAGTGCCATGACAAAAATGTATTTTCTTTTTCCTGGTGTTGTATCGTCCAATCTATAAAATGCGGTACCTTCCTGCCCATTGATGCCAGGTGTTGAATTAACATCGTTAATGCGCCGTAGATATCCACCTCGCAGGAGGTCATTACGCCGCGGTCGGTCATGCGCCCCATCGCGTAGCATGGGGAAAGGCCATAGATGGACTGCATGGCTGTCCAGCATTGTATGCCCATCGCCGATAGTTTTTTATCTGTTGCAAATTGTGATAAAGCATATTCCAGTCCGGCGATTTTCTTTACTGTTTCGACCCCGGCGCTGGAAAGGTCGGCCTGGGCTTTAATTTCTTTAAGTATTTTCTTATTCTCCGGCGTATCTTCTGCGGCAGCCGCTTTGCTCATAATATCCGCAAGGTCAATAGGGACGACTCTCTGCCGGAATTTTCTCATAAGCAAGTCCTCGCTGAAAATACAGGTCTCGAAACGTTCCGGCCGTGGGCCTACCAGCCCGATTCTTGCATCCATAAAACCACGCTCTATTGCACAAACACGGAGGAAATCATCAACGGAAGACTGAAATTTCGCTTCTTCTGGAAAAACGATGCCGCCGAACATGAATTTTATCTTCCTCCGGTGCAGGCCGGAAGAAATGGAAAGCGTGCCGCAAAACGAATCCGACCTCCGGTTGCCATCCTCGGTAAACGGTCCCTCTTTTGTACCGAAAAGCAGGATAGGGTGGTCGCGGAAAGCTGAAGCTATCGCCAGCGCAGATACCTCATCGCCGAAAGTCATAGTGCCGATTATAAGTCCGTCTATCCCGGCATCCCTAAAAAAATTTATTACTCGTTCTGCTTCATTATCATCCCGGACGCATCCGCCCATCGTTAATTTATTGTCCGGCACGATAAATTCCAGCAATGGATTCTTGGGAAATGTATCCAGACAGCGCTGGCGCATTTTTGCCGCCCAGTCTTCATCAAAAGGCTCTCGGTGAGCAGGAACAAAACCGATTTTTAAAGTTTCCATAGCCTGTTATTTCCTTTCAGATTATTTGAAGAAATAAAAAAGAATCCGTCGGGATAACTATATCGTAATCTGTCTGTTTTATTCAACCTGAAATCATTAGTAAATTTTGACCGGAAAACAGCGGCATGTTATGCTTTCGATGAGCGTGGGGAGGCAGCATATGAACCGTATAAAAATAGACCTGGAACGTACTCTCGGTGCCATCGACCGTAATATTTTCGGGGGTTTTGCCGAACACCTGGGACGTTGTATTTACGGTGGTATTTACGAACCGAGTTCTCCTTTGGCCGGTAAGGACGGTCTTCGCAAGGATGTTATGAAGGCGCTCAAGCGTCTACGGATGCCTATCATACGCTATCCGGGAGGGAACTTTGCTTCCGGGTACCGGTGGCGGGACGGCGTGGGGCCTATTGAGCAGCGCCCGGCACGCACTGACCTTGCCTGGCACGATTTGGAAACCAACCGATTTGGAACCAATGAATTTATCAATTTCTGCCGCCAATTGAAAGCCGAGCCATACTTGGCGGTAAATTGCGGTGATGGCGATATACGTGAAGCTCGGGACTGGGTAGAATACTGCAACGGCACTGGAGACTCTGCGTCGGTCAAACTGCGCCACGAACATGGTTATACGAAACCCTATAATGTTAAATTTTGGGGCGTTGGGAATGAGGTTGACGGCCAATGGCAAATCGGCTATAAAACCCCGCAGGAATATGCCCGTGCTTTTAAAGAATTCAGCAAGGTCATGAAATGGGCGGACCCTAGCATCAAGCTGGTTGCCTCTGCGGTATCTCACTGGGAAGGTGAGTGGATAGAACGCGCCCAATTGCTTTTAGAACAGGCCGGTGACCTGATTGACTATATGTCCCTGCACTGGTATGTTGGCAACCCGAATAATGATTTTTCTTCCTATATGGCAATCTCGGAATTGATTGAAGAGCGTCTTTCCGCTTTTGAGGGGATTACTAGGGCAGTTAATCTACAGAAGAAAAACAACCGGCATATTTATCTTGCCGTTGACGAGTGGAACGTCTGGTATCGCACCCATCCGCAATTCGGCGGCGAACCGAAAAGAACCAAACTGGAAGAAATATATAACCTGGAAGATGCTTTGGCGGTTGGATTGCAGCTTAATTCTTTTATCCGCCACGCTCAAACGGTGAAAATGGCCAATATCGCACAGATAGTTAACGTTATCGCGCCGATATTTACAAAGCCGGATGGCCTTGTTTTACAGACCATTTATTATCCTTTCGAGATTTATAGCCGTTTGTGCGGCAATATTGCATTAGATATATGGTGGGAAGGAGATACCTTCTCTGGAGGTGGTGTTTCCGGCATCCGTACATTGGATGTTTCGGCTACTCTCGACGAAACCAAAAAACAGGTGACGCTGTACATAGTAAACCGCAGCCTTAAAGAATCTGAAGCTCAGATACAACTTGCCACCAGCCGCTTTAACGATAAAGTAGCTGTTTATACTATCAACGGACCGGACATCAAAGCAGAAAACACCTTTGCCTCTCCCGGTAAAGTTGTAACCAGCAGGAAATTGCTGAAAACGAAAGGAAACACGCTAGATGTTTCTTTAGAGCCCCACTCCATAATTGCCTTGGTTGGCGAAATGGAATAGTTAAAAAATATGCTGAATATCTTTGTGGCTTAAAAATAAATGATGTAATTTACCTTTTCCATAAGTTGAACATAACCAATATACAAACATCGGCATCAATGTTCGGCTGTACGTATTGCTATAGTGAAGGAAGATGTGTGTTTTTTCAAGAGTATGATCACACTGACACTAAGATATTACTATTTAAATGCAGATACCGCTTCCCAAAATATCACCATTATGATCTTGGCAACCACAATATGGGAGAATCAGCGTTTTATGCAAAGGTACCTATCAATAAAATGACTAAACTGAAATATCTGGAAACTGTTGACTATGGTGATGAAAATATTACCGAAAAATGCGTGAAAAACCTGCTACTGATTTGCTACTCGAAGGGTGAGAGTTGCTAAAACATTTAGCTTCAAAGCTGGTTTACGAGAAGTAATGAGATTTTACCATTTTGAAGCTAATATTACCCTTTTTCACGCTTCCTGACAGTTCCGAAGACCGATGCTCTGGTCCGCTGAGCTACAGGCGCGTGAACTCTGCTCAATTATAGCACAGGCCAACCCCGCCCGCCGCTTCTTAAAGGGCCGGAACTAAAGGGGAGCACCTTACTAAAAATGTTAACTAATTATGAACTGGAATAACCACCGGGGTCGGGTCAAACAACCTGTCGCAATCTCAATTTGGCTATCTTAAGTTTACATATACTGCGCAGCATTGACACTGTATTGTATTGGTGCTATATTCCAGCTTAGTAGTATAGCAAGACTCATAAGCCACGAGTCGATAGTTCAAATACCAGCAAGGGAAAGGTCAAAACTAGCTCGTCATAACGCTAATCTCAGAAAGGAGGGATGTTAAATAAGAGAAATAACTAGAGTCCATTTACCGAAGCATAATAAAAAGAGGAGGCTTTCCCTTTCATGAAAAAAATATTATTCATAGCAATTGGATTATTAGTAATCAGCGGGATGTTATTGACGGGATGCAGCAAAGCCGCGTCAACGACAACGGCTACAACACCGCCAACTTCCACAGCACCGTCACCTACACCCACGACGCCTGTTACCCCGCAACCCGTATCGGGCGGCACCCTTAGAATTCTCGCCTCATCCGGCCCCCAGGTTCTAAGCTACGTTCCCTTAATGGGCCCTGGCGACCGTGCCGAAATATTCGAGGGGGCGGAAGCGCTGGTAGACACCAACAGCGCCAGAGGCGAAATGTCGGGCGGAGTCGAACCCGTTCTGGCGCAGTCGGTAGATGTAGACGCCCAGGCCCTGACCATTACTTTCCACCTCCGACAGGGCGTCTTATTCCATGACGGGACTGAACTGACCTCGGATGTAGCGGCGTGGAACATCCAGCAGGTCATCGATGCCAAGAACATACCGTACCTGGATTTCTTTAAGGACATGAAAACGCCGGACAAATACACGCTTATAATTGAAATGAGCCAGTATAACAACCAGATGATGGCTACCTGGGGATGGTGGACCGCCATGTATTCCAAGGCTGCCTGGGATACCGGTTCCGGCGGCGACCTTGAGAAAGGCAAGGATTGGGCCCGGTCTCATCTTGTCGGCACCGGTCCTTTCGTCTTGAAGGATTTCCAACCCGATGTCAGCATGACCTGGGTGAAGAACGCCAATTACTGGCAAAAAGGCAAACCCTACCTTGATGAAATTGATTATAAAATCGTCCCGGACGCGGTGACCGCACGCGCGGCTTTCGAGGCGGGCCAAGCGGATATGTGGGGCGCTCCGGCGAAGGACGCCGTGGAACTGATGGCCAAAGGCTATGTGGAACAGGCCGCCTGGCCGATCTTACCGTGGGGCCTCTGGCCCAACACCGCTAATAAAGACTGCCAGATGACCAACATCAGCCTGCGGCAAGCAGTAGAGTGCGCCATTGATAAAGACGCCATCAACACAGCCATTGGTCATGGGCTATACAAGACCCTGAAGAGCGTGCCCTGGGAAGGTGAGTGGGGCTACGATGCCAATTCCGGCAATCCGTATAACGTAGATAAAGCCAAGCAGTTGCTTGCAACCGCCGGCTTTTCTACTTCCAACCCGTGCAAGATCACCTTACTGACCACGAATGCCTTCGGGCCTGACCCCATCGATGCCTGCACGATGGTCAAGCAAATGCTTGATGCCGTCGGTTTCAGCGTTACAATTGACCAGGCTGACGCCGGCAGGTTCTTCGGCACCGCCTACGGAAAAGACAATATCCCTGCGGCAAACCAGGATTTGTTATTCTATTTCGCCGGCGGTTGTGACACCAACTACCTCCAGACCTACATCCGCTGGTTCAGCACCGAGCCGTTCACTTACGTCTCTTTCATGGGCCGTACGGACGCGCAGCATACCATGGATGTTGAGGCCATGGGAGCAACCGACATTCCCACGGAACAGGCCGAGACGACTAAGGCGATGCATTACATCAACGATAACACCTTAATCATACCGATTTACGGCTTCCCGGGGTATGTAATTCAGCAAAAGTGGGTACATAGCACCGAGTATACTACGGGCTTCACCCGCTGGCAGACTGAAATAGTCTGGATGGACAAACACTAAATAGCCTAATATAGAAACCGGGTGGCTCACCCTTAAAATATCATCGTGTTGAGAGATGGTGAGCCACCCGGTATAATAATATCAGGGATTATCCATCATCACTGCATTTTAACAACGGTAGATAAACCTGTAAATTAATAAGGATAATATTTGGCCGGATAATTCTTGTATAATGATTCTGGTTTAAGATGACAGCATATATCATTCGTCGGTTATTCCAAGGGGTTATTATTCTCCTCATCATGACCCTGATCGTGTTTTTCGCGATGCGCCTTTTACCCGGTGACCCGCTGGTTATTTTCATGGGTCAACAAGCCTCGTCCGGCGCGATGTCAGAAGAAGCGATGCAAGGCTTCCGCCACGAGTACGGCCTGGATAAGCCCATCATGGTCCAGTATGTTGACTGGTTTGGCGGCATCTTTAAGGGAAATCTGGGAAAATCGATATATTACCACCAGGATGTAGGTAGCCTTCTTTTACACCGTTTTCCCATTACGCTGTCTCTAGGTATACCGGCCTTCATCCTTTCTAATGTTATTGGCATCTTCCTGGGAATGATGGCTGGCATAAGAAGGGGCACCTGGATAGATTCGGTATCTACCACCATCGCCAATATTGGCATCACCATACCGCAATTCTGGCTGGGAGTATTGTTAATATACACTTTCGGCCTCAAGCTTCATTGGCTTCCCATCTTCGGCTATACCTCTCCGTTCGATAATTTCTGGCTTAGCATCAGGCAGGCTATCATGCCGGTCTTCTGCCTGGCCATCACCGGCATGGCGTACATTGCCCGCCAGACGCGTTCCGCCATGCTGGAAGTTATCCGGCAGGACTATATCCGTACGGCATGGTCCAAGGGCCTGCGCGAACGTGCGGTCATTATGAAGCATGCCCTGAAGAATGGCCTTATCCCGGTAATTACTTTGATGGGTATTGGTCTTGGCCTGATTTTTGGCGGCGCCGTTCTG